>Ga0302324_100022753_pt1 | contig 12163 bp, 13 predicted proteins | sample Palsa_T0_1_FD_201949 | JGI IMG/M metagenome (GOLD analysis project Ga0302324, IMG submission 201949) | Peat permafrost microbial communities from Stordalen Mire near Abisko, Sweden - Palsa_T0_1 | ecosystem: Environmental > Terrestrial > Soil > Palsa > Peat permafrost | place: Sweden: Abisko...
GTGATCGGCGAGCGTGACGTTCAATTGGCCCTGGACGTTGGAGGTGATCCCGCTGAAGACGATCTCGTAGTAGCCCCCGCCCTTGGGGCCGCCATCCTCCACCGTGGGTGGGGTCAGCGAAAGGTAATGGACGTCGGTGAGGCCAACTCCGAGGCAATCCGTGATCGGCGTCTGGAAACCGAGCGGCAGCGGCTGGTTCTGCGACGTGTTGGCGATGTGGGATTCCATTCCGCAACCGCCCATGCCGCTGTCCAGCCCACCCTTGCAGGCGACGCTGATGTCCGTCGGCTCGCACACCGCCACGCTGCCCGTGAAGGCCGCGAGGCCCGCATCATCCTCTTCGCCCAGGGCGGAGCAATCGAAGGCCGGGAGCTGCTGAATGCAGGCCAGCTCGTGATTCAGCTCCGTCAGGTCGTTGGCGTTGCAATCGGGAAGCTGAGCCTCGCAGGCCTCGATGCTGAATGGAAACTCGCCGCCCACCACGGCCAGCGCGTCCGAGGCCATGGCGCCGCCATCGGGGATGGGACAGGCCTGGATCTGGTTTTCCTGCATCACCAGAACCGGTTGGAAGCGCTTGCAAAAATCCGGCGAGTTGCCGCAAGCGGTCAAGACGCTCGCGAGGAAAGTCACCGCAAAACGACGCATTGGGACCTCTAGGTCAGTTGAAAACGATCCTCTCAATACGCCGAGATGCGGACGGCGCGCAACAGCCCTTCCCGGCGCGGCCGCAAACAACGTCCAAGAGGTGGTCAAGCTTGTCATGGATGCTGTCAGCGGGGTAGCTTCCGCGACCTTCGGAGGTTGGATGTCGATCGTGTGCGTGGGATCGGTGGCGCTGGACTCGGTGAAGACCCCCTCGGGCGAGCGGGGCGAGGCCCTGGGCGGCGCCGCGACCTATTTCTCTGCGGCGGCCTCGCTCTTCACCCACGTGGACATCGTGGCCGTGGTGGGTGAGGACTTTCCGCGGCAACACGTCGACTTCCTGGCCTCGAAGGGCATCGGCCTCGAGGGTCTCGAGCGGCGGCCGGGCCGCACCTTTCGCTGGACCGGCGAGTATGGCTTCGACCTGAACGAGGCCAAGACGCTCAAGACCGAGCTCAACGTCTTCGAGTCCTTTCATCCCAAGGTCCCGGCCGCGCTGCGCAAGAGCGAATGGCTCTTCCTTGGCAACATCGACCCGCGGCTGCAACTCGACGTCCTGAGCCAGATCGAGAAGCCCAAGCTGGTTGCGGCCGACACCATGAACTACTGGATCGCGGGGTCCCTCGAGCCGCTCAAGAAGCTCCTGGCCCGCATCGACCTGCTCTTCGTGAACGACTCGGAGGCCCGGCAGCTCTCGGGCGAGACCAACATCGTCAAGGCCGCGCTGGCCATTCAGGCGATGGGGCCGCGCATCGTGTGCATCAAGCGGGGGGAGTACGGGGCGATGCTGTTCCTGCCGCGGGAAGGCCAGGGCCGGGACGGGGAGCAGATCTTCGCGCTTCCCTCGATGCCCCTCGCCGAGGTCCGGGATCCCACCGGGGCGGGCGACAGCTTTGCGGGCGGCTTTCTCGGGAGCCTCGCGGCCGGGGGCCGGACCGACGCCCAGGCGCTCAGGCGCTCGGCGGTTCTGGGCACGGTGCTGGCGAGCTTCACGGTCGAGCAATTCGGGCTCGAGCGGCTCGGGAGCCTGACGACCGCCGAAGTCGAGGAGCGATTCCAGATCTTCAGCCGCCTGACCTGGCACGGGCACGTTTGACCATGCGTTACGGCATCCTTTCCGACGTCCACAGCAACATCGAGGCGCTCTCCGCGGTGCTGCGCTCGCTGGAGAACGAGGCCATCGACAGTTACATCTGCCTGGGGGACGTGGTCGGATACGGGGCCTCGCCCAACGAGTGCTGCGACATCATTCGCGAGACCTGCGATCTGACGCTGCTCGGCAACCACGACGCGGCGGTGGCTGGCCGGATGGATTACTCGTTCTACTACGAGGCGGCGCGCCACGCCCTCGACTGGTCGGCCGCCCGGCTCTCCACCGAGAACATGGCCTGGCTGCGCTCGCTGCCCTACACCGGCCGCTTCGGCGACGTGGGCTTCTCCCATGGCTCACCGCTGGACGCCGAGGCCTACGAGTACATCTTCGCGCTCGAGCAGGCCGAGGAGCTGGCGCCCTTCACCCAGGACCTGGCGGACATCACCTTCATCGGGCACTCGCACCTCTGCAAGGCGTTCGCGATCCCGGATACGACGAAGGGCGGCGAGGTCCAGGACGTGGTGGCGCCGACCTTCGCCCTGCGCCGGGGCTACCGCTACCTCACGTCGGTGGGGAGCGTCGGACAGCCCAGGGACTACGACAATCGCGCTTGCTGCGTGGTCTACGATTCCGAGAAGCGCGTGGTTCAGTTCGTGCGGACCGAATACGACATCGAGGCCTCGGCGCAGAAGATCTTCGATGCCGACCTGGCGTTGAACTTCGGACGCCGGTTGTTTCTCGGCGTGTAAAGCGCCAGCGGGCTCCGGAAGCGACTGCGACTTTTTACCGCAGCATCGGCTGGCCGCGGCTCGCTTAAAAAGCGGGCATGAAAAACTTCTACGCGATGTACGCCATTGCCCTCGGGGTCGTTGTCGGCCCAGGGTGCCCCAGCAACGATTGTTCGCAGATGGGCACCACCGGCGGCGCGACGGGCGGGTCAACCCAGCTCGGGGGACCGGTGCCCGGGATCGTCGACGCCCACTGCTGGGGTCCGGGTGCTCCCGACGGCGGCCTGACCTTCATGGCCCAGGCAGTGAACAGCTCGATCTGCTACTCGCTCGACGGGGGCTCCGCTGACGAGGACGCGGGCGTTCCCGGGTCCGGCTACGGACCCACCAACTGGAACGTGAGCAGCAACGACGACGACTGCAAGTACTTCGTCGGCTGGCACAGCACGCCGATCAGCGCGGGGGCAGCGGTGACCTTCTGGGTCTCGGCGCAGCTCTCCACCAACGGCGCGCCCCTGACCGGTCTCGCCGCGACGCTCGACGCCGGTACCGGCCTCATCTACCTCGAGGTCGCCGGCGCTCCGGATGGCGGAATCGGCAACCATTCCTCCCCGACCACCGGGGCCGACGTGGATATCCAGGAGATCCCCGTCGGCTCGGGCGTCTACCGGATTGGCCCAGCGGCCTTCTTCGACGAATCGGGCCTGTGGTACATCCGCTTTCACTTCAATGCGAACTGCTATGACATTTTGCCAGACTCGCCGCACGGACATGCTGCTTTCTACGTGAACGTGCCGTAAGCTTCGGGCCCTGATGGGGCACTTGAGGGCCAGGAGGGGAGAGACGTGAGGCGCTCCGGCATCGCACTGGTGGGGGCTTGGCTTTGCTGCGCCGCGGTTGCCGCCGCCGATGAGGGGAAGAGCACGGCCACGCCACCGGGAACCGTGCCCGCCGGCAACGGGGAAACTGCTGCGCCCGCCGCGACGCCCGGGTCGCCCGGCTCGCTGGATTTCGACCTGCTTCCCAGCGAGCCTCCCAAGGACACGGCCCAATCGCTGAAGCTCGAGTCGGAGGTTCGCACCCGCCGCAGCATGCTCCAGTGGCACCAGGCTCTGGGGATCGCCACCACGTTGCTGATGGTGGGAACGGTGATCACCGGCCAGCTGAACTTCACCGATCTTTATGGGGGGGGCACCAGCACCGGTCGCTACGAGATCTGGCACACCAGCTTCGAAGCCGCCACCGTCGTCGGATTCACCGGGGACGCCCTGCTGGCTCTGTTCGCACCGGTGCCTTTTCCCAAGCACACCCACGGCGTCGACACGGTCCTGATTCACAAGATCGGGATGTTCACGGCCGCCGCCGGGTTCGCGGCCGAGATTCCCCTCGGGATCTACACGGTGTCGCAGGAGGGCCACATCAACCAGGGCACCTTCGCGTGGACCCACTTGATCATCGGCTATGTGACCGCGGCGGCCTTCGCCACCGGCGTGACGGCCTTGCTCTTCTAGGATCGCATGCGCACGCGGCCGCTGTCATTGGCGCTCGGGTTGGTCTTCTGCGGCTGCGCGGACATCGCCGGCTTCGACGGGAACCCGCAGATGAATCCGGGGAAGGACTGCCTAGTCTGTCACTCGGCTTCCGGCCAGGCTTCGAATCTGACCTTCAGCGTGGGAGGAACGGTCTACCCGACAGCCTTCGCCGGCACCGAGGGGGGGCTGTTCAACGCCGAGATCGACATCCTCGACGACAACAATCGGAAGTTCACCCTGCACTCGAACGGCGCCGGCAACTTCTACAGTGCCGAGCCGATCGCGTTCCCGGCGACGGTCTCGATCACGGTCGGAGGTCAGGTCTTCGCCATGCAAAATCGGCCTCCGATGGGTCGCTGCAATGCCTGCCATGCCGTCTCGACGAATCCCGACGGGACGCTCTGGCCGGAGCCGCTGCCAGGCTTATTCAGCGATGCCGGGTTCCTCACGACGCCCCCCGGTCGCCTCTACGCCTTTCCTCCCACCAAGTGTCCGGATGGGGGACCGACCTCCTGCCAGAACCCGGCGCCGAGCTATTCCAATCAGGTCCAGTACATCATCGAGGCGAATTGCTTCCTGTGCCACAACCCCGCATTTGGCCCCGATCAGTCGCAGTCCCCACCGCTCCGCAACGGCAACTACTCGGACATCCTCGCGAGCTCGCCCGACAGTCAGGGCATGCTGCAGAACTGCGAGATGCCGCCGCTCGACGACCCGAGCCACCCCTGGTTTCCGATCAGCCCCGACGAACGCGCGATCCTGCTGAATTGGCTCGCCTGCAAATCGCCCGACAACTGACGCTTACAGCTGACGGTCACCAGCGCTCGAGGGCGCAACCGAGGGTCTTGGTCTCGGCAGGATTCGGGTCGCGGCCGGCCAGTACGGCTGCGATGGCCTCGTCAAGGTAGGCCTTGGGATGAGCGCTCAAGGGGTGGCGGTCGGAGTCGAAGCCGCCGCGGTAGCGCACCCGGCCTTGCGGGTCCAGGAGCACCGAGTAAGTGGCGTACTTGGCTCCCAGGGCCTTGATCAGCGCTCCGCCGGGATCGACCAGGATGGGAAAGGGGTAGTTTCGATCCTTGGCCTCGGCGAGGTCGTGATCCAGCGCCGCGCTGTAGTTGGCGTCCACCACCACGAAACGCACCCCCTGTGCCTGGTAGCGCCGGTAGAGGGCAATGAGCCGCTCGTCGTGCGCATCCTGGCAAGGGCAGTCGGCGGAGAAGAACTCGACCACCGTGGCTGGAGCGCCCGCGACCAGCTCGGAGAGCTTGTAGGTCTCGCGATCGGTCGCGAGGAGGGGCGTGTCGGGGAGGGCGGCCACCTGGTGGAGCCCGGGGGCATGCGCGCAGCCGGACATTGCGAGGCCGACGAGCAAGGGCTTGAGGGAAGAGGTCACAGGAACGCGCGAATGACGGTGAAGGAGCCACCGATGCTATCGATGTGGTTGCGGCTCAGCACAGGGAGATCCCAGAAGGCGGTGGCTTGCAGCCGCCATTCGTCGGTGATGGGAAAGCCTCCCGCGACTCCGAGCGTGTTGATCTGGATCTCGCTCATCGGCACGGCGACACCGTTGAGGCGTGTATCGAGGCTGTCGCTGTAGGTGAAGGTGGCGGCCACGGCGGCCTCGTCGGGAAAGATCCAGCCGGCCGCGAAGAGCCCTGAGAACTGGGTGCCAAGTTGTTCATTGACCGACAAAGCAACTTGCTCGTCGAGCGAGGTGACGTGGCGCGGGAAGCCCTGCGTCACGAGCGCGGTGGCGTTGAGGACGACCCGGTCGAAGAAGGTCCTCTCCAGCGCGAGTCCGGCGGCTGCCTGCCAGGCTCCAAGACCGGTGCTGTTGGCTCCCAGCGGCAGGCTCGCCGATTCGGGAGGGACCCCAGTCGGAAAGGTCACGCCACCCAGCAGGGCAACGCCGGGGAAGTGGGCCGACTCGTTCGAGTACAGAAAGTCCCACCGTGCGCTCAACGACAGGTCCCCGATGCCACCCCCAAACTGCTGAAGTCCAGGCGCGTAGCGATTGCTCTCGTCGAACGGAACGGTCAGGCCAACCTGTCCGCGTTCGAGGAGGCGCACCGTCGCGAGCAGGTTCTCGGTGTAGTCCTGCTCGCCGGTTCCCGGGGCTCGTGGGTGGTAGGTTCCGGTCAGGTCCGCGTGCCCGAGCTCATCCGAGCCCTGGAAGGAGACGCCGACCAACCAGTCTTCATGCAGCTTGAGCCGCGCCGGCTGGTAGGCCGCACCGCCCGCGCAGCAAGCCTGGGCCAGAGCCGCGTTGCCTTGCAGCGAGGTCCAGATCACGATGCTCAGGCCGATCCCTCTAGTTGATGTTGAACTGAGGATTCGCACTGTCGGGGGTGGGCGCTGAAACGGTGGTGCGCAGCTGCCACTCGCCGGCCATCTGGAAGACCACGTTCGAGATCTGGTACTGGCCCGCGTCGGTCGGCGTGACGGTTGCGTCTCCGTTTCCCGGAGAGCCATGGCCCATGTATGGCATCCAGGGCTGCACGGCGAGGGTCAGTCCGTCCTGCGGCGCGCCGCTCTGATCCGTGACCAGGTAGGTGAAATTGTTGAATCCCACTGCCGGAGCGGCCGCGGTACACAGGTAGAACGTATAGATCCCGGTCTGGCTGGTGAGGGTCTGGAGCGCCTCGCTCTTCATGCAACTCGCCACGAAGCCGGCGTCGGGCTCGGCCTCGCCTGAGCCGCAGGCTGCGAGGACCAAGAAAAGCGTGAAGCAGGAGGCGCGCCGAGTCATCGACGAGACTCTATCGGTGCCGCGGGGCAGCTGGACGCGGCAAGTTGTCGCACCCCGAGGAGGGAGGGAGCGAGCAAGCCCCTAATTCCCCAGCTGAGTCACGACCGAGTAGGTCGCGCTACCTCCCGGCGACACGACGACCTGGGGATTGCTCAGTTGCTGGACCTGACCCTGGGAGATGCCCTCGACCCAAAGAAAGGCCGTGGCTGGCGCGGGAACGCCCGAGAACGAGTAGCTGGCACCGGCGTCGCAGGGGAGCACCACCGCGGGCACGAGTGCTGTTCCGCGGATCGTGCTGAGCTGCAACCCGACGCTGTCCAGCCCGGCCGCGACGCAGCCCTCTCCTCCGAAATCGAACTTCACGAGAACATCACCCGAACCCGCATCCGAGGCGGGCAGCAGGTCGACCTGGACGAGGCTGTCGCTCGAGCCGTTGGCCGAAATGCTGGCGCTGGCTTGATAGCCGCCGTCCGATCCAGTTGCCGAGATCGTCAGCGGGTACTGCCCGTGACCATACCCCTGCAAGTTGATTCCCTCGACGCCGGCCGAGGAGCAAGGGGCGGGCTCGTCGACGTCGAGCGACGGCGCGTTGGGGTCGACGAGCGTCACCTGAACCTGCGTGACGCCCGCTTGAGCACACGATTGACCACCGAAGGTCCAGCCCAGGTCGAGGTTGGACGGACCGCCGTCATTGAAGGCGAGGTCGACCGGGACGCTGGTCGGGCCGTCGGCCACGGGCGTCACGCCGATCGCCTGGGCCAGCATGAGGTTTCCTCCGGCGTTGTAGCCGGTGACCGTGTAGCTGTCCTGCGTCAGGGGAGGCGCCGGAATGGTCGCGCCTTCGATGCCTGAAGGATCGCGGCAGGGGAACAGGCCGATCGTGTTTCCGTTGAGCTGGACCTCGACCCAGGTGACGCCGGCCTGTTCGCAGGCCTGATTGACGCCGTAGGTCCAGCTGAACACCCAGTTCGTCTCCGAGCCGCCGTCCCCGAAGCTGCCCCCGGTCCCGGAGCTGGTCCCGAAGCCGCCCGAAGTGCCGGTCGACCCGCCTGAGGTCGAGCCGCCGGTGGAGGAGCCCGTCGTCCCCGTCGCAAGGGTGCAGGTTCCATTGAGGGGGCTGCAGACGACCGGGCCGTCCGGCTGAGCGCAGCAAGGCAGGACGTTGCAGGGGCTCTCGAGCTGGGCGCAGTTCGGGGCGGCGCTGCATTCTTGGTTTGCGTTGCAGTAGGGGAGGCTGGAGCCGCCGCCGTCGGTGGGAACCGAACAACAGTCGGTGTCGAGCTCGCATGGAACGCTCGAGCCTGGCAGCTCGCAACAGGTGCCGAAGCTGCAGGAGAATCCCGAGCAGCAGTCGGCGTCACTTGCGCAGCCACCGTTGACACATCCGGCGTCGAGATAACTCGGAGTGCTGGTGGTGGTACCGCTGGCGCCTCCCGAAGTCGTGGAGGAGGTGCTGGTCCCGGCGCAGGCGCACTGCAGCGCAGCGGCGGTCAGGACCGTTACAGCTGCGGCTGCCCGCCTAGACATGACCCTGCCCGCGCTTCTCGAAGTACTGCTGGTGGTAGTCTTCGGCGCGCCAGAATTCGTTCGCGGTCTCGATGCGAGTGGCGACCGGGCGCGCAAAGCGGCCGGATTTCTCCAGGCGCTCGCGCGCCGCCCGGGCGGCGGCTTCCTGGGCTGGGCTGCGCGGGAAGATGGCCGAACGGTACTGATCGCCGACGTCCGGTCCTTGGCGATTCACCTGGGTCGGGTCGTGGTTCTCGAAGAAGACCTCCAGCAGCCGGTCGTAGCTCACCTCGGCAGGATCGAACTCGACCTCCACCGTCTCGGCGTGGCCGGTGTCCCCGCTGCAAACCCGCTCGTAGGTCGGGCGCGCCAGCGTGCCGCCCATGTAGCCGACGGTGGTCTGCTTGACTCCCTTGAGCTTGCGAAAGGCTTCTTCCACACCCCAGAAGCACCCGGCGGCGAACAGCGCTTTCTCCACGACGTCTCCCTTCAAAGCCGACTATAGCCACCGCGGCGGCGAGTGGACAAAACGATGGCTGCGAATCCTGACGGACGACCAACTGCCCCCGCGGCTGCGATCATCTCACCGGCTACGTCGATAAACCACGAAGGGGGTCAAGGCGGCAATCAAGACCAAGCCGCCGATGAAGAGCCATTTGGCGTGCTCGAAGAGGCCGGCCAGCGCGATCGACGCAAAGACCGCCACGGCGACGCGGACCCCCATGCGCGTCTCGCGCTTCCCGCGAGAATGGGCGTCTTGGAGGGTGCCGAGGGCGCTGGCCTTGACCCAGCGCGTGGAGTCCTGGGCCCGGATCAAGTCCTCGGGCGAGATGAAGCCCTGCTCGTAGAGGCCCCGCACCTCGACCATCGAGCTGTAGGTGAGCTCGCCGTCCTGAGTCTTCACAATCTGGCGCATGCCTGAGAAACCGCCGAGCAGGTCTACCACATTCCGCCACTAACTCAGCTCTCCCGCGATCGTCTCCGCGACCTTGAGCCCGTCGACGCCCGAGCTCACGATCCCCCCCGCGTAACCGGCCCCTTCTCCGCACGGGTACAGACCCGGAACGGCTGTCGACTGGAGATTGTCGGCGCGACTGAGCCGCACCGGGCTCGAGGTCCGCGACTCGATTCCCACCAGCAGCGCCTCCTCGGTGAGAAACCCGCGCATCTTGCGCTCGAAGCCGCGCACCGCCTCCGAGAGGCCCTGGTGAATGAACGGCGGGAACAGGCTTCTCAGGTCGACAGCCTTCAGGCCGGGCCGGTAGCTCGAGGCCGGGAGGTCGCGGGAGGCCACGCCTTTCAGATAGTCACCCAGGCGCATCGCCGGAGCGACGTAACCGCCGCCGCCCAGCCGGTAGGCTTCGCGCTCCCACTTGCGCTGCCACTCGAGTCCGGCCAGGGGCCCCGCGAAGCCCTCGCGGGCGTAGTCGTCGACCTGAACCGAGACCACCAGCCCGGCGTTGGCCCAGCGCGAGCTGCGATGCGAGTTCGACATGCCGTTGGTGCACTGCATCTCGGGCTCGGTGGGGGTCGGTACGACGATGCCACCCGGGCACATGCAGAAGCTGAAGACCCCTCGCACCGTGCCTTCGATCTTTGGGTTCTCGGCCAGCTTGTAGTCGGCGGCGGAAAGCTTCGGGTGACCCGCTTGCGGGCCGTACTGGATCTCGTCGATCAGAGCCTGCGGGTGCTCGACGCGAAAGCCCACCGCGAAGGGCTTGGGGGCGGCTCCCCAACCGCGAAGTGCGAAGAGCTCGAAGAGCTCCCGGCCGCTGTTGCCCGGGGCCAGGATCACGCGGTCGCTTTCGAGCGTCGCGCCGCCCGCCAGCGCCACGCCGCGGCAGTGCCCCTGGCTGTCGAGGAGCAGGTCTTCCACCCGCGAGTCCCAGTGGATCTCGCAGCCCTGAGCCAGCAGGTGGCGGCGAAGCCCTTCGACCGCGCAGGGAAGGAGATCGCTGCCGACGTGCGGTTTTCCTTCCGAGAGAATTCGCGAGAGCCCGTAGGCTTCCCCGTAGCGCGCGAAGGTCTCGACCACCTTCCGCACCGCCGGGTGACCGATGCGCGTGCTGAGCTTCCCGTCGGTGTAGGCTCCCGCGCCGCCCTCGCCGAAGTTCATGTTGCTCTCGGTCTGTAGGCTGCCGTCGCGCATGAGCTGGGCCACGTCCTTGCGGCGGGGCACGACCTCCTTGCCACGGTCGATCAGGATGCTGCGCACGCCCCGCTCGAGCAATCCCAGGGCCGCGAAGAGGCCGGCCGGCCCCGCCCCGACGATCAGCGGTCGCTGGTGGGATCGGGTGACCGGCGGCAGCGGCATAGGGTCGTCCGCCACCTCGATGATTCCGGGCGGCAGCGGTCCCACCTTTGTATCCTCGGCGAGTTGGACGTCGACCACCAGCAGATGGCGGATGTGCCCCTTCTTGCGGGCGTCGAGCGAGCGCCTTACGACGACCAGCTCGCCGAGCTTGCTTTGGGACACGCCGAGGGCCTCGGCCGCCCGCGTGCGGATGCGATCGTCGGGCTCGTCGAGCCAGAGCGGGATGTTGGGGATCCGGTAACGCACGGTCATTGCTAGTGCACCGCCGTCGAGAAAGCGTCAACGATTTCGCCCGCCCTGTTCGGAGCCCAAAGGGCGACGCGGCCGGGAGTCCGGCCGGAGCCGGGAGGAGGTCCCGGCGGCTCTGCCGACCGGGGGAGGGCGGCACGCCCTCCTGAAGAAGGCTAGTGCGCCGCCCGCCCGGATCGCTACTTCAACACTCCTCGAACTCGGCGGCGGTGCACTAGAAGGCCAGCAGCACCTTCCCGAAGCTCTGGCGGCTCTGAAGATAGGCGTGGGCCTGTGGGGCTTCGGCGGCTGGGAAGATCTTGTCGACGATCGGTGCGATGGCCTTCTCGGCCGCCAGGCGAACCAGCGTCTGGAGCTGGGGCAGCAGCAGCTCCGGGTGCTCCCAGAAGATCGAGGCCCCCATGTTCACGCCGCCGACTGCCCGATTGTCGCCCATCACCTTCAGCGGCGAGTACTTCGGAATCTTCAAGCCTTCGGAGAGCAGCTTGAAGGGATTGCGCCTGGCCCCGTCCACGATGGCCGAGAAGCCGAAGACCAGCAGCTGGCCGCCCGGCGCCAGCAACTCGTAGCCCGCCTTCCACGAATCCGGACCCATCGGATCGAGGACCAGTTGCAGCGCTCTGGGGCCGGCGATCCTCTCGACCTCCTGGCGAAAGTCCTGGGTGCGGTAGTCGATGGGATGCTGCAGGCCCAGGTTCCGGAGCCGCTCGTGCTTGGCCGCCGAGGCCGTGCCGAACATCGTGAACCCCGCCAGCTTTCCGAGTTGGATGACGGCGGTGCCGACGCCGCCCGCCGCTTGCTGGATCAGGATCTTCTCGCCATGCCGCGCGCGTCCGACCTGATGCAGGAGGTGGTGGGCGGTGAGGAAGTTCACCGGGAGCGCGGCGGCGGCTTCGAGCGAGATGCTCTCCGGCAGCCGCTGGAGCTGGCTCGGGACTACGCAGACTTGCTCCGCCTGGGCTCCAAAGCGGCTCATGACCATCACGCGCTCTCCGACCTGCCAGCCGCTGCTCTGGGAACCGAGGGCGTCGATCTCCCCCGCGCACTCGTAGCCGGAGACGAAGGGGGGCTTGGGAGCGTCGGGATAGAGCCCGACCCGCGCTTGAACGTCGGCGAAATTGAGTCCCGCGAAGCGGACTCGAACGCGGAGCTGGTCGGGCTTGGGATCCGGAGCCGGGCGCTCCTCGAGCCGAAGGACGCCAGGCGGTCCGTGTCGTGTGACGACGAGGGCTTTCATGGGGGGCAAGCTAACACGAGCTACTAATGCCCGCCGGGCGCTGGCTTCGCCCCCTTGCCGCTCGCCAGCAGCAGCACCAGCGGCATCTGCAGCAGAAAGGCGATCCCCACCAG
>Ga0302324_100022756_pt1 | contig 12161 bp, 15 predicted proteins | sample Palsa_T0_1_FD_201949 | JGI IMG/M metagenome (GOLD analysis project Ga0302324, IMG submission 201949) | Peat permafrost microbial communities from Stordalen Mire near Abisko, Sweden - Palsa_T0_1 | ecosystem: Environmental > Terrestrial > Soil > Palsa > Peat permafrost | place: Sweden: Abisko...
CCCGGCTTTCCCTGCGCCCTCTGTTTTTCGGGGGCAGACATTTCAGCACAACTCGGGCGCATCGCGCCGCGAGACTCAACTTGTCATGCCCGGACTTGATCCGGGCATCCATCCTTTTTCGTAAAGAGTCTTTCGAAGAAGATGGATTGCCGGGTCAAGCCCGGCAATGACAGCCTCCATATCTGTTTTTGACTGGGCTGTTTGAAAATCGAATCGGAATCAGCGGCTCCGCGCCCAAACCCTAGAACCCGAAGAACTTTTCGCGCAGGGCGTCCTCGTATTTCTCTTTTGCCGCCTTGACCTTGCTGCGGATGTCGTCCTCTTCGAAATGCGCCGCCTCCCACTGGTCGACTTCGGCAATCTCGTGATTGACGGAGGCCAGCGCCTCCTCCTTGCGAATGGCCACGATCCAGGCCTCTACCGCGTTCTTGTAGGCGGCCTGCAGCGTGTCGAGTTCCGGATGCTCACCGCTCATTTCAAGCTCCCGATTGATGTGTGGGGTCAGTCGATCCAGCAGCTTATAGGAGCCGCAAATGAACAAACGACGACAGCGCCAGCACGGCTCGGGACCCGATTTGTTGTCGGCCAAGTCTGTTATCGGCAATGCCTCAGGAAACCGCCGGCAGCATCCGGGCATGGCGGCGGCGGATGGTCATGGTCCGCATGGTGACGTAGCCGGTCAGGAACAGCACCGCCTTGCTGACGATGGCATAGATCGACATCGATGCCGACCACGTCACCACGCTGAAGTTCAGCGCCACCACCAGGTTCAGGGCCGCGGAAAAGAACATCAGTCCGGCCCAGAGATAGCCAAAGATGATGGCGATGTCGGGCACAAACTCCTTGGCGACGGGGGGCAGATAGCGGTTGATCCATCCCGGCTTCAGCATCACGATGCCGACGATGACATAGATCACGCTCGGCTTGACCATCACAAAGCGCGGGTCGTCGGTGATCAGCGTCACCGTGCCGGCGCCGAGCACCAGAAACAGGCTCATCCACTGCATGGTGTCGATCGGCTGCCGGCGCGCGATCTGCCAGCCGATCTGGGCGGCGCCCAGCGCCATCGCGAGCAGAACCGACAGCGTGATGTTCCCGGTCAGGAGATAGACGACCAGGAAAAAGAACGTCGAGGCCATGTCGAGCAGCAGCAATTTTCCCGCGTCGAACAGACTCTTCATGGGATGCGCCGCTCCTCCGCCGGCCCGGCGACTGTTACACCCGGGATCATGTGCTGGCGAGAAGTCTTCGCTGGTGCCGCGTCCGGCGATGGCTCAGGACTGCCGAAAGCCCATGCGGAACGCGCCCCAGTGGCGGCCACGGACGCGGATCGGCGACGACAGGTCCTTCATCAAGACGAAATTGCCGCCGCCCATGTCTCTTCGGTAGGTTTGCAGCAGGAACGGCTTGGTATTGGCCGCGACCTTGTGCACCGCGCGGTCGTTGAACAGCCGCCGGTTGCGGCAATTGGCATTGTTCCAGACCGGGTCCGGACCCTGCGGCAGGCGATAGTTCGGGTTATGGGTCGGCAGATAGCCGCCCTTGGCCCAGGCGACACAGAACACGATGCGCGGATCGGTCTTTTGAATCGGATCCTGGATCGGCGGCAGGATCCGGTCGGTGAAGGCGACATAATCGGTGAGGTATTGCTTGGGATTGGTGCCCGGTATTTCGCGGTATTTCTCGTCCATCAACTGATCGAGGCTGATGTCGCCGCGCTCAACGGCGGTCTCGAAGGCCGCGGAAATCCGTTTGGCGGCGTCGACCACGATGCGGATCAACGGCGCGTCCGATGTCTCCACGCCACTGTCGGCGATCAGCTCGATCAGGCCCTCGGACAAATCGAGCAATTTGGCGACCCGCTCGTCGGCGTGCTTCAGGTCGGTCGACGACAGGTCGACGCCCTTGGCGAGGTGGCCGAGTTCGTCGATCACCATGTCGCAATGCGCGAGATTGGAGGTGGCGGCCTTGGCGACCCCGTCAATCTCCTGGCCCACGGCAGTGAAGCCGTCCTGGACGCGGATGATAATGCCCTGGATCTGCCCGGCGCCTTCGCCGGCGTTCTTGGCCCGCAGCGAGGCGTCGCTGCTCTCGCCGATCAGACTGCCGACCTGGCCGTCAAGATCGCGAACGGTATCGCCGATCAGATGCGTCGCCTGGCGCGTCGCTTCGGCCAGGCTCTTGACCTCGTTGGCGACCACCGCAAAGCCGCGTCCCGCCGCACCGGCGCGGGCGGCCTCGATGGTCGCGTTCAGCGCCAACAGGTTGGTCTGCTTGGCGATCGCCTCGATCGAACCGGATACCTTGGCCACCTGCGCCAGCGCGGTTCCGACCGCGCCGAGACGGTGCTCGATGCGGCCGACCGCCTCGATCAATTCGGCGATGTGCTGCACCGCCGTCTCCACCGCGGCGCGCGACTGCATGATCTCGCCGACGGCGGCCGAGGAGGCGGTTTGCACCGCGCGCGACGCGGTGGCGATGTTGTGATTGGCGGAGACCATGGTCTCGGCGGTCTTCTGCAGATGCCCGAAGCGGTCGGCCTGGGTGACGACCCGGCCGGCGACTTCCTGCAGGTTTCCCGCCACATCCGCGAGCTCGACGCCAAGGCCGCCGATCCGGTTCGACAACTGGTCGACCAGACGTTCGCTGTCCGAGGGGGTGGCCGCGTCCGGCTTGGTAGGCTGCGCAACCGACATCGCTGCAATTCTCCGGTAACTAGACGAGAAGACTGATTGGCAACACCTAATTACAAATGTCGTTCAAAGCTTGTAGGCCGTGCGAAAACCGCCCCAGTGCCGGCCGTTGACGCGGATCGGTACGTCGATCTCGCGCATCATCACGGTTTTGCCGTTGCCCATGTCGCGGGCGTAGCTCTGGATCAGATAGGCGCGCAGATTGCGTCCGGCGGCAAGGCCCGCGGCATCGTTGAAGATCCGGCGGTTGCGGCTGTTGGCGGTGTTCCAGGCGACATCGCCGGGGCGCTGCGGATGGGAGTAGATCTTGTTGTGCACCGGCAAATAGCCGTTGCGGTCGATCATCACGCAGAACGCCATCCGCGGGTCCCTGGTCAGGAAGGCCTCCTGGAACGGCGGCAGCGCGCGATCCGCCCAGTCGAGAATCCGGCTCCGGTGCTGAACCGGATTGGTGCCCGGGATTTCGACGTAATCAGCGTCGAACATGTCGTCGATGGAAATGGCGCCGCTCGCTACCGCGCCTTCGAATATCTTGGTCAGCGCGGCGCCGGCTTCCATGGCGCGGGTGACGGCTTCGGTATTCTCGTCCTGGATCGACCAGAGCTTGTCCTCGATTTTTTCGCGAAGCTCGGCATCCGGCGCCTCGAACCTCGCCTGCGCGCCCGCTTTGGAACGCTCGGTAAGGCGAATCCTGCACGCCCCGACGCTCTCCAGCGTGGCGGTGAGGGTCTGGTTCAGCGGCAGTGTCTCGGCATCGGGTCCGCAGATCAGGATACTGTCCTGGGAAATCTCGTAGACCGGTGCGGCGACCGCGCCGCGCGGGGCCTGGATTTCGATCTTGAGGCTGCACGGCATCCGCTGGCTCTTGCGCCGCTCGGTGCGCCCGTCCTGCCCCAGCAGCACCGCGCAGCGGGTTTTCAGTTTCTGCGCGAAGGTGGTGACGGCATTGCCGGCGCTCGCGACCCGTTCGCCATGCGCTTCGGCCTCCTTGGCGGCGCTGTCGATCTCGGCGGCACTGTCGCCGACCGAAACGATGAAGTTCGAGGTGGTCGCGACATTGTCGGACATCTCGCCGGTGACTCTGTTCTGCTCCGTCACCGCGCCGTTGACGTTGTCGAACACCGGCCGGATCGCCGCGATCGCCTGCGAGATCCGCTGCACCGCATCGACCGAGCCGGCGGCGTCCTTCTGCAGGGCGTCGATCTTTTTGGTGATCTCTTCGGTGGCGTTCTGGGTCTGCACCGCGAGCGCCTTGACCTCGACGGCGACGACGGCAAAGCCGCGCCCGGCTTCGCCGGCGCGGGCCGCCTCGATGGTCGAGTTGAGCGCCAGCAGCGTGGTCTGCCGCGCGATCTGCGCGATCAGATTGACGACATTGCCGATCGCGGCCGAGGATTCCTTGAGCCGGTCCATCGTCAGGCCGGCTTCGGTGGCCGCGGCGGCGGCCTGGTCGGCGAGCTTGCCGGCGTCGCGCACCTGCGCGCCAATGCCGTCCGCCGACTGGGTGAACTTGTCGGCGGCCTGCGAGAAGGTGGTTGCGGTCGATTGCGCGGCGCTGGTGCGTCCGGTGAGGGCGTCGGTGCGCTGGCGAATCGTGGAGAGCGTCGTCGCCGTCGCTTCGGCACCGCCGGCGACCGAATTGGCCGCGCGCTCGAGCTGGCGGATCATCGCGCCGAGTTCGACTTCAAGCAGTTCGAGGATTTGCCTGGCGGAATCATTGTCGGACGCGCCGGATGCGTCAGCGACGACGGCCGGCGCCGGCGGCGGCGCGATGGCCGGCGCAGCCAATTGCGGCGGACGCTTTCGAAACAAACCGAACGCCATGGGTTCTCTCGGGAACATGAGAATGAGGCCGGTATCCTCTCACGCCGTTGTGAACTCATGGTTAATAATTGCCTCACATGCAGGCAATGGGCACTACCGAAATACCGAAAATCCCTCCAAATCTTTGATTTTGCCGGTGCCACGGCCTATAACGCCGCGCTTTCCATCAAAACCATCCCGGACGAATCCCGAAAGAAATCGCATGGCCGGACATTCCCAGTTCAAGAACATCATGCACCGCAAGGGCCGGCAGGATGCCCAGAAGTCGAAGCTGTTCAGCAAGCTGGCGCGGGAAATCACCGTCGCCGCCAAGCTGGGCCAGCCCGATCCCTCGATGAATGCGCGGCTGCGGGCCGCGATCATTTCCGCGCGCCAGGAGAACATGTCGAAGGACTCGATCGAGCGCGCGGTGAAGAAGGCCAGCGGCTCCGAGAGCGAGAATTACGATGAAATCCGCTACGAGGGCTATGGCCCGGGCGGGGTCGCCGTGATCGTCGAGGCGCTGACCGACAACCGCAACCGCGCCGCGTCCGACATCCGCTCCTACTTCACCAAGTCCGGCGGCAATCTCGGCGAAACCGGTTCGGTCGCATTCATGTTCGATCGCACCGGCATCATCGAATATGACGCCAAGGTCGCATCCGACGATGCGATGCTGGATGCGGCGATCGAGGCCGGCGCCGATGATGTTTCCTCCAGCGAAAACGGCCATGAGGTCTATGCCTCGCAGGAGACCTTCCGCGACGTCGCCAAGGCACTGGAGGCGAAATTCGGCGAAGCCCGCAAGGCGGCGCTGACCTGGAAGCCGCATAACACCGTGCCGGTGGACGACGAAACCGGCGAGAAGCTGCTGAAACTGATCGACCTGCTCAACGAGCATGACGACGTGCAGAATGTGTTCGCCAATTTCGAGGTCTCCGACGCGCTGGTCGCCAAGATGGGCGGCTAGCCGCTTTCGCGGGGTATGACGGCCCTGATTCTGTTTCGCCCGCGCGGCTCCGGCGTTATCACTGTGCCATGACATCTCAGCCGATTCGCCAACCCGTCCGCATCCTTGGCATCGATCCGGGCCTGCGCCGCACCGGCTGGGGCGTGATCGAGATCGACGGTAACCGGCTGATATTTATCGGCTGCGGCTCGGTGGAACCGCCGGAAGGCCTGCCGCTGGCGAGCCGGCTACTGACGATTCATGAGGGCCTCGCCGCCGTGCTGGGCGATTTCCACCCCGCTGAAGCCGCGGTCGAGCAGACCTTCGTCAACAAGGACGGCGTCGCCACCTTGAAGCTCGGCCAGGCGCGCGGCGTGGCGATGCTGGCGCCGGCGATGTTCGGGATACCGGTCGCGGAATACGCGCCGAACCAGGTGAAAAAGACGGTGGTCGGCGCGGGCCATGCCGACAAGAACCAGATTCTGATGATGTTGAAGATCCTGCTGCCGAAGGCCGAGCCGAAATCTCCCGACGCCGCCGACGCGCTCGCGGTCGCCATTACCCATGCCCATCATCGCCAGAGCGCGGCCCTGAGGCTGAGGGTGGTCGAGGTATGATCGGCAAACTGAAAGGCCTGATCGACAGCTACGGCGAGGACTATGTGATCCTCGATGTCGGGGGCGTCGGTTATCAGGTGCATTGTTCGGCGCGCACGCTGCAGGCGTTGCCCTCGATCGGCGAGGCTGCGGTGCTCTCGATCGAGACTTACGTGCGCGAGGATCAAATAAAACTGTTCGGCTTTCGCAGCGATGTCGAGCGGGAATGGTTTCGGCTGCTGCAGACGGTGCAGGGCGTCGGCGCCAAGGTGGCGCTGGCGGTGCTCTCGACCCTGCCGCCATCCGATCTCGCCAACGCGATCGCGCTGCGCGACAAGGCCGCGGTGACGCGCACGCCGGGCGTCGGCCCGAAAGTGGCCGAGCGCATCGTCACTGAATTGAAGGACAAGGCGCCGGCCTTCGACAATGTCGATCCGGCGCTGGTGCATCTGTCCGGTGCGATCGATGACGAGCGCGCGCCGCGTCCGGTCACCGACGCGATCTCGGCGCTGGTCAATCTCGGTTACGGTCCGCCGCAGGCGGCCGCCGCGATCGCCGGCGCCTCGCGGATCGCGGGGGAAGGTGCCGGGACCGCGCAGCTGATCCGGCTCGGGCTGAAGGAATTGGCGAAGTGAGCGTGGGCGCAGCACTCCGCAGCTTCGGGCGCGTGATCGGGATCGTCCTGATCTTTTCGATCGTGGGGCCGCTCGCCTTCGCGACGCTGATCCTGCTGATCGTGGCCGGGTTCAGCGCGCCGCTGCTGCAGATCGCTCTCGACCTGGTCAACCTCGGCGCGCTCGGCACCGTGGTCTCGGTCGCATTGTGGCTGCTTGTGGTCGCGACGTGGCTGGCGTCGTTTCCGCCGTCCGCGGTGGCTGGCTGCATTTTCGCAATGGTTGCGGTCTATGCCGGCGTCAATGCGGTCTGGATGGCATGGCTCGCGGTGGCGCTTGCGATCATCGGGGTGATCGTGCTCGGCATCTTCATCATCCCCGATGAATCCTCAGCGGTGATCTTGCCGAGCGCCCGATCGGCCGCTGAGACGCTCTCACTGTTCGCTGTGCTCGCCGTACTGGCGATCGTACCGACGACCCTGTGCTGGTGGCTCGCGAAGCCGCTGCATCGTGCTAGCATCGCCGCATGACCACGCCCTCCCGCATCGTGACACCCGAGCGCCGCGTCGACGATGTCGGCGACACCGCGCTGCGTCCGCAACTGCTGTCTGAATTCGTCGGCCAGGCGCAGGCGCGTGCCAATCTCTCGATCTTCATCGAGGCCGCGCGCAAGCGGGGCGAGGCGCTGGACCATGTGCTGTTCGTCGGTCCCCCCGGGCTCGGCAAGACCACGCTGGCGCAGATCGTGGCGCGCGAACTCGGTGTCGGCTTCCGCGCCACGTCCGGGCCTGTGATCGCCAAGGCCGGCGATCTTGCCGCACTGCTGACCAATCTCGAAGAACGCGACGTGCTGTTCATCGACGAAATTCATCGCCTCAGTCCCGCGGTCGAGGAAGTGCTGTATCCGGCGATGGAGGATTTTCAGCTCGATTTGATCATCGGCGAGGGACCGGCGGCGCGCTCGGTCAAGATCGAGTTGGCAAAGTTCACCCTGGTCGGGGCCACCACCCGCGCCGGACTGCTGACCAATCCGCTGCGCGACCGTTTCGGGATTCCGGTACGGCTGAATTTCTACACCGAGGGAGAACTCGAAAAGATCGTCACCCGCGGCGCCCGTGTGCTCAAGATCGGCATGACGCCCGACGGTGCCAACGAAATCGCCCGCCGTGCCCGCGGCACGCCGCGCATCGCCGGCCGTCTGCTGCGGCGGGTGCGGGATTTTGCGTCCGCGGCGGACGCCGCCTCGATCGACCGCGCCATCGCCGACAACGCGCTGAGCGCGCTTGAAGTCGACGCCGCCGGGCTTGACGCCATGGACCGGCGCTATCTCACCACCATCGCGATGAATTACGGCGGCGGTCCGGTCGGCGTGGAAACCATGGCGGCGGCACTGTCGGAGCCGCGCGACGCGATCGAGGATATTATCGAGCCGTTCCTGATCCAGTGCGGCTATCTGCAGCGCACCCCGCGCGGCCGGCTGTTGACCTCGCATGCGTTCCGCCATCTCGGTCTCGCCGAACCCGCGCGCGATCCGGCGCAGTTTGGCTTGTTCGGGCAAGGTGAGGACGACTGATGGAAACCGGCACGATCAGGGTTGTTGCGGCACTGATACGCGATGCTGCGGGCCGGGTGCTGCTGGTGCGCAAGCGCGGAACCTCGGCCTTCATGCAGCCCGGCGGCAAGCGCGATCCCGGCGAAGACGACATGACGGCGCTGGCGCGCGAGATCGCGGAGGAGCTTGGTTGCTGCATGGTCCGCGACTCGATCCAGCCGCTCGGCGAGTTCGATGCCGTCGCGGCCAATGAGCCGGGCTGGCGGGTCCACGCTTGTCTGTACGGGATCGACGTGACCGGCGATATCGTGCCGAACCGCGAGATCGATGAGATGATCTGGATCGACCCGGTTGCGCCGCCCGATATCCCGCTGGCGCCGTTAACGCGCGACCATGTCCTGCCGTTGGCCTGGCGGCGATGACTGACGCGCACTGCTGACTTTCTGCACAAACGCACCCCAATTCAGCTGCAATCCCTGACTAAAAAGTGGATGCATCACGATTAACCATTTCATGATCTCACGCCGTCATTTTTTGCGCTTCCTTGCAGGTCTCGGCGCATTCGGTGCGTCAACTACGGCATACGGGGTCGGCATTGAGCCTATGCTGCGGCTTCGGGTCGCGCGGTATGATATCCAGCCGCCGCAATGGCCCGCCGATTTCCAGCTCAAGATCGCCGTCATCGCCGATCTTCATGCCTGCGATCCCTGGATGACGCTGGAGCACGTCGAGGCGATCGTCGATCGCACCAATGCGCTCAACGCGGATATCATCGTCATGCTGGGCGATTACGTGGCCGGGCATCGCCAGGTGACGCGTTTCATTCCAGCCACCGAATGGGCGCCCGTGCTTTCCGGATTGAAGGCGCCGCTCGGCGTCCATGCGATTCTCGGCAATCACGACTGGTGGGAAGACAATATCGTGCAGCGTGCGGGGCAGGGGTCGACGCGGGCGCGGCAGGCGCTCGAAGCTGCGGGAATTCCAGTTTACGAAAATGACGCCAGGCGCCTGACCAAGGACAATCACGCGTTCTGGCTGGCCGGGCTTGGCGATCAACTGGCGTATCTTCCGGCCAGCCGCTTCCGGCCGGTGCGGCGCATCGGTGTCGATGATCTTGCCGCCACACTTGGAAAGGTCACCGACGATGCGCCGGTCATCTTGCTGGCGCACGAGCCCGATGTCGCGATGCGTGTACCGGCGCGGGTCGCGTTGCAGCTCTCGGGGCATACCCATGGCGGCCAGGTGCGATTGTTCGGATGGTCGCCGGTGGTGCCGTCGCGTTATGGAAACCGGCTGGCCTATGGCCACACGCGGGTTAACTGCGACGTCATTGTCTCCGGCGGTCTCGGCTGCAGCTTCTTGCCGTTCCGTCTCGGCGTCCCGCCCGAAATCGTGCTGGTGACGCTGGGCGGACCCCCTTCCGCCATTTCGTAGGCCGTCAGGATCGCGGCCACGCTTGCGCGCTGGCCGATTTTGCGCAAGACGATGGCCTTGCGAGGCGATCGAGGGGCCGGAAGTGACAACAACCCATCTTGACGGCGTGATCCGCGATGGCCGCCATCACATGCAGATCCGGGTCTATTACGAGGACACCGATTTTTCCGGCATCGTCTATCACGCCAATTATCTGCGCTTCATGGAGCGCGGACGGACCAATCATCTGCGGCTGATGGGCGCGGAGCAGCACACATTGTTTGCCGAAGCGCAGGCGCAAACGCCGGGCTTCGCCTTCGTGGTGCGTTCGATGCAGATCGACTACCTCAAGCCCGCGCGCATGGATGACGTGCTCGACGTGGTGACGTGGCCGGTGATGGTGAAGGGCGCCTCGATCACGCTGGCGCAGGAGGTGCGGCGCGGCGAACACGTATTGGTGAAAGCGCAGGTCCGTGTCGCCTTCATCAGCGAGGGCAGGGCGCAGCCGATTCCGAAAGCGCTGCGAATCCTGATGAAGGCCGATCAGGTTTAGCTATCGGGCGATAGGCAACGCACCATCGACTCACGGCATGATGGCGCTACATTGTCGGCCACACCCGAAGCCGAGGCCCGCGATGTCACGTCCCCCGTTTCCGCCGTTCACCCGAGAGACCGCCGCCCAGAAGGCCCGCATGGCCGAAGACGCCTGGAATTCGCGCGATCCCGAGCGCGTCGCGCTGGCCTATACGCAGGACAGCTGCTGGCGTAACCGCTCCGAATTCTTTGAAGGCCGAGCCGCGATCGTGGCGTTTCTCGCCCGCAAATGGAGCCGGGAACACGAGTATCGCCTGATCAAGGATCTCTGGGCGTTCGACGGCAACCGCATCGCGGTGCGGTTTCAATATGAGTGGCATGACGATGCCGGGCAGTGGCATCGCTCCTACGGCAATGAGCAATGGGAATTCGACGCGGCCGGCCTGATGCGCCGCCGCGAAGCCAGCATCAACGATATCGCCATCGCGGAAAAAGATCGCCGCTTCCACTGGAGCGCGCCGGGGCCGAGACCGGCGGATGTTGCGGGACTGGGCGAGAGCCCGTTTTGACGGATGTACCGTCCTTGTGTTCGTCTAGAACGCCACGCCGATACGAATTCCGCGGCGCCAAACGATGTGGCTTTTCTTTCTGACGCCGCCATAGTGGAATTCGAAACGGTCCGGCACCGCGCCCAGGCCGTAGATGTCGAGACAGGCGCCGCCGGCGGAATAGTCGACGACCCTGCAGGTCATGGCCGGCAATTTCGGGCCGACAATGATCTGGCCTGTCCGGGACATCTGCCCCGACGGCGCTACTCTTTTGTACAATCGCGGCTGTGTCATCTGCTGGCTCCGGCGCGTCATGACCGATGCTGCCCGCGAAAGTTTGACGATCGGCATATCGCCGGGACATAAACTGAAGAAAGCTTGCGGAAAAAACGAAGTATTAAGTATGGAGCAGGGGGAAATACGTCAAATACATCGTCCTGATCGGGGCAACGGGACGCCGCCTGGCGGCGCCCCGCAGTCGGACAGGGTCTACGCCGCCGCCTTGTGGCGTGCGAGTTCGGCCTGGTACAGCTTGAACTCCTCGGCGACGGCTCTGGCGATGCTGGGGCGCGCGCGCAGGCGCTCGTAATAGGCTTTCACGGCGGGCCATTTCGCCAGTTCGATCGGCGGCGTCGCCATGGTCCAGTTGATGACCGTGACGAGATAGGCATCGGCGACGCTGAAATGGTCGAGCAGAAATTCCCGGCCTTTGAGATAGTTCTCAAGATGGTCGAGCCGCGACAGGCCTTTGCCGAGGATGTAGGTCTTCACTTCGGGCGGCGCGTTCCTGTCGAGCACGGGCACGAATAATCCCTTGTGCAGTTCGGTGCCGATGAAACACAGCCATTGATGCAACCGGCTGCGATCCATGCCTGGTGCGGTCGAGATGCCGGCCTGCGGGAAGCGGTCCGCGACATATTGCAGGATCGCGGCATTCTCGGTGAGAACGAGACCGTCATCGGTGCGCAGCGTCGGCACCAGCCCGAGCGGATTCACCTCGCGAAAATTGGAGCCGTCGTTCTGCACCACCTTGGTCCTGGGATCGACCTCGAGATAGTTGGCGTCGGCGCCGGCTTCATAAAGTGCGATCCGGGTCGCCAGCGAGCAGGCCAGCGGCGAGAAATACAGGTCCATGGGTGCCTCCTTGGCGGTTTCGGTTCGGGTTGCCGAACCGGGGTTGATTTTTATACTGTTTCGCATAATATAAATCCGGTCAAGGTATTTTTTGCGAAATGGTACAAAAGATAAAAAAACAGCCGGCCAAAATCGATGCGACCGCCGCGCCGAAGCGCCGCGGCCGGCCGCGCGCCTATCAGCCGGAAATTGCGCTCGGCAAGGCGCTCGATCTGTTTCGCAAGGACGGTTTCGCGGCCACATCGCTCGATGATCTCAGCGCCGCCACCGGCATGAACCGGCCGAGCCTTTACGCCGCGTTCGGCGACAAGCGCGAGCTCTATAT
>Ga0302324_100022758_pt1 | contig 12161 bp, 8 predicted proteins | sample Palsa_T0_1_FD_201949 | JGI IMG/M metagenome (GOLD analysis project Ga0302324, IMG submission 201949) | Peat permafrost microbial communities from Stordalen Mire near Abisko, Sweden - Palsa_T0_1 | ecosystem: Environmental > Terrestrial > Soil > Palsa > Peat permafrost | place: Sweden: Abisko...
CGATCTACTCTGACTAAACATCGAATCCTCACGGTCCAAGGGGGGGGAGTTTTCGGCGCCGATGCGGTGAGACCAGCTGCCGCGATAGTGTGTGTGCGCGCCCCGGCCATGTCAAATGACGAATCCGTCATGTCGTCATTTGCCATATCACGGAGCACCTCCTCGCCACGTGTGACGCGAAACGACAGCTTCCCGCGCGCTACCAACACGTGATCTTGCTCCGTTCCGGTCTCCACCTGCGGCCACCCGCTGCCACTCAACACCTTCGGATCACACAAGTGTCGGTTTGCGAATGACTAACCCGTGGCAGCGTCTCAATGACAACCTGTAATTCACCCCGCCATTCACCCCCAACGGCCTCTCCTCGTCCTCACTCTCGTGAGCCGCCCCTTCTCTTTTTTACGCTTTGCTTGTTGGCGGGCGTTGAGCTGCGTACTGCCGCTCCACGCTTCGCCCGAAACTGTCTACTGCCGATTTTCTCTGAGTCTCCTCGCCAGCGCACGCCGCGTGCGCTCCCACCTACGCTCCGTGTGCTGTTTGTCTCATCTCCCACGCGGTGCGCGAACGCGGTGCGCGAACGCGGTGCGCGAACGCGCTGCGCGCTAGTTGCAGGTTACGGTGATCGAGATCCGTGTCGTATCCATCGCGATCACATCATACGCCGCGGACGCTGGCTGCGTGCACAACACCGGGACCGCGCCGACCCCGATCGACCCGTTGCCGTCCGGCACGCCGGTGATGAGATAGTTCCCGACCGAGTCCGTCGTGCTGACATACTCGCCGCCGCTGTCACTCGAGGCGGTCACCGTCGTATTCGCGATCCCGCCGCCCAGGCTGTTCGAGATCGTCCCCGCGATCACCCCGACCTCCGGCGTTGTCGCGGTCGTTGTGATACAGCCAGCGGCCATCACTGCAACTGCTCCCGCGACAATCGCGTATACGCGAGTCTTGTGTGTTCCACCCATTTTGAACCTCCGAGTCAGCGATCAGCGATCGGCCATTAGCGATTAGCGATTAGCGATTAGCAACCGCGCGCCATGGCAACGTTACGCCGGTGCTACAGCAATTGTTGGGCTCCCGGGACCCCAACCCGCCGAGCACAACAGCCGTTGGACGTCGCGGTAATCAGATCTCGCCTGGTCGTGAGGGCAAGGAGGGCGGTTCGCCAACCGCCCCTACAGTGCGCTGTTTGGTGCGGCGCCTACGGCTTGGCGTCGGCGCGCGCTGCCACGGTGGAGGTCGCGGTTTTCAGATCTCACCTGGTCGTGAGAGCAAGAAGGGCGGTTCGCGAACCGCGCCCCTACAGTGCGCGGGTAGGTGCGGCGCCTGCGGCCTGCTGTCGGCGCGCGCCGCCACGCGGCGTCAGCCGCGTGCCCCACGAACCTCGTCGGTTCTAGCTCCGTCTCAACATCACGTTGCCGTCGCCGGTGGAGACGCTCACGCGGGCGGCGCGCTCGCCCGCGTTGCCGATGGTGCCCTCGAGATGGTGCGCGTTCATCCGGCCGGTCGTGGTCACCGGGAAATCGCTTTCGAGGCTTCCGTCGCCCGTCGTTGCGTCGATGCTGCCCGTGAAGTTCGCGGGCACGTACAGCGTGACGTTGCCGTCGCCCGTGTGGGCGGTCAGCGACTGGCCATCACTCAGCGAGGCGACATGCACTTCGATGTCGCCATCGCCGCTCGTCAGATTCAGGGGGCCGGACGCCGTCGTCACGCGGATGTGCCCGTCACCCGTGTGCGCGGACACTTCCCCCTTCACGCCTTCCAGCGTGATGTCGCCATCGCCGGAATGGGCGTCCACTGTCCCCGCCGCGCCAACGACGCGGATCTCGCCATCGCCCGTCTTGGCCACGACGTCGGCGCCGGCATCCCGGATGTCCACTCGGCCATCACTCGTGCTTGCCGCCAACTTGACGCCCGCCGGAAGCTGCACCGTGAAGTCGGCGGCCGGACTGTGCCCGACCTGCGTCATCCGGACCCGCCCGCCGTGCTCCCCCTCGCTCGTGCACTCGCCCGAGGGGTGCCGCGCACAGATCGTGACGTCGTTCCCCGACTTCACGACTTCGAACACCAGCGCCCGCCCACCGGACAACACATGCGTCCGCGACCCATGGACCTGGACCGCGTTGCCGCTGCCCGGCGCAACGCTGATGTTGCCGTCCGCATCCGCGATCCGCACGACCGCCCCCGCCGGCACCACCCCAGACCAATCGAAGGTTGCCGCATCGACCGGGCCCTGCGCCCGACCAGAACCCGCCGCGAGCATGCCCGCTACCACCCCGACCACGATCGCGATCGTGCGAACCCCAACCATGACGACGCTCCTCTGAGTTATCCCGATGAGATGCCGGAGGTGCTCGGATGGTTTGGATGCCTCCCTTCACCCCATGTCGCGGGGCGGGGCGGGTCTAATTTCGCCGGGAGGGACGGGCGATCAACTGTTAGCGATCAGCGATCCCCTACTGCACAGCCTTCCCGTACGTCGCGATTTGATCCGCGACCGTCTTCTTATCCCCCGCAACGACAATCGCCATCTTGTTCGGGTCGAGGTCCTTTAGGGCGATGCGCTGGACGTCGGCGGGGGTGACGGCGTACACCCGGCGGACGTAGGTGGTGAGGTAGTCGTCGCCCAGTCCGTGCAGGTCGGCGAAGCCAAACTGATTCGTCAGTCCCTTCTGCGTCGAGCTGCGCAGCACAAACGTCCCCGCGAGGTAATTCTGGATCCCGCGCACTTCCTCGGCTGACGGCGCCTCAGCGCGCAACCGGTCGATCTCGCCGAAGATCTCCTTGAGCGATGCGCCGGTGACGTTGGTCGTGACGTCCGCGCCCTCGGCCCACACGGCGGAGCGGTACTTCGCGTCGACGAAGCTGAACGGGGAATACGTGTAGCCCTTCGCCTCACGGATGTTGCTCGTGATGCGCGACCCGAAGGACCCGCCGAGCAACGCGTCGGTCACGTCGAGTGCGATCCAGTCCTGTTGACTGGGGTCCGGGACCGGCAGCCCCAACGCGATCGTGGACTGCACCGCCCCCGGGCGATCCACGAGGATCACCGTGCGCTCGGCGCGCGCGGTCGGCACGTTGACCGTGGGCGGCGCGCCCGCGGCCCAGTCGCCGAACGTCGCACGCACCGCACGCTCGACCGCGGCCGCGTCGAACTGACCCACGACGTAGAGGTGCGACCGCGCGGCGCCGACGTTGTGCGCGTAGAAGTCGCGCACCTGGGCCGCAGTATATCCCTTGAGTGCGTCGTCGGTCGGCAACAGCCGGCCATAGGGATGGTTCGGATAGATCTGCGCGGCGAAGCGCTCCCGCGCGATCTGCTGCGGCCGGGTACGTGCGATCGCGAGTTGGCGCATCCGGTCACCCTGGAGGCGCGAAAACTCCGAGTCAGGGAAGCTCGGATGCTGCACGACGTCAGCGACCAGCGTCACGAACGCCGCGGCCGAGTCGCCGAGCACCGCGCCCTCGATCGTGCTCTGGTCGGCATCGACCGTGACGGAGAGATTGCCCCCCATCCCCGCCACCGATTGCGCGACCGCGGCGGCCGATCGCGACGTCGTCCCCTGCTGCAGGTAGTCACCCATCAGCTGCGCGAGCCACACCTGCTGTGGCCCTTCGTCGATCGCGCCCGTCCGCACGACGAGCGAGATCGTCGCCAGCGGCAGACGTCCATAGGGCACGAGCGTGACGCGGAGCCCGTTGGGGAGCGCGAACTCGTGCTTGGCAGGCAGGACGAAGTCCCTGGGCGCAGCCGGTGCCGGCGGCGTCTCTTTGCCTTGCGCACCGAGCGACGTGGTGAGCGCTGCCGCGGCACACAGCAGCAGTCCGGGCGTTGCCGCGACCGCGACGCGCTTCGCGACGAGCTTCGCGACGAGGTTCACGGCGAGGTTACTGGCCGGTCGTCGCATTGGGCGCCCTCCCTTTGGCGATTACAGTGAGCACGGTCTGGTTGGTGGGACGCAGGTATTCCTGCGCGGTGCGTTGAATGAGGGCCGGGGTCACTGCGTGGAAGGAGCGCTCGAGCGTGTTGATCTTTGCCGGATCGCTGTCGAAGAGCGCGTACGACGCCAGCAGGTCCGCGCGTCCGAAGCCGAATTGGCCGCCGAGGATTTCGTAGAGTGCGGCCCGTTCCTTGACGAGGGCGCGTGCGAGCGTGGCGTCATCGACCGGCTTCGTGCGCAGCGAATCAATCGTGGCGTTGACGACCGCGAGGATTTCGTCCGGCGTGTGCGTCGCGTCGTGGTAGAGCGACGCCGTCCACAGCATCGGACCCTCGTAGTCGAACATATTGCCGAGCAGGTTGATGCCGCCCCGGACATCGCCGGTGTAGCCGGCACGTTGGACGAGCGCCTGATACAGCCGGCTGTCGTGCCCCTGGAGGAGGATCTGATCGATCAGCCCCATGGCGAAGAATTCCGGCGTGTTGCGCGGCGGCATGTGGTAGGCGAACGCGAGCGCCGGGCGCGTGGCGAGCGTGTCGTCCTTGCTCGCGCGGATCGGCTTCGTCTGGCGAGGCTCGGTGAGGTCAGGGCGCTTGGGGAGCGCGACGCTCGGGATCGGCGCGAAGTATTTGTTGACCCAAGTCCACGTCCTGGCTGGGTCGATGTCGCCGGTCACGACCAGTACTGCGTTGCGGGGCGAGTAGTACGTGTGAAAGAACGCCTGCGCGTCGGTGAGCGTCGCGGCGTCGATGTCCCGCAGGTCGCCGTAGAAGTTGTGCGCGTTGTACCAGTTGGTGTTCGCGTACTGCGGCATGTCGAGCCAGGGGAAGCCGCCGTATGGTGTGTTGAGCACGTTGACGCGGACTTCGCTCTTCACCACCCCTTGCTGGTTGGTGAGGTTGTCCTGCGTGATCGCGAGCCCGCGCATCCGGTCCGCTTCCCCCCAGAGAAACGTCTCGAGCGTATTGGCGGGGACGATCTCGAAGTAGTTGGTGAAGTCGAAGCGGGTCGAGCCGTTGAGGACGCCGCCGTTCGACTGCACGAGCTTGACGAATTGCAGCTTGCCCAGGTTCTGCGATCCCTGGAACATGAGATGCTCGAACAGGTGCGCGAACCCCGTCCTGTCCCTGGGCTCGACGCGGAAGCCGATATGGTAGTAGACCGCCACCGTGACGATCGGCGCCGTGGTGTCGCGAGACAGCACGACGCGGAGCCCGTTGGGCAGCGTCCGATACTCGACCGGCACCTGAAACCCCGCCCCTGGAGCCCTCACGTCCTGTGCGGTTACCGCACCGCCCGTCGCCGCCAGCGCGACGATGCATCTCGCCGCTCGCGCCAACGATCCTCGCATCAGACTAAAATCGGCCATGTCCACCCGTCCCCGTGTCGAATGCCAGTTTATGGGATCGGGATATACTAACAGCGGGGGATGGGAACAGCGACTCGCGATTCGCGATTCGCGATTGGCGATTAGCAACTGCCACATACACCGAGGGCCGGCTGCGGTGACTCGCAGCCGGCCCTCGAGGTAAGTCGCTGATAGCTGATAGCTGATCGCTAATCGCTGATCGCTGATCGCTAATCGCTAATCGCTGATCGCTGATCGCTGATCGCTGATCGCTGATCGCTGATCGCTGATCGCTGATCGCAGTTCCTAACCCCCAACCCCCAACGCCTAGTCCTGTATCGCCCCCATACTCACCTTCGCACCGGCCGGCCATCCGAGGGCCGCGGCGATGTTGGCGGGGAGGGGCTGGCCGGCGCCCTTCGCCTTGCTGCCGGCCTTGAGGTGGAAGTTCGCGCCGTACGCGTTCACGAAGAACGGGTCAGTTCCACCGTCCACCGCGATCCCGTGCGTTTCGTACCCGGTGCCGGTGTGGAACGCCTTCATCGTCGGGTAGAAATCGTTGCAGTAGTTGACTTCGGTCGTGGCGACGCTGCCCGAGGGGCGGAAGTAGCCGTTGTAATCGACCTCGGTGTAGATGCCGCTGCAACCGTTGTAGCGGTACAGGTTCTCGACCATCGAGGTGGTCGCGTTCCACATGATATTGTTCACGACCTTCGCGTTCGACAGATCGTACGGCGGCCGGCTGTACGACGCGCTCACATCCAGCGCGCGGCCGTTGTTGACCATCGTGTTGTTGTACACGCTGGCGTTGGCCGTGAAGTGGACGCCGATGCCTTCGGTGTTGCCGTAGACGCTGTTGCCGGCGATGATCACGCCGCTCGACTCTTCGATGTAGATCCCGTAGCACGTGTTGCGGAGGACCTGGTTGTCCACAATCGTCGAGTTCGTGGAATTCACGTCGATCCACACGGCGTTCGACGCGTTGTCGGCGACCCAGTTCCCGCGGAAGACGAAGTTCGTCATCTGCGTCGCCTTGAGTCCCGCCGCCGACTGACTGACGTTGTAGTTGGCGGTGTTGTTGTTGCTGATGTTGTTGTCTTGCACGATCACGTCGGTCGCGACGTTAGCCAGCACACCGGCCTGTCCGTTGTACGTCACGACGTTGTCGTGCGCGAACGCATTCGGGGCGCCGTTGATGTCGAGACCGATCTGTCCGTTGTAAGACAGCGTGTTGTGATCGACCTGCACCTGGCTCCCCTGGATCCGGAGCCCGATCTGCGAGAAGTGGCTGAGCGTGACACCGGTCACGCGGATATTCGACGTATAGAGGAGCATCCCGACGGGCGTGGCCGACAGCTCGACCGTGTGGCCGTTGGGGTCCTGGCCGATGTAGAGCTGCTTGGCCACCGTGTCCATGTAGAACGTCCCCGGCGCGACGGCCGACGGCGTGGCCACACGGACCATCGACCGCCCATCGACGAACGCCATGTGCTGGTGCGCGGCGTACTCCGCCGGCCCACCCAGCGACTGCATCAGAATGGCTTTGGCCTCGCTGACGGCTTGCGCCGCCTCCGCCGTCGTCTTGGGGAGCGCCGCGACGGTCGCGCCCGCGGTCGTCTCGCTCATCCCGCCAACGGCCGCTGCGGTCGGAAGGCCGGTATTGGTCCACGCGGTGCGCCAGGCACGTCCCGACGCCTGCCACTGCGACGCGGGAATGGACACGCTCCCGGTGAGCTTGACGGTCGCGCCCGGCGCGGGCTGAATCGTCAGCGGACGGGTGATCACGAGGCCGCCCGTCTGATAGGTGCCCGAGAGGAGCTGGATCGTGGATCCCGGCGCCGCCATCGCGACGGCCTGCTCGAGCGTCGTCGGTGCGCGCAGCGAGCCCGCCGCTCTCGCCAGTCCATTGGGCGCGACGGTGATCAGTCCCGTCGCGGGGCCGGCGTTCGCATGGCTGACCGGTGCGGTGGAGTCCGAACATGCCGAGGCCAGCACCATCACGGCCGCAGCAACAGAAACGACGACCGCATCCGCGAAACGCACGGATGGGCGGACGGGTCCGCCCCGGGCAAGCCCGGGAAAGGCGAGGTTCGACATAAGCTCCCCTTCGGTGTCTGTTCGGCGGCCCGACTAGCGTGGTCCGCGCGACATTCGCGCAGACGGTAGCCTCGTGGCTTTGCGTCGCCGGCTTTCGCCGGTTTTGCCTTTGTCGCAGCCCCGAAGGGCGAGCGACCACGCCGGAATCACTAAAGCGTCGGTCTACCTCTGTGTAGACCGAGGTCCGGTGGTACAGTGTCGAAGCGCGCAAACCCTCTACGCGGCTGTCGGGCGACGCTCGATCGCCCGGCTTCAACGTCGGCAACCTAAAACAGCGTGGCTGAGCGCGCCACCATCAGTTTCTAGTCGGTTCCAAACCCTGTCGTCGCCAGCCAGTCGCCTTGTCGGCAACCGTCCGGCGCTCGTGTGAGCGCCATCTCACCCACTCACGCCCGCCGAGTAGGTCCTCGGCGGATCGGGTTCGGACCGCCGCGTATCACCTATGCCACCTGATACGCGACCCGTGCAGTACCCCACGCCGACCGGAGCCAATGTGATGTCGGTCACATATACCGGACGGCGGGCAATATGGGTACTACACTGCTCAGCCGCAACAATAATCTTTTTTTCAATCTCACCGATCCGACGGCCGGGCCGTCACTTGCGAGCGAACCCGACCAGCGAACCCTCTGCCCGCCATGCTTGCTACGCCCGGTCAGTACTGCCATCCGACACTGCGCTGACCGCTCGGTGTATGCTTGACGATCGAGGCGGCCATTTCGCGCAAGAGGTCGGGCGCGATGGCATGCCGCCACCCGTGCCCCTTCTCCGGCCGACCGTAGAGGAACACCCCTGGCACGTGCGGATTTCGGGTCGCCTCCATGGCCGCCTGGAAATCGTAGACGCCGAGGTTGAGGTAGAAGTTGTCCATGTCGCCGACGTCCACATGGATCTTGTCCACGAGTTGCGGACCGATCGTGGACCAGTGCGACGCGACGTACGCGCTGAGGTCGTATCCGTGGTCGCGCATGTAGTTGGCAACGTCGTGGTTGATCACTCCCGTCCGCTTGTCCCAGAGGGGTACGGGATACCCGTCCGGACCCGCCGGGCCATACACGGCTTCCCAGATCTCGAGTTGCTCCGCCGACCGGCCATGGCTGCCGATGACGTCCTCGAGCTGGCTGAACATCCGAACGTTCAGCAGCGGCTGCCCGTCGTTGTCGCGCATGAAATAGCGTGGCGGCCGGTACCACTCGCTCGCGAACCCGGCGAGCCCTTCGCCGCCCGTATTGTTGATGTAGAACGCGTTCGTGTCGGCATATGCGTTCACCAAGTCGTAGTGATGGAAGTCAACGGGATCCGGAAATTGCGTCCACGTGCCGCCGAAGAAATCCGGATGATAGAGCTGCAGCGCGAGCGACTCCCACCCGCCGGTCGAGCCGCCGCTCAGGACGCGCGCGTAGGGCTGCTTGATGATGCGGAAATGCGACTCGACATAGGGGATGAGCTCCTGCATGATCGCATCGCCGAACGGCCCGTTGTTGGCGGAGTTGACGGCGTAGGAATCGTCGAAGTACGGCGTCGGATGCTGGAAGGTGATGACGATCATGCGGGGGAATCGCGGCTTGGTCCATGCCTGATACAGCTCGTGGCCCGGTGTGAGGTTAAAGCTCGCGTTGCGCGCGGCGGCCGCGGGTGAGATCGGCGTCTGCACCGTGTCGAATCCGAGCGGCGCGCCGAGTCCGAAGTGGCCCTGCTGATAGAGCACGGGGTAGTTGACGTTGGGGTGGGCGTCGTACCCCTCGGGGAGCAGCACCGTCGCCCCGAAGTAGATCGGGTGTCCCCACCATTTTGTCAGGATGTCGCTTTGGATCTTGACGCGCTTGACGTATTTCGAGTCGGCGGCCACGACGACTGGTGGCAGCACTTTGGTGAGCGACAGCGCGACCGCGTACCCCGCCTGCGGATCAAGGTGCACACGACGCACCTCGCTCACGAGATTGCCGGGGGAACGATTGAAGTGTTGTCCTTCCCACTGGTCCATGTGCGCCCAGATGGTATGGCCATCGGCGCGATGGAACTCCGTGTACACGTTCATCAGGGCCTGCACGTAGTAGTCGCCGGCCGGGAGATCGCGGATCGACGCCGTGGGGTAGCCCGGCGTCGTGTCGCTAATCGTTGCGCTCTGACCCGCCGCGAGGCCGCTGACATCGGCCGCGAAGAACGGTGTTGTCTGCGTGAACGACCCCACGCGGAGCCGCGGCTCGGGTGACGAGTCGCGCGCGATGACCACGAACAGCCGTCCAGTAATCGGGTCGGCGTGTGCCGCCGCGGGAAAGGAGATCGTGAACGTGACCGGCGCGGACCGTCCGCCTCCAGCGCAGCCGAGGACCAGGCCGCCGGTCGCGACCCCCATGGACATCGACCGTAGTATTGGACCGCGCTTCAGACAGCCGATCAGACGGCGCATCAAACGGACCTCCCGGGCAGGACGACGGTGAGCCGGCGCGCGACGCCCCGCGGCCGGCACCGCTCCAACGACAATTGACCGCGGGGGACGCCTTCAATTCTGGGCGATCGACCCTGGGCGATCGACGCCTAGCGAACTGGTCCATGACATCAGGTGGCGGCGCGACAGAGGACGGTTGCGGCCCCGCGCATCGCGGCTGATATTCGTTCCCCTCGGTCAGCCTGCCGTCAGCCAACCGCAGTCAGTCGCACTTCGGTGCCTCACACCCAGGGAGCCGCGTATGCCGTTCCAGATCAGTGAGCTGGTGATTCGCGTGACAGGGGATGCCCCGGAGGGCGCTGTCGCCAAGCAGCCTGACCCCGGCACCACCTGCCGGCACGGTGGGACCACGTGCATGGCGGATACCCCCACGGAGTGCAGAAAGGGCGGCACCACCTGCATGTCGCCGGATTCCCCCACTGAATGTCGAAAGGGCGGCACCACCTGCATGCCGCCGAAGAAATCGCAGGCGAGCGATGCGGAGTTCGATCGCGTGCTGCAGCAGATCAGGGACGCGGCGGCGACCGAGTCCGTCGAGGACGAGGCGCTGATCACCGCGTAGCACGCGCGTAGCACCCGCGAACGCGCTGGCGCGTCGGTCGCGGCGCTCGATCCGCGACCGCCGCGCGCCATCGCCGATGCCGGAGTTTGCGCGGCAGCAGCCGGGCCAGCGGGTCGTGCAGCTGGAATCGGCCACGTTTCGGTTCAACCCCGGTCTCGAGCTGGTCCTCTACGACCGACTCGAGTCCGGACTCCGCGCGCGCCTCGCCGATCTGAACCGGGATCCTTCCTTCTACGGGATCCTCCTCCCCGCCGACCGCGCATCAGGCGCCGGATCGGCCGCATCATCATCGGCACCATCATCGGCACCATCATCGGCACCATCGTCGGCACCATCATCCGCCGCATCGGCCGCGGCATCATCCACGACCGCGCGCGCGGTCGATCGCGAGAGCGCGCTCCTCCTGCTCACGCTCCGCACACCCGGACTCATCCCCATCTACGCGCGCCGGCTCCTCGGTCCGCACGCGTGGCACACGATCACCGGGCTCGTACTTGACGGCGTGCTCGAGATCGAAACTGCGGGAACGTTTCGATCCGGACCGGCGGCGCTCGATGCGCTCACACGCGATGGCGATGTCGCTGCAGACGACATGGCGCCAAGCGGTCACGTCGCGCGCCTCTCACTCGACGCGCTGCATTATGCGGCGGCACTGCCGATCGACGATATCGCCACACTCGCGCGGCGACTGTACGCGTACAACCGGTTGCCGGTCACTCCTGCGAATGCCGCGCCGGCCCTCCTCACGACCGATCTTGCGCGACTGGGCTTTATCGCAACCGGAAACGGCAACGCCGTCGGAGTCACATCCGCCGTCTCGGCCACGCTCGACCGTCACTGGACGTACACGCCATCCGACGGCGAATGGCTGTCCTGGTCCTCCCCCGAGCGCTGGGCGGCGATCGACACAACTCACCCGACTTGCAAACTGTATGTGAGCCCCGCGCCGACGGCGATCGCGGATGCGTTTGCGGCGACCGTGGCCGCGGCCACGACGCACGGCGCGCTCGCCTTCAAAGTCGGCGCCGGCCCATACGGGCTGCTCCGCCCCGACAAGCTGGTCATGTACTTCCGTGATCGCGCACAGCTCTTCGCCGCGGCGACGGCGCTGACCGCCGCGCTGGCCGGCGCGCCCGCGCATGGCGTCCCGTTTACCGCCGCGCTCACCGAGAATGGCATGCTCTCCTGGGCCGCCGACCCGCCCGAGCACGTCGGACTCGTCGGATGGACCACCGGCACGAGCTGGCGCAGCTGGCTCACGACGCAACTCGCGGGCGCGCTCATCGCCGGCCGGACCGTTGGCCGCACGATGGCGAATGGCGAACCCGATCGCGCCGACCCCGTGCGATTCGCGCTCCACCGCGCGGCCGCGCTCCGCATCGACCCCCGCACCTGGACGGCGGCCGACACGCTCTGGCGGAGCGCGGCATCGTGATTCTCGCCGGCCGGCTCGTGCTGCCGCCCGAGGTGGAGCTGCTCCCCGTCGATGCGTTGCCGCCGGAGACGCGCGCGCTGTTCGCGCACGAGGCGACGGATTTCGTGCTGTCGCGCACGCATGCCCGCGACGTCACGCGCGTGATCGACGCGTCGTCCGCCGCGCTGCTGTCCCGCTTCCGTGTTGCGCGCACAGTTGCCGATGCGGTGATCGACTTTAGCCACACAACGGACGCCGACCCGGAATCGGTGCTGGCCGACGCGTGGCCGCTCATCACGCGACTCGTCGAGGACCGGCTGCTCGTGCCCGAGGGCGACCGCGCGGACCGC
>Ga0302324_100022759_pt1 | contig 12160 bp, 7 predicted proteins | sample Palsa_T0_1_FD_201949 | JGI IMG/M metagenome (GOLD analysis project Ga0302324, IMG submission 201949) | Peat permafrost microbial communities from Stordalen Mire near Abisko, Sweden - Palsa_T0_1 | ecosystem: Environmental > Terrestrial > Soil > Palsa > Peat permafrost | place: Sweden: Abisko...
GACGGACGGCTGGGCCGCGGCGTACCCAAGGCTGGCCGCGTAGCCAGCCAGCGCGGCCAGCAGGACCGGCGCCAGCCACTTACGCTGCCTGGACTCGCGGGCACGAAGGCCCGCCGCCAGCGTGCGAGCAGCCAGGACCGCCCCGAACGGCAGGACGACCGCGAACTCCCTGGCGTTCAGGTCGGTCGCGTCCGCCAGCGTGCTCGGCACGTACAGCACCACGACCAGGACCATGGCCACGAGCAGGATCTGGCTGATCATGTCCGGCCAGCTGAAGAAGTGCCGCGCCACCCGGAACATAGCCCAGACGACGAGGGCCACCCCGGTCAGGTGCACCAAGGCGAAGACCAGTTCCACCGCCGGCCCTTGCGGCTTGGCGCCGAACAGCGCGAGCAGTCCCTCTCCGGTCACCCAGGCGTGCTTCGGCCAGGTGCGCAACGGCGCCAGCTGATAGCCAACCGGGTGCAAAATGAACCCGCCGCTGGCCCGCAGCAGCCGGTTGACCAGGGATGCCAGTCCTTCGGCGAGGATGGCCGCGACCGCCAGGGACATCTCGTACCACTGGGTCGCCAAGCCGTCAAGCAGCCAGCCGCCGGCCTGGCCCCCTTGGCCCCCTTGGCCCCCTTGGCCCCCTTGGGCGGCCTGGTGCCGGGCGGCGGTCATCCCGCGGACCACACGTGCGGCACACACCGCGATGAGCGGAACGATCCCCACCGCTCCCGCGAGCGGGTCGGCGATCAGCACCCACGTCAGCAGCAACCCGACAATGACGGGTACCACAACCACCCGCCCGGGGGCCCGCCAGGGCCTCCCCAGGGGGGTACGGGGGGAAGGCTCCCCCCGTCGGGGGGTCTGGGGGGATGAAATCCCCCCAGTGCGGGGCGTTCCGGGGGGTCGCCCCCCCGGGCCAACACGGTCGAGCACCAGCCAGGTCAGCATGAGCGGGACGGCCGTGCCGATGTGGCCGACGGACAGCAGCAGAACGAAGACGGCGACGCCGAGCTGGGGCGCGAACATGATGCCGGTGGTCAGCAGCATCCGCGGCCACGCCTCTCGGCCGGATGCGCTGCCCCTGGCCAGCAGCGCGGCGAGCACCACGACGAGCGTGTACGTCATCGCCGCCGCGACGTGGGCGGTGTCCGTATGCAGGCCGATGAAGCGTTCCAGTATCGCGTACTGCGGCAGCTCGGTGGTGTAGAACGAGACGTCGGACAGGGACCAGCCGTGCAGCAGCACGTTGCCGTGCAGCATGTCCCAGGCCATCAGCAAGATGTTCGACTCGTCGGAGTTCTCCGGATAGGTCCGTGACACCTGCAGGTACGCGACGAAAAGCAGCGCTACGGCCAGCACGATCGCCGCCGAGGCCAGGACGCGACGGCGGATGGCCGCGGGACCGGACGGCCGCTGTTCGCTTGCTGACCGCGCGTCACCGCCGACGGTGTCCTGAGCCGATCCGGCAGCCACCACGTCCTTCGATCCCAGCGTCGTTCCGGGCCGGTCGCGCACCGCAGGCCGTGCGCCCACCCGGCGAATCGTATCCGCTGCAGCCAGTCATAGCGTAGGGCGTCGCTCTGGTAAGCTGCGCGCGCCTGGCCAAGAATTTGCCCTTCCCCGCTGAGACAGCCATGGTGGAGGCTCGCGGTTGCAGCTCACTTCGACGCCAGAAGAGGACAGGTCCCTACGGCCACCCGCACCATCGCTTTGGTCGAAATTGAACCGGCCGCTCGCGCCTGGTGTCATCGCCTTCCTGGCCTGGCTCGGATTCGCCCTGGCCCGCCGGCAGGTCTGGGCTAAGGGCCATTTCAACCTCTTCATCATGGCCGGGCATGTCTATACGCACCCCGGTCAGCTCCCCCGCGGTCTGCAGCTCGTCCCTTCCGCGGGCTATGACGGGCAGTTCTATTACCGGCTCGCGCTGGACCCGGCCAACTGGAACGTGACCGCGTTCGGCATCACCATGGACCAGTCCTACCGGTACACCCGCATCGGGTACCCGCTGGTGGCCTGGCTGGCAGCGGCTGGCCAGCACCGGCTCGTACCCGCCGCCCTGGTCGCGATCAACCTGGTCGCGGTGGCGGCCATGGCCGCACTTGGCGGTATGTTCGCCCGCGAGTCTGGCCGGCACGCTTGGTGGGGGCTCGCCTTCGCCGCCTACTTCGGCCTGGTCATCAGCGTCGGCCGGGACACCGCCGAGCCGCTGGCCGAGGCCTGCATGCTGGGCGGGCTGCTCGCCTACCGCCGGGGTAGGTACGTGCTCACCACCGGCCTTTTCGCCTTCGGCGCGATCACCAGGGAAACCATCCTGCTCGCCCCCGCGGCCATCGCCGTCACCCGGCTCGTCGCGATGGCCCGCCGCCGGACCAGACCCGGCCGGGCCGACCTGACCTGGGTGGTTCCTGCGGCCGTGTATGGCCTGCTGGAAGCCGCCGTGCAGTTCGTGGTCAGGGGCGACTTCCCGCTGGTCGCGAACGGCAGCAGGAACCTCACCGTGCCGTACACGGCCTTGGTCGACGCGCTCAACTACGATTTCGCCCATATCAACACCAGCCACCTCAGCCCGATCGACATCGACCTGCTCGAGTACGCGACGCTAGTGCTCTTCATCTTGGCCGGGCTGGCTGTGCTGTGGGTCACCACTGCGCCGGTGCACGAATGCGTGGCGTTCGTCTTCTTCGTGCTTCAGCTCGGCCTGCTGTCCAGCCAGATCTGGACCAGCACGTTCGGCGACGGGCGCTCGCTCATCGAGCCCTACCTGATGGCGCTGATCCTGCTGTTCGCCACGCCGCGGCGCTACCTGTCCTGGCGCTACCTCGGCCTGATGGCCGCCTGGGCCGTGCCAGCGCTGGTGGTGGTGGCCAGGCGGCGCATCCTCTACATGTGACTTCGACCGTGCGGTCACGTGTCGAACCGCCCTAACCGCGTGCAGCAGCGAGAAGTTCTCAGTATGGTTCGAACCATGACCTGGGCCAAGCGGATCCCAGCGGATGAAGATCGGCTCGATGCCCAGCGACCTGGGTTGCAGTCGGCCCCGTTCCAGCACCCGGCCGGACCCAAAGGCCCCGAAGAACCCGGAGACCCAAAAGGCCGCTGGGTACGCCGCCTGTTGACGGTGGCGGCGTGGATCGTCGGCTTCCTGGCGTTGTTCGCCTTGTACCTGCGCATCTCGGTCACCGGGGGGTCCCCGGACTCGGACGGGGCGAACAATGCGCTGCAAGCATGGGACATGCTGCACGGCCATGTTCTGCTGCACGGGTGGATCATTGGCGACGCGACGTATTACACCTTTGACCTGCCGGTGCTCGCGGTCGTGGAGATCTTTTCCGGGCTGTCCGACCTGACCAGCCATGTTGCTTCCGCGCTCACCTACCTGATCGTCACGTTCGGTGCTGTGGTCCTGGCCCTCACGGACAGCCGCGGCCTCGCCAGGGTGGCCCGCTGCGGTGTCGTGGTTATCGTGCTGACCGGCACGTTTTACGGGTCGAGCGCCCCGTACGTGCTGGGGGAGCCTGATCACACCGGAACCTCGGTGTTCCTCCTGGTCTCCTTCTTCCTCATCGACCGGGTGCCCGCCCGGCGCTACACGTCGTTGCTGCTGCTCGCGATCCTGTGCGCCGGCCAGATCGGCGACGCCACTGTGCTCTACGTGGCCGTGCCGGCCGTCGTCGTGGTGTGTGGCTACCGTGCCGTGGCCGCACGGAAGGTCCGCACGAGCGATGCCGCGTACGTCCTGGCCGCGGCCGTGTCCGTACCGCTGACCACCGCGGTCCGCGCGGTGATGGTGCATTTCGGCGGGTATCAGATGGTCGCCCCGAAAATCGCGATCGCGGCGCCCTGGCGATGGCCGCATAACGCAGTCCTCGCGTGCCACGCCGTATGCCTCCTGTTCGGGGTGCTGGCCTCAGGCTCCTCCTCCTACTCCTCACTGACGCGCGTCGCGGGATATATCCTCGGACTCGCCTGCTTGCTGGCCGCGGCGGCTGGCGTCGCACGGGTAGCGTGGACCTGGCGAACCGCGAGCCGGGCCGAGCAGTTGCTGTGCGTCGCGATCGTCATGGACCTCTCGGCATACGTGGTCTCGACCATGCCGGTACGCAGCAACCCCTACGAGGTCGTCGCCGTACTGCCCTGCGGCGCGGTACTCGCGGCCCGCGCCTGCGTGCCCGGGCATATGGCCAGCACGCTGCGGGCGGCCACGGCGACCGGCCTGGTCGCCATCGCCGCACTGCTGACCACCGCGGCCGCCCGGCCCGCGGCCCCGGCGCCTACGGCGTCCCTTGTCGCGTGGCTTGAGGCGCACGGACTCTCGTACGGCCTGGCCGGCTACTGGGACAGCTCGATCGTTACCCTGCAGTCGGGCAACCGGGTGCAGGTTCGCGCGGTCGTCACGCAGGGTCGCCAGGTCATCCAGTATGACTGGGAGACCAACACCTTGTGGTACGACGCGTCCCGGCACGATGCGACTTTCGTGATCATCAACCTGGCCGGCAGCAGCCTGAGCCCGTCAGCCGAGCAAGTTTTCGGCAAGCCAGACAAGATCGGCCACGTGGCCCACTGGGCGATCTTGATTTATCAGAAGAACCTGCTCGAACAGGTCGCTATGGCCGGGGGACGACACCGGTGAGACGGGTCAGCCCAGCTTCGTCAGCAGGTTCGTGTTCCAGACCATGACGGTGTAACCGTCGGTGTGGTATGTCCGCCGTGGATGCCCGAAGGCAAGCACCGCGGCTTGCTGAAGGCCGGGCAGGGAGTCGGGGCCGTCCGTCACGACGAAGTTCGCGTCGTGCCTGGACGGGTTGTAGTTCGCGTCGTCGGTCTCCCATTGGTAGGGCACGAGCCGACCGCCGTTGCCCAGCGTTACCGCGCTGACGACGACCCGGCCGCGGGTATCCACGGTGGTGCTGTCCGCCAGCCAGTATCCGGCCAGCCCGTCGCTGAGCCGGTGCATCATCAGCCATGTCGCCAGGGGCTCGTTAGCGGGAGGAACCGCGGCCTGCGCCGCGCCGTACCCGAGCGCGCCCAGATAGCCCGCCGCGACCACCGCCAGTACGGGCGCGAACCAGGTCTTCGCGCGCTGGCCCGGCGCGCGCTGGCCGAAGATCCGCATCCCTAGCGTCCGGCCGGCTAGCACCGCGCTCAGCGGCAGGATAGCGGCGATCTCGCGGGCGCCCTCCAGATCACGCGCGTGCGGGCTGACCAGGTAGGCGGCCAGGTTGAAGACGATGGCGACGGCGAATACGGGAACGATGAGCTCATCGAAACGGAAGAAGCGCCTGGCGGCAATGCCCAGGGCCCAGATCACCACGATCACTCCGGCTAGGTGCAGGGTCACGAACACGTATTCCAGCACGGGCGTCGTGGGTGTAGCGAAGACGTTCGCGCCGAGCAGGTCGGGCAGGGCCTGGAACGTCACCCACGCGTTGTGCTGCAGGTGGCTGAAGTCCGTGTCCGTCCCGACGTGCGACTCCCGGTATCCCCCCAGGGACGATATGACTCGCGGCGCCAAAGACCCCGCCACGCCAGCCGCCGCGGCCGCCGCGGCCAGGATGAGCTCGTACCATCTCGGCGCCGGCCGCTCCCCGCGGATCAGCCCTGGGCAAGCGCGCCAGGCGCACACCAGCACCAGCGGCACGATGCCGGTCAGCAGGACGTCCGAATCAGCCAGCATCGTCCACAGGAACCCCACTCCGACCAGCACCGGGACCAGCGCAAGGGGGGTACGGGGGCCCAGCGGGGTACGGGGGGGCGGGGAGCCCCCCTGTGATCGGGCGGTTCCGGGGGGCTTTCGGGTTCGTCCCCCCGGGCTAACACCGTCGATCAGGAGCCAGATCACCAGCAGGGGTACGGAAGTTCCGGTGTGGTCGGGCGACAGCAGCAGGATCGCGGTGGCGTTGAGCTGGGGCGCCAGCATGATCCCCCCGGCCAGCAGGGCGCGCGCCAGCCCGGCCCGGCCCTGAGCACGGCCCTTGGCGAGCAGGGCCGCGAGCAAGACGAGCAGCGTGTAGGTCATGGCCCCGGCTACGTGAACCACCTGGGCCCCGAGCCCGAACAGGAACTCGATCAGCATGTACTGCGGCAACTCGGTGGTGTAGAAGGACACGTCCGATACCCACCAGTGACGTAGCAGCAGGTTCCCGTGCAGCATGTCCCATGCCTGCAGTACGTTCCCTGCGCCGTCGGAGGTCACCGGCACGGACTGCGACTGACGCCAGTAACAGAAGAAGAGGATCGCGGCGACGCCCGCGACCGCGCCCGCTTGCTTCACTCGGGTCGCCCGGGAAGCCCCGGCCGGCCTGTCCGTCAGAGCCGGAGCCTGGTGATCACGCCAGGCCACTCTCACTTGCGCCCCTTAACAGCACTCACGACGACAGCACTCACGACGTCGGGGCCGGCGCTACCGCGACACCGCTGAAGCGCAGGATGACCGTCGCGCTGGCCGGCACGTGCGGCGGGTAGAACCAGTAGGCCCGGCCACTGGCGGCCTGCGCAGGCGTACAGATGAACTGCCTGGTCATCATGAACGTCCACCACGGATCGTCCAGGCAGGCCTTCACTCCTGAACGCTCGGCCTGGACCAGGAAGCCGGTGGTCTCGACCCACGCCGAGTGGTCGATGTGCAGGACGATCGTCTTGCCGGGAGCTCGCGCGGCGAGGGTCGCCACCACCCGCGGCAGGGACTCGTCGATGTCCTTGGTGTTGGCGTGCGTGTCCGGTAGTACCGCGAGCGCGATGAAGCTGGCCGCCGCGGCCAGCACCGCCGCGGCCGTGCTCAGCGCGAAGGCGCGCCGGGCGATGACGCTCCCGGCACCCCCCTGGACGCCGTGCGTGCCCGGCCGCCGGCGGATCGCCTCAGCCGCGCCAAGGACCACGACCAACATCGTGACCAGGGGTGCCGACCAGTAGAAATAGCCGATGTAGTACTCGCTCAGGTCGTCGATCCCGACCGCCGCGTACACCCCGAAGGCCAGGGACGAGACCATGTTGATGGCGAGCAGGGCGAGCAGGAACCGTCGCATCGGGCCGCGGCTAAGCCAGTAGGTAACGGCCAGCGCGAGTGCGTAAAGCAGCACTGGCGCGAGCCACGCGTAGCGGTGCGGCCACCAGAACCACAGCGCGTACAGCACGATCTGGTGCAGGCTGTGGCCGCCGGCCTGGGCCGAGGATCCGTAGGAGATGTACTTGCCGAAGTCACCCGGCCAGTGCAGCACCAGGTTGAGGACGATCGGGAAGGCGAACACGGCGCTGATGACCGCGATCGGGACCCAGACCCGGCGTTGTTCGCGGACGAACGAGCCGGCCGATGCCCGGAGCGTGCGCCGGTGCGGCCACAGCACCGCCGCCAGCACGGCCAGGGTGAGCACGGGCACGAAGAACAGGAAGCACGCCTGCCCGTGGATCAGGAACCAGCCGGTCAGCGCGAAGATCCAGGCGTCCTGGGACCGCCCGGCCACCACCGATCCGGCCGCGATGACGAACACCACGTACGTTGGCACGTACATGTACGGCATCCAGTCGGAATTGACGATCGGCGGGTAAGCGACCGCGAAGGCGATGAAGACGGCGAAGCAGATCGCAGCGCCCCGCAGCGAACGCGTCCAGCCGTAGACGACCCCGACGGCCAGCGCCACGAACGCGCTGTCGAGGGCGAAGACGCTCAGCATGTGCGCGTTCCACGCCGTCGGCACCACATGCAGGGCATCGGAGAACAGGTACTCGCCGAAGGCCTGCACGTACATATAAGCGGGCCCGGGATGATTGAAACCCTCGCGTGAGTAGTTGCCGATGAGCAGGGTGAAGTGCTTGGCCTGCTCGATCAGGATCGAGTTCGCGCCCGCATCCCCCTGCTCGTACAGGCGGGTCGTGAACAGGAACCGGTTGCGCACGCAGAGCAGGACGAACAAGAAGGTGAAAGGTACGGCCCAGACCCACCACGGCCGCTGGGCCGTCGAGCCCGTCGAGCCCGTCGAGCGCAGCGAGCCCTTAGAACCGTCGGCCGCCGGGCCGACTGGCGCATCCTTCGGGTCGGCCGCCTCGGGGTCCGGGGTGACGGATCCGGACATCGCCGTCGCCTGCTCGCCGCCGGCCGTCATGTTCAGATGGTGCCGGCCTTGATGGCCGCGTCGATCCAGGGGATGACCTCGTCGAGCATCGTGTCCAGCGTGGTGGTGGCCTCGAAGCCGAGCACCCGCTTGGCCTTGTCGGTGGCGGGAACCCGCCGCTGGACGTCGTACTCGAACGGGTCGTCGTGGACCAGCCGCAGCGGGACCCCGGTTCCCTTGATCTTCCGCCAGATGACCTCGGCGAGCTGCCGCACGGTGACGCCCTCCGCGGTGGACAGGTTGAAGTCCTCGTTGCGGGCATCGGGGTGCTCCATCGCGGTGACCACCCCGGCGGCCAGGTCGCCGCCGTAGGTGTAGTGCCTCACCTGGTCCCCTGAGCCGAGGATGTGCAGCGGGTCCTGGCCCTTGAGCACCTTCTGCACCAGGTCGGGAACCACGTGGCTCATCGCCAGCCGGACGTTCCCGGACAAGATCTCCGCATCGCCCAGGGCCCGGCTCTCGCCGGTGCCCACGCAGTTAAACGGCCGCAGCAGCGTGTAGGGCAGCTGGTACTGATCCCAGGCGGCCCGCGCGAAGTACTCCACCGCCAGCTTCTGGAACCCGTAGGACGACAGCGGCGGCGGAATCTCGTTCTGCTGGCCCTCATACGACGGCCACTCGGCCGCGCTCTCGAAGACCATCGAGGAGGACAGGTAGGTGACCTTGCGCAGCCGACCGTCCCGGTGCGCGGCGATCGCCGCGTCACACGACGCCGCACTGATCCGCTCGTTGGCCGCGAGCAGGTCATAAGCATAGGTATGGAAGTAGGAGATGCCGCCGATCATCGCGGCCCCCGCGATGAAGTGATCACACCCGGCCAGCAGCTCCGTCATTAGGCCGACGTCCCTGGCATCACCCTCCACCAGCCGGTACCGCGGGTGATCGTCGTAGGATTTCCGGACCTTCCCGTACTTTGAGAAGTCATCCAGGCCTACCACCGCATAACCGCGCTTCAGCAGTTCTTCTACCACGTACCCGCCGATGAAGCCCGCGGACCCGCTGACCAGAACCTGCTCCATTAGCTCTCCTGCCGCTTCCGCCGGTCCCGCCCGGAGCCCGCCAGGTCCAGTCCGCGCTCCCGGACCTGCTCCGGAGTCAGCCGCGGGCCGAACGCGAAGCGATACCAGCGCACATAACTGGGTACCCACTTGGCGACCTTGAAGTTCGATACTCCTGCCTGCCGGTCCAGCCAGATGGTCGGAATCTCCGCCACCGGCAGCCGCAGCCGCTTGGCCTTAGCGGTCAGCTCGATGCCGATCTCGAACCCGCCCCGCGAATCGATGCCTACTTCCTTGACGAATTCCGTTGAGTACGCCTTGAACGAGTTCGTCGCGTCCCTGGTTCCGACATGGGCGAAGGCGCGCAAAGACCGGCCGGCCAGACGTGAAATCGTGCCCTTGATGACCGGGCCGCCCACCTGCTGGCCGCCGGGCATGTAGCGGGACGCGGCCGCCACCGCGACCCCGCGCTCCACCAGCCGGACGAGGTCGTCGATCTGCCTGGCATCATCACAGCCATCCGCCATGGTCACCACGACCACCGGCGCCGCCGCGGCGTCGATGCCGAACCTGATCGCGTTGGCCGGCCCCCGGCCGTAGGTATTGACCAGGTACCTCAGCCGCGACTCCTTCCGCGCGTACTCCTCGGCCACCGCAACGGTCGTATCATCCGGCGAGTCGACCACCACCAGTACCTCGCACGCCAGCCGTACCGACTCAAACAGCCGGTCCAGCACACCCAAGACCTGCTCGCCCTCGTTGTAGGCGGGCACCACCACCGAGACCCGGGGGCGCTCGGTCATATCCGGACACCGGCTCCGAGAACGTCCCAGATATCGGCGACCGGTTTATCCGTCACGAGTCCCCGGTAGTCCGGGTGCGGCGCCCCGACCACCAGCAGGTCCGACCGCTCGATCACCTCATCGAGCGGAAGCAGGCGAGGGTCGACCGTCACGTACGGGTCGGTGCACAAGACCCCGCCCGCCTTGAACTCCAAGATCCGCTTCAGCTTGTACGACAGGCTGGACCTGATGTCATCCGAGCCCGCCTTGAACGCCATCCCCAAGATCCCGACCGTCATCGACCCCAGATCGAACCGCTGCTCCAGCCGGTGGATCACATACAGCGGCAGGCCCTCGTTGACCGCCATCGCCGAATGGCCGAGCGGGAAGTTGTTGTCGTTGTAGGCGGCCAGCTGCATGGTGTCCTTGAACAGGCACGGGCCGGCCGCGAACCCCGCGGCGGGCATATCCGCGGCCCGCGGGTAATCCTCGGTCAGCCCCATCCGGATCCGCTCGAAATCCAGGCCCCGCTCGTTCGCCATCATGTACAGCTGATTGGCGGTGGCGAACTTGATATACCGCCACACATTGGTGAACAGCTTCGCCAGCTCCGCCTCCTCCGGCGACATCACCACCAGCTTGTCCGTCAGCCGGCCGAACAAAGCCGACGCCCGCTGGATCCCGGCCGCGCTGCGAGCCGAGATGATCTGCGGCAGATCGAACAGCTCCGTCATCGCCTTGCCCTCGGCGATCCGCTCCGGGCAGAACGCCACCTCGATCTCCAGGCCCAGCCCGGCCACCATCTTCTCCACCAGCGCCGTCACCCCAGGAAACACTGTGCTCCGCAACACCAGTAGCTGCCCGTCATGCAGGTAGCCGACGCACCCGCCGAGCGCTTTCGGTATCGCCGTCTGATCCGGGTTCAGGTGCTCATCCACCGGCGTGCCGATCACCACCACCACATGCTCCGCCGTCCCGACGACGACGGGATCGGCCGACGCCACCAGGCGCCCGGCAGCCAGCGCCCGGCCCAGCACCTCCTCAGCGCCCGGCTCGGCGAACGGCATCCGGCCCGAGTTCACCAAGGCGACCGCAGCCTCACTCAGATCGTAAATCGCCACCCTGGCACCACGGTCAGCGAACGCGAGCGCGAGCGGCAGGCCCACATGACCGCACCCCCCGATGACGACCACATCCCGGTCGAGGAGATCAGGCAAGTTCACCGTGTCATACCTCCGGCTGATTATGCAGGCCTCCGGGGGCCTCGGGTAGCACCGCATTAGGCGCGCCTGCGTCACGTCTCTCTGGCGCTTCACCTTACCCGCCATCCCCATCCCGCGAAGGGGCTTGTTATCCTGTCGCCGCACGCCTACCTGCCCGTCAGGCGGCACGCGAACACTCCTATTTCGGGACGGCCCGTGGCGTAAGAGTTCGTCAGTGGCGAAGCGGCTTACGTACGGTAATTTCATCGATCGATTGAAGCGCGGCTGGCCTGGCCCGCTTGTTAAGGAATGCCCCAGAGAGCCAGGTCAGGAGCATGTATGGCGCGTAGGCGGGTCGCGGCGTCGGTCATGCCGGAAGGCCCGGAAGTGGCCACCGGGGACAGCCGCGCGATCGCCGCCACCAGCGATTCCGGTGCAGCCGGCCCGCAGCCGCCCGCCGGCAGGACGGACCGGCCCGCCGTGGCCGGCCTGATCGCCCTGCTCGCCGCGCTCGGCTTCGCGCTGGCTCGCTGGCAGACTTGGGCCCACGGCAATATCAGCCGGTTCATCATGGTCGGGATGCATTTCGCGACACCGGCCCAGCTGCCGCCCGGCGTGCCGGTCGCGCCGACCTACGGTTACGACGGCCAGTTCTTCTACCGGCTGGCGCTCAATCCGCTGAACCTTAACAAGACGGCATACGGCATCCGCATGGACCGGTCATATCGGTACATGCGGATCGGCTATCCCGCGGTGACCTGGCTGCTTTCCTTCGGCCAGCACTTCCTGGTGCCCGCCGTGCTCGTCGCCGTCAACATCGCCGCCATCGGCGCCATCGGCTACCTGGGCGGCGTCTTCGCCCGGGACGGCGGGCGGCACGCGCTCGCCGGGCTGCTGCTGCCCGGGTACTTCGGCCTGATTACCAGCCTGTCCCGTGATACCGCGGAGCCGCTCGCCGCCGCGTGCCTGCTGGCCGGACTGCTGGCCGTGCGGGCGCGGCGGCCCGTCCTGGCCGCCCTGCTCCTCGCCTACGGCGCGCTGACCAGGGAAACGGTCATGGTCGCCGTGGCCGCCATCGCCAT
>Ga0302324_100022763_pt1 | contig 12160 bp, 7 predicted proteins | sample Palsa_T0_1_FD_201949 | JGI IMG/M metagenome (GOLD analysis project Ga0302324, IMG submission 201949) | Peat permafrost microbial communities from Stordalen Mire near Abisko, Sweden - Palsa_T0_1 | ecosystem: Environmental > Terrestrial > Soil > Palsa > Peat permafrost | place: Sweden: Abisko...
GAGCGGGGTCTGCTCGGCGGGCTTGAGGACGCAGCAACAGCCGGCGGCGAGCGCGGGTGCGAGCTTCCAGGCGGCCATGAGCAGCGGGAAGTTCCAGGGGATGATCTGGCCGGCGACTCCGACGGGCTCTTTCAAGGTGAGCGACAGGGCGTTGTCGGGGACGGGATTGACGGTGCCGGAGATCTTGGTGGCGAGGCCGCCGTAGTATTCGAAGCAGGTGGCGGCGTCGGCGATGTCGAACTCGGCCTCGACGATGGGCTTGCCGGAGTTGCGGGATTCGAGTTCGGCGAGGACGGGAGCTTCGGCGCGGATTTTTTCGGCGATGCGGAAGAGGATGCGTCCGCGCTCCTGGGCGGTGGTCTGGGGCCAGCCGGCTTCGTCGAAGGCGTGGCGGGCGGCGGCTACGGCTTTGTCCACGTCGGCGGTCGAGGCGTCGGGGATCTCGGCGATGACCTCTTCGGTGGAGGGATCGTAGACTGGGATCCATTTTCCGGTGGTGTTTTCGGCGAATTCGCCGTTGATGAACATTTCTTCTCGGAGGACGGCGGTGTGGGTGCTGGACATGTGAGCGAACTCCTATTGGTCGAGAGTATTTTAGTTCGGCGGTGCGGTCGGTTGGAAGGCTAGTGAGAGCCCAGGCCTAAAGGCCTCTTCTATTTGGGGTCTTTTTCAGTGGGCTAAAGCCCACTGCTTCCACCGGATTGCTTCGCAATTCTCATTCGATGTTGCCTGTCTTCGGCTTATGGTGCGGAGATTGCCGGAACCGCATATCCTTCGCTTCGCTCAGGATGACAAGTATTTGTGTCGGATATAAAGGTTCGATAGCGAATCCATTACGAGGCGTCGGCGGCGGTTACTTCTAAGAGTACGGCTTCGCGCGCGTGGTTTAGGGAGCGGCGGTAGAAGAAGTAGGCGGTTCCGAAGACGATGGCGCAGCCGATGAGAAGCTTGACCTCGTAGAGCCAAACCGAGCTTACCTGGCGGGAGGGGACGAAGGCGACGGCCATGCCTAGGCTTGTGGCCGTGAGTCCGGCGATGCAGTTGGCGATTAGGTAGGGCTTGGAGGCATTGAGTTCACTTTGTTTGTGGAGGGTGTGCTTGAGGAGCGCGAGGAACATGTAGGCCGACGGCAGCAGCTGCATAATAACGGCGAGGTCGAGGAGGGTAAGGTAGCCTTCTTCGACAGAGGCTCCGAAGAAGCTGCCGGCGATGAGCAGCGACGAAAGGATCGCGAACATGATGAGGCTGATGTAGGGGGTTCCATATTTTGGATGGATTTTGCCGATGATGGCGGGGAGATAGCGGTCGATTCCGGCGACGAACGGGAGGCGGGCGGTTCCGCTGAACCAGGCGGAGGCGGTGCCGAGGATAGCGATGCATTCGAGGAACGCGAGCGGGGCGACGAGGACGAGGAGGCCGGTGCGGGAGGCCATGATGTTGATGCCTTGCAGGATGCCGGAGAGGATGCCGATGTCCTGCTGGGGCATGGCGATGAGCATGGCGAGAGTGGTGCCGAGGTAGATGGCACCGGCGGCGAGGCCTCCCCAGAAGATGGAGAAGGGCAGGTTCTTGCGGGGCTCCTGGATTTCGTCGCCCATGATGGAGGCGAGGTCGAGACCGATCAAGGAGTAGCAGATGGTGCCGAAGACCGCGATGAAGCGCCAGTCGGTGATGCCCTGATGCAGTTGATTGAGATGGAAGGCGCTGCCGTGATGGCGGAGGGTGAGGACGGCGAGGAGAACGATGAGCGCCGCGCCGATGATTGTACCTGCGCCGCCGAGGTTGTTGATCCATTTGCCGAGCGAGAGGCCGCGGATGTTCAGAAGTAAGAGAAAGACGATGATGCCGATGGCGACGGAGCCGGTGAAGATGTGGCTGTGTTCGAGCCTTTGGATCTGTGGGCCGCCGACGTAGAGGCCGACGCCGATACAGGAGAGGATGACGGTGGGGAGATAGAAGACGTTCGAGAGCCAGTAACACCAGCCGGCGAGGAAGCCATGTTTTTCGCCGAAGCTGCGTTTGGCCCAGAGGTAGATGCCACCCTCGCCGGGCCATTTCTGGGAGAGTTCGGTGACGGCTGCGCCCTGGGGCCAGAAGAACATGGCGAGGGCGAGGATCCAGAGCCAGATGGTGAGCGGGCCGCTGGCGGAGATGGGCGGCACCATGTTGAGGTTGGCGACGGCGACGACGAAGAGCAGCACGAGGTCTTTGCGGCCGAGGACGCGCTTGAGGCCGGACTTGTGACTGCCGAATGCGATGGTCTTTGCCAATTCACCTCCGGGTGGTGGTGCGTGGATTGCGCGATGTAGAGCCTTTATTGACTCAAATAGTAAATCCGCACGAGTCTGGCTCTGCGGGTTTATTTCTTAGACGTGGTTTTGCCATGAAAATTTCCGCCCGGCGTGAAGATTGTGGTTGTGAAGTTGCTGCGCCATCCTGAATTGGTGCGGTCCCACCCTTGTCGCAATAGAGCTGCGACAAGGATGGGGACCCACGGCAAGTGAAAACGCAGATCCTTCCCCTTCGCTGTGCTCAGGGTCAGGATGACAACCTTTTTATTTAGACGACCGTCTTTTCTTAGCTGACAGTTTGGAGTTTGGATTCGGCTTGCATTTGTTCGATCGCGGGTGCGATTTTTTCGAAGGCGGTCAGGTGTTTGTCGACATCGGCGAAGGAGTGGGCCATGGAGATGGTCCATTGCTCGTCCCACCAGTAGGGCTGGGCCATGACTCCCTGGTTGATCATGCCGAACCAGTAGAGCTTCCAGAGGTCGATATCGACTTTCTGCCATTCGCGGAAGTTGCGGATGCGTTTGGGGTAGAAGAGGAGCGCGCCGTTGGCTCCGGCGCTTTCGACGTAGGCTTCGATCGAGGTTGTCTTGAGGATATGGTTGTAGCCGTCGACTAATGCGTCGCTAATCTTGCCGACGTGTTCGTAGCCAGAGGGAGTGAGGACTTCGCGAAAGGTGGCGAGGCCGGCGGCCATGACCAGCGGGTTGGTGGCGTAGGTTCCGGCGTGGAAGACCTTGTGCTGGGCGATCATGTCCATGACCGCTTTGCTGGCAGCGAAGGCGGCCAGCGGGAAGCCTCCGCCGATGGATTTGGCGAGGGTGACAAGGTCGGCCTTGACGTTGAAGTATTCGCAAGCGCCGCCGCGGCCGAGCTTGGCTCCGGTCTTGACTTCGTCGAAGATGAGCAGCGCGCCTTCGCGGGTGCAGATTTCGCGAAGGCCTTCGAGATAACCTTCCACGGGCATGCAGACGCCGATGTTCATCATGATTGGCTCGACGATGATGCAGGCGATCTGGCTGGGGTTCTCGGCGAAGAGGCGCTCGACGGCGGCGAGGTCGTTGAACTGGGCAACGAGGGTGTGCTTGACGGTGTCCATGGGAACGCCGGAGGCGGCGGGGACCTGGGTGGGACGGTCGTCGGGCCCGCGTAGTTCGGGCTTGGGCTTCATGCTGACGAGCACGGAGTCGTGGACGCCGTGATAGCCGCCTTCCATCTTGATGATTTTGTCGCGCCCGGTGAAGCCGCGAGCGAGGCGGATGGCGTGCATGGTGACTTCGGTGCCGCTGGAGCCGAAACGAACCTGGTCCATGGGGAAGCGCTGGCAGATCTCGTCGGCGAGGTCGAACTCGAGGGTGTGCGGCATGCCATACATGGTGCCGAGCACAAGGCGCTCCTGGACGGCGGCGACGACGGCGGGATGGCAGTGGCCAGCCATCAACGCGCCGAAACAGAGATTGAAGTCGATGTATTCGTTGCCGTCGAGGTCGTGGATGTGAGTGCCTTTGGCGTCCTTGATGTAAAGGGGCCAGGGCTCGTAGCTGCGGAAGTTGCTGGCGACGCCGAGGGGCATTCTTGGCTGGGCTTTTTTCAGGGCTTCGCGGGAGGAGGGGGTGCGGGATTCGTAAGTTGCAAGTTCTTTTTCAAGCAGAGTATGCATGGTGATCTTCCTTTATCTTGAATGCGGTTGCGGGTTTGCTGCCGGGTAAGATCGCCGGAGCTGCGCATTGCAGAACTAGAAGGAAAAGCACCAACGACATTCGCTGCGGGCGTAACGGGTGAACCAGCGCTGGCGGCAAAAGATACCGGGGACGCCTTGTGGCACGGGTTCGCTGCGCCAACTACGAGCGGTGACTATGGACGATCGGCAGAGGAGTTCATTCCCGGATTGAGGGACATGTGGATGGTCGAGGGTACAACAACCGTCGGGGCCGGAGGCGGATTTCACGGTTGATTCCTCCACAATACAAACGCGGCGATCGCCAAGATTCTTTAAGTCTTATAGGCAGAAGGGGCCACATAGCTCAACCCGGCAAATTAAGAATTTGCGCCGGATAACGCTAAGTAGTAATTTCGCAAAAAATAACTACTTTTGAACGTAAAGTCAAGAGAAACGTGCTCACGAAGGCAGCTCTCGGTACTTGACCTACGCCAGGTGTTAGGTTCCAGTTAGATTGTACCGCTTATGCAGGGGGATTGCCGAGCGGTGCTTAACCCAGGATTGCGAGTTCAATGAATTCAGATCAACCATTGCTGCCGGAAGACTTCTCGAATAACCAAACTATTCACGAGAGCGGTACTAATCGACGTGAATTTCTGCGGGTTGCATCGCTCGCAGCACTAAGCCTGCCGTTTGCGCGATACGCGCGCGCGGCGAAGGCGGCATCTTCCTGCATTGTGATTGGGGCTGGTTTTGCGGGGCTTTCGGCGGCTTATCGGCTTTCGCAAGCGGGCTGGAAGGTCACAGTGCTTGAGGCGCGGGACCGGCCAGGCGGGCGCACTTGGTCGTACCGATTTCCGCAGGCCCCTGAGCTGGTTTGCGAGATGGGCGGGGAGTGGATCGGCAAGCACCAGGACCAGATCAGGGGCCTGTGCTCGGAGTTGAATGTGCGCCTGGAGCCGCATGCTTACCGGCTGTGGGTGTTGCAGGCTGGGCAGTTGAAGCGGCCGGGCGAGTGGCAGTTCTCGCCCGCTGCGCATGCGGCTTGGAACAAGTTTCTGGCGCAGTGGAAGACGGAAAATGCCGAGCAAAAGGCGAAGATGGACCAGTACGACTGGTGGGCGTGGCTGCGAAAAATCGGCTTTCCCGAGAAAGACCTGCAGCTTCGCGAAATGATCGACAGCACCGATATCGGCGAATCCACGAGAAGCGCATCGGCGCTTACCGAAGCGGAGTCGTATGCGGAGGAGAATTATCTCAGCCCCACGGAGACCGACGAGATGGACTTCCATGTCGTTGGCGGGAATACAAACCTGGTGAATGCAGTCATCTCGCGGCTGTCAGCGGGAACTGTCCATCTGAATTCTCCAGTAGTGTCGATTACGGAGCGGTTGGGAACGGTCACAGTTGCTACGGCAAAAGAAAAGTTCGTTGCCGATGCTTGTGTTTTCGCCGCACCTTCTTCGGTGATTCCTTCGATCCGGTTCGATCCGCCTCTGCCGCCCGCGCAGTCTGCGGCAGCCGAGGAGTTGGAATATGGGCGGATCATCAAGACGCAGATTCTCTGCCACAACCGATTTTGGGGCGCTGCGGACTTTTCGCTTTTTAGCGACGAGACTTCGCAACAGTACTTCCACACGACACAGGGGCAGATTGGACCGAACGGAATTCTGTGCTCCTACGCGGTGGGAGACCGGGCGGACGTGCTGGCTGCACAGACCGACGCACGGCGGCAAGAGATTGTGACCAACGACCTGGTCGCGGCTTTTCCGGACGCCGCGACATCGGTCTTTGCGACCTATGCGAAGGCGTGGCAGGACGATCCTTATGTGCATGGCGCTTATGCGGTCTATCATCCGGGCCAATGGCCGCGGGTGCGGCAGGACCTGCATCGGGCGCATGGCAAGGTGCTGTTTGCGGGGGAACATCTTTCGGCGGACTCGCAGGGGTTCATGGACGGGGCGATCGAGACTGGCTCTGATGCCGCGAAAGCGCTGTTGGGATGACCCGCGGGAAAGCCCCTAAAAGGAGCTACTCGTAGCGCAGGACGGTCTGAGGATCGACACGAGACGCCCGCCGCGCCGGTAGCCAGCACGCCATGAGAGCAATCGCCACCACGAAAAGCGGGACGGCTGTAAATGTGAGCAAATCGTGGGGGTGAACTCCATAGAGAAAGCTAGTCGCAAACTTCGCAGCCATCCATGCCCCCGGAATGCCGATTGCTACGGCGACTAATGCGAGCAGCATGCCTTGTCGGACGATCAGCCTTTGAACGCCCCCGACCTGCGCACCGAGCGCCATTCGAATGCCGATTTCGCGCCTGCGCCGGCTTACCGAATAGCTCATGATGCTGTAGAGTCCAACCGACGCAAGTATCAGCCCGATCAAGCCGAAGATGCCAAACAGCATGCCTGCGAGTCGTGGCAGGAAGAGCGCATCGCGCACATGTTCCTGCATTGTCTCGACATTGAAAACGGCCATATTCGGGTCGAGTGCGCGTACTTGCTCGCGAACGGATGACGTCAGGGCGGAGGGATCACCCGAGGTTCGTACGATGAGGGAGTAACCGAGGAACGATGGATCGCCAGCGACGCTTTGCTCGACGGAACGGAAGAGGATGGCTCTCAGATTCTCTCCTACCGTGCGTGACTTCATATTTTCGACCACGCCGATGATTTGGTATGTATCGCGGCTATCGGTTACCATCTGGCCGATGGGATTTTCCGCGCCGAAGACGCGCTCGGCAAAGGCCCGATTGACCACCGCAACCTTCGGTCCGGTGGGAGACTCTTTGGCGAAGTCTCGTCCCGCTAGCCTCGGAACGCCCATGGTTTCAAAGTAGCCCGGAGAAGCCATATACAATTCCGCCAATGCAGCCGGCTTCGCGGCTTTCGCGTTGCCGACGGCGCTAAAGGCTTCGCTGCGCGTTCCCATTGAGAGCGGCACAACGTCGGTAATGACAGCGGCGGTCACACCCGGCAGGGCGGCGGCCCTTTGCTGCAATTGATCGAGAAACTGAATGGTGCGATCGGCGGAGTAGCCGTGAACTCCGGGATCGATGGACATGGTGAGCATGCCGCCGGAACGGAAGCCGACGTCAATATTGGCGGCGCGTTGCAGACTGCGCAGGAAGAGTCCGGTCACGCAAAGCAGAACCAGCGAAACTGCAACTTGTGCGACGACGAGCAGGCTGCGAAGCGTCCATCGCCGGCCGGGCCGCGCCAGGGTATCCTCGCCCTTCAGCGCGACAGTAAGCAGGGGACGCGAAGCGACCCATGCTGGAGCAACGCCGAAGAGGAGTCCGGCGCTGAGGCTGAGCGCAAAGGTGAAGAGCATCCCGCGCCAATCCTGCGTGAGGCTGATGTCGAGCGGTACCGGAGCGGGCAGATGAAAGGCCGAAAGCGCGGAAGTGGCCCAGAGCGAGAGCGCAAAACCGAAGATTCCGCCAAGAAGCGCGAGGACAGTGCTCTCGGTAAGCATCCGACCCATCAATTGTCCGCGATTCGCGCCCAGAGCAAGCCGAACCGCCATCTCCTTTTGCCGACTGGCCGCCTGGGCGAGCAGCAGATTGGCGACGTTAGCGCAAGCGATACAGAGCACCAGCAAGGCTGTCACCGTCAGCGCACCGAGGAAGAGCTTGACGGCAGATTGTGCATTGGGAGGAAGCGACCCGGCTGGCTCCAGATGAAAGTGATTGCCTTTATCGGTTGCAGGATAGGCGACGGCGAACCGCTGCGCGAGCGTGGCGAGTTCGGTCGCGGCCTGGGTGCGGGTGACGCCTGGGTGCAAGCGCCCGACCACTGAGACCCAGTGAAATTCACGAGACTCCCTCTTCGGGATATTGGGAACCAGCGCTTCGACATTGCCAAGAGGCACCCAGAACTCCGGATTCAAGACGAGATCGAGACCGTGAAAGCCGGCGGGAGCCACACCGACTACAGTGAACGCCTTGCCAGAGAGATGGATGGTCTTGCCTAGAATGGCCGGGTCGCCGGCGAACTGCCGCTCCCAGAGATTGTGGCCCAGAACGATAACCTGCGAGCGTTCTTCAGTCGGAAGGAATTGGCGTCCCTGCGCCATCTGGACCTGCGCGACATCGAAGAAGTTGCTAGTCGCTGCTTGTCCCCAGACACGCTCCGGTTCGCCGGACCCGCCGATCGAAGCAGGTACGAGCTCGTAGTAAGCTGCAAGCCCTGAAAAGGATTTGGCCTGGTCGCGTACGTCGCGGTAAAGCGGCCAGGGAAATTTGTTGCAGCATTGCTCCCCGTCCTGCTGCGTATAGACGCTCATCAACCGCGCGGGATCACCGACCGGCGGCGGGCTCAGAATGAATCGGCTGACCATCGAAAAGATGGTCGCATTTGCTGCAATCCCAAGCCCGATCGAAGCAATGATAGCGAGTGCCAGGCCGGGTGCTTTGATAAACCGCCGGAAGATCAACGCAAACTCCTGCCGCCAATGGCTCATAAGTGGCTCCGTAATATCACTGCTGAAGTGCGCCCAGCCCTGGTTCCGCAAGCCCAGACGGAAAATACGCTCGGGTCGATCTCGATGGGAACGATCAGGCACGTGTATAGCCAAACTGCGTCTTATCTAAGTTGCTGATAGATAGAGACAAACCAAAGACTAGACTAGAAGACCGATCTTTCAAAGTGCCCATTCTCGAAAAACTCGTCCATTTCCGAACGTTGAAGCTTGCCACCGCCGGGTGAGATTAAAATGGCTAGAGAAGATTGGAAAGATTAAATAAATATGACCCCATCTCTTGAAACATCGCTTACTGATACCCTGGGCAGTGCCGCCCGGGCAGCCGGACTGCATGTCCTCTCTATCGAAACTGGCACCGACTTTCATCAGAAGCCGACGGCGCGCTTTCACCTTGGCCTGACGGCCAACGCTTCCGCTGCACATTCGCTGCTGCTGGAGTTGAGCGACGCCTTCGACTTTCACCAGGTGGGTTCGAACGGCGACGAGCTTCTGCCGGCGATGACGCTGCACTTGCGCGAAGCAGCGAGCCGGCTGCGCAATCCGCGGCCAGACGCCTATGTGACTGTTGCCGGGTTGCCGATCAGCCTGGGCGAGTTTGCGTGGCCTTTCCATCGTTCGACCACGGGCGCAGATACCTACATCGTGCATGGAGTCGTGCGACTGGAAGACGGGAGCGCGCCGATTCTTCATGCGAAGATTTCGGCGAGCATGACGGTGACCTTTGCAGAGATTGTTCCCGCGCCGGAGCAGCCTTACGCGGAGACGTTCATCTACAACGCGGTCCGCAAGACGCTCGATTATGGGCAGCTGGAGTTGGTGAAGAGCGGCAATCGCCAGCCGGTTCCAGTGACGACGCGTTATTACAGCCGGTGGCAGAAGAAGTTTTTCTTTACCGATACCACGGAGTCGACGCGCACCGATTTCCTGAAGTCCAAGGTGTATTGGCTCTCCGGCGTACTCGGGGGCGACCAGCCGGTGTGGATTGCCGACCCTCGCGATGGCCAGTATTTGAACACAACGAGTGAGGAACTGCGGAGCATGGCGACGGCGCTGGAACGGGAGGGTTTCGTGAAGCTGACTGCGGACTATGCAGCTCCTACTGCCAGGCTGCTGGACCATGCGGAAGAGTTCAAGGCGAAGATGGAAGACGCCTTGCTCGCGACCAAACCCACATTCAATGAGGAGATGCGGCACGGTCATACGAATATGTAATTGTGGCTGTGTTGAATCATTCCCATCGCAGTTCAGGCGGCGATGGTCGTTCCGCAATGGGCACAAAATTTCGCGCCAAGAACGGTTGCCGCTCCGCACGACGGGCAGGTTGAGCCGCCTGCTGGAAGAGCATTGACGGTAATTGGATTTCCGGCCGCTGGCCCAAGGGACGCGGCGATATAGGCTGCTTGTTCGGCGTTAAAGCGGCGGACCCGGCCAGGCATAAAGAATGCCTCGATCAGGCCGAAGAAGCCGGGGATTCCGGTCCAGAAGAAGATCAGATAGAGGATACCGAGGCCGTTGCGGCGCAAGTAGAAATGGTGGAGACCGAAGCTGCCGAGGAAAACCGCCAGCAGGACGCCGAGTACTTCGTCCTTTTGTACTTCAGCCATTCGGTAATAGAAGGTGGCGCGTTGCTGATCGCTCCATGCGGGTGCATTCAGTTGTTCGATCACGAGAGTCTCCTCAACAAGCATGGGCCGGAATCGGCTTGCTTACAAGGGAAGGATACGCGACGGCAAGGCGCGGGGTTCCATCGAACGCAATGGTGCGGGCCGAGACGATAATGGATTTTGATCGACAGTAGATCGGGTGAGGCCGCTCTTGGAATTCTTTGCGAGCACGTTTTATGGATTCTTTTTTGGATTTGCGCTGGGCGTGGGTTGTTCGCTGGTGGTGCTGTATGCCATTTATTCGGGGGGCTATCGCAAAGCGCTCGAAGACTCGCTGCGTACGCCGCCGCCGGAGCGGTATTTGAGCGTGTTGTCTCGCGCGCGGAAGAAGCTTGCGAGCGAAGTCCAAGAATGAGAAAGGCTGAAGGTGAAGGCGGCCCGCCTCCGGAATGAATTTCCCGGAAACGAGCCGCGAGTAAGGACAATTCGAACCAAAGTGGCTACGGAATACCAGCACTGTGCAATTGGACCTCGGCAACGCCGAGCGTGAGCACCGCGCCAACGGGAAGCCCGAGAGTATTTGCGGTTGAAACGGTTAGATACACCGGAACCACCTTCCACTCGTCAGAGTATTTGAGAATCCTGTTGAGCTCGAGCGTGCCGAGACCAGCGATGCTGATTTTCGTGTTGGGCGCGACCTCGTCGGTAATCTCGGGGTGACCCGCAACGGAAAGACCGACAAAAGTGGTTCCGCCGGAGAAGTCGAAAGTGGTGCCATTGGTGGTCATACCGGTGGCAGTTCCCGTAATCGCACTCGCGCTGAGGAGACTGCTGAGGAGATTAACACCCGCGACCGTGGTCGTAGCCTGGACGGAGGTGTCAGACTTGTTGACGGTGGCGGTTCCGGAGGCGGTGACCGCACCAGTGGTTACGATTCCAGGAATGCTAGCCGAAGCAACGGAGTCCGTATCGACGGCGCCGTAAGTTCCCTGACAGGGAATCAGGACGTAAACAAGCGGTCCAGAGCTGATGGGTCCGGCGATGAGTTGCGCCGACTGGGCATACCCGCCGACGGCCGCGGGGCCGCTGACGTTCCGAATTGAGCTTTGGGCGTTGGCGATGATGATGTCGGTGCCGACGGCGAAGCCGAGCAAGTTGCTAACGGTGACGTGGACATGGATTGCATTGACAGCAAGCGTCGATTCATCCGAAGTAAGCTGGGTAACTTGCTCATTCAGTATTACGCTGCCGATTCCCGGCAGATCGATGGTGGTGTTTGGGGCCGGGGAAGCGGAAACCGGAAGACCCAGCACCTTGAGGTCAACGAATTCTGATCCTGCGCTGCTGAATTGGAAGGTTCCACCTGAGACCGAGGTTGTGCTTTCGGACTTGAGCTCATTCGCGGTAATGATACCGCCCAGCAGGTTAACTCCGAGAACATCACTGACGCCGGTGGAGGTTGTGGCGGTGCTCGAGGCGCTATCCGCGACTGCCCCAGTTGCGGCCAACGGGGCCAGGTTAGCCGATGCAGCGCTCGCAGTGTAGTCACCCACAGCCTGGGATGAACACGACGGCAATATCGCAGGGGCGATTGGCCCCAGCTTGACGGTGGAGCCGACCTTAACCTGGGCGCCATAGGACGACGCCGAGTGAACGGTGGTGGTAACAGCGTAAGCCGGCACCACGGACAAAACAAACGCTGAGACGGCGAGGACCGCGCCTATCGACGCGATTGTGACTCGGCCCCGTTTATTACCTGCGGTTTGTTGCATTTTCGAACCTCCTGTTAACCGAGGGGATAATTCCCCTGCGGCTTGCAAGTTAGCAAGAATAGCTAAGCCGGCGTCTTGATATACATCAAGTTATTTGAGTTATTTATATAAGGTGGCTATATATTCTTAGTTTTCGACAATCTTAACCAGGCTTTTATGAGCTAGGTTTTGGCTTTTACGCTCAATGTTTCTTGGACTTAGGCCCATCTGCAAGATGAAGGCCCACAAAGGGTAAAGGGCAGCATGGACCAGCATGATTGTGTGCAATTGCTGCCCTTAAGAACTGAGACTCATAACCCCTGATGGCTTGAATTCAATGACCCGCGATGCGCAGTTCGCCGGATTCCG
>Ga0302324_100022768_pt1 | contig 12159 bp, 8 predicted proteins | sample Palsa_T0_1_FD_201949 | JGI IMG/M metagenome (GOLD analysis project Ga0302324, IMG submission 201949) | Peat permafrost microbial communities from Stordalen Mire near Abisko, Sweden - Palsa_T0_1 | ecosystem: Environmental > Terrestrial > Soil > Palsa > Peat permafrost | place: Sweden: Abisko...
CCTATTGCCCAGTTTCGCGGAGTTAGAGCGTGCGGACGCGCACATTGCCATGCGACGCATCATCTACGCTTTCGACAAGACCCTTGACCGGCTCGCGGTCTCAGCGACCGACTGGGGCAATTGGACCGACACGTATCGGTTCATGGAGGATCACAATGAAGCGTACATCACCGACAACGTAACGCAGGTCGCCCTCAAGCAGCTCAACGTCAATGTCATGCTGCTCGCCGACCTCAACGGCAACTTCGTTCTATCCAACGAGTTGGATCTCAATTCCGACCAGCCGCTGAATCTGGATCTGGTGGCGCGCAACGCGCTGGCTGCGAATTTCCCGTGGCGCGACAGCCTGCGCTCGGGTCGCGAGTTGACCGGCTTCGTGCAGACCAACCGCGGCATCCTGATGCTCGCCGCGTCCCCGGTGCTCGACGGTACGGGCCACGGCCCCGTACGGGGCATGGTGATGATGGGGCGGCTGCTTACGCCCGCGGAGATCAAGCGCATCGCCGCTGAGGAGCAGGCTGAGCTCACAATGATCGCGCAGCATAAGGCGCGCATCCCCGAGCGACTCGTTGAAGAAGATGCCACTACACACGTTTATCGTTCCTTCAACGACGTCTACGGACAACCCATACTGACCCTGCGGGTTGACGTCCCGCGCGAGATCACCTCGCGGGGCCACTCAGCGGTGATGTACGCCTCGGCATACCTCACTGGGGCGGCCGTCGTTGTTCTGCTTTTGCTCGTGGTCATTTTGAATCGAGTCGTCCTGACGCCACTGGCCCGGGTCACGCGCCACGCGGTGGCGATCGGTGAGGGCAAGGATCTGACTACACGGCTCGATTTCAATAGCGAAGATGAAATCGGGGTTTTAGCGCGCGAGTTCGATCGGATGGTGGCACGGGTGGCCGAGTCGCGCCGACAGCTCGTCGATCAGTCCTTCCAGGCAGGCTTTGCGGAACTCGCGAAGGGCATTCTGCACAATCTGGGCAACGCCATGACACCAATTGGCGTCAGATTATCGATGTTGCGCGAGCGGCTGCGCGCCGCTCCCACGGAGAATGTGGACGAGGCCGTTGCCGAGCTTGGAAGCGCAACCGTAGATGCCACGCGACGAGCGGATCTGGAGGAATTTGTGCGCCTCGCGTGCAAGGAACTCGCGATCGCCGTTAAGGCGAGCGAGGATGACGTGGCTGTGATGAGCCGGCAGGCGGCGATTGTTCAGACTGCGCTCACCGAACAGATGCAAGGCACACGCAACGAGCACGTCATCGAGGCCGTGCGGCTGCCCGAGCTCATCGCGCAGTCACTGGAAATTGTGCCCGACGCCTGCCGCCAGAGGCTCGTGGTCGACTCCGAGGAATCGTTGAAAAAGGTTGGTGTCGTGCAGGTTGCGCGCACCGTGCTTCGGCTGATTCTTCAGAATCTGATCATCAACGCGGCGGACGCCGTGCGTGAGTCCGGCAAGGATAAGGGAATACTGCGCGTGGGCGCCGAAATCGTTCGCGAGGCGGACGTCGATCAGCTGCATCTGCACTGTACCGACAATGGCATAGGCATCGCCGCGACCAATCTGGGGCGGGTGTTCGAGAAGGGCTTTTCTACCAAGTCGAAAGCGACAAACTACGGCATCGGACTGCACTGGTGTGCCAATGCAATCGGTGCGCTGGGCGGGCGGCTATGGGCCGCCAGCGAGGGCCCGGGGCGTGGTGCGTCAATACATTTAATGGTGCCACTTGGCACGCGCGAATCAGCGCCTCTACCCGGCGCTGCCTGAGGTTTCCCATGGCAGATCAAAAGCGAATTCCAATCAGAGTGCTCGTGGTCGACGACGAGGCTGATGTTCAGGATGCCTATCGGCAGATCCTGCTGGAAACCGAAGTAAGTCAGGATATCGCAGGCTTTCGCGAGCTGCGTGCGCGTCTGTTCGAAAAGACCGAGCCGCGGCCTGCGCAGGCGAAACCGCTGAACCGCGGGGCGACCTTTGATCCGGTCTTCTGCAACCAGGCCGATGCCGCGGTCGTCGCGGTACAACAGGCGCTCGAGCAGGAACAGCCGTTTGCGGTTGTGTTTCTCGATATGCGAATGCCCCCGGGACGCGATGGCGTCTGGGCGGCAACGCAGATTCGGGCGATTGACCCCGCCATTGAGATCGTCATCTGCACGGCTTATTCAGATGTCGATCCGTGTGAAATTGGCGGCATAGTGCCGCCGGAAGAGAAGCTTTCGTATCTGCAAAAACCGTTTCATCCCCACGAAGTGCGACAGATGGCCATTGCGCTCGGCAGTAAATGGCGTGCCGAGCGACGCATCGTTAAGCTCGCATACTTCGATGCGCTTACGGGTCTGCCGAACCGCGAGCAGTCCCGCAATCGGCTGATAGGTGCCATAGAGGCTGCAAAAGAGCATTCGCGCACGCTCGCGGTGCTGTACCTGGATCTTGATAACTTCAAAAGGGTCAACGATACATTGGGACATGCGGTCGGCGACGAGCTCTTGTGTCTCGTTGCAACTCGGCTGCGAAATTCGTTGCGCTACGGCTACTCGGCGGGATCCGAAGTAGGGGAGAGCGCCCGGCCGGGTGATCTTGCGCGTCTCGGCGGCGATGAGTTCATGGTTATGCTGCCGAACATCCGGGTATCAGGTGATGCAGGCGTCGTCGCGGACCGCTTGATCAACGAGCTGCGCGAACCGATGCAGCTCGGTCTTAATTCACTTGTCGTCACACCCAGTGTCGGCATAGCGGTCTATCCGCAAGACGGCACGGACGCCGACACATTGCTGCGCAATGCGGATCTGGCCATGTATTTTGCAAAGCGCAAGAATCCTGGCACGTTTGCGTTTTACGATGTCGTCATGAACGCTTCAGCGTTGCACCGCTTTACGATCGAGGGACGGCTTCGCGGGGCTCTGGAGCGCAATGAGTTCTCGCTCGATTACCAGCCGCAATTCGACGTGCGCACCGGCGGAATATCGGGCATGGAGGCTTTGCTGCGCTGGACGAGCGATGAGCTCGGCGCAGTACCGCCGTCGGAATTCATTCCAGTTGCCGAGGAGACAGGACTCATACTTGCGATCGGCGAGTGGGTGTTGCGTAACGCATGTCGGCAGGCCAAAGCTTGGCATGACGAAGGCCTGCCTTGCGGCAGGATGGCGGTCAATGTCTCCGGGCGTCAATTTGCCCTCAGCGAGTTTCCCGCGCTGATTGCCTCGATCTTGAAGGAAACCGGTCTCGACCCTGCGAGCCTCGAACTGGAGATCACCGAGACCGTGGTCATGGCCGATGAGAGTTGGGCGGAAAAGACGATCAACCAACTGAAGCAGCTCGGCATCTCGCTTGCGATCGATGATTTTGGCACCGGCTACTCAAGTTTTGGCCGCCTGCGCAACTTCGCGGTAGATCGGCTGAAAATCGACCGTTCATTTGTGACCAGCATCAACGAGTGCGGTGACGATCGTGCGATCGCGGCCGCCATCATTGCAATGTCCCGCTCATTGCGGGTGGCCGTCACGGCAGAAGGGGTCGAGAATTTCCCGCAGCTCATGTTCCTGCAGGAGCATGATTGCCATGACGCCCAGGGGTTTCTCCTCAGTAAGGCCTTACCAGCGCAGGATGCCCACGCATTGCTCCTGCGGGTAGCCGAGATCGGCGATGAATCTCGGACGCGACGGCTGAAAGCCATTATCGGATAAGCACAGCGCCGGGCTGGAATGACGGCTGCGAATCTCACCGAGGCGCAGCGGGGGCACGAGCCGCAAGCTTGATGGCCAGAGCGCGAGCATCCATCGTGGCCCCAAGCGCGCCGGCCGAAAAGCGGCTGAAGAGATCCAGCAGCAGAAATAGCCGGCCAAATCACTTCACCGCGGACACGAACGGGGCGAGGACGTGGGGGAACGGTACGCCCCAAGCGATGAAATTTTCGGTGACCTGCGGCAAGCTGTTAAGCTTGCCCTAGCCGCTCTAGAGAAAATCCCAACCAACGCTCATGCGGGCAAAAAGTGGTGCAACGCAAGACAGATGATGGCCCTCCCTTAAGATCGGTCTGTACAGCTCCAGATTGCCGATTGCCGCCGTGGTCCCTGCAAAAAGACTTTATTCGTATCCGACCGCAACGGCGGGCGAGCGCCGGTGTCTGACTGCGAGGAGCGGCCGCCGTCGCCGGGCGGAGTCTCGCCGACTGTGGCTTCAGGTCATTGACGAGCGGTGATGCGCAATACCCAGTTCGAAAGCCCGGTCTCCTCCATTGGCGCGCCACCCCAGGCAGGGGACGGGGACTCGCGGATCACGCGGCTGTTCGAATCGATGCGGCCGGATCTGCTGCGCTTCGCGCTATGGCTGACGCGCGATCGGTCGGTGGCCGAGGACGTCGTCCAGGAAGCGCTGTTGCGCGCGTGGCGCTCGCGAGATGCCCTGAAGGATCTGTCGTGTGCACGCGCGTGGCTGTTGACGATCGTGAGACGGGAGCACGCACGGCTGTATGAGCGCAAACGACTGGAGCTTGTCGGATTGAACGATGTGACGGAGCATGAGGGCAGTGCCTTTTTGGCGAAGGACGACAGTGAGCTGCACGCACTGCGCGGTGCCATTGTCAAACTTCCCATCGAGTACCGTGAGCCTTTGATCCTTCAGGTTCTCGGGGGATTCTCTGTGGAGGAGATCGGACGCGAATTGAGCCTTTCGCCATCGGCCGTGCTGACGCGTCTCTTTCGGGCGCGCAACAAGCTGCGCTCACTTTACGGCTTGACCCCTGCGCCCGATGGCGCGGCAAGCGAGGATCTGCCGTGAACTGCCAAGAAGCACGGCGGCTCATCGGAGCTGAGCCCTATGCCACTTCGCACGAGCTTGCGGAACACATCGGCGGCTGCCCAGGTTGCAGCGAGTTTCAGCTGGAAATGGTGGCGCTCGAGGCGGATATTCGCCGTGCGTTCGAGAACGCACCGATCACTGCGCGACCGCGACCTGTGCGTCATTTCTCTCGCCCCGCCTGGGCACTCGCGGCGAGCGTTCTATTGGCGGTGTTGGCGACGCTTGCTGTCTGGACATTGCGCCCGGGCGATACGCTCGCCGGGGAAGTCGTCGCACATGTCGAAGCGGAGCCGCAAAGCTGGGCCAGCAGCCACGACGTTTCACCGAGCGCCCTCGGGGAGATTTTGCGCAAGAGCGGGGTCGTTCTCGACGCCACTCCGTATAGTGTAGTTTACGCACAAAGCTGTTGGTTCCGCGGTCACTACGTGCCGCATCTGGTCATACGGACCGCGGACGGTCTTGTCACTGTGCTGGTCCTGCGCAGCGAACACGTTCGGACACGTGAGACGTTTAGTGAGGGAGGATTTGCCGGCGTGATCGTGCCCGCTTCGCAGGGGAGCATTGCCGTTCTCACCCGCGGCAGCGGCGAGATGGATAGCATTGCCGAACAGATGCAGCTTGCAATCCGATCTCCGGTCGTGACCCGCTAACACCGCTTGGGCCGTACCGTTGCGATCGCGGGATGGCGCACGGCTCGCGGCCGACGCAAAGTAGGAACTGTCTGACTTGATATCGGGCCGCTCCGGAATTGGCGTGCACCGCGTTCGGGTGCATGCTTTGAGCGTAGATCCGAATCCAATCATGTGTTGCCAATTCGTATCTATTCCCCCACGAGGCCGCTAACTGCGGCCTCGTCTATTGGGAGAACGGACTCGCGCTCGCTCAGCATCCGCTCAAGATAGGGCGCGGTACGACTGCCCGGGGCCTTGCGCAGCGCAGCAGGGGTGCCGCTCGCGACCACACGGCCTCCCTCATCCCCAGCGCCCGGGCCAATGTCGATTACCCAATCGCTGCCCGCGACGACTCGCATATCATGTTCGATGACGATGACGGTGTTACCGAGGTCGACGAGCCCGCTCAGCTGTGCAGTGAGGCGTTCGACGTCCGCTGCATGCAGGCCGGTGGTGGGCTCATCGAGCACATATAAAGTGTCCCCTCGGGATACCCGCTGCAACTCGGTCGCAAGCTTGACGCGCTGCGCTTCACCCCCGGAGAGTTCCGTGGCGGGCTGGCCGAGCCGCAGATAGCCCAGGCCCACTTCGCGCACCACGCTCAATGCGCGGCGCAGGGGCGCGTCGTCCGCAAAGAAATCCCAAGCCGCATCGACCGTGAGCTTCAAGACGTCGGCGATCGACTGGCCCCGATATTTTATCTCCAGCGTTTTAGCGTTATAGCGAGCGCCGTGGCAGGTGGGGCAGGGCGTGTAGACGCTGGGCAGAAAGAGAAGCTCGACCATCACAAAACCCTCACCCGCACAGGTCGGGCAGCGGCCCTTCGCGACGTTGAACGAGAAGCGGCCGGCGTCGAAGCGATGCGCTCGCGCCCCGGGGGATGCGGCAAAGAGTGCGCGGACGTGATCAAATAAGCCGGTGTAAGTCGCAAGGTTCGATCGCGGCGTTCGACCGATCGGCTTCTGATCAACACGTACCAGGCGTCTGATTCCGCCGAGCCCCGATGTGATCCTCCCGCCAAGCGTTAAGACGGCGGCTTGTTCCAGTTCGTCGCCTTCCTCATCGACCGCCGCAAGCTCATGTCCGAGTTCTTGGCTGACGAGTTCTACCAGGACCTGGCTTACAAGCGTCGATTTTCCCGAGCCCGATACCCCGGTGACCGTAGCAAGCACGCCAAGCGGCAGAGCGACATCGAGTTCCTTCAGGTTATTGCGCGTGACACCGGCGAGATGCAGCCAACCCTTCGGCTTGCGTGGCGTGCGAGTCAAATGTACGCCCGGCCCGAAAAGGTAACGGCGAGTTTGCGAACGCTCGACGCTCGCAAGCCCAGACGGGGGGCCACTGTGGAGGATGTGCCCACCATTTTCACCCGCGCCGGGTCCGACATCGACAATCCAATCGGCGTGACGCATCACATCAAGGTCGTGTTCGACGACGAATAACGAGTTGCCCGCCGCTTTCAACTGATCGAGCGCGGCGAGGAGCGCCTGAGTATCGGCGGGGTGCAATCCCGCGGACGGTTCATCAAGGACGTATACGACGCCAAAGAGATTGGAGCGTACTTGTGTTGCGAGCCGTAGACGCTGCAGCTCTCCGGGTGACAACGTCGGCGTACTGCGCTCGAGCGACAGATAGCCCAATCCGAGGTCGAGCAGCGCTTCAATTCGAGCCATGAGGTCTTGCGTTATACGCTGTGTCACGAGCGCCTTTTGCGGCTCCTTGGCAGCGATCTGCGCCCAGCCGGGAGTAGTTCCCTGCGTGTACGGACGCATGAGGCCGGCCAGGCGAGCCAGCGGCAACGCCGAGATCGCGGCGATATCCATGTCGGCAAACTTGACCGCCAGCGACTCGCGGCGCAGGCGCTTGCCGTGGCAAAGAGGGCACTGCGTGCTCAACATGTATTGCGCCACGCGCCTTTTCATCATGGCGCTCTGCGTGTGCGCAAATGTGTGCAGAACATGACGTCTGGCACTTGTAAACGTGCCCATGTAGCTCGGTTCTTCCTTGCGCTTCAAAACCCGTTGTGTCTGTTGGGGAGACAGGCCGGCGTATACGGGTACGACCGGCTGTTCGTCCGTGAAAAGGATCCAGTCGCGATCTTTCCTCGCAAGACTGCGCCACTGACGGTCAACGTCATAGCCGAGACTTACCAGGATGTCGCGTTGATTCTGGCCGCCCCAGGCTGTCGGCCACGCCGCGATAGCGCGCTCACGAATGGTTAGCGAGTCATCCGGCACCATTGATTTCTCGGTCACCTCATAGATCCGACCGAGGCCATGGCACTTCGGGCACGCGCCTTCGGGGGTGTTAGGCGAGAATGACTCCGCGTAGAGCAGCGCTTGCTGCCGCGGATAATCGCCCGCGCGCGAATACAGCATCCGCAATAAGTTGGAGAGCGTGGTGACACTGCCTACGGATGAACGCGTGGTCGGTGACCCACGCTGCTGCTGCAGGGCGACCGCCGGTGGCAGGCCGTCGATTTCGTCAACCTCCGGTACCGCCATCTGATGGAACAGCCGGCGTGCGTATGGGGAGACGGACTCGAGATAGCGCCGTTGCGCTTCTGCGTACAACGTGCCGAATGCGAGCGAGGATTTCCCCGAGCCGGACACGCCCGTGAAAACCACAAGAGACTCGCGCGGAATGTCGACGTCAATATTCTTGAGATTATGCTCACGTGCCCCGCGCACGTGTACCATCCCGGAAGAATCCTTATGGGCGGCTTTGCGCGAGTAGCGGTTATCGTGCTGCGACATATCAAAGTGCGCTTGCCTGCGAAATGCTAACGTAGCAAGTGCTGTGGACGCCCAGAGTTCCGAGCGTCGCTGGCGCCATCGGTACCAGCCGGCGCCTGGAAGTTGGAAGAAAAAAGGGGTTCGGTGTGAATCGGCGCTTTACGTACTTCGTGCTCGGCGCGATGCTGCTCGGCGTACTGGTCGGGTTCGTGCTTCACCGCACGTTGCCCAACCCCGTGGCGGTCGCGACGGTTTCGGGCTACCTCTCCATACTCACCGACGTCTTTTTGCGCCTGATCAAGATGATTATTGCACCGCTCGTGTTCGCAACGCTTGTCGGGGGCATTGCGCGCATGGAAGACCCGGCCGCCATCGGCCGCGTCGGCATCAGGACGCTCGTCTGGTTTCTCGGCGCGTCGATCGTATCGCTCGCTATCGGGCTCCTGTTTGCTCATCTTTTGCAACCGGGCGCCGGGTTGGGCCTGCGGGTGGTTAGCGACAGCGCGCCGCCCGTCGACGGCTCCGCGCTCACACTCAAGGACTTCATGACGCACCTCGTGCCGACGTCATTTGCCGACGCCATGGCAAAGAACGAGATCCTGCAAATCGTTGTATTTTCGGTGCTCTTCGGCATGGCGATGGTTGCACTGGGCGAGCGCGCAACGGCGCTCCTTCTGGTGATAGAACAGATCGGAGCCGTCATGCTCAAGGTGACGGGGTATGTCATCGCGTGCGCGCCCATTGCCGTGTTTGCATCGCTCGCGGCAACGGTCACGACGCAGGGAATCGGAATTCTCGGCGCCTATGCCAAGTTTATCGGGGGATTCTATCTGTCTCTCGTCGCCCTGTGGGCGATCTTATTGGGCGCTACTGGTTTGGCTATCGGCCGCGCATCGATTGATCTCATGCGCGCCATCCGCGAGCCGACGCTGCTTGCGTTTTCAACCGCGAGTTCAGAGGCGGCCTACCCATTGGTGCTCGAGCGCCTGAGCGCATTTGGGATTCCGCTGCGGATCGTTTCGTTCGTCCTGCCGCTTGGCTATTCGTTCAATCTCGCAGGCTCGATGATGTACTGCACATTTGCGGTGCTGTTCATTGCCCAAGCGTATCAAATCGAGCTGACACTCACGCAGCAGGTGACGATGCTCCTCGTGTTGTTGGTGACGTCCAAGGGTATTGCGGGCGTGCCACGCGCCGCATTGGTGGTCATCGCATCCACGTTGGCCTATTTCCGGTTGCCCGAAGCGGGCCTGCTGCTGGTGCTCGCCGTGGACCACTTGCTCGATATGGGCCGCAGCGCAACCAACGTGATCGGAAATTCAGTCGCAACGGCAATCGTCGCGAAATGGGAAGGTGATTTATCACGCAAGGTTTCGCGTTCGACTTCTGCTGCCGTACCCGCGCAGCTCTGAGTCCCTGTAGGCAGCGCAGCCGTCAAGCGCTGCGATACAGTTTGGTCATCACGAATTCGCGGTGACCCAGGATCTCAGCGGCCGTGAGACGGCCATTGGCCGTGCAGATGATGGCATCAATAAGAACGTCGCCGGCGCGGTCGATCGTCATGTCGCGACGTATGATACCGGATACGTCGACATCGATATGCTCGCTCATGAGCCGCACGGTACGTGGATTACCGCTCACTTTAAGGACCGGCATGATCGGATTACCGATGACATTGCCTTGACCCGTCGGGAAGACATGCAGCACATACCCGGCGGCAGCCTGCAGCGTGCAGCATTCCGCGGCCGCCGAGGAGGTATCCATGAAATACAGCCCGGGCCCCTTTGCGGGCGCCTCGGCCGGGGTCAAAGCGTCGATGAACTTTATCTTCTTGCCGATCTTTTCGAGATTGCCGAGGGCTTTTTCTTCTATTGTAGTAAGACCTCCGGCGATGTTGCCTTTAGTCGGCTGACTGTCCGAAAGATCAGACGTCTTGTGCGCCTCGATCACATCCTTCTGATACGCGGACCAGGTGTCCATGAATTTCTGCGCGATCTTGGGCGACGCCGCACGAGCGGCGGCCAGGTGCTCGGCGCCAGTCAATTCCGAGGTTTCGCCGAAACATCCGTACAAACCTCGCGGGATGAGTTTGTCGTACATGTTGCCGACGGCGGGGCATGATGCAAGGCCGGTCGTGGTATCGCTTTCGCCGCATTTCGCCGCCACCCACAGATCAGTGAGCGCACATTGCTCGCGAACTCTCCCCGATGCGACATGGACGAACTCCTTGGCCTTGCGCGAGGCGGTTGCAACGGTCGCGATGTCGCCATTACCCTCGATCCAGAAGCCTGCGACTGGCTTGCCGGTTGCGGCAATTCCGTCGACCACTTTTTGCGTCCAAGAAGGTTCAATGCCAATGACGATGCAGGCAGCCACATTGGGATTGGCGCCGGTGCCGATCATCGTTCGGAAGTGCAATTCGAGGTCCTCCCCGAACTGCAGCCGGCCGTAGGCGTGCGGTAGGGCGAGCGTGCCGTGGATATGTGCGGCCACCGCCTCGCACGCGGCGTTGGAAATATCATCGAGCGGCAGGATGGCCACATGGTTGCGCACGCCGACGCGGCCGTTTTCGCGGCGATAGCCCCAGACCATCGATTTGGAATTTGCCATGAAGTTACCAGCGCCTGGTCTTCAGATTATGAGTATGGACGTGCTCGCCTTTTTTGACCGGCGCGACGACTCGGCCGATGTCTTGGCCGTATTTGATCACGGCATCGCCAATCGCGAGGTCTCGCAGCGCGACTTTATGACCGATCGGCACGTCCTGATTGACGGGTGTGCGAAACTCGCTGTCATCTTCGGTCACGACGCACAGCAGACTCGTTCCGGCGACGAGGTCTTCGACGACTACGACGCCGACATTATCGTTGCGATTGTGCACCAGGAGATGGGGCCGGTCGTTCATGCGTTCTCAAGCCTCACGATACAAGCCGCGTATAATACGCGCCTGATAGAGTGACCGTCTTGCGCAGCAAGACCGCCGGTGTTAGGCGCTGACGGTAGTTCTTCGCTAAGCCCGCTTTTATGGGTGACACGGCATGCCTGTAGATCATCGCTTGCTTCCCGGCAAGCAGCGACCTGCGCCTTCTCCTGACGCGCAACCCGCGGCTATCAAGACGCTCGCCCGGTTGCGCGGTGCGGAAGCGCGCTGTCGGCGCTGTCCCTTATACCGATTCGCAACTCAAGTCGTGCCCGGCGAAGGACCGCTGCGCGCGCGCCTCATGCTCGTTGGCGAGCAGCCTGGGGACAGCGAGGATAATGCTGGTAAGCCCTTTGTGGGTCCGGCGGGTCGGATTCTCGAGCGGGCGCTGGCAGAGGCGCAGATTGCGCGCGATGATCTTTTTATTACGAATGCCGTCAAGCATTTCAAGTTTGAGATGCGCGGTAAACGACGCCTTCACAAACGCCCGGACACTTTCGAAGTTGCGCAATGCAAGGCGTGGCTCGACAGTGAACTGCAGATCGTGCAACCCCGCGCTGTGGTCGCACTTGGCGCGACGGCGGCGCGCAGCCTGCTCGGAAAAGCAGTCACAATTTCTGTGGCGCGCGCGCGTACTTACCGTCTCGAGGATGGAGCGCTGCTGTTCGTCACGATCCATCCTTCATTTCTGCTGCGGTTGCGGGATGACGCAGAAAAGGCGCGTGAGTTTCGCGCATTCGTAACGGATTTGCGCCGCGCGAATGCTCCCGCGGCACGACCTGACGGCTCTGGTGAACGCTAAAGCGGCTTGCTCCCGGCCGCTCGGGTCACTTCCCGCCGTCAGCAGGCTCCGACGGATGAACCTTCCTGTGTTCGCCCAGTTTGTCCGCGTTCCCGGTCGCCAGCGCCTTCGCAAGACCGAACAGCCGCAGTGTCGGACTCGCGGGGGAATCCCAGTACTCCGCGTCGCTTACCGTGACCTCGAGAAGGACAAGATCTGGGTCCGCGAGTCCGTTGGGAAACCACGGT
>Ga0302324_100022772_pt1 | contig 12158 bp, 9 predicted proteins | sample Palsa_T0_1_FD_201949 | JGI IMG/M metagenome (GOLD analysis project Ga0302324, IMG submission 201949) | Peat permafrost microbial communities from Stordalen Mire near Abisko, Sweden - Palsa_T0_1 | ecosystem: Environmental > Terrestrial > Soil > Palsa > Peat permafrost | place: Sweden: Abisko...
CGGAGGCGCGGCACTCTGTGGATTCGCAGGCCGGCATTTTTTTACTAGATGTGCGTTCTCTTATTCAGGGACGCATCCTGGATGTCAGCATGGCGGGAGGTCGAATCCGCTGCCATGAGCGGTTCCCGGTGGGTATTTACCGGCGCGTCGAGGTGGAGTTTGTGTTGGACGGCCTGCCGTTCCGGCTTGCCGGCGTGGTACAGGCGGTGCACGACCACTTTACGGTGGGCATTCGATTTCTGGATGTGAGCGAGCGCAAGAAAGAGCAACTGGCCATGCTTCTGGAGGAGCTTTCTGAGATGGAGCGCGACAGCGCGGATCCCTCAAGGTAAGCCGGCACGGGTTAAGGGCTCATCGCGCACGCTTGAGTTGACTGGCCCGCTCACGCTGTAATTCGCGATACAGTTCGCTCTTGGAACGGCCGAGTTCTCGAGCCAGCCGCTTCAATGCTTCTTTCTCGTCGACATTGGCTTCGGACTGCATACGCATTACGCGTTCCGAGATGGATGCGGACGCAGAAGGCTCAGCCGTATTGCTTCGCGCCGGAGCCTGGACCAGGAGAGTGATCTCGCCGCGAATACGGTCGCGGGAGGCAAGCTCGGTGCGCACAGCGGCGATCGTGCCGCGCAGAAATTCCTCGTGCAGCTTGGTCACCTCGCGCGCGATGACAATGCGGATGTCCGGACCAAAGACCGATTCGAGATCGGCGAGGGTTTCGAGAATGCGATGGGGCGCCTCGTAGAAAACGAGCGTGCGCGCGTTTATGTCGGCGTTGGCGGCGAGACCTTCGAGGCGGGTGCGGCGCGCGCCGGCTTTCTCTGGAAGGAATCCGAGAAAATGGAACTCGCCGGTCGGCAACCCGCTGGCGACGAGTGCGCTGACGGCGGCGCTGGCTCCGGGAATCGGGATGACAGGCACGCCGGCGGCGATGGCTGCGGCAGTCAGGGCCGTTCCCGGATCGCTGATGCCCGGCATGCCGGCGTCCGTTACGAGGGCAATTCGCTTGCCCGCCCTGATTGCATCCACGAGACTGGCGGAGCGCTCACGCTCGTTGTGCTCATGGCAGCTTTCTGTCGGAGTGGAGATCTGAAAGTGATTCAGCAGCTTTTGCGTCTGCCGCGTGTCTTCACAGGCAATGCGGTCGACGCGGCGCAGAACATCGAGCGCGCGGAGGGTGATGTCGCCGAGGTTACCGATTGGGGTTGCGACAAGATAGAGGCCGGGCGCTAGTGATTTGGACGAGGACTGCGGAAGATCGTCGATCCGCGAATCAAAGTCTCCCGAATCAAGATCGTCGGTTCCCGCCAATGTGCCGTCCGCTGGCATGCGGGGCTAGTCTCCGGACTCCTGGCGCTCGTAGCGGCGCTGCTCGGCGAGGAGGGACATGGAACTCATGAGGTTTTGCACGCTTACGATGCCGACTACGCGGCCGCTTTCAGTAACGGGAATGAGCGAAAGCCCGCGGCCGGCGGTAATGCGGCGGATGGTGGTCCCCAGGGTGTCTTCAGGGCGCGCCACCTGGAATGCGCGCGACATCACCGACTGTACGTAGCCATTGCCGTCGTTACGAAGGGCGTCCACGATGCGTTGCCTCGAGACGATGCCGACCAACTGTGGTCCGCGGACCACCGGGAAGTCCTCTTGAAGGGAGTGAACGCAACGGGACAAAGCGTCTGCTAGGGTATCTGACGGAGAGAGCGTGGCGAAGTCGGTCAGCATCACCTCCCGCATTTGGACGGTATCGACAACGGACTGGAAGAAGACGCCTTGATCTTCGATCTGAGCGCCGATCATGATGAAGAATCCGGCAATGATCAACCACGGACTGTGCAGCAACATCCCGCCGACCATTGCGACAAGAGCCAGGAGTTGGCCGACGCCGGTGGTCGCGCGAGTGGCTGGACCAGCGCCGTGTTTGCGGGCGAACGTGGACCGCACGACTCTTCCGCAATCGAGGGGATATGCGGGGAGGAGGTGTAAAACGCCTAGGCCGGCCTGCATCCAGACGAGGCTGCGTAGCAAGTATGCCGACGAAATCCACGGCTGCGCGAACAGGTTGAAGTTGCCGCCTGCGCCGAGGAACAAGCCTGCGAGGGCGAGGGCGGTGGCGAGGTTGGCGAGAGGGCCGGCTGCGGCCAAAGCGAACTGCGCGGCGCCGCTGCTGGATTTTTCCTGGCTTTCAGGGTTGGCGTAGGCAAACAGGCCGCCTATGGGGAGTAGCAGTATGGCGCGCAGGCGCAGACCGAGCCAGGCCGCTACCAGCAGGCGGGTGGTTTCGCGCACCACAACCGCGGCGACGAGGATGAGGAACAGTGCCATGCCGCGCCACATCGCGGATGCGCCGGATTCGCTGGCGCTTAAGCCGAGGCACACGACCGCGAGCAGCAGGAAGAACGTGTGAACACGCAGTTCAACGCCCATCCAACGGCCCATCGGGATTGACCAGCCTCGCATAATCCCATTGTAGAGGGTCGGGGCGTACGGGCTGTCGAGTATGCTGGGGTGCGATGCGCATCATCGCCGGAACGCTCCGCTCCCGCACGCTGACGGCACCGCCCGGACTGGCCACGCGACCCACCAGCGATCGCCTGCGGGAAACGCTTTTCAACGTGCTTGCGCCACGCATGGAGGGAGCCGCTTTTCTCGATTTGTATGCAGGGTCGGGCGCCGTTGGCATGGAGGCGCTGAGCAGGGGCGCGGTGCGCGTGGATTTTGTGGAGCGAGCGGAACCGGCACTGAAGGTTTTGCGCGCGAACCTTGCGCGGCTTGGAGTGACGGAGCGATTTGAGATTTATCCCAGTAGCGTGAGCGGTTATCTGCGGCAGAACCGAAAGCAGAAGCGATTCGACCTGGTGTTTCTGGATCCGCCTTATGATGCGGCAGAAGAGTATGCGCTGACGTTGGGCCGGTTGGGTGGCGCGCCCGCGGAATGGCTGAATGCGGGAGCAGCGGTGATCGCCGAACATCGGCGCAAGGAGAAGTTGGGCGAGAATTATGGCGAGCTTAAACGCACCCGCCTGCTCGAGCAGGGGGATGCGGCGTTAAGCTTCTATGCGAGCGGTGCAGCCATTACGGAAAGTCAGGAAGTGCAAGGATGAAGTTTTTCGGAGGCGTGATTTTTGCTGTTTTGGGGATGGTTGCCGGGTTGAGCGCGCAAAATGCTGAGCCTTGGGTTATCGGTCCGTTCAGTCGGCCCGCAGTCGGCAATCCGGTGATTGCGCCGCGACCGCAATCGACCTTTTTGGACCCGATTGAGCATGCTCCTGTGCCTTGGGAAGCTTTGCATGCCTTCAATCCCGCGGCAATCGTGCGCAACAACAAGGTTTACGTGTTGTATCGCGCGGAAGACAACTCGGGGACCATGCAGATCGGAATGCATACTTCGCGGCTTGGCTTGGCGGAGAGCGCGGATGGCATTCATTTCACGCGGCGTCCCGAGCCGGTTTTCTTTCCTGCCGAAGACGACCAGAAAGCGCGCGAGTGGCCCGGGGGAGTGGAAGATCCACGCATCGTGGAGAGCGAAGACGGCACCTATGTGCTGACGTATACGCAGTGGAACCGAGAGACTTACTCGGTGGGTATCGCGACGTCCCCGGATCTGGAACATTGGACCAAGCAGGGGCCGGCGTTCCTGACGGCGGACGGCGGGAAGTATGCGCACTTGAAGTACAAATCGGCGGGAATTGTGACGCGGCTTGACGCCAGCAAAGGCCGACTCATCGCGGCGAAGATCAAGGGACAGTACTGGATGTATTGGGGCGAGGGAAGTATTCGCCTGGCGACTTCGCTGGACCTGATTCAATGGAACCCGGTGGAAGATTCAAAGGGCGAGCCGATCGAACTGCTGCGGCCGCGGAAGGGTCACTTCGACAGTACGTTTCCTGAAACCGGGCCGCCGCCGGTCCTTACGGACAAGGGAATCGTGGTTCTTTATAACGGCAAAAATGCGAATAGCGGGGGCGATCCGGACCTTGGGCCGAGTGCCTACGCTGCCGGCGAAGCGCTGTTCAATGGACAGGATCCGGCGCGGCTGATCTCACAAACCGAAATGCCGGTGCTGAAGCCCGAATTGCCCTACGAGAAGACCGGCCAGTATGCGGCTGGGACAACATTTGCCGAGGGGCTGGTTTTCTTCCATGCGCGATGGTTTCTGTACTACGGGTGCGCCGATTCGCTGGTGGCGGTTGCGACGGCTCCCGTTGCCGAACCGGCATCGGATGTATCGCGCGGCTTCTATCTGCACAACAACGACAGTGTTGTCTTTTACGGAGACAGCATTACGGAGCAGAATTTCTATAACCAATGGGTGGAGCTTTACACTGTTACGCGCTTTCCTCTCATGCGCGTGCATTTTTTCGGTGCGGGGGTGGGTGGTGATCGCGTGAAGGGCGGAAGTGGAGGTCCTATCGACCTGCGGCTGCCGCGCGATGTCTTTGCTGAACATCCAAGCGTGGTCACGATCATGCTGGGCATGAATGACGGCGGCTATCGCGCCACGACGCCTGAGATTGATGCGAGCTATAAGACAGGCTACGAGCACATTCTTGATGCGATCCATGACAATGCACCGAGCGCGCGGGTGACGCTACTGGGGCCCTCGCCCTACGACGATGTCACTGCTGCGCCTACTTTTTCAAGCGGGTATAACGGGGTGATGCAGCACTTTGCCGATGTCGACCGGCAGCTTGCGAACGAGCATGGTGCGACGTTTATTAATCTGAACCCATCGGTAGTGGCCGCAGTTCAGAAGGCGCAGACGCTTGATCCGCGTCTGGCGAAATTGCTTCTCCCGGATCGCGTGCATCCCGATCCGACGGCTCACTGGGTGATGGCGGAAGCATTGTTGAAGGGATGGAATGCACCGGCCGTGGTTTCTTCGGTGACGATCGACGGGCATGCTGCTCAAGTTGCCAGCGTGGAGAATGCGGTTGTGGAGCATGTGGAGCGAGATGATTCCGAGCTTCGCTGGATGGAGACGGAGTTTGGTCTTCCACTGCCGCTGCTCAAGGACAACGCGGCGACGGCGTTTCTGCTGGAAATCACCGATATCGAGCAAGAGTTGAACCAGGAGCCATTGCGCGTGACTGGACTGGTTCCGGGCATGTATTCGCTGACCATCGACGGGAAAGAGGTCGGTAAGTTTTCCGAAGTCGCACTTGGCGGCGGAGTGAACCTGGCTGATTACAACACGCCGATGCGCCAACAGGCGCAGCGCGTGAGCTGGATGGTGCGTGATCGCGACGAGGCACACTACATTCATTTGCGCATGCGAGTGCGCAACGCCGATACGGGCGCGGAAGATGGGGCGGACCGGGTGCAGGCTTTTGAAGACTCGATGGAGGATTCGATTTACGCAGAAGCAGCGCCCAAGCCGCATCGATTTGAATTGAAGGCCATTCCGGGAGTCGCGCAGCAGGGTCCACAATAGTCTCTATGGCGGCAATCTCGTTTCAATCCGTGATCGAATCCGCGAACGACGAGTTGTATCGCGTGGCCACGCATGCTCCCGGGCCTGCAGGCGCATTACCGATTACCGCGGAGATGCTGCGCAATGCGCCTTCCGGGAATTTATTCGGCCTTAGCCAGAATGCGGGTATGGGCTGGGAACCGACGCGCCTTCTCGATCCTGAATTTCTCATATTGAGTACGCACGGCGGGGTTCGCGCGGAGGACGGCAGCGCGATTGCGCTTGGTTTTCATACGGGCCACTGGGAAGTCGGCTTGCTGGTTGCCGAAGCCGCACGCGAATTGAAATCGCTGCATGCCGTGCCGTTCGCGGGAGCATGCACCGACCCGTGCGATGGGCGTACACAGGGCACGGCGGGCATGATGGATTCGCTTCCGTATCGCAACGACGCGGCGATGGTCTTACGTCGCCTGATGCGTTCGCTGCCGACCAGCAAGGGTGTATTGGGAGTGGCAACGTGCGACAAGGGCCTGCCCGCGATGATGATGGCGCTGGCCTCGGCGGGCTCGCTACCCGCGGTACTGGTTCCCGGCGGTGTGACGCTGCTGCCGGAGGACGGCGAAGATGCGGGCAAGGTACAGACCATCGGGGCGCGATTCGCTCAACAGCAGATTACGCTCGAATACGCGGCGGAGGTGGGCTGCCGCACGTGTGCATCGCCGGGCGGCGGATGCCAGTTCCTGGGCACTGCGGCAACTTCGCAGGTGATTGGCGAAGCCCTAGGGCTTTCGCTGCCGCACACTGCGCTCGCACCCTCGGGACACCCGATCTGGCTCGACGCGGCACGACGCTCAGCACGGGCGCTGCTGAGAATGCATCAAGCGTGGATGGGCGTTGGAGAAGTGCTCACGCAGGCCGCAGTACGCAATGCGATGGTGTTGCATGCGGCGTTCGGTGGCTCAACAAATCTACTGCTTCATCTGCCCGCCATCGCGTTTTCTGCCGGACTCACGCGGCCCACGGTGAACGACTGGGCAGAAATTAATTGCCAGGTTCCGCGCCTTGTGGATGCATTGCCGAATGGCCCGCGGGGCTTTGCAACGGTGCAGGTTTTTCTGGCGGGCGGTGTACCGGAGGTAATGCTGCATTTGCGCAACGCCGGACTATTGGACACGACAGTCAAGACCGTCAGCGGAGAAACGCTTGCGACCTGCCTCGAATGGTGGGAGCAGAGCGAACGGCGACGGGCGCTGCGGCAAGTTCTTGAACGGCAAGATGGAATTGACTCCGAGGACGTAATCATGAGCCCGGATCGCGCACGCGCGCGCGGGTTGACGGCGACCGTGTGTTTTCCGGTGGGCAATCTGACTCCTGAAGGGTCGGTGATCAAGAGCACAGCGATCGATCCCTCGCTGATCGACGAGTCGGAAGTCTATCGCCACCGTGGACCGGCCAAGGTTTTTGTCACGGAAGAAGCGGCGATCGAAGCCATCAAGTCCGGTACGGTGAACGAGGGCGACGTTGTGGTGCTGATCTGCAGCGGACCGAAGGGCGCCGGCATGCAGGAGATCTACCAGGTCACATCGGCGCTCAAACAGATTCCGCATTGCAAGCATGTTGCGGTGATCACGGATGCGCGGTTCAGCGGCGTGTCCACGGGCGCGTGCGTGGGGCACGTTTCGCCGGAAGCGCTAGCCGGTGGGCCCGTAGGGAAAGTGCGCGACGGCGACGTGATCGAGATCGTGATCGACCGCGGGCAACTCACGGGCGCCGTAAACTTGGTTGGCGAGGCCGACGAGTTGTTCGATGCCGAAGAAGGATCGCGGCGGCTGGCGGCACGCACGTCTCGGCCTGATTTAAGGCCTCATCCGAATCTTCCTGATGATACAAGGCTTTGGGCTGCGCTGGTGCAGGCGAGTGGTGGAGTGTGGGGCGGTTGCGTCTACGATGCGGAAGCGATTGTGAGCGCGCTGGGGGGCCAACGCGATGAGAAAACGACGCGACTAGCGCCGGTGATAGAAGGGAAGCACGATCAATAAAGCCACGCCGATGGCAACCACGAGAGCTAACGCCATCAGGCCGTAAACCAGCACAAGATTGATACTGCGGGGTGCGTCATCCGCGTCTTTGTCAGGCGATAGAACCTGCTTCTCCTTGCTTGGCTCATTCATACCTTGCTTGGCTCATTCATACCTGGCTTGGCTCATTCATACTTGAGCGATTCTACGGGATCCATTTGCGCTGCACGGGTAGCGGGCACGGTGCCAAAGATGATGCCCACGAGGGTCGCGGCGGCGAGCGCGATGACGATGGAAAGGGGCGAGATGGGCAGAACGTAATCCGTAAAAAAACGGACGGAAAGCGGAAGGGCGAGCCCGACGAGGGTTCCGACAACTCCGCCGGCAAGCGAAATGATGACAGCTTCCGCAAGAAACTGCAGTTTGATCTCGCGATAGGTGGCTCCAAGTGCCTTGCGGATGCCGATTTCGCGAATGCGGGAGCGCACGGTGGCCAACATGATATTCATGATGCCGACGCCGCCGACGGCCAGCGTAACCGCTGCAACGAGCACCAGCACGGCGGTGAGGATGTTCGAGATTGTTGCGGCCATGCTCAGGACTTCACGGAGATCCTGGGTTTTGTACACGGAGTTGATCCGGTGCCGGGAACTGACGATTCGCTTGATCTCGCGCGCCGCGTCGGGGACTTCCGCCATGCTGCGCATGGAAAAATAAATCTGCTTTACATTTTCAGAGCCTGTAAAGTAGCGTGCTACGGAAAAGGGGATCAGGATGGTTTCATCGGCGATTTCGGACTCGCCAAAGTCGGTGACGCTCTCCTTGAAGACGCCGATGATGGTGAAGGGAATTCCGCTGATCTCGAATTCGCGTCCAATCGCCGCGTCGGAGCCGCCGAATCGAAGCCTGGCAAAGGTCTCCGTCACGACCGCGCAGTACATGTGCGCGCTTTCGTCGGTTTCATCAATAAAACGCCCATAGGGAACGAGCAGATTGCGAATGTAGCGGTAATCGGGGCTCACGCCGAGGACCAGCGTGTCCTTTACGACTCCGCCGCCGAAGCTGATGCGGTCGTGCATTTCGAGGACTGGAGACGAATACATGATCCCGGGTAACTGAGCGTCGACGATTTTCTCGTCATCACGGGTCAGGTAGTCGTTGTAGACAACGTTCTCGGTGCCGGACGGGCCGCCGCCGGCGTATTCGAGTTCGACTTCGTTGGTTCCGATCTTCTGGATTTCGTTGAGGATGAATTCTTTGCCGGTCAGGCCGATGGTGACAACGAGAATTACGGACGCAGTGCCGATGACCATGCCGAGCGCGGTCAGCATAAAACGCACTTTGCTGGCACGGAAACTGTCCATGGCGATGCTTAAAATCTCGCTCCAAACCATGGTGCGGCGGGCGCTGGACAGAGTTTGCTGAAACTCGACTTGACGGGTTTGTTCGGAAATAGGGTTCATGAGCCTTCGTGTCGCACTTACAAGAAGATGCGCCAGAGCCGCCGATGGCTTCCGCAAAGAAGCGGCAGAAGCACGGAAAGGTTACTTTTCATCATATTTCTCCAGCCATTTCAGTTCTTCGCGCACCTTGATGTAACCATGCCAAGGGTTTTTCCCTAAGCCGTGTCCTTCGCCGGGAAAGACAAGGAAGCTGTGGGGGATGCCGAGTGCGTCGAGAGCGCGTTCCATGGTGACGCCTTCCAGGTAGCTGACGCGAATGTCGGCCCCACCCTGGACAAGATGAGTGGGAGTTTTTACTTTGTCAAACTGGAAGAGGGCGGCCTCGCTTTGGTAGAGATTCGGATTTTCCCATGGCCTGCCGCCGAGATACCAGGCGTCGTCCCAGGTCTCGTCATCGTTTCCCCAGTTTGCGGCATGTTCGACGGCTCCGGCGCCAGTCACGGCGGATTTGAAGCGGGTAGTCTGGGTGATGAGCCAGTTGGTCATGTAGCCACCGTAGCTGTAGCCGCCAATGGCGAGGCGGTCGGGATCGGCGAAGCCGTCTTTGACTAGAGCGTCGACGCCTTCAAGAATGTCGCGGCCGGGCTTGGAGACCAGGTGCCGCTCAATTTCGAGCATGAAGTCGTCACCGTAGCCGGACGATCCGCGATAATTTGGCCGGAAGACCAGCCAGCCCCGGGAGGCGGCAAGTGTTGCCCAATCGTACCAATCAGCGCCAAAGCGATTGCCGTCAGCGTCGGCGGGTCCGCCGTGAATCAGGGTCAGCATACGCAGATTTTTGGCGCCCTTCTGGCCTGGAGGGAAGATGAGAACGCCTTCTACGGTGCGGCCGTCGTCCGCTTTCCACGTGTAGGGCTGCCATTCAGGCTGGGCGCGTTCGCTGAAAATCGGATTGAAATTCGTGAGAGCTTTCAGCTTGTCTGGATGGATCGGATCGGTCGCTAGATACACTTGGGTTGGCTTGGTAATGGTTGAGTGACGGATAAGGATTGCATTCGAGCCGCGGGCCGCAGTCAGTCCGGAGTAGCTTCCAGCGAGGCCAGGTAGGGCTATGGCTTTGTCTCCATCGATCTGATAAAGCTGTTGTTCGGTTCCTTTGAGCCCAAGGGCTAGTTCGCGGCCGTCTGGCAGAAGCGTGAATTGCTCAAAAGATCCGGAGAAGGTGGAGCCGAGACGCTCGACTTTCCCGCTGGTCGTGTCCGCGCGATAGAGGCGCCCCTGTACGTCGCGGTATTTGCCTTCGAGCGAACCGGACGCCGCGGTGACGGCAAAGTAGATCGAGCGGCTATCCGGGGACCAGTGCAGGCCGGACTCGAGCGCCTCATTATGAGTGAGCTGCTGCACGTCGCCGCCGTTTGTGCTGACCAGATAGATTTCGTAATTGGCAGGCTGTTCGATTCGATGGTGCACAGGCTCTGTTTCGAACGCCAAGGTATTGCCGTCGGGCGAAGGGGCGATCTCGCCGATGGAAAACACGCTTCGTGCGATAGTGTCAGCGCCGACGGGCAGAAGAGGCTCATCCTTCTTCTCGTCTTTGCTCTCATGCTCCGGAGGAGGGACGATCAAGGCAGATTTCAGCGCGGGTGCGACGGGTTCCTTCAACAGCAGGTCCCCACGATGCTGCTCGCGCCAGCGGATGACGTCCTTCCACTCGTCCTTCTGAGCACTAAGCCGGTCGGGCTTTAAGGGCTCTGTTACGGAGTAAAAGATAGAGGCGCCGTCGGGCGCCCAGGAAAAAGAGTGCACGTCGAGTTTTTGGGTATAGAGCGGAAGCGCTTCGCCACCGCTAATCGGAATCAGCCAGATCCGGCTCGCTTTTGAGTCGCCGGATGCTGCACCGTCCGCCTCTGCGGATTCTCCTGGAAGCGCGCGATCGCTGACGAACGCGATCCACTTTCCATCCGGGCTCCATGCAGGGTTCTCTTCGCTTCCCGAGTGAGTCAGCGGCTGCAAGCCTGCCGCCTGCGTCCATAACCAGAGATCGCGGCGATAAAGGCTGTTCTTCCAGTCGGGGGTTTCGGTTCCAATTACGGCCGAAGAACCGTCGGGCGATAAAGCGGACGTCGTAATCTCAGTGGTGTTGAAGAACTCATCCAGCGTGATGGGCGGTTTGGCCGTTTGGGCCGCTGACGGGAAGGAAAGGAGACTCGCCGAAAGCGTGAAGGTGAAGCAAGAGGAATTGAAACGCATATCAGCACTATAATTGCGGCGCGGCAGGAAGGAAGATCAGGATCATCTTTCGAGCCTGGGAGGTTTGGATCGGAATGCGCATCGATGCTCATCAGCATTTCTGGCGATACCAGCCGGTGAATTATGGATGGATCGACGAGAAAATGGCTGTTCTCAAGCGCGACTTTTTGCCGTCCGATCTGAAGCCGCTGCTGAGTGCATTGGGATTCGAAGGGTGCGTGGCTGTCCAAGCGCGTCAAAGCCTCGAAGAGACTCGATGGCTGCTGGAACTGGCGGAGCAAAACGACTTTATCCGCGGCGTTGTGGGGTGGGTTGACCTTTGCTCAGCCGATTTGTCCCGCCAACTTGAGCAGTTTAGCGACCATCCGAAACTGCGCGGCGTTCGTCACGTTCTGCAGGATGAACCAGATGATGACTTCATTCTGCGCGATGATTTTTTCCGAGGTATTGGACAACTCGAGAAGTTTGACCTGGCCTACGATATTCTGATTTTTCCTCGCCATCTGTCCACGGCCTGCCAGCTCGTCGAAGCATTTCCACGCCAGCGGTTTGTTCTTGATCATCTTGCAAAGCCACCGATTGCCGAGGGCATGTTTGAGCCCTGGGAACAGGATTTACGAGCTCTGGCGGCGCTGCCGAACATTTTCTGCAAGCTATCCGGAATGGTGACCGAAGCGCGCTGGAAGGAATCGAAACCTGAAGACTTTCTCCCTTACCTCGATGTCGCCTTCGACGCATTTGGGCCTTCGCGGCTCATGATCGGATCCGATTGGCCGGTGTGTACGGTGTCTAATAGCTATGAATCAACCTTGCGCATCGTGACTGACTACATCCAGCAGCTTCCGGCTCCGCAACAGGACGGCATTCTGGGGAAAAACTGCGCAGCGTTTTACCGACTTGACGCATAATTGCGACCCGGCCCCTGGCATTGCGGCTGGGCGCATAAGCCTCTAGACTCGAAAGGTACGGTTGTGGATTCGCCCTGGCGGATCCTGATCAGCCATGCGAAAGTGGCGGAATTGGCAGACGCACCAGACTTAGGATCTGGCGGGGTAACCCATGAGGGTTCGAGTCCCTCCT
>Ga0302324_100022773_pt1 | contig 12157 bp, 10 predicted proteins | sample Palsa_T0_1_FD_201949 | JGI IMG/M metagenome (GOLD analysis project Ga0302324, IMG submission 201949) | Peat permafrost microbial communities from Stordalen Mire near Abisko, Sweden - Palsa_T0_1 | ecosystem: Environmental > Terrestrial > Soil > Palsa > Peat permafrost | place: Sweden: Abisko...
CGCGCTCTTCATTCCTGTCCAGCGACGATAGTCCGCGCACCACAAAATCCGCCTTTGGATTGGTTCCATAGGTCCTCACCCGTCGCCGTACCCGAGGCAGTACTGCTGCCAGCAGCGCGTTGTCTAAGCAAGCCGTCGTCGCTCCATAAAACGGTACCTTGTCCATGAATTCGACGAAGGCGGCCTCCACATCCGCCATGTCCCGGTAGCAATCCATATGCTCGCGGTCCAGGTTGGTCACCACCGCCAGAATCGGCGAAAGTCTTAAGAATGAGCGGTCGCTCTCGTCCGCTTCGGCGACCAGGTATTGTGACTTCCCCAGCCGCGCATTCGAACCCAGCGCATCCACCCGGCCGCCCACCACCACGGTCGGATCCAGCCCCCCGGCCGCCAGCACCGTAGCAATCATCGAAGTCGTGGTTGTTTTGCCATGCATCCCCGCCACTGCGATCCCATATTTGAGCCGCATCAGCTCAGCCAGCATCTCCGCCCGCTGGATCACCGGGACCTTCCGTGCCCGTGCCTCCATCACTTCGGGATTTCGCTCATTCACCGCCGAGCTCACCACCACCACCCCGGAACCGACGGCATTGGCTGCCGCGTGACCTTCAAAGATGGTCGCGCCCAGCTCTGCCAGCCGCTCGGTCGTGGCTGTCCGCCTGAGATCGGAACCCGAGACCGCGTATCCCAGATTCAACAGGATCTCCGCGATCCCGCTCATCCCAATTCCGCCAATTCCAATGAAATGAACGCGTTGCGACTTAACAAACATGGTGAGTCGAAAACCCCGTTTCATCCGCTTCGGTTACTCTAACAGCCTGGGCTTTTGCTCCCTGGAACGCTGCGACATCGCCGGCTGTCAGCTCTCTGAACCACCACAACTTTTGTGCGCATCTACTGTCTATAGAGGTAGACTTAAAGGGTGCTGATCCACTCCGAAGTCGCGCCAGTCAACTGAAGAATGGCCCCCACGGGCAACCAGGGTCCTGGCGAGGGAGGTTAAGTCAATGAGGGTTCTTCGTTCACTTTTGCTGCTCAGTTTGCTCGCAATCCCGGCTGCCTTTGCGCATGCTCAAGTTGCCGTAGGCGTCGGAATAGGCCCCGTCGTTGCACCAGTAGGCTACTACGGCGATTATGGCTATGGCCCCCCGGTTTGTAGCTACGGCTATTATCCGTACTACCCTTACTCCTGCGCCCCCTACGGCTACTATGGCCCTAGCTGGTTTGCTGGCGGCTTCTTCATCGGCGCCGGCCCCTGGTACCACGGCTGGTATGGCCGCGGCCCATGGTATGGCTATGGCCACGGATACTACGGCGGAGTAGGATACCGCGGCGGATACGGAGCCTATCGCGGCGGGTATTATGGCGGCGCGCGTCCGGCTTACGCGGCCGGCTATCGCGGCGGCTACCCGGCTGGTGGAGCGCGTCCGGCTTATAACGGAGCGTCGGGCTATCGCGCCCCCAACGGCGGCGGCGCAGTCCATGCCAGTGGTGGTGGGTTCCATGGCGGAGGCTTCGACGGCGGCGGCGCAGTCCATGCCAGTGGTGGTGGATTCCATGGCGGAGGCTTCGGCGGCGGCGGATTCCATGGCGGTGGTGGCGGCGGGCACGGCGGCGGCGGCGGACATCGCTAATCGAACCGGATAATTCGCAGCATCGACCCTAAGACAGCTCACTCCTTGGAGTGGGCTGTCTGCCTCTGGGGGCCCGAATGGCATCCTACTTTCGCCCTCTCGGTCGATTTTCGACCCGCGAGGGGCTCCCCAGGCCGTACACTGAAGACTGCGCCGCGATGCCAAGCACAATCGCCAGCCAAACCGCACTGCCAACCGGATTCGCCTCCCGGGTCGACTCTATCTCGTCGTTCCGGGTCGGCTCCTGGCTCAGAAAATACGCCTGGTTCGTCCTCGGCTGGAACATCGCCGTGGTTTTGTGGGGAGCCGTCGTACGCGCCACCGCGTCCGGTGCTGGCTGCGGCAATCATTGGCCGCTCTGCAATGGCGAACTCATCCCCACCTCCCCGCGCATCACGACGATCATTGAATTCACCCACCGGGCGATGACCGGAGGCACGACCGTCACCGTCCTGGCGTTGCTGATCTGGACTTTCCGCGCCACCCACGCCCGGCACCTCGCTCGCGTCACCGCCGCCGCTTCCACCCTTCTGTTGATCAACGAGGCCTTTCTCGGGGCGCTGCTGGTAAAGCTCGGCTATGTCGTCGCCAATCAATCTGCGGGCCGCTTCATCGTTCTGCCCATCCATCTCGCCAATACCCTGCTGTTGCTCGCCGCGCTCGCGCTGACTGCCCATTTTCTCGGCCGCGGCTCCGGCTTCATGAACGGCAGCGTGGAGTTCCGCTTCCTGGGCATCACCCTGCTCGGGCTCGCCGCCACCGTCGCCGTCGGCGTCACCGGGTCGCTCGCCGCTCTCGGCGATACCCTCTTTCCCAGCGCAACCTTTGCCCAGGCCCTCGCCCAGGATTGGTCGCATTCCAGCCCCTGGATCCTCCGTATTCGCTGGCTGCACCCAGCCTTCAGCCTGCTGGCCGCCGCCTTCATTCTGGGAATTATCTGGATCAGCCGAGCGCGCGATTCGGAGGACCGAAAGCTCGCCAATACGGTCATCGGACTCATGCTCTTTCAATTTTTCTTGGGGGGATTCGACGTCCTGCTCAGCGCGCCAACCTGGATGCAGATCGTTCACTTGTTGGGGGCGGACATCTTCTGGGCAACGCTGGTCGTCCTCGCGGCCCGAGTAACCGTAGTCCCGCTCGGCTGCCCAGGCAACATCTGCCGTTTTTCTTCCGGTCGCTTAAGTCAGGGTGAGACCGGCCTCACTGACTCAGTCCCGCAGATTTGAAGCCCTCCGCGCCCGGCGAGAGTCGCTCTTCATTGTCATGCCGGTTTTTCCGGTAAAAGCTCACTCTGCACATCGGACATTCCCACGGGTAGCAGCCAAAGCGAGGCATCATCTGCCGCGCCAACCAGCTCACTCGCGGAAGCCTGCGCGGCTGGTCGAAGCCGCACTTTGGGCAATCCCGATCGGTTAACCTCAATTTCGAGTCCTCCGCATGAACGCCGCACTGCAGCCGGGATTGACCCGCAGACGCAGTCAGACTACTTTACTTGGCCCTTTCCCATCCGGCCGTTGTAAGTGTAACCCTCACGATGACGAATAGAAAGTCGGTTTCGATCAGCGGACGGATGCGCCCGGCAGGCAGGCCGCGGCGATCGCGTTCAACTGCCCGAGGTGATTAAGATCGTGGCCAGCGGTGATCTCAACCAGCGTCCGAAAGCTCAGTTCCCCCCGTTCGGGATGAATGAGGCTGCGTTCCCAGTCTGAAGAAGATAGCCTATCCAGCAGAACAACGTTCCACTGGCGCAAAGCCAGAAAGGTACGCAACCCATCGCCGCCGGCAATCGAGGGATATCTGGGCGCCCAACGATCCTGGTCAAACGACTGAGCCACATAGCCGTCCTCGGCCAGAGTCTGTCTCCAGCGAAAGGAAAACGCGATCTCGCAGTCGGCCAGATGACACAGTATCTGGCTCACCGTCCACTTGCCCGGCGCCAAGCTGAGTTCCATTCCCGAGTCGCCCAGGCGCGCAACCACGTCGCTTAACTTTGCCGGAAAGGCCGTGATCAGCCTGGCGGCGTCCTCCCCGTTCACATACTTGGCGTACGGATTCGTCCCCATAAAATCGCTCACTACTCCAGCAGGTTTTTTCTCCACGAAAAGACTACATGAGAATTACCGCATAGGTTACGCTAACCCTGCTTCGCTCAGACCGGGCCGAAGTGAAAATGAAGCTCCTGGACAGAGGCGACCGGTATGCCGTCTTTGGTTGCGGGGTGAAACTGCCAGGTTCGTACCGTATCTGCGACCTTGCCGTCTACCCCATAGCCAAGCGTCTGCAGGATTTGCAGATCGGCGACCTTGCCCGTCGGATCGATGGTGATGTCGAGGATCACATCTCCCTGCTTGCCGTGCGGCATTTGCGAGAGATCGGGTACCGGACTGGGGGAATATGTCGTCAACGCGATCTGGATATCGTCCGTCCCCAGGGCATCGTTGGAAGCCTCGCCGGCCCGCCCGGAGGATGGCGCGGGGGAAGTCTGCGAGGCCGCCTGCGCCCCGGCCGGAGCGGGGGGCGGCGCTATATCCGGCGGCCGAAATTCAGGGATTTTGAGCGGATCGGTCTTTTCCGCTGGCGTCGAGTCTTCTGATTTTCTCCGCTTGGGTACCGCTGCCGACTCGCCGCCGGGCAGGTAGGTCAGCTCGACACGGCTCCCTTGCGGCACCCCTGGCAGGGAAGCACGAACTCGGACTCCCCGGTTTGAATCGAGCAGCACCACAACCAGCGCAGCATGCAAAAGGACGGACCAGCCGATCCGCCCCGTCTGTCCGGATTTGTCAGTCAAGCCCGCAAACATACTCCTACCTTACTTCCGGGGGGCTTCCCAATGCCAGGAATTTAGATCGAATTGGTTGCCGGCAGGGTCATCAAGACCGACAAAAGAGCCTCTGCGGGAAGTAAATGCCGGAAAAAAGTACTCGCACCAGCGAAATAATTTCTGTTTTGGACATCCCGGAGGGCAGAAACTTCATCGCAGACTATGATTTCAAAGTAAATTGAATCTGGTTGGATTGGTGTACCCGCGGAATGGCTGCAGATATTCTCCTGGTCGATGACGACGCCATTCAGGCGGCAACCCGAAAAACCATTCTGGATCGCGGAGGCCACTCGGTACGGATCGCGTCAGATGGGCGGGAGGCGTTGGCCTTCCTCCAATCGACGGAGAGCCGGTCCGTCCGTCTCGTCATCACCGATCACTCCATGCCGGGCATGAACGGATCCGCCTTCGTCTCGACACTGCGGAAAGCCAACTCCCTGCTGCCGATTGTCGTACTGAGCGGCTATACCGATGTCGAAGAGCAGTATGAAAACCTCGACGTGACCTTCCGCGTCAAGCCTTTCCCCCCCGACCAGCTCATTGCTTTGATCCAATATCTTCTTTCCACCTCCGAACGCCGCACCGCCTGAAAATGTTTTTGCCATGGTCGCAAAGACCATAAAGCCGGTTTTTCGCGGTCGCGTCTCCCCCCGGTCGTCTCGATCGAAGCGGGAGAGACCTGGGTCATCCACACTCCCAATTCACCCCTCGAGCTCAGCCCCCTGCCCTTCTCGCGCACGCCCTGCAGCCTGTCACAAAAACTCCGCTAACCACCGATTGCCCCGCCAGCCCCACTCTGCGAAGATAAAGAAGGTTTCCTATGCCGGTATTAGGTAGCTTCGCGCTTTTGCTCGCCCTCGTCCTGAGCGGCTATACGCTGGTGGCCGGCGCTATCGCCCTCCGCCAGCTCTCGATCGGCACAACGAGCCGGGTCTCACCCGAGCGCCTCGCCGAAACCGCCCGCCGCGCGGGTATTGCCAGCTTCTTCGCGGTCTCCGTGGCTGCGTTCGCTCTTCTCTATTGCGCCTTCAGCAACGACTTTTCTGTTTCCTACATCCTCCACCACAGCAACCGCGCGCTTCCCGGAGCCTATAAGTTCGCGGCGCTCTGGTCCGGACAGGAAGGTTCGCTGCTGCTCTGGGCGTGGCTGCTGGCGGCCTACGGATTGGTCCTTCGCCTCCGCCACAAAGTCGATGTCCGCCTCACTGCCTTCGCTTCGACCATCCTTGCCGGGATCCAGCTCTTCTTTTTGCTGCTGCTGAACTTCGCCGCGACCCCGTTCTCGCTGGTTTCGGGGACAATACCCGCCGATGGCTTCGGGCTCAATCCGCTCCTCCAATACCCCGAGATGGTCATTCACCCGCCGATGCTCTATCTCGGCTACGTTGGGTTCAGCGTTCCTTTTGCCTTCGCCCTCGGCGCGCTGATGATGCGCTACCCGGGCGAAAAATGGATCCACATCACCCGCCGTTGGACCATGGTCACCTGGCTCTTCCTCACCTGCGGCATCGTGCTCGGCATGCACTGGGCCTATGCGGTCCTTGGCTGGGGCGGCTACTGGGGTTGGGACCCGGTCGAAAACGCCTCGCTCATGCCCTGGCTCACTGGCACCGCCTTCCTGCACTCGGTCATGATGCAGGAGAAGCGCGGCATGATGAAGTCCTGGAATGTCTGGCTCATCTTCTCCACGTTCCTGCTCACCGTCCTCGGCACTCTGCTGACGCGGTCCGGCCTGGTCAGCTCCGTCCATGCCTTCGCCGAATCCAACATCGGCACCTGGTTCTGGATCTTCATGGTCGTCGTGCTCGCGGTCTGCATCTTCACCTACGTCCTCAACCGCGACCATCTCCGGACCGAACACAAGCTCGAAGCGCTGGTCTCCCGCGAGTCCAGTTTTCTGTTCAACAACCTTGTCCTGCTCGCCGCCTGCTTCACCATTCTGTGGGGCACGCTCTTCCCGGTGCTTTCCGAATACGTCCAGGGCAACAAGGTTACTATGGGCGCGCCCTGGTACAACCGCGTCGCTATCCCCATCGGCCTCTTCCTCCTCTTCCTCACCGGAGTTGGCCCGGTGCTCGCCTGGCGCAGCACCTCGCTGAAGAGCCTGCGTAAGAATTTCGTTCTCCCCGTGCTCGCTGGAGTCGCAACCGCGATCCTGCTGATGATCTTCGGCGTCCGCCCCTGGCAGGACGAAGGCATGTTCTACTCGCTGGTTTGCTACTCCCTCGGCGCACTCGTCATCACCGCCATCTCCTCGGAATTCCTGCGGGGCGCAGCCGTCATTCAGCGCCACAGCGGCCAGAATCTCGCCGCCTCGATGCTCCAGCTCACCCGCCGCAACTCCCGTCGATATGGCGGCTACATCGTCCACCTCGGCATCGTAATCATGTTCATAGGATTCGCTGGCCAGGCTTTCAATCAAAGCGTCGAAAAGGAAATGGGAGTCGGCGACTCCATCAACATCGGGCCCTACAAGCTGGTCTCGCAAAGCTTTACCCAGGACAGCAACCCCAACTTCGATACCGAATATTCACTGCTCGACGTTTACCGCAAAGGCAACAAAGTAACCCAGCTCGCGCCCGAACGGCGCTTCTACCAAGCCAGCCAGACCCCGCAAACGATGGTCGCCAATCATTCCACCCTCGCTTGGGATCTCTACGTCGTCTATGAAGGCAAAAACCCCGACACAGGCCTCCCCATCATCAAAGTCTTCCTGAATCCGCTTGTCGCCTGGATCTGGATCGGCGTCTTCGTCGTCATCCTCGGGACCGCAGCTGCGCTCACCCCCAACCTCCAGACCGCCCTCGCTGCAGCCCGGGTGAAGACGGCCATCCCTCAGGATGCCGCGGTAGCCGGAAGCGGCGACTAAATGATCAGGGCTCAATCTTGGTGGTCATCTCGATCGGAGCGCGCAGCGCGTGGTGGAGAGATCTGTGTTGCCTCCCAGGAGAGATTTGAGGCTCCCGCAGGTTCTGCGCTCTGTACCTTGCGCCCGGTGCTCTCCGGCCGGGTGTCCCCGGTCTCGCCCTCGAGGTCTGGGTGGATGCGTCGAGCGCAATCCATCGTGCTCATCGCCGGAATCGCCCTCACCACCGCTGCTGAGGACACCAACGGCAATCCGTCCACCCGCTTCGACAAACTCGGCCACCGAATGATGTGTACCTGCTCCTGCGCCCAGGTGCTGTTGGAATGCAACCACGTCGGCTGCCCCAACTCCGATGGCATGCGACACGAGCTCATGGCTGGCGTCGCCAACGGCGACAGCGACACCACCATCTTCGACGCCTTCGTCCAGAAATACGGCCCCACTGTCCTCGCCGCTCCGACCACCAAAGGCTTCAACCTCGTCGGCTGGATCATGCCGTTTGCGGTGCTTCTCCTCGGTATCGGGGGAACGTCGCTGCTCATCCGCCGCTGGAAACTGCGCACCGTTCCCATGCCGCCCCCATCGAACACGCCCAACTTCCCCAACATCCGCGACCGCATCCGCAGGGAGACGGAGTTATGACCATCGTCGCCTGCATCCTCCTGCTCATCGCCGTCTTCTCCTATGTCTTTTGGCCCGAACGCAACAGCGCCCGCCAGCCCCAGAAGACCCGTCTCGAATTCCTTGAAGAGCGCAAGCAGGTTGTCTACGACAACCTCCGCGACCTCAACTTCGAGTACCGCGCCGGTAAATATCCCGAAGAGGACTACGCCGCCCAGCGCGCCGCTCTCGAAAACGAAGCCTCCGAAGTCCTCGCTGAGATGGACCTGCTCGAAGCTCAACCCCGCTAGACGGACAGTCCGCAGTCCCTAATCCCGGGGCCCAGATCCCTGGTCAATTAGAATGGCCGCAACGATCATGAACCCGAAATCCCGCTCTACCCAGTCCCTCCTCGCCGTCCTTCTGTTCTCTTCTGCTGCCCACGCCGCCTCGATTACCGGCACGGTCACCAACAAGACCGTCAACCAACCGGCCGCCGGGGACCGCGTGGTTCTCATCCAGCTTGCCGGCGGCATGAAGGAGTCCAACACCACCACCACCGACACCCGTGGCAAATTCACCCTCGAGCTGCCCGACGCCGGGCCGCACCTGATCCGCGTCGACCATCAGAAGGCGGGTTATTTTCACATCGCTCCTCCCGGAACCCAGTCCGTCGACATCGATGTCTACGACGTCGCTGAAAAGGTCCAGGGGGTCACCACCGAGGCCGACGTCATGCGCCTGGAGGCCGACCAGCAAGGTCTCCACGTCATCGAGAACTACTTTGTCAAGAACCACTCCAGCCCGCCCCGTACTCAACTCAGCACCCGCTCCTACGAGATTTATCTTCCTGACGGCGCCCAGATCGATGGCTCGGCCGCCATGGCCCCTAACGGCATGCCCGTCTCCTCCTCGCCCGTGCCGCTCGGCGACAAAGGCCACTTCGCCTTCGTTTTTCCCATTCGTCCCGGCGAAACCCGCTTCCAGGTCAGCTATCATCTCCCCTACGGGGGCAGCTACAAATTTGAGCAGCGGCTTGCCCTTCCCGCCGAGAACGTGGCCATCATGATGCCCAAGGCCATGAAGTTCTCCCCCGCCGCATCGTCTCCCTTTCAGCCGGTGAATGACGACGTGACCGCGCAGACCTTCCTGGCCAGAAACGTCTCCCCGGCTCAACCGCTTGAGTTCACCGTCTCCGGAATGGGCTCGATGCCCAGAGAGTCCCAGGGCCAGGCACAAAGTCAGAGCGGAGACACCGCCGGAGCGGCCGGAGCACAATCGGCGGAACAGCCTGCATCGCCTGAGGCGGGCAGCGCTGCGGCGGCAAGCGATTCGCGTCCCGGCGGAGGACTGGGCAACCCCATCGACACTCCCGACCCGCTCACCAAGTATCGCTGGTGGATCCTCGGCAGCCTCTCGCTGGTCCTCGCCGCCGCCGCCGCTTTCTTCCTCCGAGCCCAGCCCTCAGCCGCTTCCACCGCAGGAACTACCCCGGCGGTCGACACCCCATTCGCCGCCGTAGCCAATGTAGGAGCCCCATCCTTGCCGCCGCATTTGCGGCAGGGGTGGGATGGCATGAATCCTTCTCCCTCATCGGAGTCCCGTCCGACCGCGGCGATGGAGCATGCCCCCAACCACCAGTCCCAGCTCCTCGCCGCTCTCAAGGAAGAGCTCTTCGCCCTCGAAACCGAACGGCTCGAAGGCAAACTCCCCGAAGAGGAATATGTCCAGCTCAAGAGCGCCTTCGAAACCATCCTGCGCCGCGCCTTGGCGCGTCAATCAGCTTGAGCCAAAACTCGGATTTGCTACCGGAGAGACGTTGCACTTTCTTGAAGGGAGCAAGGCGTGGATAGGGTCCTATGGCCATTGCCATCGGCACCGCTTGGCAGCGGGGGGATACGGCTCAACACACTCTGGCTTCACTTATAGTGGTGTTAGGCAACTTTATCCATGGATGATTCCACGAAGTTGCAATTTAGGAGAAGAGACTCGCCATGAAGACGCAATCCTTTATGACTTTTGCCGCAACGGCGGTGTTAGCTACCTCCACTCTGGTTTCCACCTCAACGCTGTTGGCCCAACCGGCAACCGCTGGGTCAGCGATCGCGAAGGAGGCCGTCCTTTCCTCTCTGGTTACGAAGTTAGATACCAAGAAGAGCAAAGTCGGTGATCCGGTCATCGCCAAAACCCTCAACCCGCTCACCCTCACGGATGGGACCATAGTGCCCTCGGGATCGAAGCTGATCGGCAAGCTGACCCAGGTGCAAGCAAAATCCACCGGCGCCGCAACCTTGGCCATCAGCTTCGACCAGCTTGAAAAAAAAGGCACTGCGGCCATTTCGATCAAGGCATCGATTGCCGGAATCGCTCCGCTGCCTGACTCCGGAGGGGGTGGAGGCGCAGCCGGCAATGACCTTCCCATGAAAGGCACGGCTGCTCAAAACGCCGCCCAGACCGGCATGAGCATGGGACCAGGCGGTGGAGAAACGCCAATACCAAGCGGCAGCAGCATCAAGGGCGTCACCCTCAATCCCACGCCCGCGCCGGATGGCTCCTCGGTTCTTCAATCCTCGGACAAAGACATCAAGCTCGAAACCGGAACCCGTCTGGAGATAGGACTCATCGCTGCCCAGTGAAGCCGAGGTTTTGCTTATGCCAAACCAGAAAGGCGGCCTTGGCGGGCCGCCTTTCTGGTATTGGTTGTGAGGCTTTCCTTAGAAGGTAAAGGCAATCTTCGTCTGGATCAAACGGGGTGAAGCATCGCCGCCAAGGAAAGAGCCAAGAATACTGGTGGGCGGGTTGACGGTGCTGAAGATTAGACCATTGGTCGAATCGTTGATGTCGTGATCTGGCTGAGCAAAGTTCGGATGATTGAAGAGGTTGAAGAACTGGAAGCCGAGCTTCAGCCTTGCACCTTCCCAGTGAGGAATCGTGAATGATTTGCTGGTGGTAAAGTCGAAGTCCGTATAGTGGGGACCGAAGACCTGGTTGCGCCCAGCCTGGCCAAAGTCGGTCGCGGGTCCGTATTCATTCGCAATGGAGCAGGGGGTGCCACCGCCGGTAGCGTTGTTGAAGACGTGAGGTCCGCCGCTGCAACTTGTGCTTACGTGAGGCGCAACCTGCTGGGCGAAGAGAATCGCTCCGCCGTTCCCACCGTTGTAGTTGCCGATGTTGCTGCCGGTAGTGGTGTCCGTCACCGTAAAGGGCAATCCGTTGCTGTGAAAGACGGTACCGGCGACTTCCCAGCCGTCGGTGAGAATCCGCGGGCCGCCATAATAGGGCAGATTGTAGACATAGCTGCCGTTGATGTAGTGCCGGGTGTCGTAATCGGCATTGCCATAGTTGCTGGCCAGTTTATAGGGGTTTGTGGGGTAGACCGAGTTGCCGCTGAAGCCGTTGAAACCACCGTTGGAAATCTCGTCCAAGGCGTGGCTGTACGTGTAATTGAATTGCAGCGTGAGCGACTTGGTGCGGCGTACCGCCGACAAGATCAGGCCATTATAGTTCGACGAAGCGCCACTATAAACCTGAGTCACTGCGCCAAAATTTGCGTTCGGGGGTCCGCCTATCGGCAGTTCGGGAAAACCCGCCAGTGCCGGTACATTTTCTCCGGCTGCGTTTTGCACCAGCGGGTTGTAGGCATTGACGCTGTTCGCGTTGACCGGCTCATGATAACCGTGGTTTCCGACGTAGTTGGCCGAGATCGAGGTGGCCTTGCCAATCTGGTGCTCCACCTGCAGGTTCCATTCCTCGTAGAAAGGATAAGAGATTTTCCGGGCTGCGTTGTAGAAGTTGAACGAGGGTATGACGGCGTTGCTGCCGCCGCTGTCGAAGTTGGCGTGGAACGCCGCATTGGTCGCGGCGGCGGCGTTGGCGCCACTCGCCGGGTTGGCCGGATTGAGCGCGCCAAAGAACACCGTCGTCTGCAGGTTCGTCGGAGCGTTGTTCAGCAGGCTGTCGGTGATCTGCGCCGGAAAGGAGTCGGCGAACATGCCGAAGCCGCCGCGGATCACGGTGTTGCCTCCTAAAACCCCGGGGGTGTAGGCGAAGCCTACGCGCGGCTCATAGCCGACCTTCTGGAAGTTATAGAAAGCTTTGCCCCGGTCGGCATCGATCAACTGGCTGTATGGAGTTGTGGTTGAGGTAGCGAGCGAACCGAAATCGGACGCGAGGCTCGAGTAGCAATTGGTACGGCAAATAGGATTGGAGTTGTGTTCAAACCGGATGCCATAAGTC
>Ga0302324_100022774_pt1 | contig 12156 bp, 10 predicted proteins | sample Palsa_T0_1_FD_201949 | JGI IMG/M metagenome (GOLD analysis project Ga0302324, IMG submission 201949) | Peat permafrost microbial communities from Stordalen Mire near Abisko, Sweden - Palsa_T0_1 | ecosystem: Environmental > Terrestrial > Soil > Palsa > Peat permafrost | place: Sweden: Abisko...
TGGGCTTGCGAAGGGGCGCTCCGCTCACGGTGACAAGTTTTCATCCGCTTCCGTGTGCCCCATGGGCCATGTACAACTCACGGTGACAACGTTAATAAAGGGTTGGGCGAGTTTCGCGACGACGTCAGTTATTGTGTCGACTTCGGCATTTTTGGAACGTAGGAGAGAATCATGGCTGAGAGCGTCTACAAGGTCATCGAATTGGTCGGAACGAGCACCGAATCGTGGGAGCAGGCGGCTGCGGCGGCGGTCGGGCGCGCATCCAAGAGCCTGAGAGACCTTCGCGTAGCTGAAGTCGTTGAGCTCGATATGCAAATCAGCGATGGCAAGGTCGAAGCATATCGGGCCAAGGTTAAGGTTTCGTTCAAGTACGAAGGGAAAGAGTAGCGAGCGCCGCTAGCCGTCGACGATCAGTGAACGACGGCGACGCGCACGTCGCCGTGGCGTCGTTCGACGTCGAGCGCCAGCTCGTCGCCGTGGCGGCGCAGATGAACGTCGACCGATGCGTCGCCCAGGCGCAGGCGCTCGATTCGCAGTTCGTCGATGAACGCCGGCAAGGTCGGGTGCTCGAAGCGAATCTCGCGGGCTTCGACGTGAAATCCAATGCCCAGGCTTGCGCCGAGCATCGCGAACGGCGCGGCGCTCGCCCACGCCTGCGGCGAACAGGCGACCGGGTACAACGTGGGCGCGTTTTGACGGCGGCGTTCGAAGCCGCAAAACAGCTCGGGTAAGCGGCGCAATTCCATGTAACCCGCCGAAGCGAGCATCGCTTCGAAGAGTTTGTTGACGAGCGGCTTGAAGCCGTAGCGCGCGAGGCCCATCGCGATCAGCGCGTTATCGTGCGGCCACACCGAGCCGTCGTGATACGACATCGGGTTGTAGCGCGCGGCCCCGGTCGCGACCGTGCGAATCCCCCAGCCCGAGAACGAGGCGCCGCCTAGCAGGACGCGGGCGACCCGCGCCGCGTGCTCGCCGCTTGCGATGCCGGCGAACAACGCGTGGCCGGCGTTGGAAGCGACCACCCGGCACTGCTCCTTGCGAGCGTCGAGGGCCAGCGCGTACGTGCCGAGTTCCTCGCACCAAAATGCCGCTTCGAACCGCTCGTGTAAGGTTGCGGCGGCCTCCAGCAGCGCGCGACCCGTCTCCGGTTCGCCGAGCGCGCCGGCGAGTTCGGCGGCGGCGCACTTCGCGGCGAAGACGTAGGCCTGCACCTCACACAGGGCGATCGGCGCTTGCGCTAAGCGGCCGTCGGCGTGGAAAATCGCGTCGTGCGAATCTTTCCAACCCTGGTTATCCAAGCCGCTTTCGGTTTTTCTCGCGTATTCGACGAACCCGTCTCCGTCGAGATCGCCATAGCGATCGATCCATGCGAGCGCGGCCTTACAGTTCGGCCAAAGTTTGCGAACGAACTCGAGGTCGGCCGTGCGTTGGTAGTAGGCGCCGAGCAGCACGACAAAGAGCGGCGTGGCGTCGACGCTGCCGTAGTAGCGCGCGAACGGTACCTCGTGCAAGCGCGCCATCTCGCCCGCCCGCATCTCGTGGACGATCTTGCCGGGCTCGGCATCATTGGACGGATCGCACGCCGTGGCTTGCGTCGCGGCCAGAAACTTAAGGACGCCGCGCGCGACCGTCGGATCGATCCACAACGTGAAGAGTGCCGTGATGATCCCGTCGCGTCCGAAGGGGGTTGCAAACCACGGGATACCGGCATACGGGTACGTGCCGAACGCGGTCTTGGTTGCCAGCATCGAGAGGTCGGACTGCGCGCGAGCGACGATCGTATCGAAGGTGGCATTCGAACTTGCGATCGTGGCTGCGGTCGTGGCGAGCCCGGCGAGCGCGCGGCGTGCCGCCCGCATGCACGTATAAAACCGCAGGGCATGCCATGGCTCGTCCGCGACGTCGCGCCGCCCCGCACGCGAAAAGATGCGAACGGACGCCCGCGGTTCGAGGGTCAATTCGAAGACGGCGGAGGTTCGCTCCAAACGCGCCGGCGGCGGATCGAACGCGATCGCGACCGCGGTGCCCATGCCGTCGAGCGCCGTGTAGTCGAAGGCGACGGACGATTCGGAATCGCGCCTGCCATCGATCGACCCGCGGCGAGCGCGCGTCTCGCCGCGGACTTCAAAAATGTCGGCGAAATCCGCGTCGAAGGCGAAATCGAGCGTCAGGCGATGCGTCCGATCGTCGTAATTCCGCAGGAGGATGCGTTCGTACATCGCACCCTCCCAAACGAATTTGAGGCGACGGCAATGGATCAGCTCGCGAGCGAGTACGAGTTGGTCGCCGCGATAGAGATCGACGTTGGTAAGGTCCGCGTTAAAACCGGCGTTATCGTCCGCATTAGCGCTCAACAGCAGCGGGCGCTCCCCGTCGAGGCGGAGTTCGAAGCGCGAAACGATCCGCGTATCCTCGAGATAAAGCCCGTCGGGTGAGTCGCGTCCGGCGGTGATGTCGCCGCGCCGATCGAAGACTGCAAACGTCTTCCCGTGCTTGAGCGTGTGCGCGCGACGTTCTTGAAACGAGGCGTGCGCCGGGACGTGCAGCTGCAGCTGCGCGTCGTCGCTGCGGGGGAGCGCTTCAGGCAACAACGTTCGCGTCGTCGCGCGCCGCCGGCGGCCGGCGGGCAGCTTCGTAAAGCCGCAGGTAGTCGTCGGCCATGCGGGCCGACGTGAAGCGCGCTTCGAAGCGCCGCCGGACCGTCGCTCGATCGAGCCGGTCGACGGCGCGCACCGCCGCGATCGCCTCGTCGAGCGAGTCGACGATGAACCCGGTGACGCCGTGCTCGACGATCTCGGGAACCGAACCGTTGCGCCACGCGATGACGGGCGTGCCGCAGGCCATCGCTTCGATCATCACCAGGCCAAACGGTTCGGGCCAGTCGATCGGAAACAGCAACGCGCGCGCGTCGCCGAGAAACCCCGTCTTCTCGCGTTCGCCGATTTCGCCAACCATCGTGACGAGCGAATCGTTCAGAAGCGGCGCGACCGACTCGTCGTAATACGCCCGGTCGTTGCGATCGACTTTCGCCGCGATTTTGAGCGGCTCGCCCGCACTGCGCGCGATTGCGACCGCGCGCTCGATGCCCTTCTCGACGCAGATCCGGCCGAGGAAGGCGAGATATCCGCCGCGCCCCGTGCCGGGCTTGTGGAGGTCGGCCGGGATGCCGTTGTGCACCGTCGCGATCCAATTCGCACGCGGAAACGGTTTGCGTTGCGCTTCCGAAATCGACACCATTCCCATCTCGGGGAATTCTCGAAAGATCGGCCGCAAGTTCGGGAGATCGAGCCGGCCGTGTTGCGTGGTGAGCACGCGACCGGCCAGCGGCAGCATGGCCGGAAAGTGCGCGTGGTCGAGGTGAAAGTGCAGAATGTCGAACTCACGCGCGCGGCGCGCGATCCGTCCGACCAGCACGGTCGTATAGGCAACGGCATCGTGGCTACCGGGCGTTAGCCGGAGCGCACGTTCGCACGGAGCGTCGAGCTTGGCAAGCGTTCGCGAGTCACCGCTGGCAAACAGCGTCACATCGTGTCCGCGCCGAACGAGCTCGTCGGTGAGGGAAGCGACGACGCGTTCGGTTCCGCCATACAATCGTGGGGGACAGCTTTCGGTTAGAGGCGCGATCTGAGCGATCTTCATGCGCGGTGGTCGGGCGGCTGCATAATTATTGAGGATTCCCACGGCGCTCAAAAGTCAAAGCAAGGAAGAATCTTTCACGCCGGACCGGTAGCTTTTACGTAACGGGTTGCTTGCTTTCTCAAGCCTATTTGGCCTGCTCCGAATGGCTCGGGCGGCAGCAAGAGGAAGCGGGCCGCAGGAGATCGCGGAATGATTTCAGGGCAGACGGGGATTTTTGCGCTGGGCGATGCGGCCCACGGTTTCTTCGAGTTTGCACTACGCGAGGGCGCCGCCGGCGCCGACCTGATTCGAGCGGTCGCCAACGTTCGCGTCCCGCACACGACGGTCGGGGGTGCGAACGCGGTCGTCGGATTTCGTCCCGAATTGTGGCGTTCGTCTGCGCCGATTCCGGCCGACGTGCACGGCTTCAACGAGCCCGTCTCCGGTCGCGATGGGTTTACGATGCCCGCGACTCAGGCCGACGCTTTCGTTTGGTTCGCCGCGGCCGATTACGATTGGGTTTTTGACCTCGGCATCGCGACGGTGACGAAGCTGGCACCGCTCGCCACGCTCGCACGCGAGAACAGCGGTTGGTCCTACCGTCACAATCGCGACCTCACCGGCTTCGAGGACGGAACCGAAAACCCGACGCTCTACGAAGCGCCGGGGATCACCTTGATTGAAAACGGGTCGCCCGGCGCGGGCGGCAGCATTCTGTTGTTCCAACAGTGGCGGCACGACACACGTTCGTGGGTTGCACTCGGCGACGCCCGCCAAGAACAGGTCATCGGCCGAACCAAGCCGGACAGCATCGAGTTTCCCGAGGCAACGATGCCGGCCGACTCCCACGTGTCGCGCACGACGCTTGAAATCGGCGGGGTCGAACTGGACATCTTCCGGCGCAACGTTCCGTACGGTAACGTGTCCGACCATGGGACGCTGTTCATCGGCTTTGCCGCGGAGCAACGGCGGCTTCACGATATGCTGATTCAAATGGCCGGCGCTGACGGCGGCCCACGCGACGCGCTAACGCGCTACACCACGCCGTTAACCGGCGCTTACTATTTCTGCCCGTCGGTAAATGCGCTAGCCGCGTTCGTCACGGATACCGGCTAAGGCGATGCGTGCTCGAACTACGCTTCGTATTGAGCGAGTTCGTCGTGCAGACGAACAAAGTGGCCCAGAAGCACGCGCAACTGGGCGGCCGGGAGGCTTGCCGTCAATGTCCGCGCGACGTCGGCGACCGCTAACGCACCGGGTTCTTGGCCGGATCGCCCGACGCCGCCCGCATCGCGGAAGCCGGCAGCGTCGACATCAAAGGTGATCGTGACTGCCGGTTCCGCACCGCCGCGGAGCTGCTCCGTGAATTCGATCGTGCCCAACAGGTCGGTCATGCTCATCCGGTTGGTCCTCCCAGCTCCCGCGAGTTACGGCAGTCCTCGTGACATTTTATGTCCCAAGACGGCGGAGCTTTCGGCGCTCGCTCGTCGCTCCCCCGGCGCGTTTTGTCGCCGCGCCGCGCACGATCGATAGCGTCAGGATGCCGCACAGCCCGAGCGCGAGCGCGAGCGCGCGCGCAAGCGCGAGCCCCGGTGCAGCGTAACCGAGAATCGCGATGAGCGCGATCCAGACCGCGACGCCTGCAGCGAGCACCGGATCGTCGACGAAAAGGCCGGCCAGCTTGCGCAGGATCGTTCGGAACCACGTCATGCGCTGACGCTCCCTGCATGAGAGCTGCTGCGCTTCCGGCACAGACCGATGCCGATCGCGGAGGCGGCGAGATAGGCGGCGCCGATCCCGAAGGCGCTAAGATCGTCCCCCGGCCACGCGACGCCAAGGCCCTCGCCGAGCCAAAGGGTTCCTAGCGATGAGAGCATCAACCCGACGACGAATTTGAGCGCGTTCGCGGGCACGCGGGCCAGCGGCTTATGCAGGACGAGCGCGAGCGCAACGATGATCAGCCCGGCGATGCCCGCGCCGATCGCCGCAACCGCGAGGTTCCGCGACGATGCTCCGACCGCGATGACGATGAAGACGATTTCGAGGCCTTCGAGGACGACGCCGTTGAAGGCCGTAAGCGCGCCCGCGCCATCGAGCGAAGCCGGCGTCGCTCCGCCGCTCAGTTGCGAGGCCGTACGCGCGAACCGGCCGGCCTCGTCGCCCATCGGGATTGCGCCCGCATAGCGTAGCGCAGCCTTGCGCAGCCAGCGCAGTCCGAAGAAGACGAGCAGCGCTCCGAGGACAATCTTCAGCGCGTCGAGCGGTGCGTATGCAAGCGCCGGCCCGAACGCCGCGACCAGGAGCGCGAGCAGCACGATGCCGGCCGCGGTCCCGGCGAGCGCGGAGCGCCAGCCGCGCGTCGCCCCGACCGCGAGCACGATCGTAAGCATCTCCACGAATTCGACGAGCGACGCGATAAACGACGGGAGCGCGACGGCAACGAGCGCACCGGTCATCATTCGGCCGAAGCTTGCGCTTTCGATGCGTCTTTTGCGGGGCCGATCCAGACGGTTTGGATGTTGACGAACTCGTGGATGCCGAAGGACGAAAGTTCGCGGCCGTAGCCGCTGCGTTTCACGCCGCCGAAGGGGAGGCGGGGATCGGAGGCGGTCATGCCGTTGATGAAGACGCCGCCGGTTTCGAGACGTGCGGCGACGTGCTGGGCGCGTTCGATGTCGCCGGACCAGAGATTGCCCCCGAGACCGTAGTTCGAATCGTTTGCGAGCGCGATTGCGTCCTCGAGGCCGCGGGCACGAACGATGGCGGCCGCCGGGCCGAAGGTTTCTTCCGTAAACATCGGCATCGTGTCGTCGACGTCGGCGACGATCGTGGCGTCGTAGTAGAAGCCGTCGCGCGACGGCCCCGAGCCGCCCAGGCAGAGTTTCGCGCCGCGCGCGACCGAATCGTTGACTTGCTTTGCAAGCGCGTCGCGAAGATCGCCGCGCGCGACCGGGCCGAGCGTCGTTTTGCGGTCGAGCGGGTCGCCGAGAACCAACTCCTTCGTGCGGGCGATGAACGCTTCCGAAAAGGACTCGTAAACCGGCGCCTCGACGATGAAGCGCTTGGCCGCGATGCAGCTTTGCCCGTTATTCTGAAAACGTGCGCGGACGGCCATCTTCGCGGCGGCCTCGACGTCGGCGTCGCCGAGCACGATGAACGCATCGGAGCCGCCAAGCTCCAACACCGTCTTCTTAAGGTTCTTGCCCGCAACGGCCGCAACGGCGCTCCCGGCGCCTTCGCTTCCGGTCAATGTCACCGCGGTGACGCGGGGGTCGGCGACAATCTTTTCCATGTCGCGGCTCGCGACGACCAGCGTCGCGAAGACACCCGCAGGGAGGCCGGCATCGACGAAGAGTTTCTCGATCGCAAGCGCGCAGCCGGTAACGTTGCTCGCGTGCTTGAGCACGACGACATTACCGGCAGCGAGCGCAGGCGCGGCCGCACGAAAGAGCTGCCAATACGGGAAATTCCATGGCATGATCGCGAGCAGCACGCCGAGCGGACGGAACCCGACGTAACTCTTGGTCGCATTTGTCGCGACGATCTCGTCGGCGAGGTACGCGGCCCCGTGCTCCGCGTAGTGGTCGCATCCGAGCGCGCACTTCTCGACCTCCGCCTCCGCCTCGACGATCGTCTTGCCCATTTCGCGGGTCGCAAGCCGTGCGAGTTCTCCCTTGCGCTCGCGAAGCGTTCGCGCCAAGGCGCGCAGCGCATTCGCACGCTCGTCGTGCGAGGTCGCACGCCAGCCGCGAAACCCCTCGCGCGCGCGCGCGAGCCGCGCATCGACCTCGGACCAGTCGTGTTCGGCGTAGGTTTCGAGCGTTCGGCCGGTCGACGGATCGACGGTCGAGATCTTGTGGGGTGAGGCGATCGTTGAACTCACGGCTGAGGTCCTTCGTAAACTTCGACGAGTGAATCGGGACGGAGGTAGGTCTGGGCGGCGCGTTCGAGGGTCGCGCCGTCGAGTTCGCCATAACATTTAGGGAGCGTGGCTTCGTAGTCGAGCGGCAAACCGTCCAGGCCAAGCTTCTGTACCCGCGCGGCGACGACTTGCGTCGATTCCTCAGAGACAAATCCGCCCGCGACGATTTTCGTGCGCGCGCGCTCTAACTCGAACGGGCCGACCGGGTCGTCCTGCAGGCGCCGGAGTTCCCCGCGCAGCCCGGCAACCGCCTGCGCGATCTTCTTGGGTTCGGCCGTCAGGTGGAACTCGAAGCTCCCGCGATAGCGGTCGGACTCGAGGTTGCTCGAAACGCCGAGCGCAACGCCCTGCCGGACCTGCAAGTCGTTGACGAGACGCGTGTCGAACCCGCCGCCCGCGCCGAGTATTTCACTCAGCGCGTCGAGCGCACAGTAATCCGCACTCCGGCGCGCGACGGCCGGCGCGCCGAGCCGGCCTTCGGCGAGCCGGCGGTTCGCGACGACGTAGCGCACGGCGGGCCGGACGATCGGAATCGTGCCCGGATTCAGATTCGGCGTGGCCCCGTCGTTCCTCCAAGTGCCGAACGCCGCGAGCATCTTCGCCTGCAGATCGTGCGGCTCGAGATCGCCGACGATCGTTACGAGCGTGAGATCCGGCCGGACGTAGGTACGCGCGTACGCGCGCAAATCGGCAATCGTGATGCGCTCGACGGATGCCTGGGTCGGCTCGCGCAACGAAGGATCGTTTGGGCCGAAGAGCAAGCGATCGAAGTCAGCCTCGGCGCGGTAATCCGGATCCTCGTCGCGTTGCCCGATCGCCGCGAGCGTCTGCTTGCGCACGTACGCGACGTCGACCGGGCGGAATGCCGGATGCTGCAACGCGTCGGCGAGCAGGTCGATGAGGCGGCCTGCGTCCTGCGCGCGTCCGTGCGCATCGAAGCTGAGCCCGACATCCATGCTCGCGCCGAGATCGTCGAGAATGTTGCGGCGTTCGCGCGACCCGATCGCCTGCGTGCCGTCATCGAGCAGGGTCGAAACCATCGCACCCAGCCCCTCCTTGCCCGGTGGATCGAAACGCTCGGACGTTTGCGCCGTCCCCTCGATGAACACGGTTGGATTCGCGTTCGCCTCCTGCACGAGCACGCGCAGGCCGTTTGGGAGCACGAACGAGAGCGGCTCGACGCGCGGCTCGAGTGCGACCGGCGTTGCCATCAGGTCGCGCACGAAGCGCGCTTCGAAGATCCGGCCTTCGGGCGCGCGCCGGCTGAAATCGTCCGTAACGCTCGTTACCGGCGGCCCCGGCGTTTCAACCGTCTTACCTTTCGCCGGTGACAGCACGCCCGTGACCGCCGGCGCACCGAAAAATTTGCGGACCGCGAGCGACACTTGCGCGGGCGTCGCTCCGGCGACGCGCTCGTCGTCGAGCGCCGGGCTCGGCGCGCCTTCGACCGCGGTTGCGTAGCCGACGCGATCGCCGAAGCCCGAGATCGAATCGCGCGCGTAGATGCCGCGCCGCGAGATCGCGATCTTCGCGACGCGGACGAGGTCGTCCGGGAAACCCGAATCCTGCGCCGCCTTCATGACGTCGACGAACGCACCGCTCACGAGCGCGCTCGAGTGGCCCGGCGCCGGCACGAGGAACACGTGATATAAACCGGTCCCGATGTTCTGATCGAGCTGCGTCGAGTATCCCAAGGTGTAGCCGCTCGTCACGAGCGCCTTGTAGAAATCCGAGCGGCGATTGTTGACGATCGCGTCGACGATTTGGTACGCGGCGCTATCGGGGTCGAGCGATCCCGGCGCCGGAAACGCCAAGTCGACGACCTCGTACGGAAAGTCTCCCGCGACCTCGACGTGCTTGCCGGATGCGTAGAATGGTGTCACCGCCGTCCGGCCCGGGAGATCGCTCTTGGGAATCGCGCCGAAGACCGCGCGCGCGAGGTGCAAGACGTCGCCGCTTTGGATGTCACCGCTAACGACGAGCGTCGCGTTGTTCGGCTGGTACCAGTCCTGATAATACGAACGCAGGTCGCCGCTTTGAGCGCGCGCGACGTCGGCCCGTTCGCCGAGTGGCGAGAGCGCACAAACGGGAGCGCGCGTCGCAGCCCGGCAGACCTCGCGATAGAGACGCGTGAGCGGCTGGCTCGTGTCGGCCTGCTCCTCGCCGAGCAGCGCGCGCTTCTCGCGGGCCCAATCGGGATCGGTGATGGCCAGGTGCTGCATGCGGTCGGCCTCGATCCGAAGCGCGACTTCGAGTTTGTCGGCCGGTAAGACGAGGCGATAGACGGTGTAGTCGTTCGCCGTCGTGACGCTCGACTTGGCGCCGAGATGTGCGACGACGTCGTCGAGCCCGGCCGATGAAAGCGACGGTGTTCCGGCATACATCATGTGCGCGAGGGCGTGAGCGAGGCCCGTCTTCCCGGGCCGCTCGTCGCTCGCACCGAAGCGATACCAGAGCGCGGTCGCAACGACCGGCGCGGCGTGATCCTCGACGACGACGACGCGCATCGCATTGTCGAGCGTTTCCGAAGCGATCGTTACCGGTGACGCATCGGTTTGCGCGCGCAATGGCCCGGAGGGGGCCAGCGACGCGCAATACGCCAGCGCCACGCAGAGGACCGGGAGCTTCAAGCCGGCGGTTCGATGCCGAGCGCCGCTTCGGCGACGCGGTTCAGCACGCTGCGGGGCACGAGGCCGATCAATTCGGTGCGGGCTACGCCGACCCCGGCTTGCGCGGCGAGCGTGCGCACGAGCCCGACGACGCGATGCAGCGGCGTCGCCGAGAGATCGGTGAGATTGCACGATACCTGCACCCGCCCGTCAGCCTGCGCGATCCCAAGCGCGCGCAAGGTCCGCAAACCGCCGCCGCGTTCGCGAATCGTGCGCGCGATCGCTCGCGCGACGCCGATATCGTCGCTGGCGAGGACGACGTTGAACGCGACGAGCGGCCCGCGCGCGCCGACCGCAATCGCACCCGCGCTCGGATGCGCCGCGACGTCCCCGATGTCGGGTGGTCCACCGCGATGCCCACGCTCGACGAGTCCTTCGAACTCGCCGGCACGAACGTCGGCGAGCAAACGGCGCCGCTCGTTCTGCGCCGCGCTGCCGTACAGGACCGACGGGACGCCAAGTTCCGCCCAGATCTCGCGCGCGGTCGCGGTCGCAAGCGCAACGGCATCGGTCATCGTCGCGGCTCCGAACGGGATGAAGGGCAGCACGTCGAGCGCGCCGATGCGCGGATGGGCGCCTTTATGCGTCCGCAAATTGATGCGTTCGGTCGTTACCCGCGCCAAAGCCAGCGCCGCAGCCCGCACGCGGTCGCCCGTGCCGAAGAACGTGAAGACGCTGCGATGGTGGGCGGGGTCCTGCGTGCGGTGCGCGAGCACGACGCCCGCGCCCTCGATCGCTCGCGCACATGCATCAAGCACCGCCGCATCGCGACCTTCGGAGACATTGGGGACGCATTCGAAGATACGCTCAGCCAAGGGTTGCTGCGATCGCGCCCGCGACGTCGCGCACGACGATCAGGTTTTCGCCCTCGGAGCGGCCCGGCGCCGGCGGCGCGACGATCGTCGTGTATCCGAGTTTGCGCGCCTCGCCGATGCGCCGGGCGCGCTGCGAGACGGCGCGCACCTCACCCGAGAGCCCGAGCTCGCCGAACGCGACCGTCCCCGCGGGCAGCGCCACGCCGCGGTGCGCCGACGCGATCGCAAGCGCAATCCCAAGATCTGCGGCCGGCTCGTCGATGCGCAAGCCGCCCGCGACCGATGCATAGACGTCGGAGGTCCCCAGATGCAGGCCCGCGCGCCGCTCGAGAACGGCCAAGATCATCGCAAGCCGAGCGCGGTCGAGATTGGCCGCGAGCCGCTGCGGCGTGCCGTAACTCGTCTCACCGACGAGCGCCTGAATTTCGACGAGCACCGGCCGCGAGCCGACGATGCTCGCGACGACGCACGAGCCGCTGCGGCTCGTCGCCGGACCCGCACCGAGGAAAAGTTCCGAAGGGTTGCCGACCTCGTGCAGGCCGCCCTCGTCCATGCGGAACACGCAGATCTCGTCGGCGCTCCCGAAGCGGTTCTTGTGCGCGCGGACGATGCGGTATTCGGAGCCGTTCTCGCCTTCGAAGTAGAGCACGGTATCGACGAGATGTTCGAGCAGCCGGGGGCCCGCGATCGCGCCGTCTTTGGTCACGTGGCCGACGATGAACGTCGCGCAGTGGGTGCGCTTGGCGAAGTCCATGAGGGCGATCGCGCACTCGCGCACCTGGGCGACGCTGCCGGCACTCGATTCGACTTCCGGGAGCGCCATCGTTTGAATCGAGTCGACGACGAGCGCGCGCGGTGTGACCCCGGCGAGTGCGTCCAGCACGGTGCGCAGGTTCGTTTCGGCAAACAAGAGCAAGTCGTCGCTTGCGCCCAACCGCTCCGCGCGCAACTTGGTCTGGGCCGCGGATTCTTCACCGCAAATGTACACGACCGGTCCGCTCTCGGACGCGAGGCCCGCTGCGAGCTGCAGCAAGAGCGTCGACTTCCCCGCGCCGGGCGGTCCCCCGACCAACACCAGGCTCCCGGGCACGATTCCCCCACCGAGCAGCACGTCGAATTCGCCGATCCCGCT
>Ga0302324_100022775_pt1 | contig 12156 bp, 14 predicted proteins | sample Palsa_T0_1_FD_201949 | JGI IMG/M metagenome (GOLD analysis project Ga0302324, IMG submission 201949) | Peat permafrost microbial communities from Stordalen Mire near Abisko, Sweden - Palsa_T0_1 | ecosystem: Environmental > Terrestrial > Soil > Palsa > Peat permafrost | place: Sweden: Abisko...
CTAGAATGACACGGAGAACTTCGCGCCGACCAAAAAAGCGCGAACACTCCGCAAGACTAATTCCCACCCCCAAACCCCCGGAGCGAAATCGCGTCCGCGCGATTTCGCGATTCTCTTTCTTAACGCCGGGTGCAGGGGTCACCCCTGCCCAGGGAAGTGTGAAACCCACGGCGGGTTTCACATTAGATATACTTCTTTTCCCCCTCCTTCCAAATTCCGCCAACCGGCGCTATGTGATCCGATCGCGCCATGCAATATCTCTCGCTCGTGCTTCGAAATCTCACGCGCAACAAGCGCCGTACGATTCTGACCACACTGTCGATCACCGTCTCGGTTTTCATTTTCGCGTCGCTCATCAGCCTGCCCGGCCTGCTCAACCAAATCCTGCGCGACCGCGCCAACTCGAAGCGCCTCATCACGCACAGCAAGGCCAGCCTGCTCTACACGCTGCCCGAATCTTATCGCCGCCGAATCGAAACTCTGCCGCACGTCGAGGCCGTCGCCGCGTACAGCGTCTTTCCTGCGACCTACCGCGATCCGGGCCAGCAGCTCGGCGTGCTGGCCGTGGACGACGATCACATCCCGGAGATTTTCCCCGACTGGGAGGTAAGCGCGGAAGTCGTGCACGAATTCAAAAGTATTCGCACCGCGGCCCTAGTCGCGACGAACCTGATGAAGCTTTACGGATGGCACGTCGGACAGACCATTATGCTGCGGGGCACGATGCATCCCGTCGATCTCCAGCTCACTATTGTCGGCGTGTTGAACGAGGAAGCCTCCGGTCCCCGCATCATCTTCCGCCGCGACTACATGGAGGAACTGCTGGGCAGGCCGGGCACGGCGAATCTGTTCTGGGTAAAAATGGACGAATCCAAATCGGCGCCCCAGCTAATCGCCGCGATCGACGAGATGTTCGCCAATTCGGAAAACGAGACCGCCACTGAAACCGAAGTCGCGCTGATCAAAAATGAAATTGGCTCCAACCTCGGTCTGATGCTGAACGGCGCAAAATTTCTGGCTGCGATCGTCATGTTCACGATCGCGCTGGTCGCCGCCAATACGGCTGCGATGGCGGTGCGGGAGCGCCGCCACGAAATGGCGGTGATGCGTGCGATTGGATTCACCCGCAACTCGATCGTCGCGCGAATTCTGGTCGAGGGCCTGATAGTCGGCGTCACCGGCGGTGCATTGGGATGCGCCCTGGCGCTGCTGGGCTTCGACCTGCTGCCGAGGGTGTCGGGAGCGCTGGGTCCGCTGGCGCTCGCGATGACGCTGCAGCCGCGAATCGTCGCCTACAGCTTCCTGGCAGCCGCAGCCATCGGAGCAATCAGTGGCCTAATCCCCGCAACCCTCGCAACCCGCGGCGACATAGCAACAGAACTCCGCGCCATTTGAATTCGATCGCTGATAGCGAATAATACAGCTTCATGGGTCGCGCCAAAATCAACATGCCCACGGAACGCGTTGCCTCCTTCTGCCGGCGGCATCACATCCACAGGCTCGCGCTCTTCGGATCGGTTCTGCGCGACGATTTTCTGCCGGGCAGTGACGTCGATGTGATCGTGGAATTCGAGTCTGGATATGTTCCCGGCCTTGACTCCTTCGCGATGCAGGAAGAGTTGTCGCGGATTTTCGGTCGGAGTGTCGATCTCAATACGCCCAGCTTTTTGAGCAACCACTTCCGCGACCGCGTGCTCGCCGACGCCGAGGTTCAATATGTCGCGCCATGAGACCTCGGTGCGACTGCGGCATATGCTCGACCACGCGCGTAGCGTTCCGCCGATTTACCTCTCCTTCCGGGAGAGGTCGTGCAGCGACACTTGTGGCGTGCGCGGGTGAGGGCTGGAATCGAGCTAGATGCTGGCGCTCTCACCCGGCGCGCGAAGCGCGCGCCGTCCTCTCCCGTGAGGAGAGGTTAGGAAATCCGTCGAGCTGCTAAGTTCCCCAACATTCCCACTTGCCTCCGCGCGAGCCCGCTAATAACTCTGATCCTAGCGATTGCACGCGCCGGACCCGACGAGCATTTCCGGTCGAGGAAGGTGACCCAATGATGAAATACATTTCGAAATACATTTCACTTCTGGCCGCGACATCTCTCATGCTGATTCTCAGCGGATGCGCCTCCAACGGCCAGAATCAGACTGTGCAGCAACAGCAGGCATGCACCGCGGGCGCTCCGCATCCATGGTGCATGCAGTTGGCTCAGACCAAGCCGCTGGGATCATGGGATTCCAATGGCCCGACGAATCCCGAGATGCAGAACGATGTCACCCCGTATCCTAGAAACCCGGCTCTGCAACTGATTACGCCGGGCTTCCAGCCGCTGATGATATTGCGATAGCGCGCGCTAGCTTCGAAATTCGACCGTCGCCGTCCCGGTCACGAGGCGTTCGCCTTCCTCGTTCTCCATCCAGACGTCGACCTCGACGGTGCGATCCGCGGGATTCTTGTTCGTGATAAATCCGTGAATCGTGATCGCATGATCGGGCTGCACCGGCACGCGATAGGTCGTGCTCATCAGCTTCAACCACGCGTCGTTCGAGCCGATCCAATCCGTCACCAGCTTCGACAGCAGGCCCAGGCTCATGTTACCCGGCAGGATTATCCCGGGCAGCCCTTCCTTTTTCGCGGCTTCATCGTCGGTGAAGCGCCCCGCGATGTCGCCCATGCCCATGATCTTCGCGTAGGCGCGGCATTGGTCCTTGCTGATAAACAGCTCGAGCGGTCCGAGCGTATCGCCGATATTGATCTCGTCGAAGTTGCTCACGTGCGGTTCATAAAGCGATGGTCGATATGGGCCAGCACTTCGTCCTTCTGATTCTTCAGCGTCGAGCGGATCACAACGAACACCATCGTGCCCGTCCGCCCGGTCTTCTCGTAGATTTCCTTCACATGCGAGCTCAGCGTGATCTGATCGCCCGGCCTTATCGGCGAAACGAACTCGACGTCCTTGCCCGCATCGAAGCCGCGGCGTCCGAAGCGCGGCACATTCTCAAAAAAATGCCGTCCGTTGCGAAACGTCACCGCGAACGACGGCGGCGCGACGATTCCGCCGTACGGCCCTTTCTTCGCCGCTTCCTCATCGGTGTAAATCGGATTGGTCTCGCCGAGCGCCGCGCAGTAGCGCTGGATTTTGTCGGCCTTGACGTCGACGGGCTCGGTCACTTCGAAGACCCTGTTAATCAGCGCCGGATCGTACTCAACTGCCATAGTCGTTACCTGGTGGTGGTTTCCATCGCGACTGCATGCGGCACGGTTTTGCGCTTTGGCCGAAAATCCACCGGTTCGTAATTGCCGGTCTTCAATTCCCGCACCAGGTCGTCGATATTCTTGATATACGCGCTGAACTTCGTCGCGCACAGCCCAATCAAACTAACCAGGTGACTGTCAGAGCCGCCCGTCGCTGCGAACCCGTGCTTCGCGATCAGTTCCGCGCTGCGTTCGTCCTCGCCCTTGCGCGATCCGCCGTTCAGCGCCTCGACTGCGACCACGTTCTCGAGCGCCGCCTTCGTCTGATAATGCTCGTAGAGCCCGATATTCGGCCGCCCGGGATGGCACGGCACGACGATTCCACCCATCCGCGCCACTTCGTCGATCAGCGTCTGCGCGTCGAGCCGCACGTCGGCAAAATCGAAGCGCGCGACCATGTCGTCATTCACGCCGAACACCAGCATATGCCCGTAGTTGGTCTCGACTTCCGACGCGCGCAGCACCATTGTGCCGAACTTGTCCTCGAGCGCGCGGTAATCGGCGCCGCGATTGAACTGGCGATGCTCGGTCAACACGATTCCGTCTACCGGCCGCTCGGCGGCACGCAGCTTGATCCAGTTGAGGTACGCCTCTACCGGTGCGCGGCTGTCTTCCGATGCTTCACTATGGGTATGCAGATCAAGGATTGTACTCACCAGGATTGAGCCCTCACCTCGCCGGGCGAAATTTCGCGAGCGTCACCCCGGGCGTGACGTCCTCGTATACGACCTCGACGGGCATCCCTATTTTAGCCTGTTCCGGCGCGCAGTCGACAAGGTTAGTGAGCATTTTCACGCCCTCGTCCAGTTCGACATACGCCATGATGTATGGCAGCGACTCGCGAAACCCCGGCGCCTGGTTCTGATAGGTCGTGGTGAAAGTGTAAACCTTGCCGCGACCGCTGCATTTGATCCATTGCGTCTCCGACGACATGCAGTTGGTGCATAGCGCGCGCGGATAGTAGCGGATGTCACCGCACTTGCCGCATTTCTGGATGTACAACTCATGCCGCTGCAGCGCCTCCCACCACGGACGATTCTCTTCATCGATATGCGGCAGTGGCTTCGAGTATTTCTTCGCTTGAGTCGGTTCCGCCATGATTTTTCCGTCCGCTCCCGATTCTACTGATTGCTGAGAATCAGTGTCGCACCAGAATGCCGCGTGCCGAGCGTGCCGCCGGTGCCGTGCGCCAGTGCAATTTTGCAGTCCTTGACCTGCCGCGGACCGCATTCGCCGCGCAGCTGTTTGGTCGCCTCGATCACCAGGAAGATTCCGCGCATCCCCGGATGGTTCGACGAAAGCCCGCCCCCGTCGGTGTTGATTGGAAATTCGCCGTCGAAGCGCAGCCGGCCGCCCGACACGAACGCGCCACCCTCACCGCGCTTGCAGAAGCCGAGATTTTCGAGAGTAGCCAGCACGGTTATCGTGAACGAATCGTAGATCATCGCCATGTCGATGTCTTTTTGCGCGACACCGGCGCGCTCGAACGCGAGCCGCCCCGATTGCGCCGCCGCGATCTCGAGAAAGTCGCGCTGCCCGCGCGCGGCGTGGCGCACGGTCTCGCCGGTGCCGAGAATATATACGGGCTTTTTCTTCAAATCGCGCGCACGCTCCGCCGAGGTGATCACCAGCGCGCCGCCACCGTCGCTGATGATGCAGCAATCCAGCAGATGCAGCGGCGACGAGATGATTCGCGACGCGAGCACGTCTTCCACCGTGATCGGCTCGCGATACTTCGCCGCAGGGTTCATCGACGCATGCAGGCGCATCGTGACCGCGATCTCGGCGAGCTGCTCGGAGGTGGTGCCGTAATCGTGCATATGGCGCTGCGCGATCATTGCGTACGAGCCCACGGTCGTTGGCCCAAATGGAATTTCGTACTGGTCGCATGGATCGCCACTGCCACCGCCTCCGCCGCCTGTGCCGATTGCGAACCGCGACGACGCCGCCGTCGAGCCGTAAACGACGACGCAGACGTCGCACAGACCGGCGTGGATGGCGGCGGCTGCGTGCGCGGTGTGCGCCACGAACGACGAGCCACCGATCGAAGTCGAGTCAACAAAGTTCGGCGTCAGGTTCAGGTAGTCGCAGAAGCCGACGATTCCCATCCCGCTCATTCCGATCCCCGTCGTGCACAGACCGTTCACGTCCTTGATCGTCAGGCCGGCGTCATCGAGCGCGCCACGCACGCTCTCCGCCATTATCTGGAAGAGGCTTTTGTCCGGCGCGAAGCGAGTCGGATGCTCGAACACACCGGCCACTGCGGTCTTGCGGCTTAGACTCATCTCGAATTCCTACTTCAGTCCGTCGACGAACTGCTCGATCGCGGCGTTGTACTCGGCGGGACGCTCGCGTGGGATGTAATGACCGGCGTCCGCGACAATCTTGCACGTCGCGCCGCGAATTTTGCCCGCGATGAACTCGGCGTCGGCCGGCGTAGTGCCCTGGTCGTCGGCGCCCGCAAGCACCAGCGTCGGTTTGCCGATCTTTGCGATCGCCTCGCGCAAATCGACTTGGGAGCACGCGACGATGTCGGTGTAGCGCACGCGCGGGTCGGTCTTGATTTGTTCCATCCAGCCTTCGCGGACGACGTCGAAGTTTTCCTTGGCCGTCTTCGGCGAGTAACCATCGGTGTTGAACGCCTGCGACGCGCGGCCCATCGTGATTGCGCGCAACCCCTCGATTCTGTCGGGCGTGAGGTTGAACTTGGGCGCCGTGCAACTGAGGATTAGCGCGTCGACGCGCGCGGCGTGGCGCAGTCCGAGGTCCATTGCGATCGCACCGCCCATTGAATGTCCCAGTATCACCGCGGATTTGATCTTCAACTTGTCAACAAATGTAACGATGAAGTCGGCGTAGTCGTGGACCGTGCGCAGGCCCTCGACGCCGGCCGAGCGGCCGTGGCCCGGGAGGTCGAGCGCGATTGGGCTGTGCCGGGCGCCGAACGCCTCGAGCTGGCGATGCCAGGTGTGGCCGTTGGAGCCGGCGCCGTGGATGAACAGAATTTTGCGGCCGCGCGAGAAGTCCGGCACCACGTCGGGCAGCGTGGTCGCGCCGGTGTAGTGATAGTAGGTCGCGTATCCGTTAACTTCGGTGTATTTGGTCGGCATCGGCGCGAATCTCTCCGCCATGTGCTTTTGTGGGTTAGCTATTAGGTTGACCGCGCGCTTGTCAAACGCTGCCAGACTCAGCTGTCGCGCGTGCCGAGGATTAGCAGTTCGCTCATCGTGAAGGTTTGCGATGAGGCTGCCCTGGCTATTTCCGCGATCATTGCGTCGGCTTGCTCGCGTTCGTCCGGCGGTATCAACGGGGTCCATCTGATTCGGAGCCATTCTTCGATACCCGGCCAATCCACCGTGAACGGCGCCGCGCGTTCCTCGACTGTGAGGCCGGCCTTTACAAACGCCTGCTGGAAGCGGTCTTTGAGATGATCGGTTTCCCGGCGCATCGTGCGCCGGAAGATCAACCGGCGAAATTCGGCCCGTCGGTCGGGACCAATGAACGCACTCATCATCTGTCGAGCGCTTTCGCCGCGCATGCCGGTCGCTAGCAGGATTCCGCCCGGGCGCACGCGCCGCGCGAGTTCCGCGACGACGCCGTCAAGGGCATCGTCCGCGATGAACTGCAGAACGTGGCTGGCGAAGACCAGGTCGAAGGACTCCGGCTTAAACGGCAGGTGTGCAACGTTCGCACGCGCCAGACGGCATTTCGCGGCTGTGCGAATCCGAGCCGACAGCAGCATCTCGAACGACAGGTCGATGCCGGCGACTGTGCGATTGCCGGGTATCTCGACGAATTTGGTGAGATAGGCGCCGTTGCCGCATCCGACGTCGAGGATGTCGCGCGCTTGCGCGATTTCCGGCGCGAGCGCTTCGAGTACCGCTTGTCGCCGGCCCTGGTAATAGGCGCCGTCGCCGTAAGTGCCGGCGAAGCGGTCGAAGTACGTGGCTATTTGTGAAGAGTTACGAGGCCGCGAACTTTCAATCGGATCCATGTCCCGAGGATGACAGAAAAGCAGCCCTGCGGAAAAGTTGCGGCCGTTTTCGAGGTAGTTACTTTCGGGGCTTGCGGCCCTTGGCCTTGCGGGTGGGCGCTGACTCGAGGTCAAGCTGGCCGCCTTGCCCATGCTCCCATACTTCGATCGCGGCGCGGCTGAAACGCCATGCGCTGCCGACGCGGAAGCCCGGGATTCGACCTTCGCGCAGGAGGCGGTAAATCGTGGTGGGATGCACGCGAAGATGCGCCGACAATTCCGAGATGGTCAGAATATCCGAGGATGCCATCGTGAAATTTTTGCCCCCCGAGGGGAGATTTTACCGATTCCCCTTATTCTCGAAGCCCTTAGCAGCATACACAGCTTTTAGCCGCGCCACGGTTAAGTCAATACTGGCGATAACCGCCTGTCAGCGGTTGAGATTCTTGGCGGATGTGAGTCATGTTGCTTTATAGTTAGCGCAAGACGAGCAGAGGAAGCTGGCGCTGCGCGTCGGCCCCTGCTGGTTACCCGTCGATTTGAGGAGGCGACTTGGGATGGCATACGAAGCTATTGAAATCAAAAACGAAGGTGCGGTGGCATGGCTGACCCTGAACCGCCCGCACAATCTCAACGCGCTTAGCGCGCAGATGGTCGCAGAACTCGAGGATTTTTTGCATCGGCTGCCGAAGCAGACTGAGACGCGAGTGGTTGTGATGAAAGGCGCAGGGCGGGCGTTTTGCGCCGGGCTCGATCTCAAGGAACAAAACCGCGGCGGCACCGGCCTGGGCGCGTCGACGACTGACACGGTCGAAAGTCAGCGCCGGATGAGCGACCTGGTCGTCGCGATTCGGCGGGCACCGCAGCCGTTCATCGCCGCAATTCGCGGACCGGCAGCAGGGGGAGGATTCGCACTCGCGCTGGCCTGCGACGTGCGAATCGCAGGCGAGTCCGCGCGCTTCAACGCCGCGTTCATTCGTATCGGGCTGACCGCATGCGATATGGGCGTGAGTTATTTTCTGCCGCGCGCAGTCGGCAGCTCGGTTGCGTCGGAACTGATGCTGACAGGACGCTTCATCAACGCGCAGCGCGCTTTCGCGACCGGCCTCGTGTCCGAGCTGATGCCGGATGCGGAAGTCGATGCGGCCGCATCCAAGCTCGCACTCGAGATGACGGAGACGTCGCCGCTCGGACTGCGACTGACGAAGGAATGTTTGTCGATGAGTATCGACGCCGGCAGCCTCGAGCAGGCGGTAGCGATGGAAGATCGCAACCAGGTGCTATGCGTTCGGGCGGGATATATCGAGGAAGGCGCGCGCGCGTTTCTGGAGAAGCGCAAGCCGCGGTTTGCGAAGAGAGCGTGAGAGATAGACGGGGAACTTGATTTTAGCGGAACCCGCCGTGGGTTCCACACCTCCCTGGGCAGGGGCCGACCCCTGCACCCGGTATTTAGAAAGACAAGAGCGAAATCGCGTGGACGCGATTTCGCTCCGGGTTTGGGCTTCTGATTCCCTCCTCCCAAGTGGGAGGAGGGTTAGGGTGGAGGACCAAGTGTGGCGCGAATGTCTGACGGCGCCACATGTCCGAGCTCACGCGTGGAAAAGAGAAAGGGCGGTGGATTTCCGCCCCTTCATCGCTCGTCGAAAAAACTTGCTGGTTTATTAACGGCTCGCCATCGTAGTTGACTCGCCGAGGCGGGCCACCAGGTATTCAGGCTGGCCTTTGTGCCATACGCGGAATTGCACTCGCTGGCCGGGAGTATACTGGGCGACGATGTCGTTCAGCGTCTTCGCGTCGGGAATCGTCTTGCCGTCGAATTCGCTGATTACGTCACCGGCCTTGATGCCCGACTTGTCGGCCGGCGATCCTATCGACACGGACCGCACCTTCGCGCCCCAGACATTGGGCGCCCACGCCGTCATCGCGCCAAAGTATGCAGGACCACTGGCCTGGTGCACGTCAGGATGCATGAAATGAACCTGCCTCACGCCGTTGACGGTGTGCACGATTTGCTCGATCTTGTGCGCCTCGTCCATGCTGTAGACTTCGCCCGCCAGGAACGCCTCGCCCCTCTTCGACACTGAGACGCCGATATCGGTGAAAGCGCTCTCCTTGAGGGTGTCCTTGATTTGAGCCTCGAGCACGTCGGGCTTGACCCTGTGAATCGACGCCAGCTGGACGTCAGTGTCCGGAATAATGACCAGGGTCGTTATCAGGTCATCGGCGCTCATCAGCGGCGAGGAGGCCTTCAGCGCGGGCGTCGCAATGCTCTGCGCCATCAGAATTGGCCGGGCATGGTCGCTCACGATCGGCACGCGCATCATCATAACCGCCACCAACGTCATCAGCGCAGTGCCCATCAAGGTGAAGCCGTAGTCGCGCGAGAACAAATGGCGACGCGGAGTCACGTACCTGTAGCTTTCGATGATCTCGGCGTCTTCGAACGGGTCGGTGGGGACGAGTTCGGTGCTCTCGCGGTCGGCGGTGGCGATGTGCTCGAGTTCCTCGAGCGAGCGGGGAATGCCGGAGATCACCGCGACGAGTTCGTCGGCCGCCGGCGCACCGGCGTTCGAGTCGTCGCGTTGAGCTGGGGCGTTCGCGCTTACATCATCTGCCCGCTTGGTCTCGCTGTCCGCAGATTTTTCTTCGCCCTCGCGCTTTATCGAGGCGGAAAAATCAGCGTAGCGAACTTTCGATTCGGGATGGCTCTTGCCGTTGGTTTGTGCGCGCGCGCGAGCTTCATCCCGTTTGCGCTTGAAGCGAATCAGCGCTTCTTCGAGCGTGAGGATGTCATGTGGCTGGTGGCCATTCTTGCCCATCGCAGCATCGCCTCCTTGTTCGATTAGGCACCTAAGACGTCATCGCAGCGCCTAGTTTACTCATAGCAGGGAATTTCGCCTGGGCCAACCAGGGATCGCGCAATCTCCAACAGCAGCGGCACAACGCTGTTGAAAATATCTAACTAACGTTAGAGCGCTTCGGTCGGGATCAGATCGCCTCGCTGACCGCATCTTCGCGCTGCGACGGCGTCGGCCGCGAATTTATCGGCGCATAGTGACGCGTCGGCTCGCCGATGTAGACCTGCCGCGGTCGCGCGATTTTCTGTTCGGGATCGCGCACCATCTCCGCCCACTGCGCCAGCCATCCCGACGTGCGCGGTATCGCAAACAGGACCGGGAACATGGTCATCGGGAACCCCATCGCCTGGTAAATGATCCCCGAATAGAAATCGACGTTGGGATACAGTTTGTGCGAGATGAAGTAGTCGTCCTGCAGCGCGATACGTTCCAGCTCGATCGCAATATCGATCAGCGGGTTGCGTCCGGTAACCTCGAACACCTGCGCCGCCATCTCCTTGAGAATTTTCGCGCGCGGGTCGTAGTTCTTGTACACGCGATGCCCGAAGCCCATCAGGCGCTTCTCGCCCTCCTTCACCTTCCTGATCATCGACGGAATATTCGAGACCGAGCCGATTTCCATGAGCATGCGGATGGCCTGTTCGTTGGCGCCGCCATGCAGCGGACCGTAGAGCGCGGCGATAGCGGCGGCCGCGCACGCGTACGGATCGGGTTGCGAGCTTCCCACCGCGCGCATCGCATTGGTCGAGCAGTTCTGCTCGTGATCCGCATGCAGGATGAACAGCACGTCGAGCGCGCGCTCGAGCACCGGGTTGGGTTTGTAGCGCAGCTCGGTCATTTTAAAAAGCATCGAGAGAAAATTGCCCGTGTAGCTGAGCTCGTTGTCGGGATAGACGTAGGGCAGGCCGCGAGTATGCCGAAACGCGAACGCCGCCAGAGTTGGTATCTTGCCGATCATGCGCCGCGTCTGCAGACGGCGCGATTCGAGATTGTGAATATCATCGGCGTCGGGATAGAACGTCGAGAGCGCACCGACCGTGCCGACCAGCATCCCCATCGGATGCGCGTCGTAGCGATAGCCCTCCATAAACTTTTTGATATTCTCGTGCACCATCGTGTGAATCTTGATGTTGTGCTCCCAGCGGTCGTAGTGCTGGCGGTCGGGCAGCTCGCCCTTGACGATCAGGTACGCGGTCTCGAGATAGTTGCTTTTGTCGGCGAGCTCTTCGATCGGATAGCCACGGTAGCGCAGAATTCCCTTGTCGCCGTCGATGTACGTGATTTTGCTGCGGCATGACGCTGTGTTGGTGAACGCGGGATCGTAAGACATCAAGCCGAAGTCTTCCTTGTTGACTCTGATTTGACGTAAGTCGGCCGCGCGAATTACCTCGCCCTCTTCGATCGGTAGCTCGTATTTCCTGCCGGTCCGATTGTCAGTGATGGTCAGCGTGTTGTTTGCCATCGACCTACCTCGACTTGTTCATGACGTTTGCGTTCAACATGAATACAGTAGGTGAGATTTTATGTCCAAGGCCGGGACATGTCTTTTCGCAGCACCCGACGTTCTCGCAACCGCCGCCGCGCCGTGTCACTCTGTGGAATTGCACTCTCGCGCTGAGAGCGCGCCGAAACATGATCGACAAGATAATCTCCGGGGTCTCCGCCTTCATCATCGCGACGATTTCCGCGCTCGGCTACGGCGGCGTGGTTCTGATGATGGCGATCGAAAGCGCATGCATCCCGCTGCCATCGGAAATCATCATGCCGTTCTCGGGCTACCTGGTCGCGACGGGACGCTTCAGCCTCGCGCTGGTCGCGCTGGCGGGCGCGGTCGGATGCCTCCTCGGATCGTACGTCGCGTATTTCGTCGGCTCATGGGGCGGCCGGCCGTTCATCGAGCGCTACGGCCGCTACGTGCTGTTAAGCGAGCATGAACTCGAAATGGCCGATCGCTTTTTCGAGCGCTGGGGATCGCACGCAGTCTTCTGGAGCCGGATGCTGCCGGTTGTGCGCACCTTCATCGCGTTCCCGGCAGGCGTGTCGCGGATGAAATTGCTGCCGTTCACCGTCTACACG
>Ga0302324_100022776_pt1 | contig 12156 bp, 15 predicted proteins | sample Palsa_T0_1_FD_201949 | JGI IMG/M metagenome (GOLD analysis project Ga0302324, IMG submission 201949) | Peat permafrost microbial communities from Stordalen Mire near Abisko, Sweden - Palsa_T0_1 | ecosystem: Environmental > Terrestrial > Soil > Palsa > Peat permafrost | place: Sweden: Abisko...
CTACGAGGAGTGGTTCTCATCTCTTGCCGCTCAGGTGCGGTTCTTGAAACACACACTGCGATTCCCCTGCTACGGAGATCCGGAATACACGTTTTCCGATGTCGAGAGGGCGATTCAGCGAGAAATCGTCAATCGGAACTACCTCGCGCGGTATGAACTGCGCCTGGCGGAAGAGCAACAGGCAACCGATCTTGCGCTGCTCAGGCAACTGGAAAGCAAGTATAGAACGTCGGTGGGAGTGCTCGATCAGGAACACCGAAGTACCACTCCTCCAGTGGATCAGACTCCTGTCACGCCTGTTCAGAGCTCGTTATTCTGAAGCCGTCTCGAACTCGAACCGAACGCCTTCAGGTCATTTGACCGGATTTCTGTCTGGAGGTACAAACCCTTGAATGATGCGGAGAAACGGACGGCGCAAGTTTCCCCGCGAGTGCAGGAGGCAAGTGATGGAAACCTTAGAACCAACGATCCGAGGCTTCAGTGGAGACAGTTCGAAATCACCCACCTCTGCCAGTGCTGATGATCGAAGCAAGTTGGCAGAGGGAGCGCCAGAAACTGCGTCTGACATCTTGGGTCCGCCCGCGGCGAATCGCCACCGTTTGCAAGATGAGCGTTCGGCGATCACGCATCACTTCGCGTTCGGGGGACACGAAGGCTATCTGACGGTCGGCTTCTACCCCAACGGTCAGCCGGGCGAGATTTTCATCCGAATGGCGAAGGCTGGATCAACCATTGCCGGTTTGATGGAGTGCTTCGGCACCGTTGTTTCGGTCAGCCTTCAGCACGGAGTGCCATTGAAGGTCCTCTGCGACAAGCTCTCGCATACACGTTTTGAGCCTTCCGGCTGGACCGGCAACGCGGAGATTGGATACGCAAAATCCATCATGGATTACCTTTTCCGCTGGATCGAGTTGCGGTTCCTGTCCGGAAAACAACTCTCGCTATTCGGCCAAGGCGATGGCGATATTGGCATCGGTGGAGAACGGACACCCGGTCCGGTCGACGGCTCACAATTTCTCTATGACATCGGCGATGCTCAGCCTTGTGTGGCCTGTGGCGGCCTGATGAAGCCCAGCGGAACCTGCTATACGTGCGTCAATTGTGGTCAAACCAGCGGCTGCTCGTGAACCCATGGATGGAGATGGAACTCGACAAGATCAGGCGTTGAGACCATGGCGAGATAGCAATACTGGAAACGCGCTTCGGGCTGTTCTCGCCAGTTGAGATTCCGAGGAGCACGGGATTACCGCACACTGCCGACTTCGCGGGACTGATCTTAGAAGCCATAATGCCAAACTCTGACCATCCTTCTAAGAGAGCCTTCGATCGTCGCTTCACGGAGGTTCCAGGCTTTCGTAGGCTGATCCTATGGAATCATGACCCGGGACGAAGGAGCGTGTACCGCCATGCCAATGGAAACGGTTGCTGCGGTAGTGCACACCCAATTGAGCATTACCCTTTGCCGCATCTGGGCAGCGATCCCATCGTCCGGCTGACATTCAACGTGATAAACCACAAGGCTGATGATGGTCGGCCTGAAATATAGGAGCAGAGTCTCTCCCACCCGGGCGAGCTACGGATCGAACCACGAAAGGCGACCCTAACCACGCCAATTCACTCTAATCAAGCCTTCGCTACACCCAAATCCGTCAAGTCCATACTTGTTCATACCTTCCTTAGAACTTCGGCAAACTCGCTCTGTGAAATCTCGAATTGATCACTCGATAGCTGGATTTCATTGTTTGAGATTGAGATCGGAAGTCGTCGTCGATTTCATGCCGGTCGCCTGCACATCGCTGTTCGTAACTGAGTGCGCGCCGACAATCAGATGGGCCTGCGGGTCGTAATAGACAGTGGCTTCCGTATCGGCGGAGATGTTTGGGTGTTCTGCGTGAGATTTGGAATCGAGAACTATTACGTCACGCCCGCGGTAGGACTGCTTTCCGCTCACAGTCACATCGTAGGCCGCGCCGTCGGCTTTCGAGGTTACGCGCCAGAAATCACCCGGCGCGATCGATTTGCGCTTGCCGCAGCTCAGTGCAACAGCATTGGGGAGCCTGAATGTTCCATCAAATTCATTCGCCGCGAGCTTGGCCTGATATTCCGGACTTTGAACCTCTGCCACCATTTGGTCGCGCAGTTGAGCCGGCGACATTCCTTCCGTAGTGTGCTGCGGAGTGTTATCGATCGCCGCCAGCAAAGCCCCCTCTGGAGTAAGCCTGGCGTCGAATTCTTTGTAACGGTTCTGCTCTTCCCACGTCTTGCGCGACGAACTGAGTATTACGTTGTTGCGCGCCGCTGCGAGCGGGCCGCCGCCCAGTTTAGAAGCAATTTCCTTCTCAGGAAACGGTCGGTCGATGACAACGTGGGTAAGCGCGGTTCCGTCCGGATCGAGACTGGTGATAGTCACTCTAAGCGAGCTGGTTGCCGGTGGTTGCGGGGCATACGCCTGGGGCGGAAGATGTCCCCCGGAAATCTGTGTCTGGGTAACGTGTTCGTAGATTAACGTGTCGCCCGGCTTCCAAGTGGCCATTTGCGCAATTAGAGGACACGTCGAAAGGACGGCGACGATGGCGATGAGAGTATGCTTTTGGCGCATGGTCATTGCTCCTTTGAAAAGCCTTCAGGCACAGAAAAGAAAGCGGCGTCGCCCTCATTGAGCCTTCGAATATTTCCGCGTTCGAACATCACGCTCACGCTTTTTGGCGTGTCCGGATCGGTGGTGGTGGCGCGATAGAGGACGAGGAGGCCGGCCTTTTGGTAAGAGGCCGCGCTCGAGGGACTGCACCCGTCGGCGAGGCCTTGCGCTGCGGGAAGATCAACGGCAGGTTGCGGATCCGGCAAGTCGGTCACATACTCTACCTGGATCACCGGATGAGGTCCAGCATTGCACCAGCCGAGAGACTGCTTCAGCTCAATGGTCCCGATCGTGCGATAGCCGTGAACAGTCAATCCGGCTATGGTGGCATCAGGCAGGCGCTCCGTGACAGGTTTCCCTGCAAGACTCGGTGGGAGTGTCGCGGTAGTGTCGACTTCAATTGTCTCTGGGCTAGTGCGCACATCGATCGTTTGCACGGTCTTTTTTGCCGTGTCCAAAATGAAGGTAAGACCCTGATCAGGCTTGATGATCGTAACTTCATGTCCCCGTTCGCAGCGCAGCCAGCTGTTCGAGAAAGCGAAACGCGAAAGCGTTCCGGCGCTGATAAAGCGCGCGACTGCGGCGTGGTGTTCTTCCCATGCATGCCGATTCGCTGCCTGTTCGGCTGCGCCCATGGCATTGGAGGCGGCTCCTGCAATCAATGGGCCTGCGATTGGAACCAAATTCAAAGCAGATGAAACCAGTATGTTTGTGGCAGTTCGCGCTCCGCGGGACCCCTTACCCGGCACATCTGTTTTGAGCGCTTGAAGCGAGGCAATTGTGGCCGCATCGGCGGCAAAGGAATCAATCGGCGGCGGCGACTGGCCATAGAGGAGGAGCCGATCGATCTGATCGAAGGCGATTGCCGAATCCGGATGCGGCGCCACGTCCGGAGCCTGCGCGCCGGAGGCAGGAGGCTGCGCGCTGCTTTGAAAACAAAGCACGCATTGCTGCCCGAGGGCGAGGGCCATGGAAAGTACTCCTGCTCGCGCATTCTTCAAATTCGCAGCTATCATCGGGTTTTCTCCTTCCCTTGGGTCGCTTCACCGAGGTTCCGGGCTTCCGCGGATTGATTCTTATCGAATCACAATCTGGCCGGCAGGAGAGCGCGCACCCCCATGCCAATGGAAACTGCCAGTACGGCCTCGCGCACCCAATTCAGCGTGACCCACTGGCGCATCTGGGCAGCGATCGCATCGTCCGGCAGCCCTCCCCCGTGACCGACCACAAGGCCGATGATGGTCGGCCTGAAATAAAGGAATGTCGCCGCGACAACGACCAACATCAACACGATACTGGCGATACGCCATGTCCTGTCGGGCTGCGGAACGCCAAAGCTCGTCAGCAGGGCAACCAGCCCAACCAGGCCCAATCCGGGTGTGGCCCAGGACCAAAAGAGCATTCCCGCGCGTTCCGGCACAGCCAGCGCCTGGTTGGTTGCCGCGAGAGACCGCGGTAGATCGGCTGCAATCAAAGTCCAGACTGCCGCCGACTCGTAGAGGCTGCCCCCCAGAACGACGCAGGACCAGACAAGAAAGAACCAGAATGTGAGCGAAGTCAGAATCGATCGCATAGAGCCTCTTTAAATTTCGATATAGTTATACCATATCCAAATTCGCCCGAACAATTTAAATTTGAATGATGCACCGGATTCCTTCGCCAAAGCGCCCCTATGATTCGGCAAAACGCCGTGAGTCTGCCGAGCAGACTCGTCTGCGGATAGCTCAAAGCGGTCGCACCTTATTTGCGCAATTGGGCTACGGAGCGACGTCGATCGAGGCTATTGCCACCCACGCCGGCGTCGCGGTCCCGACCTTTTATGCGACCTACGGATCGAAGCGCGCGTTGCTCTTCGCCCTGCTCGACGCGGCGGACGCACAGGCGAACGTCATCGCTCTTCAGGATTCTCTTCGCGGCACGGCAGCTAATCCTCGGCGCCAGCTATCGCTGATTGTGTCGTTCAACCGCCGCATCTATCAGCAATCCGCGGACCTGATTGAGATCGCGCGCAGCGCCGGCACCATGGAACCGGATTTGGCAGCCCTCTGGGCCGAAGGCGAACAGCGACGGCTCCGCGGAGTTGCTCCAATCGTTCAGGCATGGGCGGCGGCCGGAGCGTTACGCCAAGCTTTATCCGAACGCGACGCTTTGGCTATCCTCTGGTCCTTTCTGGGCCCCGACAACTACCGTTTGTTCGTTACCGAACGCGGATGGCGCCCTGGCAAGTATGAAAAGTGGTTTGCAGCCACGCTTAAAACACTGTTGTTCCGCAAAGCGCCGTGAACGCTCGCTGATGAGCAAACACAGACCCGCTTTACTCTTGCGATCTGTCTACGGATTCTCAATGAGCGCGTGATCGCCAACCCACTCGTTGACGACCAATCCGGTGATTGGTCATCTTGGCTGGCACACAAACCCTTGAGTACGTAGCAGAAAAGCCCTGACCACTTCAGTAATTGGTCCGCAAGGCGTGGTCAAACTCGGGGCTGCGTCTCCCCTTCACCCCGCACGATCCACATTTCATGTACCACCAAAATTGACCCAGGAGATGTTGATTCATGAGCAGCGTGACCGTGAAAGCCCTGCATCGCGAGTTCTTCTACAACGGAACCCGCATTCCCGATCCCGCACCAAGCTTGACCGTCGAACAAGTTCGAGAATTACTGACGCCGTCCTATCCCGAAATTGCCACGGCATCACTGGCGGGACCGGAGGACACCGGAGACGCCCTTCGTTATACGTTCAGCCGTGCCATCGGCAGCAAGGGCTGATCCTGAGACTCCAAGCAATGTTCCGTTGTGGTCTTCTCCCGCGCCCCTGTTCGGCTCCTGCCTTGCGAGGGAGTTGGTCGCTACCGGATCATCGAAACGAGGCGGTACATCATGAAGAAGACGAAAGCCGATCAGACCCACCTTCTTGCGGAACTCCGCCGGCTTGAGTGCAAGCCGCCCAAGAGAGCCGACCGGCTCGTTGCGAGGCATCTGAAATGCGAAGAGTCACAAAGCCTGGCGCACGCCGTCGCGGAAGCAGCCAGGAGATCGTCGTCCGGTACGATGCTGGTTCTCGAGGCCCCAAGCGAACTGCTGCCGCCACTGATGTAACGCTGCTGGGACAGGGTTGCGGTGAAACACTTCCGTCCCTCCGCTGCATCCCCGCAAGCTATCGTCTGGAGACAAACGGCGAGCGTCTCTATCGTCTTTGCCTGGCGCTGGTGGAGCGGAACCTCGCCGACGAAAAGCTCTGGCAAAAGACCGGCAAGGTCGCCGTGGTCTTCGCGCGAAGCGCCATCCAGAAGCTGATCGAGGAGTTCACAGGTGGCGCGCTCAAAGACAAGATCGAATATTGTTTCGAGGTCAGGGACGATCTTGGGACAGGATATTGGCGGGGCGGAGATCTTCGCGAAGGCAAGCTAATGGCTGCGTTCGAACTCCAGGCTTGCGGCTACCTCAAGATCGGAGCCGCGCTGGACGCGCTCGAAAAGCAGGAGCGATTCCTTGGAGCGGCGTTCTACTACCTTTTGCGGGGATCGCTCTACCGGTGGATTCGAATCTACGACCACACAGATGCCGAGTGCTACAACGAGCAGCTGCATGATTGGATGGAGCAGGACGAGCCCGAGAGCCGGGATGCCTACGAGTTCCCGGCGGTCGACGGGGCGATCCCGGAACCCGTTCGGACCGCGAAGGACTGGACATATCCCAGCGCGCGCAGGCTGCTGCGAAGGCATCTTCAGGGGCCGCATTCCGTGTGGATTCAGAAGCTGCTGACTCTTCATCGGCTCTCGCGGTTGAAGGGCCAGGTCAAGCGTTTCGAGGGGGAGTACGACGATCCGCCGGTGCCGAGCCTCTTGCTGGTCTTCCGTGAGAATGACGCGATTCAGGCCTGCTTCGATCATGAGTCGGAACGCTATAACGAGACCACCAATGAACCGTCCTGCGCGGTCTGTTTTCGGCCGGAGGTCGGGGAAGACTTCGACGCGGCAATCCACACTATGGCGATCTTTCTCAGGGTCAACATGGAACTGGCTGGTCTGATTACTCTGCTAAACGGCAAGGAGGAGGAGCATGCAGGTCAACGTGAGCATCGGACAGAACCATCATCTCGCGCTGCGTGAGGCTCTCCTGATCTATCGGTCAACCGAACACCAGCAGGGCAATTTCGGGAATACATTCATCACCCACCATGAAGTGAACGCAGACAATCGCGCCAAGCAACCAACACTCGGTCCGGCAAAGACGCTGACCATTGAGTTCATTCAATCGCTGGTTCAAGCCCTGGGAGGCCGGGTGCAGGCGGAGTTTCTTCCTGAGAGCGTACTCGCGCGCACCGAGCGGCTGATTGCCTGGTGGACACCGCCTCAAAAGCGCGAGATGTTTTTCGGAGCAACGCAGGGCGACTTGGGCGAAATCAATGGCGCGATCTTTCCGCAGCCCGCTCTGGTCTGGCTGGCGATGGATCATTCGCTCTCCATCCGGGCGCTCAAGGAGAATCGCCGCCCCGCGGCCGATACAAAGCTCTGTGTGGCTCCCTACTGGAATGTGTACGACACAGGGAGCGTCTGCCTTGGATCGATGCGGGCTCCCGATGCCTCCACCGTCGCCTCTATTCCCGAGTGGGAACAGAGCTTCTATGAAAGCGAGTTTACGCATGGCAACGTCGGGAGGCTTACGCGCCATCCCGGCGGCTTCGAGGGACTTTGGAAGGAACTCGCCGGCAAAGAGGAGTTTCCCACTGAGTCGCTGATTGAGTTACCGGAAACAGTGGAGGAGTTCTTGTCTGGAAAGAGGCGTGGTCATGATCAATGAACACACACTCCCGAAATCAATGTGCCGCAGAGGGCAGCCGCTCCGTGTGCTGATTGTCGGCGCGGGCGGCAACGGCAGCGCGGTGCTGCTCGGCCTGCCCTATCTCCACCAGGCGATGAGGGTGTGGGGCCATTCAGGAGGTCTCCACGTGATGCTGGTCGGCGGAGATCTGGTCTCAGAAACCAACTGCGTCCGCCAGCCGTTTGCTTCGGCCGATGTCGGGCTGAACAAGGCCACCGTGTTGATCAACCGAGTCAATCTCTTCTGGGGTCTGAGGTGGCAGGCCCACCCCGAGCACTTTCACAAGGATTCGCTGAGATCCAATTCGGCAGGTCCTCACCTGATTATTGGCTGCGTCGATACGCGGGCGGCTCGGCAAGCCATTCTGTCCGCAGTCACCCGAGCGAATGACAGCACCGTCTACTGGCTCGACCTCGGCAACAACGCAAGCAGCGGTCAATATGTGCTCGGTCAACCGTTGAACGCCGCAAACCGCAGAAACGCGGGCCGGCTGAGAACCGTGGCGGAGCTCTATCCGGAGATTGCGGATGCAGAAGCGGGCGAAGACCCGCTGCCCAGTTGCAGCGCGGCGGAGGCGCTGGAGCGGCAGGAGCCTTTCATCAATCAGGTGTTGGCGACAAGCGCACTCGCTATGCTGGCGCGCCTCTTTCGCTATGGTGTCCTCACCCATCACGGAGCCTTCTACAACGCTTCAACAGGTCGGACGAGTGTATTGGGCGTCGATCCCGATCTCTGGAAAAAGATCCAAAGGCGCATTCACAGAACTTCATTGGCCGCACGCAAGAAGCTGAGATAATGTCTCGCATACAGGTGGACCATGAAGAAATCTTCAGTCGACTCGGTGCTGGCTCTCGAAGCCAAGATGATCGTTGCGCTGGCATTCCGAAATGGTCCCATCGAGGCTCTGCACGCAGGAAAGCCCTGCCCGACATGCAGTGTCGACAGCGGCTATTCCCGCATCTCCGACGAGGAGATGAAAGGGATCATGAAAGCGGCCGTAAACACGGTCTACTCACTGCTGTGGAAGAAAGACAGCGACAGTGAGGCATATGCCAAGTCCCTTGTTCTGGGAGCGAGATACACCCAGAGCTGGGACGACCCCGAGCAGTAAAACTCCAAGACAAAGTTTCATTCTCACAGAAAGGTGAATCCATGTTCAAAGAACTGGGTCCGCTGCTTCGGCAGAGGACCGTCGTCCTGATCCTGACGCGTTTGGAGGACGACACTATCCGCGTCAACGTCATTCCCCGCAAGCTCAACGAAAGCGAGAACGATGCGCTCACCACTCCTCTTAGCGTGGCTGGCACGGCGGAAGAACTGGACGCCGAACTGCCTTCCGCGCTGGTCCAGTTTGTTGGAGCCCACCTCGAACTGAAGAACACGCTTGAAACCGCCAAGGAGCAGATGGCGGCAGCAGCGAAGGCCGCGAAGGCGGAGGCCCGGTCGAAGGCGGCGCCGAAGACTGTGCCGGTCCAGACCGAGCCAGCGGCGGCTGAGACAAAGAAGTCCGCGGACGAGGCGCCCAAACCTGCCGAACCCAGGAAAGAGGAGCCGGCGCGCAACGCCAGCCTCTTTGACATTGGACCGGCCGCTACGTCAGCTCCCTTGCCCGCGTCGGATGCGCACGAGGAAGAGGAGATTCTTGCGGAGATTGAGGAAGATGACCAGGACAGAGACGAGGACGCGTTGGATGATGCGGCCTAAGTGTGGCTCGCCGACCGGCAAAATCGTCTGGATACATTTCCGAGGATGGGGTTCTCCATCGCTCACAGACATTCAGAGCGTTAGTTGACGAAGTAGCATTATGTGGATGATAATTAACTTGTCAACTGGAGGATCCTCATGGTCACGTTTTCGGAACATCCCAAGACATTGGATGAGATTCAAGCTTCTATCCGAAAGCACCTCGGGGATCCAGGTGCGAAGAAGCCTAGTTACAGCTTCGACCGTCCTTCCAAAACGTCGAATCGTCTTTGTTTTGTGTCCCATGCGACAAGCGACGTCCGGTACGAAATCGAACCGGATCTGCTTCAGATTGTCGCAAAGTCGGGGCGCCTCCATCTGAATCTTGAGTCGTTCCTCGTCAGAACCGAGTTTGCCAAGGACAAATTTTGCATTTGGATTGAGAGTCATCCGGATGCGGACCACAGGCATTTCACCACCGTATTGCGCGAACTTACAACGACCAAGCATCCGGCTTTCTATTCCCGGGTTCTGCGCGCTTTCCGGCGACTCGAAAACGATCTGCCTTCCACGCTGATCGACGATGCCACGGCCGCGCCGTCCGATTACCTGGTGGCGGTAGAGGCATTGACCTCGGCTTCGGAGACGACGCAACTGATCGTGGAAGATCCTTTCATCGCAGCGAAGCTTCGAGGACTCAAGCGAAAACAGCAGATGCTCGAAACTGCGGGCGGAGCTCTGACCTCCGAGCGGGTCGCCGAGGTTCTCGGCATCTCGCGGCAAGCTGTCGACAAGCGCAGGACGTCCAATCAGCTTCTGGCCCTGACTCAAGGGAGACGCGGCTACAGCTACCCGGGTTTTCAGTTTGAGGACGGAAAGACGATCACCGGACTCGAAGAGGTTCTCGCGCAACTCAAGGAACTCGATCCCTGGATGCAGATGGTCTTCTTCACCAGTCCAAACGAGCGGCTGAGTGACAAGACTCCCCTGGAGGGTCTGAAGAAAGGACGCGTGAGCGAGGTCAAGGCCGTGGCAACGGAGTTCGGTGAGCAGGGATCCATATGACGGATCAACCCGGCGATCACCCGTTGCCTCATCCGGAACTGATTTCCCAGAACCCGCTTATATTCACCGTAAAAGCGGGTGACGTTCTCTATCGTCATCACCCGGTCGCGAAAGATCCAATCTACTTTGGCACGAGCGGCGCGAACCGTTTCGACGATCCCGATTGTCCTCGCAGTCACGCTTTCGGAGTTCTCTACGCCGGAGAAGACCCGCAGTGCTGTTTCATCGAGTCGTGCGGTCCGACGACCGGGGTACCGGCTGTATCCGGAGCGTATCTCGATGCCCGCGCAATGGCGACGCTTGAGCTGACCGAAGATCTCCGTTTCATCGACCTCTACTCGACAGGTGGATTGACGCGGATTGGGGCCGACGGAAGGCTTTTCACCGGCTCGTACAAGATCGCGCAGAAATGGTCAGCGGCGCTGCGCGGGCACTCCTCGAAACCCGCTGGCATCCGCTACCCTTCCCGTCACGACCATACTCGCGCGGCGTATGCGATTTATTCGCGACCCGCTACTTCGTTTAAGGTTGGCTCCCTCGGCTCTTTGATGGCGCCCGCAAATAGGAGCCTCCTAAACGACATCCTCACGCTCTATAAGGTCGGATTACTCTGAAGATTGAGATCAGAGATGGGTGCACACTCTTCCTGCCACTCAAAACCCAGCATGGGAGGTACGATGCTCGAGGAAATCTCAAGTTCTACATCAGCGGTCATGAGCGGTACCGGCCAGGAGGTGGCGCGCCAACTCTACCGGACACCGGAACAGAAGACAATCGCCGTCACGTTCTCAGATGACGAAAAGGGGCGGGCGGCCGAACAAGTTGTCCGGCAGTTGATGGAGTTCCTCCCGCAATTGATTCGTGAGCGCCAGCAAGAGACGCTTAACAAATTGATTGACGCATTTCTCGTGAGCGTGACCCCGCGCAAACTGCTGGCCAACAGGCTCGTACGCGCAGCCACGCCCCAAAAGCGACACTAGACAGACCGGCCACGTGCCGGGTCCGGTTGCACTTGCCAATGGCGGGCGCGCCGCGGATGATTGGCTCGCGCTGCTCACGCGTGCTGATTCCGCTACCGGACTTACTTTCCCAGAGCCGAGATCCTCGCTCCTCAAAAGAGTCTTATCTAAAGCAGCCCCGGGTTCTTATATCCAGGTTGTTTCTCCTTCTCCTCTTTTATTGAATCGCGACAATCCGGCTGAATTCCCTTCCAAGGAAATCCCATGAAACCATCAAAGCTCTATGAGGCGCTCCATGCGCTCATCGGAGAACGTGTGCCGCTCCACATTTGGGGCGCGTGCGGCGTTGGGAAGTCCCAGATCGTCTCCCAGGTTGCCAACGATCTCGACTACGACTTTCTCGACGTGCGGGCCGTGCAGCTTGACCCAGTCGATCTTCGGGGGCTGCCGCGGATCGCCGAAGACCAGACCGAATGGGTCCCACCCAAGTTTCTCCCGACAGCAGGGAAGGGAATTCTCTTTCTTGACGAGTTAACCTCCGCGCCACAGATGACTCAGGCTGGTTGCTATCAGTTGGTGCTCGACAGAAAGCTCGGCGAGTATGTGCTGCCCGATGGCTGGGTTGTGATCGCCGCCGGGAATCCGGCATCGGAGCGTGGAGTCCATTTTGCGATGCCACGACCGCTTCGCAACCGGTTTGTGCATCTGGACCTTGAACCGGATCTCGACGACTGGTGCCGGTGGGCGGTCAGGGCTCAGGTCCGGCCTGAGATCATTTCCTTCCTCCGCTTCAAGCCTGAGCTTCTGCATACGTCGGACGCGACGTCGGACGCTAACGCGTGGCCCACTCCACGTTCCTGGGAGATGGCCTCACAGGTGCTTTGCGGTATCGCCCGTCGTCAGAAGACGCAGTTTCTCTCGGGGGCCAGCGAGTTTGAGGCGCAGCTCCTGGATGGAACGGTGGGGCCTGCAGCAGCTTCGGAAC
>Ga0302324_100022777_pt1 | contig 12155 bp, 7 predicted proteins | sample Palsa_T0_1_FD_201949 | JGI IMG/M metagenome (GOLD analysis project Ga0302324, IMG submission 201949) | Peat permafrost microbial communities from Stordalen Mire near Abisko, Sweden - Palsa_T0_1 | ecosystem: Environmental > Terrestrial > Soil > Palsa > Peat permafrost | place: Sweden: Abisko...
AGGCATTACCGCTGATCGGACTGATGAGCGAGAGCTCGACGCCCAACAGCCGCCCGGCCGCGTGCCAGCGCGCTTCGAACGGCATGTCGAAGATGAGGCGCGAGTCCACCGGGGCGCTGAGCCAGGCATTCGCCCGGATCTCGTCCTCGAGCTGCCCGCCCTGCCATCCGGCGTACCCGAGCGCGACCACCGCTTCGGACGGCCCCTCGCCGCGCGCCATGGCCGCGAGGATATCTCGCGAGGTGGTGACGTGGAGCGTGTCCGATACGGTCAGCGTCGAGTCCCATTGTCCGAAGGCCCGGTGCACGACGAAGCCGCGATCGGTCTGCATCGGGCCGCCGCGCAGCACCTGACGCCCGCTCAACTCTCCTTTCGGCAGATTGATCTCCAATTGCTCGAAAATCTCGCTCATGCGCATCGGCAGGGGCTTGTTCAAGATGAGTCCGAGCGCGCCGTCGGCGCTGTGCTCGCAGATCAGCGCCACGGTTTGCGAGAAGTTGGGATCGCCCATCATCGGCATGGCGATCAGCAGCTGGTTGGTCAGGTAATCCGCGTCGCTCATCAGACCCTCCGCGCTTGGCGCCCACCGGCTCGGCGCCCCCGCAAGTCTACGGCGATCCACCCGGATGCGTCTCGGTCCCGCTCGCCGCGTGCGCCGCTGCGGGATCGGCGTAGTACACGCTCGAGCCTTGCGCCGCACCATCCAGGAATTGCCATTCATAGGCAATGCGGATCTCGTCGTGCTTGGTCGCGAGCTCGGGCGGGAAGGGGTCGTAGGGCGAGGCGAGCTTCAAAATGCGCATCGCCGCTTCGTCGATCTCCGCGTGGCCGCTCGAGCGGCGGATGAGGGTCTGCACGAGCCTGCCGTCGGCACCGATGGTCACCTCGATGACCGGAGTCCCCGAAAACTGGCGCCGGCGTACCACGCTCGGAAAGTTCATGGTGCCGACCCGCTCGATCTTGCGGCGCCAGCTATCCAGGTACACGGCGACGTCCGACTCGCGCGTGTCGGCTGCGATCCACAGCTGCTGCTTGGTCTCGCCGCGGATGCGCAGCTCGATGCCGTCGTCGTTGGGCGCCATGCCGAGATCGGGGCGGCTCTCGAGGAGCAGCGGCAATTTGGACGGCTGGTCGTCGGCGTTGGCTGCCGCGAAGTACAGGATCTTGGGCGAGGGGCCGCGCGTCGCGACGACCTCATCGTCCCCGATATCGCTGCCCGACTCCCGCGCCGAGAGCCCCTCACCGTCCGGGATGCCCGGACGGTTTGCCGACATCAACGAGGAGCGGGGAATGAGCGCGCGCTCGCGCTTCAAGGTATTTCCCGATCCGATCTGGCTGCGCTGCGCGAGGTACGCGGCTTTCGGATTCTTCGCCGCGGCGGGGGCCTGATCGTTCACCAGCACCACTTCGAGGGCGGGCCCGTCGCCCTCGGCCGCCTCGTTCCTCTGAGAGCTGAACGTCACGCCGAGGATGATGATGCCGTGCACGAGCGCCGCCAGAAAGCATGTGGTCAGCATGCGGTCGTTCGCGGGCGGCAGCCCTGCTTTCAATAATTCTTCACTCATCGAGCGTCGAGGATACCGGCGATGGCGTTGATCAATCTGCCCCCGACGTCGACATCATGCTTCTTGTCTAATTCTCGAATGCCGGTCGGACTCGTGACGTTGATCTCGGTCACGTAGTCGCCGATGACGTCGAGGCCGACGAATACCATTCCGGCCGCCTTGAGCTTGGGTCCGATGATGGAGCAGAGCCAGCGGTCCCGATCGTTCAGCGGGCGGCTGCGCGCGGTCGCCCCCGCGGCCAGATTGCCGCGGTGGTCGGCGGGGTCGGGCATGCGCTGCAGTGCAAAGGGCACCGGCTCGCCGTCGATGAGGATCACGCGGTTGTCCCCGCCGGTGACGATCTCGGGCAGGTAACGCTGCACGATCGCATAGTGCCGGCCGTAGTCGGTAAGTGTCTCGAACACGACGTTGCGATTCTTGTCGCCCTCCTCGAGCACGAAGATCGACCGGCCGCCCATGCCGTGGAGCGGTTTACAGACAGCCTTGCCGTGCTCATGCAGAAACGCCGCCATGGCTTGCATGTCCCGCGTGATCAGGGTGGGGGCACAGCACTCGGGAAACCAGGCGGTATAGACCTTCTCGTTCATGTCCCGAAGGCCCCGCGGATCGTTCACCACCAGGGCGCCCTGCAGCTCGGCCCGATCGAGGATGTAGGTGCTGTAGATGTATTCGATGTCGAATGGCGGGTCCTTGCGCATCAGAATCACGTCGAATTCGCCCAGTCTAGCCGCGGCGCGCGGGCCGCGAGTGAACCAATTGCGCAGATCGTCGAACACCTCGAGCGGCGCCAAGTTGCCCCAGGCGACACCGTCCCGCAGCCAGAGGTCGCCCAGCTCGGCGTAATTGAGCGGCCAGCCGCGCGCCTGCGCGGCAAGCAGAATAGCCAGGGTCGAGTCCTTGGCCGGATTGATGGCTTCGATGGGATCCATGACCACGACCAGCCGCACTTGAGACATTCTCGAACCTCCGCGCCGTCAAAAATTTCCGCCGCGCCGAGAGGCAGTCTAGCGCAAGCCCGTCGACAGACCTTAAGTCGAAAACTGTGAACCACGCCTCCGTTGTTTGCCGGACATTGGCTCGAAATGTCGACTCCCTACCGTGGCTTGCAGCCCCCGGATATGTTAAAAAGCCACAGGATTCCAGCACCTACGGCGCTTCGCGCCCTTGACCCGCCTCCGAGGACTTTGAGGTTCCATGCAGAGCATCATGAGCAACGGCAAGGCGAAACTCGCGGGACTCAAGGTTCTCGTGATCGACGACAGCAAGACGATCCGGCGCACCGCAGAGACGCTCCTGACGAAGGAAGGCTGCGAGGTGTTCACGGCCGTCGACGGCTTCGATGCCCTGTCCAAGATCGCCGACCACCAGCCCGACATCGTGTTCGTGGATATCATGATGCCGCGGCTCGATGGTTATCAGACGTGCTCGCTCATCAAGCACAATAAGGTCTTCAGGCAGATTCCGGTGATCATGCTGTCGAGCAAGGACGGCCTGTTCGACCGCGCTCGCGGACGCATCGTGGGCTCGGAGCACTACCTGACCAAGCCGTTCACCAAGGACGAGCTCCTCGGTGCGATCGAAGCCCACGTCGGAAAATGACGGAGAATCCTTAGGATGGCGCTCATTCTCATCATCGACGACTCGCCCACCGAGGTGTTCGTCATGCAGAAAGCCCTGGAAAAGCATGGGTTCAAGACCGCCTCGGCGGAGAACGGTGAAGAAGGGATCCGCAAGGCCAAGGCCATGAAGCCCGATCTCATCTTCATGGATATCGTCATGCCGGGCGTGAACGGCTTCCAGGCGACGCGAATGCTGAACAATGATCCGGAGACGAGCCTGATACCGATCATCATGGTCACCACCAAGGGACAGGAGACGGACCGGGTGTGGGGTCTGCGTCAGGGAGCCGTCGACTATCTGGTGAAGCCGGTTTCCGCCCAGGCCCTGGTCGAGAAGGCTCAGGCCGCGCTGGCCGTATGACGAGCACGATAAGCGGGAACGATACAAGCCTCAAGAGCTTGCGCGACCGCCCATTCGAGCTTCTCAAGGAGATGGAGAGGCGCAGCCGCCCGGTCACGGCCGCGAGCGCCCCCGACGCCACGGAAGGCCGCGAATGGGTGGGCGTGGCGTGCCGAATGGGCGGGGAGACGTTCTTGATCGCGCGTGAGGAAACTCGCGAAGTGCTGGGATTTCCGGCAGCCATCACCCGCATTCCGGGCGCGAAGAGCTGGGTCAAGGGTCTCGCCAACGTACGCGGCTCGCTCCTCCCGATGCTGGATCTGAAGCAGTTTCTGGGCAGCGGTGCGACCCACCCCGGGCGCAACACCCGCATCGTCGTAGTCAACCACCGCGAAATTCCGGCCGGCCTCATCGTCGACGAGGTACTCGGATTTCGGCGTTTCGCGGAGACGGAGTTCGATTCCGAGGCGCCCCCGACGGTAATTCGCTGCGAGAGCTATCTCGCGGGAGCCTTTCGCCGCGGCGGCGAGGTGTGGCCGGTGATCAGCTTGAAGAGCCTGGTGGAAAGCCAGAGCTTCCTGCAGGCGGCGAGCTGAATGCGGGCAACCGGCATGATCGCCAATCAACCCCCGCCCAAGATGAATCTCGCCCCGCTGCTCATCGCGGTGATCGCGGCATGCATCGTGGCGGCCATTGCGCTCACCCTGCTCGGACGCTCCGGGGTACCCGTGGCCGCACCTGACGAGCAGCTCGGTTTGGTGATCGAGCGCATTCCCTTCGAGGCGCAAAACGCACTGCGCGGCGAGCTCGGCAGCTTCGATGCCCTGGGCAAGAGCGTGGCACGCCTTTCGAGCACGACCTCGGGCGGCTTGGGCGCCAAGCTCGAGCCGAACCTCGGCAAGCTGACGGCCGCCGCGGCGAGCGTGTCGCAGGCTCGTCCCGCGGTGGAGACCATCGGCGTGGCGAACCAGGAGACGCGCGAGCTCGCCCCGAAGCTGCTTTCGGAGCTGGGGGACCTCGCGAGCGCGGTGGGCGTGCAGAAGCTCGAGGGCATGAGCCGGTATCTCGAGCGATTCGAGCTCACCGTGCAGCGCATCCAGCAGGAGCTGAACGGCCTCGCCTCGGGCGTGAGCGACGCGGCGCCGACCGCGCAGCGTCTCGCGGACAGTCTCGAGTTCTTGAATCAGGTGATGCGCGGCTTGTCGGGCGAGGAATCCGGCATGGCGCTTTCGCGGGTGACCGGCGTCGATGCCGAGCAGCGGCTGAAGACAGTCATACAGCGCAACCAGCAGTTCGCTGCGAGCGTGCGCAAGGCCATCGGGGTCGCCGAAACGCTGTCGAAGGCGCAGGCCGCCGCGCGCTCGCTGCCCGCGCTCGCGAGCAGCATGACCGTGCAGCTGGGCGGGGTGCCCGCGGCGCCGGTGGAGACGGCCGCCGGCTACAAGTACGCGGTCGTGGGTCTGCTGCTCTTGGCGGCGGCGGCGCTCGCCGGGCTCTTCGCCGTGTCGCGCAGGTCCATGAGCGCGCGCCGCACGAGCGAGCTGCGCGTGCGCGAGAATGAGCGCAACCAGGAGGCCATCATGCGCCTGCTGGATGAGCTCTCGAGTCTCGCCGACGGCGATCTCACCGTGCAGGCGACGGTCACCGAGGACATCACCGGCGCCATTGCCGACTCCATCAACTATGCCATCGAGGCGTTGCGCGAGCTGGTTGCGACCATCAACGACAGCGCGATTCAGCTGGATGGCGCCGCGCGCCAAACGCAGTCGGCGGCGGCGCACATGGCCAAGGCGAGCAGCGCACAGTCGAGGCAGATCACGGCGGCGAGCGAGTCCATGGCGGACATGGCCGCCTCCATCGAGGAAGTCTCGGGCAACTCGGAGCGCAGCGCGGACGTCGCCCGCCACTCGGTCGACATCGCCCATAAGGGCGGCGACGCCGTGCGCCGCACCATCGACGGCATGAATGCCATTCGCGAGACCATCCAGGAGACGAGCAAGCGGATCAAGCGCCTCGGCGAGAGCTCCCAGGAGATCGGCAACATCGTCGAGCTCATCAACGACATCGCCGAACAGACCAACATCCTCGCCCTGAATGCCTCCATCCAGGCCTCGATGGCGGGCGAGGCGGGGCGCGGCTTCGCCGTGGTGGCCGACGAGGTACAGCGTCTGGCGGAGCGCGCCGCCAACGCCACCAAGCAGATCGAAGTTCTGGTGCGCACCATCCAGACCGACACCAACGAGGCGGTGGTGTCCATGGAGCGCAGCACCACGGACGTCGTGGGCGGTGCGCTGCTCGCGGAGAACGCGGGCGCCGCACTCGAGGAGATCGAGCAGGTCTCGAACCAGATCGCGAGCCTGGTACAGAACATCTCGGCGAGCGCGCGCCAGCAGGCCGCGGTGTCCGGAAATATCTCGAAGAGTATGCAAGTGGTGCGCGAGATTTCCACGCAGACCGCCGAGGGGTCGACCGCGACGTCCACCTCGATCGCCAAGCTCGCCGCGTTGTCGGCGCAGCTGCGCAAATCCGTCGCCGGATTCCGTCTGCCCGATTACGGCGCCGGCACCACGACGCTCGCCGGCGAGAGGGCGGCCGGACACGCCGGCAACGGGCAGCTCCCGCCCAGTGCAGGCGGCGCCGCGGCGGGCGCCCCCGGAGCCTCCGGGCCCAGCAATCCAAGCGCCGGCGGCCCCGGCAAGATGCGCAAAGCGAGCGGTGCGGGCGCCCGCGCATAGCGGAGGCCCGTCGACGACCGATGAGCGATATCAGATCTCAAACCTTGCATCTCGTCGCCAAGGAGCTGGCGACCACCCTGACCGAGGCGCGCTCCGCCCTCGAGTCGTACGCCGAGCGGCCCGATCAGATCGCTTTCCTCGAGAAGTGCGCCGACCAGCTGCACCTCGCTCACGGCGTGCTGCGCTTGGTCGAGGTGTACGGCGCGGCGCTGCTGGCCGAGGAGATGGAGCACGCCACGCGCTACCTGCTCACCGCCGGCAGCGACCAGAAGAGGCATGGCGATGGGCTCGACGCGCTGATGCGCGCCATGGTGCAGCTGCCGACCTATCTGGAGCGGGTGCTGTCCGGCGGGCGCGACCTCGCTCTGGTGCTCTTGCCGCTGCTCAACGACTTGCGCTCGGTGCGCGGCAGCCCGTTGCTGTCCGAGGGCACGCTGCTGCTGCTCAATTTGAAGTCCGACCAACCGGCGCAGCCGCAACCGCAGCAGCGCGACGAGCAGTCGATCAGCGTGACCCAGTGGGCGAGACGGTTGCGGCCGCGATTCCAGGTCGGCTTGCTCGGCTACATCCGGGGCGAGCGCCCGGTGCAGAATCTCGAGATTCTCGCGAAGGTGGCCGAGAAGCTCGAGCAGGTCGCAACCACCCAGCCCATATTTCAGCTCTGGTGGGTGATCGGCGCGGTGCTCGAGGCGCTGCGCGCGAACGGCCTGGAAGGGAGCGCGACGCTCAAGCGGCTGCTCGGACAGGCCGATCGGCAGATCAAGCTCCTGTACGAGCTCGGCGAGGATCGCTATTGCGAGGACCCGCCCCTCGACCTGCTGAATAACCTGCTCTACTACGTGGCGCGTGCCACGAGCTCCGACGGCCGGATCGCCGCCGTGCGCACCTCGTTCAAGCTCGCGGAGATGCTGCCGGTCGACGACTCGATCGAGCAGGAACGCGAGAGCCTGTCGGCGCCGAGCGTGAAGCTCATGCGCACGGTGGCGGCCGCCATCAAGGAAGACCTCTCGAAGGTCAAGGATGTCCTCGACATCTTCGTGCGCCGCGGCGGCGGCCGGCCCGAGGATCTCGTGCCGCAGCTCGATCTGCTCAAGAAGATCAGCGACACCCTCGGGGTCCTCGGGCTCGGCGAGCTGCGCCAGCGCGTCCAGCAGGAGATTGCGGAGCTCGCCGGGAGCCTGCGCGACGGCAGCAGCCTATCCGAGTCCTCGCTCGTCAAGGTGGCGGGCGTCCTTTTGTCGGTGGAGGACAGCCTGGACGATCAGCTGGTGCGCCTGATCCTGCCGTCCGGAGGCACGGGGGGCAGGTCCGACGGCGCCGAGGAGCACGATTTTGATTTCCGCCAGGTGAGCGAGGCGGTGCTGCGCGAGTGCATCGTCAATCTTGCGCGCATCAAGGAAGCCGTCTCGATTGCCGTACAAAAGCCGAACGAGTTCTCGCCCCAAGGACTCGACAACGTGCCGCAGCTTCTGCGCGGCATCACCGCCGGCTTGTTGATGCTCGGCAAGGGCCGCGCGGTGGAGCTGATGGATGCGATCGGCGGCGAGGTCCGCAAGCTGATCGAGCCGGGGGCAGGCGTTCCCGACGCGCTGCGGCTCGAGCGCATCGCCGATGCGATCGTGAGCATCGAGTACTACATGGAGACTCTGCAGAACGGCCGTGCGGACCCGTGGTACATGCTCGACAACGCCGAGATGTGCATCCGGGCACTGAATGCCGAGGCCGCCCCGCAGGTGCCGAGCGTCGATCTTCCCGAGGACGCGCCCCTCTCCGACGCCGACGTCGCAAAAGCTCTCGAGGCCGGCTCGTTGGCGGCCACGTCCGTCCTGGAGGATCGCGCCCTGCGCGCCCATTCGGCGACCCAGCCGGTGATCAGTCCCGCGGAGGCGGAAGCCGTCGATCCGCAGTTCGTGGAGCTCTTCATCGAAGAGGCCAAGGAAGAGATTATTTCCATCCAGCGGACTTTCCCGCTCTGGGACCAGAATCCCATGGATCTCGAGTCGCTCGCGTCCCTGCGCCGCAGCTTCCACACGCTGAAGGGCAGCGGCCGCATGGTGGGTGCGCGACTGATCGCCGAGTTCTCATGGGCGATCGAGAACTTGCTCAACCGCATCATCGACAAGACGCTTTCGCGCACACCGGCGATGATGGGGCTCTTGCGCAACGCCGTCGCGACCCTGCCGCAGCTCGTGGAGCAGCTGGAGCACGGCGGAGACTTGTCGGTCGAGGCACTCATGTCGCGCGCGTTCGCCTACGCCGACGGGCGCGAAGCCGATCAGGCGCCGCCGCTCGCGGCCGAGGATCGCGACGTCGCGACGGGCTCGATTCCAACGGCGGGCTCCGAAGCGGCATCCCCGGTTCCTGCCGCGGCGCTTGCGCCTGTGCCGGTACCCGCGACGGGCGCTGCGCCGGCGAAGCCGCCCGCGGTTCCGGCCGTCCCTGCCATGGACCCGCAGCTGCACGAGATCTACAGCAAGGAAGTCTCGAGCCATCTGGCCGAGATTCGCAACTATCTGAGCAAGCGCGCGGGCTTGCCGGCGCCGCACGAGCTGCCCGAGTCCGTGTACCGAGCCATCCATACCTTGAGCGGCAGCTCGAAGATGGCCGAGGCGCGCCACGGCATCCGCATCGCCGAGCCGCTCAACCATTACATGCGGAAGGTTTTCGACAGCGGCCGCGGCATGTCGGCTGCGGCGCTCATCGTGCTTGCGGACGCAGTTCGCTCGATCGACAACGTCGTATCGCACATCAACGAGTCGACCGCGTTCTTCGCGGAACAACCCTCGCTGCTCGAGCGCTTGGCGGTGCTGGATGCGGAGCTCGATGCCGAGCTCGCGACCGTGATCGAGACGAGCTCGTCCGCGATCGTGCCCCAGCTGACACCGCCGGTCGACGCGCCGGCACCCGCGCCCGCAGCGATCCCACCGGCATCGCTTGTGCGTGCGCCGCAGGCGCCTGCGCCAGAGGCTCCTGTCCCCGCCGCGGACGAGTTCGATCACGAGATCGCCAATATCTACTGTGAGGAGGCGACAGAGCTGATCGAGGCGGCGGAGCTGTCGCTCACCGCCTGGAATCACGACCGCAAGGACAAGCAGCCCGTCGCGGAGCTGCAGCGCACGCTGCACACGTTGAAGGGCGGCGCCCGCATGGCGGGGATCTCTGCCATGGGCGATCTGAGTCACGAGCTCGAGACGCTGGTGATCGCGATCGATGGCGGCATCGTGACCGGGGACGATCACGCGCACTCGGTGATGCAGGCAAGTCTCGATGAGCTCGCGCGCATGCGCGATCTGGTGAGCACGGGCGTGCTGCCCGCTTCCGCACAAGCCTTGCTGGCCCAGATCCGCGACCTGAGCAGCGGAGTCGCCTCGAGCGACGCCCGCGCGGCCCCCATCGCCGCGGCACCGGCTGCAGGGGCGGCCGCGGCCGAAGATCTACGGCCGGTACCCCCCGCGCCGGCGCAGCCGGCCGTGCAAGCTGCCGCTCCGAGGAGCTCTCTCGCAACGCCTGCGGCGGCCGGCGCTCCGGCGGCCGCCGCTCCGGCGATCACGGAGGAATCGCAGCCGTCGATCTCGGTGTCCGAGGAATCGCTCTCGCAGCTGGAGCTGACCAGCGGACCGGTCCTGCCGGGACGCGAGAGCGCGCCGGCGGAGCGAGTCGAGATGGCGCGCGTGGATGCGGACTTGCTCGACGTGATGCTCAACAACGCCGGCGAGGTGAGCATCTTCCGCTCGCGGCTCGATCAACAGGTCAATTCCATCGACTTCAATCTGGCCGAGCTCGCGCGCACGGTGACCCGTCTCAAGGAGCAGCTGCGGGCGATGGAGATCGAGACCGAAGCGCAGGTGCTGAACCGGCATCAGGACGAGGATAATCCCCGCCACCAAGAGTTCGACCCCCTCGAGCTCGACCGCTACTCCTCGCTCCAGCAATACTCGCGCGCTCTCTCGGAGACCTCGGGCGACGTCGCCAGCATTCAAGGGTTGCTGGAGACGCTCACGCGCGAGGCACAGAACCTTCTGACTCAGCAGGCCCGTACCATCACCGAGCTGCAGAACAGCCTGATGCGCACGCGCATGGTGCCCTTCCAGCGTCACGTGCAGCGGCTCACCCGGCTCGTGCGTCAGGCGGCTAACGACACCGGCAAGCGGGCGGAGCTCGTGGTGCAGGGGGCCTCGGCCGAGCTCGATCGTCAGATGCTCGAGCGCATGGTGCCGCCGCTCGAGCACATGCTGCGCAACTCCGTCGTGCATGGCATCGAGGCGCCCGACCGCCGCGCGGCGCTCGGCAAGCCGGAGGGGGGCCGGATCTCGGTGAGCCTGACGCGCGACGGGGCTGAGGTGGTGATCGTGGTGGCCGACGACGGCGGCGGCATCAACGTCAAGCTGATTCGCGAGAAGGCCGTGGCCCTCGGTCTCGCCGACCGCCACTCGAAGCTGACCGACGAGGAGGCGATGCAGCTCATCCTCGAGCCGGGGTTCAGCACGGCGGGACGCGTCACGCAGGCGGCGGGCCGGGGCGTGGGGATGGATGTGGTCGCGACCGAGGTCAAGAAGCTCGGCGGCGGACTGTTCATCGAGTCGACGCCGGGCAAGGGCTCGCGCTTCACGATCCGACTGCCGTTCACCCTGGCGATCAGCCAGGCGCTGATCGTGCGTGTCGCCGAGGAGGTATATGCGCTGCCGCTCGCGACCGTGGAGGGCGTGGTGCGATTACCGCGCAACATCGTGGCGCGGCACCTCGGCAAGGACTCACAGCTGTTCGAATACGGCGGACAGAAATATCGCTTCCAGCAGCTCGGCACCTTCGTCGGTCTCGGCGCCACTCGTCTGCCGGAGACGGATGTGTCGATGTCCGTCGTGCTCATCCGCGCGGGCGAGCACTCGACCGCGCTGGTCACGGACGAGCTGGTCGGCAGCCGCGAGATCGTGGTCAAGTCGCTGGGGCCGCAGATCTCGGGCATCCGCGGCATCGCCGGCGCCACCATCCTGGGCGACGGGCGCATCGTCGTGATCCTCGATATGGGATCGCTGGTGCGTTCGGAATGGCGCGCGCGTCCCACGGACACCACGGTGCTCGAGCAGCGCGACCGGCGCACGTTCGCGCTGGTCGTCGACGACTCCATCACGGTACGCCGAGTCACGCAGCGACTGCTCGAGCGCAACGGCATGCGCGTGCTCACGGCGAAGGACGGCGTCGATGCGGTAACGTTGCTGCAGGAGAATCTGCCCGACATCATCCTGCTCGACATCGAGATGCCGCGCATGGACGGTTACGAGGTCGCCGCCCACGTGCGCAGCGACCCGCGGCTCAAGCACATCCCTATCGTCATGATCACTTCGCGGGTGAGCGAGAAACATCGCGCGCGGGCGATCGAGCTCGGCGTCGACGATTATCTGGGCAAGCCCTATCAGGAAAGCCAGCTGCTCGACGCCATCGAGCCGCTCGTGAACCGCCGCAGCGCCGTCGCACGGTAGCGCATGTCCGATCTGCGCGACGAGCTCTACAGCCTGCTGGTGCCCTTAAGCGGCGAGCGGCTGATCGTGCCCCGGGCCTGCGTCGCCGAGGTGATGGGTTATCAGCCGCCCGCGCAAATGACCAATGCCCCGCCGTGGTATGCGGGCCTGGTCACCTGGAGCGGACGGAACGTCCCCGTGGTGTCGTTCGAAGGCACCATGGGACAGCCGCTGCCGAGCGTCTCGAGCCGCACGCGCATCGTGATATTTCACGCCGCCGCGGGGCTGTTGCCCGGCGGCTGCTTCGGCATGCTGACGCAGGGCTTTCCGCAGCTCGTGCGCGTCAATGCGGACGTCATTCTCGCGGACGTCTCGCGCAGCTTCGCGGAGCGCGCGCCCGTCATCTGCCAGGTGCGCATGGTCAACGAGACGCCGCTCAT
>Ga0302324_100022779_pt1 | contig 12155 bp, 10 predicted proteins | sample Palsa_T0_1_FD_201949 | JGI IMG/M metagenome (GOLD analysis project Ga0302324, IMG submission 201949) | Peat permafrost microbial communities from Stordalen Mire near Abisko, Sweden - Palsa_T0_1 | ecosystem: Environmental > Terrestrial > Soil > Palsa > Peat permafrost | place: Sweden: Abisko...
TCTCCCCCACCAACTCACCCTGATAGGCATCGCGAATGCCGTCACGATAGTCTTGGGACTCCATGGGAGAAAGGTATAACATCCCGCGGCGGTTTATAAAATCGCTTGAGCCACGGCCGGCAACAAGGCGCACTCAAATCCTAATAAAGAACAACCAACTTAAGGAGTTCCTATGTCACTGAAGCGTACCCTAGTCCATTCGGCAGCGCTGATGGCGCTCGCATTTACTTCTGCAGCCGCGATTGCAGACGACCACCCCTACAGCGAAGGCCCGGTGGTCAATGTCTCCAGAATACGAACGGTGGACGGTCATTTCGAGGACTACATGAAGTTCGTCGCCACATCATGGAAACAGGAGCAAGAACTGGGAAAGAAGGCCGGCGATGTTCTGAGCTATGAAGTCCTCACGGTCGAACCTCGTACACCCGACGATCCCGACGTTCTACTGGTTGTTTATTACAAAAACTGGGCGGCGCTTGACGGATCAATCGCCAAGAGTGACGCGATTGCAAAGGCGGTGAGCGGTTCTCTCAGCGCGTCGGACAAGGCGGAAGCGGATCGAGGTGCTATACGCCGAGTTTTGGGTTCTTCGACCATGCAGGTACTAAAACTCAAATAACGCGACGACCCCAACAAGAGGGGGCTGCGCGTGCAGCCCCTCTTTTTGCGGGCCCTTAGCCCATCGACGTGATGTGCTCCGGCGTGATCTTGAAGATCACTCGTACTTCGCCCGGCTGTCCAAACGGATATTTATCCTTGTCCAGGTATTTCTTCGCCATTTTGTCAATGTGCGAATCTGCCCCGCTTAAGGTTCGTTCGCTCACACGACCACGGACTTCGAGATATCGATACGGATTGTCGGGATCCGTGATGGATATGGAGACACGACCATCACGCTGCAGATTTTTATCCTTCTGCCGCCCTACCGCAGTGTTGAAGATCACCCTCTGGCCGTCGTAGTCGATCCACACGGGCGTCACCTGCGGTTCTCCGCTCGGCATCAGCGTCGCAAGATGCGCGAGCGTCTTCTTCGTGAACAGATCGCGAAACGTATCCGGAATGACGGGTGCGGCCATGGGGGCTCTCCGTGGTAGTGAGTGGGCGTAAGCTTAGCGAGAATCCGCCGTTTTCGGTATCCCCCGCATGTTCAGTCCATGGTCGATTCCTACAATATTCGCAAGACGACTATTCGGGCCTGAATGCATTTCATAAATTTAAATTGCGCGTGCATGGCATGCAGGTCGCGTCACGCCGAATGCCGACGCATGCCGGAGCTGCGGCCTTTGCGTCAGCGCCTGCCCGGAGCACCCATCACTCTCATGCGTCACGGCACGGAGCCATAACTTGAGCGAATATCGGTCAGGGTGAAAATTCCGCCGGTCGTCCGAGCAGCGTTTTGCGCGGATGCCGGCTATCGAGCGGCTCGCCGGAAAAATACAGGAGGCGCCCAAACGCCTGCTGCGGATTGATTGCGAAGCGCTTGTCGGGATCGCCGATGAGCCCGAAGCCCTTGTCGCGCAGATAATCGGCTGCTGCCCGCACCGAGCGGACCTTGAAGGTAAGGCAATAGATCCCTTGAATGTCCCGGCAATGCCGGGCCAAGGGTGTATCCGGCGCCACCGGCTGCATCGCCTCGAGCACGTTGTCGCCGATGAGGAAGGAGGCACATTCGGCGCCCTCCTCCGGAAGCTGCCGCGACGATAGTTCCGGCCACCCCAGCTTGCCCCCAAATATCTGCCGCGCCATGGCGAGGCTTGGAGTGGAAACGCCGATGCTCTGCAGCTCCTCGATCCCGAGCGGATGCGAATCCCGCCACCACTGCGGATTCCATGCCGGCTTGATCCGTGGATCGTTCATCAAGTCGCCTTTCAGAAATTCCAAGCGTACGCCCAGCGTATCGTCGCGATTGAGAAGGAAATAGCGCTCTTCCATTCCGGCGTAGGATTTAAAGATAAAACCCCTGTCCCGCACCCAGGCTCGGGCTGCATCCAGGTCAGCAACCATAAGCGCGATGCCAATCCACATGCCGGCGCGCGCATGCTTTCGCAGCATGCTGCCGATGACGGATTCTGGCGAAAGCCCCGCCCCCATCGGCGCGATGGAGATCAGCATCGTGTTGCCGACCACCATCAAGGTCTCTTCGCGGTCGAGCCTCATGGCTAGGGTCTCGGGCGTGGTCAGCATCTCGAATGCAGTTTCGGCGCCAAAGACATCGGTTAAAAAGGCGTCGCACGCCTTGCGCGTTGCATTGTCGGGAACCGCCCAGCTGATGTGGGCAAGGGGAAAAGCAATCATGATCAGGGCATCAGCCATTCCCCGTTGGCGGCGAAGTATTTTTCCAGCACTTCCTCGCCCAGCGGCTTCAGCATCCCGTAAACCTTGGCCTTGATATCGGTGCCGCCTTCCACGTGCGGATAATCCGTCGAATAGCAGTAACAGCTCGAGAGGTTGGGATAGCGGGTGAAGAACTGGTCGACCGGTTCGACCACATTGTGCGGCGTTACGCGCACGTTGCGCGCGATGTACTCCGACGGCTTCATCGAAATCGTGTCGACCATCCGGCGCGCGAAAACCTTCGTCGCCCACATATCGAGGCTCTCGCTCAGCGGCCCGAGCCAATGTGCGCCAAGTTCGATTGCGCCGAAACGCAGCGTCGGGTGGCGCTCGAACACGCCGCCCATCACCATCACCGTCAAGAAATGCTCGATGGCGAGGTGCAGCGTCGAATAGGAATACGCCTCGAGGCCCACTTCGAGCCCGAGTTTTTGCGGTTTGAACGCGGGTGCGCTGCTCCACTCCGACGAGCTGAGAAAACCGAGATCGCTGCCGACATGCGCCAGGACCGGTACCTTGCGTTCGGCAAACAGGGCCCAGAAAGGATCGAGCTTAGGGGAGGCCGGAGACAGGCCGGCAAGCGGCAGACCTGTGTTGATGAGCACGCCCTTGAGGCCGGCATCGAGCAGGCCGTTGGATTGTTTCATCAGGTCGTCCAGGTCGCGGGGTGCCTTGAGCATCCCGACGATACGCAGCCGGTCCGGATCGAGAGCCGAGCCGCGAATCGCCCAGTCGTTGTGCTCATCGATGCCGGCGAAACCAATCGTCCGCGCCTGCTCGGGAGTCAGCCCGACGCCCAAGTGGCTCTGTACCCCTTTGGACATCGCTCCGCCGCCACCGTCGGCGCCGGTCGACAAGATTTGCCCCCATAAACCAAAGCTCGGAAAGATCAATTGGCGGCGCACGCCCATCAGGTCCAGCACCTCGAGCCGCCGCTTCATGTCGAAGGCGCCGGGGGCGCCGGTGTGCCGCTGATTCCAGACGTTGTCGAGCGTCATGGGTGAGTCGTCCGCCGCCTGGCCCGGCCGATTGATGTAGCCCTCGCCCAGTTGGACTATCAACGGCTCGCAAATACGGGACAGGCGCTCGGCAGTCGGGCCGAAGATTCTCGCCCACAAATGCGGCGGGGCGAATTCATGGCCGTCGACATCCAACGTTCGGTCGAGTAGAGAAATGCCCGTCGCCTGCGTAACTGTCGCCCGTGTATGTATGGTCTCCACGGCGTTCCCCCCTGTTGGCTGCCTGCGCTCAGCCGAAACTGATCGCGATTTTTCCCAGATGCTGGCCGCCTTGCAAACGCCGCAGCGCCTCGGGCAATTGCGCGAAATGGTAGCGGCTGTCGATAACCGGATGAACCTTGTGAAACGCCAGCGCACGCATGATGGCCTCGAAATGTTGGCGGCTGCCCACGCGTATCGGCGCTATATCGACACTGGCCGAGAACATCGACGAGGTCACATTGGGAGCACCGGTCAACAGGCCGACGAGCGCAACGCGGCCGCCGACCCGCGTGGCCCCGAGGGAGCGATCCACCGTCTTGGCGCCGCCGATTTCGACGGTCACATCGACCCCCGATCCGCCCGTCAGCTCGCGCACTGCCTTGTGCCATTCAGGCACGGCGCTATAGTCGATCGTTTCATCTGCGCCCAGCCTCTTGAGCTGTGCACAGCGCTCGGCACTCGATGAGATCATGATGACTCGCGCGCCAAATAGTTTCGCGAACTGCAGCGCGAACAACGACACACCACCCCCGCCTTGCGTCAGCACGGACATACCGGGCATCAACGGCGCCCCATCGCACAGCGCGCACCAGGCAGTCACCCCGGCGCAGGGCAGCGAGGCGCCTTCCTCGAAGCTCAAGTGAGGAGGCAGTGCAACCACCTCGGCCTGATTGACTACGACCTGCTCGCGCATCACCCCTTGGAGCGTGCTGCCGCCGCGCCCTCGGGCTCCAGGCGACGGTTGCCAGTCTCCTCCGATCCAATCGGGGTTGAAGGTGAGCGCAACCCGCTCGCCGACCTTGACGCGCCAGACATCGGCACCGATCTCGATGACCTCGCCGGCGCCGTCCGAGACGGGAATGAGATACTCGAAGGCCGACGGACCGAGAAATCCGGAGACGGCCAGCAGATCACGATAGTTGATCGATGCCGCACGCATGGCGATGCGGACCTGGCCGGGACCGAGCGCAGCGGGCTCGGGAATTTCTTCGATGGCCAGAGACTCCAGACCTTTTTGGCTGCGTGAGACGAATGCTTTCATGTCGGCCTATTCCTCAAATCCCCAGGCGAAGCCCGATCCTCTCCGGATTGACCGTCAGCGGGCGATCGTAGGAGCAATCGGTCCGGTCCTTTGCCACTTTGCCTCCGCCTGCCCGCGCCGCCAGGGTTTCCGGCGTCACCATGCCTTCGGCACCCCACCACTCCAGCACGCATTTTCGGGCGGCTATTCGCCATTGCCCATTGCGCTTCTCCAGGCGATCCAGGTAGCGGCCGCCAAAAGTAGCAAGCTTACCCTCCCCTTCCGTCATGCCCGCGAACATCCAGTAGGTCTCGGTATGCGCTACGTTGCCTTCGAGCGAGCAGGTGTGATTCGTGATGATGTGCTGATGAGTTTTGAAGTGGCGCAAGTGACTCGGGCCCGTCCATTCGTAAAAATCATCGGGCCCACCACAGAACATTCCGTGATCATCGAGTGCATCCGGATGGTAGCAACTCAGCAGTATGGCCTTGTCCCTACGATCTATTCCGCGGGAATAGTTGGCCATCACTTCGCGGATCGCCTGTTTGTCGTGAAGTTCGCGAATCATCTTGTCCAACTCGACGTTGCTCGCCATATCTCCTCCCCAAACGACAGTTTCGGCTAGATTACGCTCATCGGAGTTCTCTAGGACGAGAACGACCCCGCCTGCTTGAGCCATTGCGCGCGGCTCGATATGAGGCGTTACGCGCAGGGCATCCGGCGGCCTGTTTAAATACTGCGCCGCGGCCCGCGGAGAGTTAAAATATAGCATGGGCAGTATCACACGAAGCTATCGAATTCGCGTCTATCCGAACGGCGCTCAGCGCCGTTTGCGGGATCGCTGGTTCGGCGCTTACCGCTGGCTCTGGAACACTGCGCTCGAGATCCGTACCGAGGCTTACCGGCAATGCGGTCTGACACTCATCGGCAACGACATTTCGCGCTGGCTGACGCAGTGGAAGCAGACCGAAGGGCACGAGTGGCTTAAAGTAGTGCCCGCGACCTGCCTTACCCAGTGTCTTCGCGATCAAGATACTGCCTTTCGCAACTACTTCGCCGGCCGTGCTAAGCATCCAAAGTTCAAGCGTAAGGGCAGCGCAGGGAGCCTGCGTTTTTCAGGACGCAGGGGTCGCCTGGAAGCGGGGCATTTTCCGGCTGGCATGACAGGTTGATCATTGAAGTGGATCGCTGGTATGCCTCGAGCAAGATCTGCTCGAACTGCAAGCACCAGCTCGATGAGTTGCGGCTGGATGTGAGGTCTTGGACATGCCCGAAATGCAAGGCATTCCATGACCGAGACATCAATGCCGCACGGAATGTGTTGATGGAGGGACTCCGTCAGCTTGCCGGTCGTGATGACCGGGACCTGCGCGTGGAGGCGAGAGTTTCATCCCCAGAAGAGATTCTGTGGGAGGTGCTCGCACATGGCGACGAAGTGCAGTCACGCGAAGCGGGCAATGCGATCGAGCCTGTCTGGAACAGGCGACATTGCATTAGTGGCGCAGTCAAGTTTTGCCAAACGTTAGAGGTCCTCCGTCTCGTATCCAGAGCCGTTGATGTTGTCGGCATTGAGGATCAAGATGCGTGCGAAGGGGGGCACCCATGCAAAAAAACGCGATGGCAGCGGATCACGCGAGCATTGATTTTGGCCTCGCGGGCAAGGTCGTGCTTCTGTCGGGTCTTACGCTGTCATCCTATGCGCTGTTCGGATTATCGCCGGTTCTACCGGCGATCGCGGCCCATTTTTCGCACATCCCGGACGCGGGCCTGCTGACGCGGTTGCTGATCAGCGCCGCCGGGATCGTCGTGGCGGTTGCCTCGCCGATCGTCGGAGCAATCGCGGATCGCATCGGCGCCCGCCGCGTTCTTCTACTCGGGCTGATCGTTTACGCACTGGCGGGATGTGCCCCGTTTTTTCTCGACAATCTGTACGCCATCCTCCTGTCACGCATTGTGATGGGTTTTGCGATCGCTGCGGTGGGAGCAGTCATTCTTGCCATCCTGGTCACTCACAGTACGGGTGCAGCACGCAACCGCTGGCTTGGGTATCTGACGACGACCGCGACCATCGTCTCGGTTTTTTACTCCCCCATCGTCGGTTACATTGGCCGCTTCGGCTGGCGCTGGCCTTTCTTGACATTTCTTTTCGCGCTGCCGTTGATCGTGCTGACAATTCTCGGGATCGAACCGGACCCTCGGCGGGTGATGGTGGAGAAACGACCCGCTGGCGCGAACAAGTCGGTCGGTTTTTCGCTGGGCACCCCGCTGGGGTTCATCATATTCGTGCTGGTGGCCGGTGCAGTACTCGTCAGTCCCTCGGTCTACATCCCGTTTAGGATCCGAGAGATCGGCATCACCGATAGCGCCAGCATCGGCCTGTTGTTGATTCCCGCATCCATATCGGGTGTCGTCGCCGGGTTCAGCTACGGCTGGATCCGCTCGAAATTGTCGATGTCCCTGACGTTCGTCATCGGCTTTTCCTCCATGGCGGTGGGTTTACTGACCACGGCCACCGCGCATGAGGCCGTTCAGGTCGTAGTCGGCCAGATCATTACCGGTTTCGGCACGGGCATCAACATGCCCAGTTTTTTCCTGCTGGCCTCACTCGCGGGATCCGATGCCTATCGTGCTCGAACGATGGGGTTCGCCAAAAGCGGTGTGTATGGCGGGCCCATGCTGGGTCAACTTCTCTTGGAGCCGGTCATTGCCCGCACCAATTTTGCGACCGTGCTGTCCCTGCTCAGTTTGGGCTGCGCAGCGTTTGCCGTCCACTACGTGCGGCAGGTGATCCTCCAGCACCGTGCGCCGGTGCAGCAGACGTAGCGCGGGAACACGTAGCACAGGATTGCGCTAACCGGCGGTACGCGTCCCTTGCAAGCAGAGCTTCTCGATTCCTCGCGATGTGCGCCCAAGCCAAAGATTGCCGGCGCCGTCCGCGGCTATTTTGTGGATCGTCGCGGAGAGATCCGCGCCTTCCGAGTTTGGGCCGAGAAAGGAACCGATGATCTTCCAGGCCTCCAGGTCAACGGTCCAAATGCGCGAGTTGCTGCCATCCGCCACGAACATGAACTCGCCGTTTGGACTGAAGGCGGTGTTGAACGTCGTGCCAAAAGGGCTGTCTGCCTTGAATTCCAACTCACGCACGAAGCGCACATCGGTGCGCCCGATCGCGTCGAATACTTGGATCCGATCGTTCTTGCGATCGCAGACATACAGATGTCCTTCGGGGCCGAGGCTGATGGCATGCACCGGATTATTGAATGTCTCCCGGCCCGACGCGGGGAACGGAGACGCGTTGCCGTAGGCGCCCCAGGCACGCAGGAATTTCCCCGTGTCGGAATTAAAGACAGCGACGCGATGATTGACATAGCCGTCCGTGATATAGACCTCCCGACGCGACCAATCGTGGTACGCATCCGTCGGGCAACCGAGATGACTGCCGCTCTCGTCATTGCCCGCGACGCCGAATTCACCGATACGCAGCAGCAGTCTTCCATCGCGTGCAAAGCGCTGCACTGCATGGTCGTGCTGCTTGTTCGCGCCAAATACCCAAATCGTCCCTGCCGTATCGATCGAAATCGTTTCCTCCTGCCTCGGCCATTGAGGCCTGCCATCGATGTATGGCAGATGGCCGTCCCCACCCCATGCTTGTATGAAATTGCCGCGGGCATCGAATTCGACAACCGGCGGCAGGCGCGCGGCCGGGTCTTTGCTCTGATCGGGCGGGCCCCATTCCATGTTGGACGCGATGTGCAGCACCCATATGTGTCCATCGTCCGGCGCCACCGCCAGCCCCGTGACGGCACCCAGCGTACGTCCCGGCGGTAGATTCACGGCAGGAAGCTCGGCGACGAATGTCGGCAACGTCCGCGCTGTCTGCTTGATCAGCATGTTGGGCCCCCAAAGCCTCGCCTCTGTGCCGGGTAAAACACCTCGATACCCTCGCTGCCCGCGCGCCGAACGGCATTCTTGCGGTGGCGCAACGTGTGTACTAATGTACAACAACACTGTTCTCTTCGGATCCATCAGTGGGTAATCGGCAGGCAGGTTCTGCGCCCCGGACCCGCATCCGGTGATGACAATGTTCGAGTCTTGCAGCGATTGGGGGCGGCGTCCAAAAAAAACAAGGTTGGCCGGTGATGCCGGTGAGCCTATCGATGCGAAGCGTGGGAGACATTCACGCAAGCGATGGGGGAATGCATGCATAGAGCAAAGTTTGCGGCGGCCGCGCGGGCATTCGCGTTGGCGGTCACCCTGATTTCGGCGGGCCCTGCCTGGGCACAGCAAGGTGTCGGGGGCGGCGCGAAGCCGGCCAACGAAGCCGATGCGCTGACCGAGATCATCGTCACCGCGACCCGCACCGAGGAACGGGCGCAGACCGTTCCGATCTCGATGACGGTTTTCAACCAGCGCGAGTTGGAGGATCACAACATCGTGAACGCCGGCGACCTCGCCACGTACACCCCGTCTCTGTCCGTCAACACGCAATATGGCCCGCAGAATTCGAGCTTCGCGATCCGCGGCTTCGTCCAAGATCAGGGCACCGCGCCTTCGGTCGGCACATTCTTCGCCGATGTGGTCGAGCCGCGCGGTCCCAACAACGCCGATCCGGCCGGCGACAGCGCGCCGCCGGGCACGTTCTTCGACCTGGAAAACGTTCAGATTCTCAAGGGCCCGCAAGGCACGCTGTTCGGCATCAACACCACCGGCGGCGATGTGCTGATCGTGCCGAAGAAGCCGACCGGAGATTTCGGCGGCTATGCCGAGATCTCAGGCGGCAATTACGGCATGGTGGGCGCACAGGGGGTCATCAACCTGCCTCTGAACGACAGGGTGAAATTTCGTCTCGGCTTCAACTATGAGCGCCAGGATGGCTATCTGAAGAATATCTCCGGCATCGGACCGGACAATTTTGACAACGTCAATTTCATTGCCCTTCGCGCCAGCGCTCTCATCGACGTGACCGACACCGTTCAGAACTACACGATTCTCACCTACAACCGCTCCGATACGAACGGCTTTTTCGAAAAGACCATCGCCTGCGAAAACGGCCTCAGCCTCGGCTCGTTTGCCTGCGGCCAATTGGCGAAAGAGGCGGCAGCAGGCGCCGGCTTTTACGATGGCGAGCAGAGCGTGGCGGTCCCGTCCTCCAAGCTGACGCAGTGGCAGATCATCAACACCCTCGAGTGGCGCGTTAATGACGCGCTGACGATAAAGAACATCGCGAGCTACGCGCAATACACGGACTATCTCAACGATCCGTTGTTCGGCACTGATTTCGCCACGCCGGCGATACCGGGAATCTATCCGAGCTTCACCGTTGATTTCGCACATCCCGGGCCGCCCCCGGGCGCCGCAACGGCGGACGAGAACACCTACACCGAGGAGATACAATTTCAGGGCAACGCGCTGGATCATCGCTTCACGTGGCAGGGCGGCCTCTATTTCGAGGGCAGCGATCCTCTGGGTCTGGAAGGCGTCCAATCGGATATCCTCGGGGCATGCACGAATGTGGCCGCTCTCCAATGCTTTGATCCGGTGGGCTTTTTGACCTCCCTGGCGGTCGGGGTCCCGGTTCACGTGGCGTCGGCCAATTACTACGAGGGCTACACCCACTTTCGCGACTATGCGGTGTACGGACAGGCGAGCGAGAAATTGAATGATCAATTCAAGATCACGGCGGGCTTACGCTACACCTACGACAATGAAAGCAATACGGACAACTCGGTGGCCTACTCGGGATTCCCCTATTTTCCGACACCTGTGAACCCTGCATTGCTGACCCAGTCGTGCGTCTTTACGGTCGCCGACAACGTGGCCCAGGGTTGCCCGACGCGTTACGAGGTGAATTCGCATGCACCCACCGGGATGATCGATCTCGATTACACGCCGAACGAGAACATCCTGGATTATGCGAAATATACTCGCGGCTATCGGGCCGGCGTGATCAATCCCAACGTCGGCCCGCCCTACAATTACACTCAGCCGGAAAAGGTGGACACCTTCGAGATCGGCACCAAGATGAGCTTCATGGAGCCGATCAGCGGTATCTTTAATATATCGGTGTTCGACAATGAGTTCCGCAATCAGCAGCTCTCGGTCGGCTTCATCGCGAACGACAATGCTCCCGTTGCACCCACCAGCGTGCCTCTCAATGCGGGCAAGTCGCGCATCTACGGCGCCGAGGTGGAAACACGCATCACGCCCGTCAGGGGATTCACCATCGGGGTTGGCTACGCCTATCTCAACGCACGTATCATATCGGTGCCCAATTATCCCGACGTCGCCAACTCCGCCTATGTGGTATCGGGTCCGCCGGCGGCCGGCGACCGATTGACCTTGACGCCCAAGAACAAGGTCACGCTGACCGCCACGTATTCCTTGCCTATCGATCCCGCCATTGGAAAAGTAACGATCGGCACCACCTTCACCCACACCGACAGCGAGGTCGCCAATTACATCGACAGCACACTCACGGGGTCGCCGTTCACGGCCCTGAGCATACTTCCCGCGAGCAATCTTCTCGATCTGAACCTGAATTGGAATTCGATCGTAGGGTCACCGATCGACCTGTCCGTGTTTGCCACCAATGTGACCAATGAAGAGTACTACACGACCATTCCCGGTCTCGCGCAAGGCACGGGGTTCGAGACGGCGGGCCTCGGCCAGGCGAGAATGTATGGTGCCCGACTGCGTTACCATTTCGGCAAGTAAGGAGCGTGTCCAAGCGCGGATTCCGGCATTACTTGTCGCGTGGCGGCGCGTCTTGCCATGCTCCGCTGTCCTTCCGCTCCTTGAGCGCCCTCTGCAGGTTCAGGCGTACGCTATCCGGCAGCCGGCTGATGTCGATCGGGAAGTTGTGCAGCAGCATGTTCTGTAGGTGCCCGATCTGGTGGTTGGCGAACGAGGCCCGCATCGCCTGACGCCGGCCCATGTCGTCCTGCGCATTGTTGACCGATTCCTTGATGAGCTTCAGCACGAAACGGTCGGTGCGCGCAATCGCCTTCGCAAGGTCGAGTGTCCTCGCGCCGAGCTGATCGCGCGGCACGACGTGATTGACCATTCCGCAGGCGAGTGCATCCGCGGCGCTGAGCCAGCCGCCCGTGAACAGAAATTCTTTCGCTTTGCGGACACCCATTTCGTAGGGATGGTTGAAGAACTCGACGCCCGGCACACCCATGTCAGATCCGGTATTGTCGCGAAAGCGCGCATCTTCGGAGCAGACGATGAGATCGCACATCCACATCAACATCAATCCGCCGGAGATCACGCTCCCCTGAACCTCCGCGATCACGGGCTTGGGCGCGTTGCGCCAGCGTTCGGTGATCTCGAGATACACCTCCTTTTCGCGGGAATAAAGGCCCTCCCAGCCCGGTCCTCCGTACTCTCCCCACAGCGTCACCCGGTCAGCGGAATCCGGCACATCGGTCTCGGTCATGCTGAGATCGTGACCCGCGCTGAAATGATCGCCGGCCGCCGCCAGGATGATGACGCTGATCTCATCATCGTGGCAGGCCCGCCGCATCGCATCATCCAACTGATACGTCATGACGGTGCCCTGCGCATTACGTTTGGCGGCC
>Ga0302324_100022781_pt1 | contig 12154 bp, 8 predicted proteins | sample Palsa_T0_1_FD_201949 | JGI IMG/M metagenome (GOLD analysis project Ga0302324, IMG submission 201949) | Peat permafrost microbial communities from Stordalen Mire near Abisko, Sweden - Palsa_T0_1 | ecosystem: Environmental > Terrestrial > Soil > Palsa > Peat permafrost | place: Sweden: Abisko...
CAGGACGCCGCCACCATCTCGAGCGTGGGAACGTCGCCTACGCAAGCGAGAATCACATCGGGAACGCCATCACCTGCAGTGTCGTTGCTGGCGAATTGCCATCGTGACGCGCCACGCGAGCAGTGCTCGATGGCCTCCTGCATATTGAGCCACTGAAGCTGCGGCTGCTTCCCGCAGGTGACCAGATTCAGATAATTCCGCGTGCGCAGGCAATGATCGAACGTGCTGAGCAGCGTGTTCGCGTCGGGAGGGTAATAGACGCGGATGACGGTGCTCCGTCGTGAGAGGGCGCCATCGACAAAACCCGGCGCCTGATGGCTGAATCCATTGTGATCGTTGCGCCAGCAATGGCTGGTGAGGAAAATATTGAGCGATGCAACCGGCCGCCGCCAGGGAAGCTCCTCGCACTGCTCGAGCCACTTTCCGTGTTGCGTAAGCATGGAATCGACCACCTGCGCGAAGCCTTCATAGGTGGTCCATACGCCGTGCCGTCCTGTAAGAAGATAGCCTTCGAGCCAGCCTTCGCAGCAGTGCTCGCTGAGCACTTCCATCACGCGGCCGGTGGGGCTCACGTGATCGTCGATGGAAATGGTTTCCGCCATGCTGCATCGGTCGGTGGCGTCAAATACCGCATTCAGGCGGTTGGAATTGGTTTCGTCGGGGCAAAACAGGCGGAAGTTATCCGGATTGCATTTGATCACGTCGCGAAAGTATTCGCCCAGCTTGCGCGGCGCCTCGGCGATCACGCAACCGGACTCGGGAACTTCCAGCGCGTAATTCTCGAAGTCGGGCAGCGACAGTGCGTTCAGGAGACGGCCCCCGTTCGCCACGGGATTCGCTCCCATGCGCAGCGCTCCCTGCGGCGCGATAGCCTGCAAGGCGGGGTCGAAATTCCCTTCCGCGTCGAAGAGCTTCTCCGGCTGGTAGCTTCTCATCCACTCTTCCAGAAGCTTGAGGTGCGCCGGGCTCTCGCGCACGGTCGCGAGCGGAACCTGATGCGCGCGGAAAGTGCCTTCGATGGGGAGCCCGTCGACCTCCTTCGGCCCCGTCCAGCCTTTCGGCGAGCGCAGGATGATCATCGGCCACAGCGGGACCTTGATCGCGCCGCCCTTGCGCGCCGCTTCCTGGATGGCGCGGATTTCGGCGTACGCCGTATCCAGAGCTGCGGCAAATTTCTGGTGCATCGAAGGTGGATCGTCCCCCGCGACAATGTACGGCTTGTATCCGTGCCCGACATAGAGCTGGGTCAGCTCTGCGTCCTGGGTGCGAGCTTCAACCGTAGGGCCGGAAATCTTGTAGCCGTTCAGATGAAGGATCGGGAGCACGGCGCCGTCGCGCGCGGGATTCAGGAAGCGGTTCGATTTCCAGCTTCCTGCGAGCGGGCAGGTTTCCGCTTCGCCGTCGCCGACCACGCAAGCGACGAGCAGATCCGGATTATCGAACGCGGCTCCGAAGGCGTGCAGCAACGCGTATCCGAGTTCTCCGCCTTCGTGAATCGAATTCGGAAGATGCGGCCCGCAGTGGCTGGGCACTCCGCCGGGAGTGGAAAATTCGCGAAAAAAGCGCCGGATGCCGGCGGTATCCTGCGTGATTTCCTGGTGGACAGCCGAGTAGGTTCCCTCCAGGTAGGAATTTGCGTTGAGGGCTGGCCCTCCATGCCCCGGGCCGGCGATATATAGGACGCTGACCTGTTTCTCGTTGATCAGCCGGTTGAGATGCACGTAGATGAAGCTCAAGCCCGTGGAGGTTCCCCAATGTCCGAGCAGGCGCGGCTTGATGTGTTCTTTGAGAAGCGGCTTGCGGAGCAGGGGATTTTCCTGCAGGTAGATTTGGCCCACCGTCAGGAAATTTGCCGCCTGCCAGTAGCGGTGCATTTTATCCAGCAGTTCCGGCGAGAGCGGTCCCGCGATGGGTGGCTCCGCCTCCTTTGGAGGTGCTTGCGATACTTCAACGGCTGAAGATAACTTGGGGTCGAATAAGAACATGGCCACCTCGGGAATTCGGTCAGGCCCAGCCAAGCGCGGCGCGAACATGCCGGACGATCATCAGGTCTTCATTGGTTGGAATCACGCGCACCTTCACTGCGGCGTCTGTGCGTGAAATGACCGGTGCATTGGAGTGGTTGCGTGTAGGGTCGAGTTGAATGCCGAGAAATTCCAGTCCTGCGCAGATCTTGTCGCGCACGGGAGCGGCGTGTTCGCCGATGCCTCCGGTGAAAACGAGTAGATCGAGTCCGCCCAGCGCTGCGGCGTAAGCCCCGATGTATTTTTTGGCGCGATAACAGAACAGCTCGACGGCTTCGGCGGCGTGAGCATCGTCAGGCGATTTCTCCAGCAGATCGCGCATGTCTTCGCTCGAACCGGAAACGCCCAGCAGTCCCGAGCGCTTGTTTAGATGCTCGCCCAACTCCCCGGGAGACATTTTTCCCTGCTGCAGCAGGTAAATGAGCGCCCCGGGATCCACGTCGCCCGAGCGCGTGCCCATTACGAGCCCTTCGAGTGGAGTGTAGCCCATCGAGGTGTCCACGCTTTTGCCTCCGCGAAGTGCCACCATGCTGGCGCCATTGCCCAGATGCGCGATGATCACCCGTCCCTCGGCGAGGCCGCCGTCCATCGCGCGCAGTTCCTGCAGGACGTATTCGTAGGAAAGCCCGTGGAAGCCGTAGCGCCGCACGCCTTCATCGTAAAGGTGGCGCGGAATTGCGTACATGCGCGCTACGGTGGGAAGCCCGCTGTGGAATGCAGTGTCGAAGCACGCGATTTGAGGAAGCTCCGGAAGCTTTTGCGAGATAAACCGGATTCCCGCGATTGCTTCGGGCAGGTGATCGGGATCGAGCGGCACCAGCGTCTCAAGCTCTGTCAGAAAATCAGGCGTCACGCGCTGAGGCTCCGTGAACCGTGTGCCGCCATGTACGATTCTGTGGCCCGCCGCGGCCATGTCCCCGAGGTAGCCTTGTTTTGCAAGCCAGTCGAACACAATGTTTAAGGCCCCGTCAGAATCGTCATGTCCAACCGCGGTATCCAGCAACGATTTCCCGCCGGCATCGGTGATGGTCACATGGCCGGCGGAGGAGTCCGCGCGGTCCACTTGAATGGACAGCTCCAATTTCTCGTCCGCGGCCGCCCGGTAGATCGCAGCTTTCAAGCTCGACGAGCCGCGATTCATTGTGAGGATTCGGGCGCCGTCGCGGCCTGGCACATCGGGGCTCACAAGCTCATCCTAGCAGACTATCAATTCGGCTCGCGGTACCCGTCGATCAAATCCCCGCTACAGGAAGATACCGTTTTCCCATTAAGGCTGAATGAACGAGGTTTTCGCCCGTAATAGCGTTGCTAAATGCGGAGGCTCAGTGGTGGGAAGGGCCGAGTTGAAGAGGAGCGCGCTCTTGGGCAGCAGGTGCCGCAACTGGAGCGGACGAAGCGGCAGTCGCGCCGGTGAGCCCGCTGAAATCCTGCTTCTTGCCCTCCGGCGTATCGAGGTAATGGACGATCAGCGATATGCGCCGGTTGGACGGGTCCAGCGGAGCATCGGGCTTGCGTAATTTCTGATCGCGTAGCCTCGCACCTGCATCACCTGGTCAGGCTGCACGCCATTTTGCTGGATGAGGCGGCGCGCCGAATTCGCGCGATCCGCGGAGAGCTCCCAGTTGCCGTACGTGCTCGAGTTTGCATAGGGCTTCGCGTCGGTATGGCCTTCAACCGTAAGCTTGTTCGGCAGCTTCCCGAGTTGTTGCGCGAGTACCACGACAATGTCCTGCCCATCGGAACTGAGCTTCGGGCTTCCGCTCTCGAAAAATGTCCCGTGGGCCGCATCGGCCTCCAGAAGCTCGATACGCAAGCCTTCCGGTGTGACCGTCATTTCGATGTGGCTTTTCAGTTTGTCGAAATTGGGGACGCCGCTGATAGCCTTCTCCAACTGCTTCTTGAGCTGTTCCATATTGTCATGCGGGACGATCGACCCTCCCGCCGAGCCGATGATATCCTTGCCGGCCTTGTCCGCCGTCCCATGAGGATCGCGAAAGTAGCCGCCGACGGCGTCCTGAATTTTCTTGCTGCTGTTCAAGAGCCAGAGAACGATGAAAAGCGCCATCATCGCCGTCACGAAATCGGCGTAGGCGACTTTCCACGCGCCGCCATGATGCCCGCCGTGGCCGCCCTTCTTTTTGATGACGATGATCGGTTTGGCAGCCATATGATTTGCGCACAGACAGCGGAGTTTCTAGGCAGCAGCCGCCTCGGCCGGTGCGGCTGACTTCTCGCGAATGAACTTTTCGGTCTCCTGAAACGACGGGCGAACGTGGCCCGGAATCGCGCGCCGTCCGAATTCCACCGCCTGCACGGGCGCCGATCCCTTCATGAACGCGATAATCAGCACGCGTAGCACGTTGTAATACGCATGCTCTTCGTCCGCCGTTTTCGCCATATTTGCGGCAATCGGCCCCACCAGCCCGTAGCACATCAGGATGCCCAGAAACGTTCCCACCAGCGCAGCCGCCACATGCTTGCCGATTTCTTCCGGCGGTCCGCCGAGAGCGCCCATGGTGATCACCACGCCGAGCACCGCCGCCACAATCCCCAATCCGGGAAGGGAATCGGCCATGGTCGACAATGCCGCGACCGGCAGCGTCGCTTCGTGATGGTGCACATCCATGTCGAGCTCGATCATCTGGTCGGCATCGAAAGGCTCGATACTTCCGCCGGAGGCCATGCGAATCGAGTCGCAGACAAACGCCAGTGCGTGATGGTCCTTGAGGAACGCAGGATACTTCGAGAAGACCACGCTCTTGTCCGGGGCATCGCTGTCGGCCTCCAGCGCCATCATTCCATCCCGCCTCGCGCGGCCAAAGATCTCGTACATCATCTTGAGCGAATCGAGATAGCGCTGCTTCGTGAACGGAGAGTTGCCGAAGACACCGGCAATGCCTCCGCCAATTTTTGTGAGGATGTGCAGAGGATTCGCAATCAGCACGGTTCCGATCGCCGCGCCCAGGATGATAATCAGCTCGGCCGGCTGGATGAGCACCGCCAGCGGGCCTTTTTCCATCAGGTAGCCCGCAAGAACCGCGCCGAATACAACGACAACTCCAATAATCGTGAACATCCGAAAAACGCCTCCGGTGACGCCAGATTTCAGGCCGCGATGTGGACGTGGTTTCCGCCCGACGCGATGCTTTCGGCGAGCGACTTTTCCGCGCGTTCCAGCACGGATTCGCAGGAGTCGCCCGTCTGAACGGTGGCGCCCCCAAACGAAGCCGTCACGGACCACTCATCGCCCCACCACTTGATTTCCGAGGTGCTTACCATTTTCTTCACGCGCCGGGCTGTTTTTTCGATGTCCGCTGGGCCGCATTCGGTGAGGATCGCGAGAAAACGATTCTCCGCAACGCGCCCGAGAAAATCGGTAGGCCGCAGGCTGTTTTCGATCGTCTGTCCCACCACGTGCAGGATAGAGCCCAATACCGCCAGGCCATAGGTCGCCCGCATGTGGTCCATTTGGTCCACTTCAATGCAGAGGATGCTGAAAGGCACTCGGTGCTCGGCGAAGGTGGCCAGATTTTCGCGAAGGTGCGCCAGCGTCACACCCTTGCTCAGGACTCCGCTCGTTTCATCCAGGCAGCCATAATCGGCGAGTCGTCTCTGGCGGCGGTCCCAATCGGATGCCGAAAGGCTTTCGTCGAAACTCTCGGCGGCGCCGATGATCGTGCCATGGGCGTTTCGAATTGGGACAGCTCGGAGCCGGACGAAAATTCGATGCCCCTCCTTGTGCCGAAGCGATACTTCGGAGATTGTCGCCTTCCCATCACGCAGCACCCCGGTGATCGACTCGGCTGCGTCAGCCAGCACACTCTTATTGCCGTCGCCGAGCGCCAGGATATTGTCCCGGCAAAAGCATCCGACCACTTCCTGCCGCAGATAGCCCGTAATCTTCTCCGCGCCCTGGTTCCAGAAGAGAATCTTCTGGTCCCGGTCCACGAAATAGACCCCCGTCTGGAGGTTCTCCAGAACCACGCGAAATATCTCGGAACTTTCCAATTCAGACATAAGGGAACTCATTGAAACTATCGGTAGAAACAGGGTGGGAGTTTAGGCGGACGGTTACGACGAGGAATGGAAGCTACTGCGGGGGCGGAGAGAGCTCGAAGTGGATCTTGATCTGCCTCTCCGTTTGAATCGGCCGTCCGTTGAGAAGGCTTGGGCTGTAACGCCACTGCCGAACCGCGGCCAATGCCGCAGGAACCAACGCGGGGGGACCATCGAGCGATTGCAAATTTTTCACTGTGCCGTCAGAGGCTATCACGGCATACAGCGTGACCGTGCCTTCGATGCCCTGTGCCAGCGCGCTGGGGGGATAGACAGGGTCAACGCGGTGGATTAATTCGCCCGACCGCAGGTTCTTGGCTTCCGGATCATCAGCAGCTGCTGCCGGGGTCGGAAGTGGAACTAGCGGTTGCGAATTGGATGCGGCGCTCCCGGACAAGACGCTTTCCGGGCCGCCGGAAGTGGGATTCAGCAAGGGGCTGCTCGCCTTATCCTCGCCGCCGGTGACTTGGTTTTTCGCATGCTCGGGTGTCGGCAGCGGGACGTCCGATTTCAATTGGCTCTTTTGCACTTGCTCCGAAGCGCTGCTCGAGCCTTGCCCGGTTGAAGACCGCGGCGGTCCCAATGGACCTTGCATCGGGATCAGCCAATGCTGGTTATTCAAATCGACGACTTCGATGTTGGAAATGTTTGGTTTGCCCGGAGGCGCCACTTCGGGATTTTCGGCCGCAACAGCGTAATTGGAGGTTTCCTTCGCGGCTTTACCGAACTTCCCATGCAACGCGCCGTGTCCGGCAAACCAGCCCGCGGCCAGAGACACTCCCGCAAAAATGGCCACCAGCTTCGCCATTTTCCAGCGGTTCTCCGGAGGGGTGGCGGCCCGCGAGCCCGACAAGGCGCTAAGTTGCTTGAACCCAAAGCGGTCGTCCGGCAGGGACGCGGAAGGATGCAGCAAGCCAGGTGAGTCAGCCTCGGCGGCTTGCGGTGCGGACGGCGCTGTTGCCGCCACCGGTACATTCACCGCGGGTTCGGCCGGCGTGGCCGGAACTGACAACACAGGGGGAGCAGGAATGGCGTCGATATCAGTTAAGGTGCGAGACATCCGGCGCAGGGGAAAACGTTCGGCGACTTCTTCCTTCGCCACCGACAGCGATTCCGTAAGCTTGCTTGGCTTTTCAGCCGGCGACAAAGCGAATCCGCGTTTCAAGTCCAATTTCGCTGCTTCCGTTGGAGGCGGCGGCGCCGCGGCTTCGAGGGAGCTTTTCTCGATGGGCGAGGTCATCTCCTCGATCAAGTCGCCCGCTGGGGTTTCCATCGCTACCCATTCGCGCAGAAGGCTGCGAGCCTCCGGCGAAAGCCCGACAAATTCGAGCCCCGCGGTCTTGCGAAGGCCGCTCGTCCAGCTGATCCGCCCTCTTGCTTCAATGCTTTTCTTCGAGTGCGAAAGCTGGACCCGCACGGCCGGCAATTCATCGCCGAGCAGGCTCATGACGGCCTGTACGGCGATTCCGCCTTCGCTGACGTTGAGTACGATGCCTCCGTTCCCTTCGCCCAATTCGACATAGGCGAGGGAGCGCACGGACCGGCGCGCGTGCACACGGCGATCGAAACCCTGTTTGCTTCCGTCGACGTGTGCGGAGACCTGGGACATTTCCTAAATCGGTTCCTTTAATGCGGAAGGGGGTCCGCATTTTCTTCGATGCGGGAGCCTATCTTCGCCCGATATTCGCCATAATGCAAGAGCGCAAACGCAGACCTCAAGGGCCGAGTGCGAGGGCAAGGACCGGCCCGCGATACCTTGTCGGAACCCTACGGAACCTTTTCGATCTCCGGCCAAGCGCCAGGTAAGTCGATCTGATAGCGCGTCCCCTGGTCGAACAGGGCGAATCCCCCAAGGTCTGCGACCTCACCCGCCACCAATTCCCGTATCCGCATCTGCCCGGCTGCATCCATCCGCGAAGGCCAGCGGAACGGCTGCGTGATCCCGATTTCTATGCGGGTGCGGTTTCTCGCCGGCACAAAAGCGCCGGAATTCAGCGTGACCTGCTTTTCCGAACTCAGGCTGCCCGACGACTTCAAGCGGCTCATAATGACGACGGCTGGTCCTTTGGAAAGCTGATAGTCGTTGTCGGTTTTGTTCTCGAGATCGTAGAGAAACACGATTTCTGCCCGGGTGGGATCGATCTCGCGAACGCGCACTCCCTGGAGCGTGCTTTCGATGGCGTGGGAATTCCAAGAACCCGCGGAATTCGCGAGTAACCGAGCCCCCTCCAGCGCCCCGCCAGCCGAAAGAACCAGCAGGAGGCCGAGCGTGCAGACGGCGAAGAATCGGGGTTTAAGCAAAAGCCTTCCTCTATGCGGAATTTAACACCATACCGGGGCAGGACGCATTAGATTTTCCTTACCGTGGCAAATAACGCAGGAGAGGCGAGAACCACGCGACCGACCGAGGCTCATCTGGACGCCTCCCGCGGCTGATAGTAACCTAGAGCCATGAGCGACAAAATTCGAAAAAGCGATGCGGAATGGCGATCCCAGCTGAACGAAGATCAATTTCACGTAACGCGAAAAAAGGGCACCGAGCCCCCTTACTCAGGCGAATATGAAGATACCGAGACTCCAGGCACCTATGTCTGCGTCTGCTGCGGACAGCCGCTTTTCAGCTCCGAAGCAAAATTTCACTCGGATTCCGGCTGGCCCAGCTACTGGCAGCCGATCGCTGCGGAAAACGTGGAGATGGAGCGCGACGCCAGCCACGGGATGGCCCGCACGGAAGTTCTATGCAGCCGGTGCGACGCGCACCTCGGGCACGTTTTTGAGGACGGTCCGCAGCCCACAGAATTGAGGTTCTGCATCAACTCCGCGGCGCTTCAATTGGTCGAGAAAGAAGACGAAGACCAAGGCAAGAAAAAAGCATAAATCTGCTCGCTCTCTGTGGCTTCGCGATAACCTCGAGGATGACCCTAGTGTGCAGCCGGTGATTTGAAGTTCGCGCGGCCAAGCCTTATAAACGTCGGCATCCTTCCGCCCGCTGCACTACAAACCAATCTAGTGGTCAAAGAAAAGCACGTCCGGGTGACTATTGCCCGGGTTCGAATCCGCCGAGATAGCCCGGAAATGCGCCGGGGACACCACGTAGAACACCATGGTGGCCGGCATCCCAGTAGGTGAATTTGTGGTGGCTGTTCCCCGGCCGTTCGCGCCGATAAAGTTGATGTGCGCGATCAATGACTGATTCAGATTCGCCTTGCCCTCAGGTGTGGCCGTGACCGGAGGATCGATTTCATCCACGATGCCCGTCACGCTGCCTGCGCCGTCCGAGCTGACCTGGCCCATCAAGTTTGGAACGTTGGTTTCCACGGGCAAAGATGTGCTGATCGTATATCCGCCCTGCACCGACGAAGTAGCAAAAGGCGCGCCCGATTGCTGTTCGAGCAAGCCTGTGGTTACCGCGGCATCGCTGCCAAGTAAGAAGCCCTGGCCCGGACCGGTCAGATAAGCCACAGCAGCCCGCGACCCGAGACTGGTAAACGGCGTGCGGCCATTTCCCGCCACTGAATATGTTCCGCTGAAGCTCGGCGAGGGAGACGTGATCGCACCGCCATTGTTTTCATCATACGTCAGGGTGGCGCCGCCGGCTCCCGCTGCCGACGTAAGCAAGCCCGCCAGAACGCTCGCATTGCTGCCGTTTAATCCGCTTCCGCTCACCACGCTGGTTCCCAACAAGGAGCTGTTCGAAAACGCATAGCTGGAATTCTGGGCGATCATTTCGCCGCTCAGGCGGTAGTACACCGGAGAGAGAGCGGTCGTCGAGCTGTCCGTCTCCACGAAATAAATATCCAGGGGTGTGACGAAATAGAAGGCGAATTGCAGCGTGCTCGCCGATTTTCCGGGAATCTGGAAAAGAAATTCAGCGGTGCCCCGATTGTTCATGGCTCCCACGGAAAAGGTGCCGGAAATATTCTGCGAGGTGAGGGTGCCGTTGTCGTTGAAATCGCTGCTGACGCCTCCCGCGGCGGGGTTGATGTTGCCGTTGCCGTCTGCGCGGATCGCTCCGGCGAGCGCGGCGGGTTTGGCGCTCGTGTCCTGTCCGGCGAACAGGAACGAATAGTTTCCATTGAAGCTGACGCCCGAGAAACTTCCCACAATGGGTTTCATGATGCCCTCGCCGTGCGTGCCGAGGGTATCGGTGCCCACGCCGACGGTGGTGATGTCGTTATTCTGGATGAAATGAATCGTGCCGGATGAATCGAGCACGATCCGGTAATCGGTGGTGAGGCTTACGTGCGTGCTCGGGTTGAAAGCGACCAGTTCCATCGTTCCGCGGCCATCCGATCCCAGCGAGTACGACCCCACCAGCGGGATTGCGGTGATCAGGTTGTTGGTTCCTGACCGGTTGCTGTCCTCTTCGCCAGAAGTGATGTTGCCGTTTCCGTCGGTCGCGATCGAACCCGCGATGGCCACCGATCCGTTGGAATCGAATCCGTTAAACAGGAACGAATAAGAGCCATTGATCAGCGAATCGCCGCTCGTGCTGCCAGCCGTAATCGAAATGCTCAAGGCTTGCGAGACAACTTGCGGCATCACTTCCGAGTCCGTAACTTTGACGGTGAAATTGTCGGGCGACGTCGTGGCCAGCACAGGGACTCCCGAAATCGTGCCGTCCGGCCCGAGCGTCAAACCCGAGGGAAGCTGGCCGCTGGTCACTGTCCACGTATACGGTGTAATCCCGCCCGCCGCCTGCAAAGAGGCGTTATAGGCGGTGGCCGTGGTGCCTGTCGGCAGCACGGTCGAGGATATGGTCAATGACTGTGGCGTCGTAACAACGATCGAAAGCGATTGCTGCAACGACTGCGCCGACGGCAGCGACGAATCCTGCACCTGCACCTTGAAATTGTACGTTCCCGCAGTGGGGAGTCCTCCATATGTTTGCGGAACCACGCCCGTGATTTGCCCGGAATTCGTACCCAGGCCGAGACCGTGCGGCAAAGTATTGAAAGGCGCGGCGCCGGTTCCTGTCAACAGGGTCCACGTTAACGGCGAAACGCCGCCGGTCGTAGCCACTTGAGCGGCGTAGTTTGTATTGGCAACCGCGGCTGGCACAGAAGTCGACGTGATCGCGAGGACGGGCGGTGGCGTAACCGAGATCGTATACGGTTCGGTCACCGCCACGGGAGGCGTGCCGTTATCTGTGACCACCACAGTGAAGGAAGATGTGGTCATCTGTTGGCCTACCGTGGGAGCGGTCGGCTTTCCCACGATACTTCCGGTGGAATTCAGCGCCAGCCCCGGCGGAAGAAATGTGCCGGACTGAAGCGAGAACGTAAGCGGAGTCACTCCTCCCGTCACAGTGATCGACTGGTTGTAAGGAACACCATTGGCGCCGTTGGGCAGAGTCGTCGTTGTGAAAGTAACAGGAATGGCAATGCTGATCGTTGCGGTCGTAGTGGCGCTGGTCTGAGATACCGATGCAGCGGTGAGCGTGATCGACAAGGCCGCCGTAAGGTTGGAAGGCGCGGTGTAGGTGACCGAAGAATTCGTCACCTTGCTCAGCGTGCCGCATCCGCTTCCCGAGCAACTGGTCGTCTGAGTCAGACTCCACGTAACGCCCTGGTTGTGAATGTCGTTGGCAACGGTGGCCGTGAAGTTGTAGCTTTGCCCCGAGTCCAGCGAGACCGTGCTGTTGGGCAGGATCTGTACCGTGATGCCCGCGGAGCCGCTGTGGCATCCCGACACCAGAAGAATCCCGCCGCAGATGACCAGCAGAGCTAAGAGAGATTCCCGCACCCTTATCCAACCGCCAAACCCCTGGTCGTGCGCGCCGCCAGCCTTCGCGGATTTCCCGCCTGTGCGGGCATAAACCTTCGGACTCGTCATTATCACCTTTGGATTGCTTTTCGATAAGCCCAGGCGGCGGCTAGATCACCGTATTCAAACCCTGGCCATATTAAGACAAACGAGCTGAATAACAAAACAGCCGGAGTGTGTCAACGCACATCTCCATTTCATCTCCATTACTTACGAGCCCGCCCGGCACATCCGGAATCGGAATGCAGCTGGTAAGGCATGTGGATGCGGCGCCCCGAAACCCCGTTGCCTAACCATTTTCAGTTCTG
>Ga0302324_100022782_pt1 | contig 12154 bp, 10 predicted proteins | sample Palsa_T0_1_FD_201949 | JGI IMG/M metagenome (GOLD analysis project Ga0302324, IMG submission 201949) | Peat permafrost microbial communities from Stordalen Mire near Abisko, Sweden - Palsa_T0_1 | ecosystem: Environmental > Terrestrial > Soil > Palsa > Peat permafrost | place: Sweden: Abisko...
CTGCGCGAGAAAGACCGGCGGGAGCCGCGGCCTGACTAGGTCGCTGCTCAAGAGCAGGGCCAGGTCTGCCGTAGCCCGCAGTCCCACGCGCAAGCGACAGCGAAGGCCGTCACCGGCCGTCCGGTCAGGCCTGCAGCCAGGCGAGCAGGTCGGCGTTGATCGTGGCCGCCTCGGTGGTGGGCATGCCGTGCGGGAAGCCCGGGTAGCTCTTCAGCGTGCCGTTCTTGACCAGCTTGGCCGACAGCGGCCCGGAGTCGGCGTACGGCACGATCTGGTCGTCTTCGCCGTGCATCACCAGGACCGGCACCGTGATCTTCTTCAGGTCCTCGGTGAAGTCAGTCTGGGAGAACGCGACGATTCCGTCGTAGTGCGCCTTCGCCCCGCCGGTCATCCCCTGCCGCCACCAGTTCTCGATGATCGCCTCTGATGCCTTCACGCCGGGCCGGTTGAACCCGTAGAACGGGCCCGAGGCCAGGTCGCGGTAGAAATTGGAGCGGCTGGTCGCGGTCTGCACCTGGAACCCGTCGAAGACGCTCTTCGGCAGACCGCCCGGGTTCCCGGGGGTCTGCACCATCAGCGGCGGCACGGAGCTGATCAGCACCGCCTTCGCCACCCGGTCCTCTCCGTGCCGGGCGATGTAGCGCACTACTTCGCCGCCTCCGGTGGAGTGGCCGACGTGCACCGCGTCGCGCAGGTCTAGGTGCCCGACCACGGCGGCCAGGTCATCGGCGTAGTGGTCCATGTCGTGGCCGTCGGCGACCTGGGCGGACCGCCCGTGGCCGCGCCGGTCAGCGGCGACTACCCGGTAACCGTGCGCCAGGAAGAACATCAGCTGTGCGTCCCAGTCATCGGATGACAGCGGCCAGCCGTGGCTGAACACGATCGGCTGACCCGAGCCCCAGTCCTTGAAGAAGATTTCCGTGCCGTCGGCGGTAGTGATCGTAGGCAAGATGAGCCTCCCGAGAGATCGGCTGGTGCTCTATCACCTTCGCAGCACTCGAGAGACTGTGCCTGCGCGAATGTCGGCCGTGCCTGCACGGGGCGGCTTTCCGCTTCCTGGCGAGGGTGGTCCACTCACAGGTCGTGGGCCGTCAGCCAGTCGAGGCAGTAGAAGAGCAAGGCCCGGCCTTGGGTACCCAGACCGAGGGTGTGGTCGAGTTCCGGGAAGACTTGATAGTCGGTAACCGCATCGGGCTGGTGCCGACGGTACCGTCTGTGCCGCGCGGCGATACTCATCTCCCTGATCAGCTGGTCCTTACCTCCCGCGGCCAGCAGCAACGGACCGCGACGGGATGGCCGGCCCCGCACCGGAACACGGCGCCGCAGCACCGGGAGCAAGACGTCGCGAGGCCGGCCGGCGACGACGAACTCGGCGTAGAAGCGCCTCGCGGCTGAGGGGTCGCTGACAATCGCCATGGTGCGGCGGAATTGAGCGAAGGACGGCACGACCGGGCTGCCGCTGAGACTGAGCAGCGCGATGCGGCTGTGGCCGAGCAGCAGCCCGGCCGCGGCCGGGATGGCGGCGCGGCCACCTGGCACCGGGGCCAGCGAGATGGCGGCGGCCGCGTCGCCCCCGGCCAGGAGCCGCTCGGCGACCGCTCCGCCCACGCCGTGCCCGATCACGATGGGTCGCGGCCGCAGGGTCCTGGCGCACTGCCGCGCGGTGCGGAAAAGCCCGTCGAAGCCGGCCACCGCACCCGGTCGGCTGCCCGGTGACTGATCACTCTCGTTCCAGGACAGGACGGTGGCGTCGTAGCCGGCCTCATCCAGCTCGTCCAGCCACGCATCCCAGATGCCGGGGCGGAGCCACAACCCGTGGATGAGCAGCACGACGCCACGATTATTGCGAGTCTGCATCACCTTACAGTGGCAGCGGACAGAACGCACTTCGGTGCTATTGGCGCCGGATTACCGGCTGCGGGCGCACGATGCTCCCGGGCCGGCGTGGATAAGCGGTCTCGGTCTCCTGAGACCTCGGCCAGGTGGCGCCACTCGCGAGGCGACATTCCATACGGCTCGCGATCGCGGCGATGGTCTGGTGCCGTCCTCGCGGGTTCATCAGCTCATCCCGTGCGGCTTCCAGCCTGCGTTCGATGATCCACTGGCCCAGCGGGCGGTGCTCGGCCTCCCAGAACTTGTACAACTGCCTGACCGAAATGAACATGGCCTTCGCTATGCGCTCCGCCCCGAGATTCGGGTCTGCGAGATTCTGGATGATGTAGCTCTTGATGGTGGTGTCAAGACTTTGCCGCCAGCCTTCATGCCGGTCAGGCTCCTCCTCGAGAGCGGCCACGAGTGCCGCTCGCATCAAGTCGATGGTCGCCTGGGCGACCATCGAGGCGGCTGGGCCCCGCGAGATGACGTCCGCATCGCGGAACAAGATCCTCAGATGCCGCTGCAGCTGCGGGGCCAGCGGGCTCGAGTGAAGCAGGGGGGTGGCGCGGGTGACGTACTCGCGGGGCAGCCCGAGACGGGCCAGGGACACATGGAACGCCGCCACACTGCCTGAGTTGTCGTAGTACTCGTAAGGCAGCCAAAGATTTCCCGCGAAGAGGTCCCCCGCACGAATGACCCGGCCTGGAGCGTGGGTATGGCCGGCGGTCCCGGTCAGCTTCAGGGAGACGGTGACAATATCGGACTCGGCATTCTTCAGCAGCGCAGGGGTCGTTATCAGCCCCTGCGCCGAAAGGCCCGATTTCAGGACATGGGCGCTCCCCATGGTGAAGTACTCCATCAAGGCCCACACCTCGTCCCTGGGGACGGAGTGCACGATCCGAGTCGGAGCGCCGGCGAACTCGATCACCTCCGCGATAGCGCCCGCCCGGCGCTCCGGCGGGAGCTGAGACGTGTCGAGAAGCACGGCCATGGCTAGCGGGCCCCGGGGCGGTCATCTTGATGGTCCTGGATCCGTCGCCACTCGCGAGGCGTTAGGTGGTAAGCGGACCGGAACCGGCGGCCGAAATGCGTGGGATCGGTGAAGCCCCAGCGGCGGGCGATCGCCCCGACTCCGGCGGATCTGTCGCGGGCGATGTCGCGCCGGGCCCCCTCCAGCCGGCCCCGCATCATCCACTCGGCAAGACTGAGGTCCTTGGCTGACCACAGCTTGTAAAGCTGCCGGACGGAGATGCGGTGAGCACTGGCGATGACTTCCGGGCTCACGGCCGGATCCGCCAGGTGCTGCTGCACGTAGGCCTCGATGCGGGTGAGCAATGCCTGTTCGGCGACATCGTTCGTGGCCGGATCACCGCCGCCAGCGGTAGCGATCACGGCTCGGGCCAGCTCGAGCGTCGCGGAGCGGAGGGACTCGGTGGCCGAGGCCGGGACCGCCTCGCCCAGAAAACGGTAAAGCTGGAAAACGTGAGTCTGGAACAGGTCGTACAGCGGGCTTGTCGTGAGGTCGCCGACGGCGGCCTGGATCACCCCGGCCGGCAGGCACAACTCGGCGTAGGTGCACAGGAACGACATGATGGTGCAGGTCTCCGCTGACCGTCGGCTGAACGGACTCGACAGGTCGATCAGGCTGATCTCGCCGGGCCCGAAGGTCCGTGAGTCCTCGCCCCCCACGTCGAGCCGGGCGGTCCCGTTCACATACGCGGAGAAGACGACAGCCTCGGCCGATACCGGGCGATCGGAGTGCGCGACGTGCAGCCACGGACTATCCGAGACCAGCAGCCTAAGCTGGTGCAGGTCCCAGCCGACGACCCGGGTCTGGATGGATTCGGGCAGGCACGCATGCTCCACCACGTCGAGCTCCGCCAGGGTGCCGAAGAACTCACGCGTAGCGTTGTCCCGTTCCTGCGGCACCAGGGCCGGAGTATCCAGGAGCGTACTGGGCATGAATCCTGCCCGCCTCCCCCGCAGGTCACGTTGACAAGACGCACCAGTCAACCCTGTCTGGGCATAAGTAACTGTACGCGGACTTAGCGAGGCGGGCACCGGCCGGTCGCGTGTCCGAGGTCAGCCGAGCTCACCCGGCACCGGGGCTAGGGCCCAGTCGAGGGCGAAGTCGGCGACGGCCTCCCAGCCGGGCTCGCCGCAGGTGTAGTGGTCGCGGCCGGGGAACACCTTGTGCGCGGCGATCGCGGTCGAATGCTTGGCGCTCTTCTCGTAGTTGTGCCGCTGGATGACCGGGGGCAGGATGTGGTCGCTGCCGCCGGAGATGAACAGCAGCGGGGCCCGGTCGTCGTCGGCGAAGTTGAACGTGGTCGACGCGTGCGGGGTGACGGCGGCGAAGCCGCCCTGGAAGAGGACCTTGGCCGGGGTTGGGGCCGAGTAGCGGTCGTAGGCAACCCGGGACACCTCCTCGTCCTGCGCGTTGGTGAACGCGTAGTGGAACTGCTTGGCGGTGAGCGTGGACGCCTCGCCGATATTGGCCGGGTTGTCCAGGACCGGCAGGACCGAGCGGACCTCCGACAGCGGCTGCACGTTGATGCCCTTGACCGCGGCGCCGTCGATCGACACCCCGGCCGACCCCAGCCCGTTGCCCACCAGCAGCTGGGCGAACGTGCCGCCGAAGGAGTGCCCCATGATGACCGGGGCGGTGTCGAGCTCGCCGATGTAATCGGTCAGGTAGTCCATGATCTCGCGGACCCCGAGCCCGGCCACCGCGTCCGGGTTCTCGCGCAGCGCCCGCAGTCCGTCCTCACCCTGGCCGATGCCCGGGTAGCCCGGGGTCAGCACGGTGAAGCCGCGCGCCTCGTAGCGCTCCACCCAGTGCTCCCAGGAGAGCGGGGTCATCCACAGCCCGTGGATCAGGACGACAGTGCTGGGAGAAGGCGTTGTCACTGGTTTGCCTCTTTCTCGGTGGCGGGCGCCACATGGGCGACTAACGCCATCGTGACCGTCCGAGGGTGCCGCTGTCTGTGCTGAGGGCGCACCGTTACGTGCTGCCTGCGCAACCCATGCTGGAGCGCCGATACTGATCGCTGATGCCGGGCGCTGGTGCCGATGCCTGTTAGCCGGCGACGGCTAATGGCACGGACGCCCGTCCGCTGTACATCCGTGGACACCGCAATCTGACGGTCTACAGGTGGGGTACCGGGCTTGGGCCACGCACGGAAGCGGAAAAAGCCACGGACGGGGCCGGTGGGAGCGGTTAGGTCGACCGTCCGCGCGGCTTGGTCCCTCTGAGCTGGCGCTTCAGGATGCCTGCGCACTGTCGTCATCTCCCTCGTCGCCGGGCTCGGACTGCGGCTGGTGTCCTGAGCACCGAGGGCGTCGGTAATACGCTTGTTCGTGGCCTCGGCATGGCCGTCGCTGCAGTCCTGCCGGGCGGCGTAGTACAGGCAGGCGTAGAAGGCTTCCAGGTGCTCCCCCGGCCGCAGAGTCCGCAGACGGCGGTGGGCAGTTTCCGGGCCTGGACGGGGCGGACCACCACGGGGCTACACCCGCCACCGGCGACAGCCTCTTTCCGGCCACTCCGGTGCCGGTGGAGTTAACGCAGATGATCACCGGCGGTCAGCAATGCGATCCCGGCAAAGGCACTCACTCGCCCTTGCCGGTGCTCGCTCCGCAGCCACCCGGACCGGACTCACTAGGAGACGCCCGCCAGCTGGCACCCTACTCTGGTGTCGATGCTCCGTCTGCCGCCGGGAGACGCGCAGGGGCAGCCAGGGGGCGGGAAGTGCCGTTGCGGAGCCTGAGGTAGCGAGCGGCGACGATCAGCTGCCGTGAGCACACCTCTACGAGGACCATGAGCAGCAGGCAGGCAACGATGGCGTTCGAGCTGGTGACATTCCAGGAATGCATCAGCTGGCCGATGGTGCGGTCGGCTGAAGCTCCGCCGTCGGTGGCGTAGAGGCTGAAGGCGGTGCGGAGCACCACCCCTACGGCCCAGAAAGTGGCGGCGAGCAGTCCGGCCCTCGCGTAAATGCCTTTCTTGCCGTGATAGACCCGGGTGAAGGCCCCTGCGCCCACCCCGAATATCAGGCCGAGCAGGACGCCGCCCCCGATCAGGTACAGGTCGTTCCCGGCGGTGGGGACATCCTTGAGGTAGGCGACGAGGAAGTACGCCACGATCGCCACTGGCAGAGCCAGACTGCGGATGGTCAAGCGCCGGCCCTTGAACTGGATGAAGATCGTCGCCAGCAAGACGGCATCGAGGATGAAGTCGAAGTCATTCATCCTCCACCCACTTCGATCTGGGGCATCTCGCTGCCTACGAGCACGCCAGAGGTCGGTGCAGAGCACCAATGCGAGGCAGCTGAGGCTGGGGATCCAGACGCTGGGGACATGAAAGCTCCTGAGCTCACGGGTGGCCTGGCGCCGACGCCGGGCACCGCCTGCGAGGTCAATAGCCGGCGGCCGATGTCACGTGTTTAGTCTTCGATATGCGAGCCACTGGCGCCAGTGCTGTGCGCACGATGTCGGGGTGACGTCTGCACCCGCTGGTGCCTGCGCTCTGCACGGAGCCGGGACGTATGCTGCGCAGGCCCTGCCCGGCAAGTGGCGGTTCGCGGGCGGGGGCGCGATAGTGATACGCATGAGCCGACGCGGTGCACGGACCGTTACAGTGTCGGCTCTCCGGCGATCCGGGAGGCGCGATAGCCGGGCTGCGGCCGGAACGGTTGCCCCGGCCGCCAGCGCCGGCGATTCGTCGCGGCGGGCTGCAGGGGTTGTCACCGCGTCGCTGTTCTTCCTGTTCGTGGCGCGGGCCTCGGCCGCGGAGCAGGCCGGCGGATGGCGAGAGGTGCCGTTCATCGCGGCCATCTTCGTCATCCCCGGGCTGTATGCGTTTGCCGGTCCCCGGTGGCTGGCGCAGCGGCACATCTGGTGGCTGCTCGCCGTGCAGGCCGCGCTGACGTGGGTTCCGGTCGTGATTTTCGGGAGCTCGTGGGTCGCCGGCACCGGGGGCCTGCTGGCCGGGCTCGTTTTCCTGAGCGTGCCTGGGCCGCTGTCGTGGCTGGTCGCGGCCGGCCTGCTGATAGCCGAGATCCTGGCACGCGCCCTGGTCACCGGCCTGCCGTATGCGGAGATCGGGCTTCCCTACCGGTGGTCGGCCATAGTCTGGCTGGTGATCGCCTATGTCGATGACGGGCTGCTGTTCTTCGGCCTGGTCCGCTTGGCCCAGATCGTCGGCGAGGTCCGCCTGGCCCGCGGGCAGGTTGCGGCCCTGGCGGTAGCCGGCGAGCGCGTCGAGGCCGCAGCGCAGTTCCAGGCCGCGGTCGGCGAGCGGCTCGCGGCGGTGGCTGCCACGGCGGCCGCCGCCCGTCTGGCCCTGCCCGGCGACCCGGCCCGCGCCCGCGCTCTGATCGCGGAGGCCGGAGCCGCCGCCAGGCAGGCAGCGGTGAGAGCACGGGCGCTGACCAACGCCTGGCGGGCCTCCGCGCTGCCGGAGATACCGGCGCCGGGCGGCCAGGCCGTCATCGGCGCGAGGCTGGCCTGGGCCATTCTGGTCTCGGCGCTGGCCGGATTTATATCCTTGGACGTTCTCTACGCGATTGCCAGCCATTACAGCGCCCGGTCCTCGGCGCTCCTGTTCGGCGTCGTCATGCCCGCGGCGGCGCTGCAGCTCTACCAGTCCCGGCCGCTGCCCGGCGGCGGCCGGGCCCGCTGGTGGCAGCTAGCGCTGATAGTGCAGGTGCTGCTGGTGTTCGCGTCGTTCCTCCCCGTCATCGGTGTCTACAATGCGAGCCTGGCGGGGTTCCTGGCTGGCACGATGCTGCTGGTAGTGCCCGGCTGGTGGCGATGGGCGGGATTCGCCGCTGCGGTAACTGTCTGGACAGGGCTGTATGTCGCCGTGCCCGAGCAAGGGATAACGGTCAGTGAGCGCCTTGCCCCTGCCCTGATGATCTACGTTGTCGCTGCTCTGGCGGCTACAGGTCTGCTGGTCTACGGGTTGTCCTGGCTGGCGGGCCTGGCCCGCCGACTGGAGGAGATGCACGGTGAGCTGGCCCGGATGGCGGTCGTCCGAGAACGGCTGCGGATCGCCCGGGACGTCCATGACCTGCTCGGGCTGGGGCTGGCCGCGATCGCGCTGAAGGCCGATCTGATCGAGCGCCTGATCGGCCGGAAGGATCCGCGGGCTCTGGCGGAGATCGAGGAGGTGGGCCGGATCAGCGCCTCGGCCCGCGCCGAGATGCGTCAGGTGACCGGCGATGGCCAGCGGTTGTCGCTGGCGCGTGAGGTTGCCGCGGCCCAGCAGTTGCTCGGCTGGGCTGGCGTCGAAATGGACGCCGAGGTGCCAAGCCAGGCACTTCCGCAGGCAGCGGACGCCGTGCTGGCTGTTGTCCTGCGCGAGGCCGTCACCAACGTCCTGCGCCACAGCGCCGCGGCCGCTTGCACGATTCGCCTGACGGCCGGGAACGGCCGGGCGCGGCTGCAGATCAGCAATGACGGCGTCGCAGGCGGACAGCCAGCAGACCAGCAGTCACCGACTGACCCCGCTCTGCGGGCCGACCCCGCTCTGCGCCGGGCCACCCCGGCCTGGCCCGGGCCTGATGACCACCCGGGCAGCGGCCTGCACAATCTGGCCTCGCGGTTGGCCGCCGCCGGCGGCCGCCTGACGAGCGGGCAGACCGGCGACTGCTTCGAGCTCACCGCCGAGATACCCGCTGGTGAGCGCGACCCCGGGCCGGGTGCGGCGGCCGGCCCCGCGGCTCGGCCGCTGGCCTGACGTTGGCCGGATCGCCGACAACGAGCGTCAGCGCCAGGTCGGCCAACCGCCAGCGTCTGCTCGCCGGGCTTACAGCCAGCCGGCCTCCGCGGCGATGCGCACCGCATCCACCCGGTTGCGTGCGTCGAGCTTGGTAACCGCTGCCGCCAAGTAGTTGCGCACGGTGCCGTACGACAGGCAGAGGCCGACGGCGATCTCGGCTGGGCCGGTGCCGTCGGCGAACCGCCGCAACACCTCGGCCTCACGCGGAGACAGCGGGTTATCGGGCATCTCCAGCACCGACAACGTTAGCTCCTGATCGAACACCCGCTGCCCCCCGGCCACCCGGCGCACCGCGCTGACCAGATCGTCAGCCGGCGTGTCCTTGGGCAGGAAACCGGCCAGGTGCGCGGCCAGCGCCCGGCGCACGTTCCCAGGGCTGCCGAGGGCGGTCAGGATCAATACGGCGCAGCGCGGGAACTTCTCGTGCAGCTCGGCCGCCGCGGTCAGCCCGTCGGTTCCCGGCAGGTCGATGTCGATCACTGCCACGTCCGGGCGGGCGCTCAGCGCCGCCGGAACGATGGCGTCACCCTGCACTACCTGCGCGATGACCTCGATGTCGGATTCGAAGTTCAGCACGGCCACCAGGGTGTCGCGCAGGATCCGCATGTCCTCCGCGACGAGGACCCGGATGACGGGGGCGTCACGCGCGTCCACTGACGGCCGGGCGGCCGCTGCGTCCGGCCCCGCCGTGGTCTTCGCCGCGATGATGCCCATCACCCTAGTGTCGCTGCACGGGGCGGCAGGCGGAACCGGCGCGGCGCACAACGCCGGCATGCAGAATGCATAGCCAGTTAGCCGGCGCAACCAGGCCACGGACAGGGACATGCCGGGCCACGGACGGCCGACAAGGAATGGTCATGTCATCGCCCGCCTCTTCTTCCCCGCCCCGCATCCGCCCGCACTCTACCAATTGGTCTAGACCTATTTGACGATTGGTTTAGACCACAGGGGTTCAGGTATCAGCACGGATACAGCACCGGCTGTCCGAGGGGAATGACGGTTTCCGTTCGGCCCGCGTCCGTTTTCAAGCGTGGTTCAGGCCGTCAGCGACGCGTACCACATAGCCCAGCAGCGGAGGTATCTCTCTTTCGTCATCACAGAAGTGCCTGATCAGGCCAGCGACAGCGAACCCGGTAACGCGTGAGACTTCTCAGCGATGAAGCTCCGCCTGTGCCTTTCGATCAGCACCTCGACCTCGGCCCGGGTATCAACGTGGTCCCCATTCTGTAGAGGAACCTGCGCCTGGCTTCTCTCGTCCTGCCGGCTACGGGTAGACGGCTAACTCATAGCCGCGTATCCGCTGTAGCCGCTCATTCAGGGCTGCCTGATCGCGCTGGCGCGTGAAAAGTTTGATTCCCGCCGTGGCGACCGATCTCACGCTCGGGTTGTCTTTCTGCAGCATTGCGGTGAACGAGTCGATGATGGACTGGTACCAGGATGAAAGGTTGCCTGAGTACTGCCCCCAAAACCTGAGGACCGCGATACGGGCGGGGTCGATGCTCCTGGGGACGAGGATTTTGGCGAGTTCCTCGACTGGCACGTCCGGCTGCGTTCCGTCGTAGCTGGCCAGCACTTCGTCGGGCGAGACTGCTGGGCGCCGTGGAAGCGGAACTGAGCCGCTGCAGAGCGCCGACTTGTTGCGCGGGCTGGTCACCTCCGACCGTGCTCACCTCGCCCACCGGGTGGCTTCAGGCGCCCGGGTCCTGTTCGAGGGCGCGCAGTCGCTCATGCTGGACGTGGTGCAGGGCGACCAGCCCTTCGTCACCTCAAGCCACACGCTGCCTGGCTATGCGTATGTGGGCGGGGACCTTCCGCCGCGATACCACCGGCACACCATCGGCGTCGCCAAGGCAGTAGTCTCCCGGGTGGGTCACGGGCCCTTCCCGTCGGAACTAGGCGCCGAGCGTTCCGCCGCCTACTTTGCCGAGGCATGCCGCACAGGACGAGGACAGCGCGAGGAGGCGGCGGAGTACGATCCGCAAGCCTTGCTCGGCTCCCCCGACCCGTACGAAGTCGGGATCGCACTGCGCATGCTGACCAACGAATATGGTTCCGGCACCGGGCGACCCCGCCGGATCGGCCTGCTCGACCTGAAACAGCTCAGCGAGCAGATCGTCCAGCACGGGGTGGATGCCGTCTACCTCAACAAGGCGGACTGCCTGGCCCACTACAGGGACAGCCACTACGGTGGCATACCACTCCAGCTCGCCGCGGGACCGGCGGGCGGGCCGGGTGCCGCGCGGATCGAGGTCCTGCCGGCCTTCGACGCCGACGCGGTCCATGCCGCTGTCAGGCAGCTGCCCGATCTCGCCGGGCTTCCCGGCTCCCTGCTCGAGCTCAAGGAATTCGTCGAGAAGCGGATCGGCGTGCCGGTCATCGGCATAGGGCTCGGACCGGAGCGCGACTGCATGGCTGAGTTCGCCCGTCCCTCTGGCCTTCGCGCCTCCGGGAGGTAGCCGATAGCCATATTCTCGCGAGACCTGATCCAGCCAGTTCAGACCCTCTGCGAACTCCTCGACCTGATCCAGGCCCAGCCCGATCAGGACCGGACCGCGATCACCTTCTACCGGGGCGCGGAGCGCGGCGCATCGCTCACCTACGGCGAGTACCTCGCGGCCATCCATTCGTGGTCCGCCTATCTCCAGGGCGCGGGAGTGGTGCCAGGCGACCGGGTGGCCACCCTGATGCGGAACCGCATCGAGGTGCCCATCATCTACCTCGCCGTGATGAGCATCGGCGCGATCGCTGCGATGGGTCTTCGTCTCGGCGGCACCGCTGCCATCCCAGCTGGCACGGCAGTTCGAGGAGCAATCCGGGCTACGGCTGGCGCACGCCTGGGGGCTCTCCGAGTTCACCAACTTCGCCACCGTGCTCCCGGCCGACGCCGCGGAGCCGGTCCGCTCCGCCATGCTGTTCGGCCGGGAGATCCCCTGCGTGGGATACCCCCTCGACGGAAGCAATGTGTCGGTCGTGCGTCTTGACGGCTCTCAGGCCGACCCAGGCGAACTGGGCGAACTGGGCGGACTGCGTGTCACCGGCCCGAGCAAGCCACCGGCGGCCCCGCAGGACGGAACGCGCGGCCGGAACCCAGCCCGTATTATACCAATTGGTCTAGACCTATTTTACGATTGGTCTAGACCACAAGGGTCCAGGTATCAGCACGGATTCAGCACACGGTCCGGAAACGACAGGAACCAACCGGCATGTTCCGGACAAACGGGACATGAGACCGACACGGTCCACTCTGGAGCAGACCGGCCCGTCTCCCGGGTACATGATAGGTATATCCGCAGGTCAGGCTACCGAACGTCCAGCCCGGTGATCGTCCGCCCGATTAGCATCCGCTGGATCTCCGACGTGCCCTCGAAGATGGTGAAGATCTTGGCGTCGCGGTGCCAGCGCTCGACCGGGTACTCGCGGGTGTAGCCGTTGCCGCCGAGGATCTGGATCGCCTGCTCGGTCACCCGGACGGCGGTCTCCCCCGCGACGAGCTTGGAC
>Ga0302324_100022784_pt1 | contig 12153 bp, 8 predicted proteins | sample Palsa_T0_1_FD_201949 | JGI IMG/M metagenome (GOLD analysis project Ga0302324, IMG submission 201949) | Peat permafrost microbial communities from Stordalen Mire near Abisko, Sweden - Palsa_T0_1 | ecosystem: Environmental > Terrestrial > Soil > Palsa > Peat permafrost | place: Sweden: Abisko...
TTCCGATTGACGAATCGGAATATTTGTCGCCGTTCCAATCCTACGATCCCGATTTCCCGCACTTGATTTCAGCCAGCACCGGCGTGCCCGCCGAGATCCGCAGTCTTATTGAGCGCATTCGAAAGGAACTGCCGGCAAACTCGGATCGGGCGCGATTGTGCGTGAGGACCTACGTGAGGATGATTCTCGTGCTGCTGTTGAATCACTACTCCTCTTATCGCAGGATGCCGGCGAAGGCCGATCGCAGGCAGCGTGCCCTCGAACGGTTTAAACCGCTTTTCAGGTTTCTCGACAGCTGCTACTCCGATCCGATTGCGCCCGCTGATGCGGCCAAAACCGTGAACATGAGTCCATCTCATTTCAGACGGGCGTTTAGGCAGTTGACGGGTCAGTCTTTTGTTTTGTACTTGAATCATTTCCGCATTGCAAAAGCGCAGGAATTGCTGTCGTCCACCAACAAGTCGATCGCCGAGGTGGGCATGGAAGTCGGATTTTGCGACCAAAGCTATTTCGGTCTTATCTTCCGCAGGCATACGCAATTCACTCCTATGCAGTATAGAAACCAGGCACAGGAGTTGTCCCGGAAGGGTCAGTCCGCCCTTCACGGTACATCGATGCTAGACGCGAAAGCGGTCCCTAGCCGCCCAATCTAGGGCGAGACCAGGTGTCTTCTCCCCCCGGTTCTTTGCCGGCTTTGCATCTTGCCGGCCGAAGACCGGGCCCCTCCATTGGCTGGATGTTTTTCTTAGAGTGGCTGCCATCTTTGTTATAGAAATGCATCGGGGCAATCCACTAGTTTTCTACTACCTGGCGGCCAATCTCGACGCGGCAAATCGCTCCGGGATGCGCCATCACGAGTTTGGATCAGGACCAAGTTAATTGATACCGGCGAAACCTGGGCAGCGCTATGGCTAGACTGAGGTTCGCGATGTTCGGGGCCGGCTTCTGGGCGAGATATCAGCTTGCCGGTTGGCGCGAACTCGCTGGCGCGGAATGCGTTGCACTCTACAACCGAACTCTTTCCAAGGCCGAAGCCCTCGCTCGCGAATTTGATATTCCCTCGATCTACAACGATCCGGAAGAATTGCTGGAAAAGGAGAAGCTGGACTTCGTGGATATTGTCACGGACGTAGACCATCACGAGAGCTTTATGAAGATGGCGGCGGCGCGAAAGCTGCCTGTGATCTGCCAGAAGCCCATGGCGCCCACTCTGCGAATCGCCGAAGAAATGGTGCAAAGCTGCCAGGAGATGGGCGTGCCGCTGATGATCAATGAAAACTGGCGATGGCAGACTCCGTTGCGCGAACTCAAGAGAGTGTTGCTGAGCGGCGAAATCGGCCAGCCCTTTCGAGCCCGCATCGACATGATTTCGGGCTTTCCCGTTTTTCGCAACCAGCCCTTCTTGGGAGATCTGAAGCACTTCATTCTTATGGATCTGGGCAGCCACATCCTGGATGTTGCCCGCTTCTTCTTCGGTGAAGCGGACCGGCTGTATTGCCAGACTCACAGAGTCCATCCTGAGATTAAGGGCGAGGATGTGGCGACCGTGATCCTGAGAATGGGCGGCGAGACGACGGTGCTGGTAGAGATGGCATACGCCGGGAATCCGCTGGAGCGCGAGTGTTTTCCGCAGACTCTGGCGTTCGTGGAAGCGGACAAAGGATCGCTGGAGTTGACCGCGGATTATTGGATAAAGCTGACGACAGCGGACGGCACCGTCGCCAAGCGCTATCCGCCGCCGAATTATTCCTGGGCGGATCCCGCCTATCAAGTTGTTCATTCCAGCATCGTTGCTTGTCAGGCAAATCTGCTTCAGGGCTTGCTTGGCGGATCGGTAGAGACTAGTGGAGAGGACAACCTGAAGACAGTTCGGCTGGTGTTCGCGTCCTACGAGTCCGCCGCCAGCGGGAAAGCGGTCGTGGTCTGAAAAATTATATGACCACCCGAAGGGCAGGGTCTAGCTCCGGCCGCGTGAACATCTTTGATGGCTCTTGCCTTTCGTTCGATCACGCTTTCTGGAGGCGCGGGTGACGCTCGGCCGAAACATCCTGTACTACGGTTCCGAGGCACCCCCGCCCGAGTCGGTCCCGCTGAGAGCAGGGCCGCTATCTCTAACCTTCGTTGCGGGGGAAATTCGCTACATTCGTTTGGGGAACCGCGAAATCCTGCGTCGTGTCTATGTGGCGGTTCGGGATCGCAACTGGCGGACCGTGCCCGCGTCCCTGCTCGAGGTTAAGAAAACCGTCGATCGGGAATCATTCGAATTACGCTTCGAGGTGGAGAGCAAGAAGGATGAAATCGACTTCTGTTGGCAGGGCTCCGTAACCGGCCATAGCAACGGGACCATTGCATTCACGATGAAAGGATGCGCCAGGTCCGCGTTCTGGCAAAATCGAATCGGCTTTTGCGTGCTCCATCCCTCCGTCGAATGGGCCGGTTCATCGTGCTCGGTCGAGACCGTCGATGGAGATCGCGTTGCGGGCGAATTCCCCGCGCATATTTCACCTGGAACGGTTTTCTCTAGGATTCGCGCCGTCTCTCATGAAGTTTTTCCGGGCGTCCGGGCTGATCTGCGGTTAGAAGGCAGCACCTACGAGATGGAAGATCAGCGGAACTGGAGTGATGCTTCCTACAAGACTTATTGTCCGCCGCTGAAACTCCCCTTTCCCTCCGAAATCCCAGCCGGGAGTAGCTTCCTGCAAGCAGTCACTTTGACCGTTACGGGTGATACTTCATGTGTTTCTGGCCCTCCTGCAGATGGGCCGGTCGTAATTCGGCTGGGCGAAAAGGATCGCGCTCTTCCGCGGATCGGATTGGCAATTCCGAGCGCCGAGCAGCCGCTCGGCAGTCGATCCGTCGACCGCTTGCGGGCACTTCATCTCTCGCATCTGCGGGTGAATTTGAAACTGTTCGATGCCGCCTACGAGGTTCAGTTGCAGCGCGCCACAGAGGTCGCGTTTTCTTTGGGCGTAACCCTTGAAGTAGCTCTGTTCCTCAGCGACGATGCGCAAGAAGAAATCAGTGCGTTGCGGACTGTTCTCGATCGCATCCGCCCAGCAGTGGACACCTGGCTGGTTTTCCATGTCGCCGAGAGGTCAAGCACGCAGAAATGGTTGGATATGGCAAGGTCGGGCCTTTCCGATTACAAGCCCTCGGCAAGGTTCGGAGGAGGCACGGATGCCTATTTCGCGGAACTGAACCGCTCCCGACCGCCAATTTTCGGAATTGACGTCGTGAGCTATTCCCTCAACCCTCAAGTCCACGCTTCGGATCACGCCAACCTCATTGACAATCTTCAGGCCCAGGAGTCCATGGTCGAAAGCGCACGCCAGTTTACCCGCGACGTACCGCTGGCGGTTTCCCCAGTCACCTTAAAACCCCGCTTTAATACTGACGCGACCAGCATCGAACGGCCCGTCGCTGAAGGCGAACTGCCGTATCACATCGATCCCCGCCAGATGTCCTTGCTCGGGGCGGTGTGGACGATCGGCAGTCTTCGAAACCTAGCCTTGGCGGAGATTTATAGCACCACCTTTTACGAGACAGTCGGGTGGGGTGGTGTGATGGAAACAGAACAGGGTTCGTTGCTCCCGGCAAAATTTCCATCGTCAGCCGGTTCGGTGTTTCCGTTGTATCACGTGTTCGCAGATGTCGGGGAATTTCAGGGAGGCAGAGTGGTGAATTGTGCATCCTCCAATCCGCTCAAGGCGCTGGGATTCGCCGTGAGCAAGAAGAGTGGGCTACGGATCACGTTGGCCAATTTAACTTCGGAAGCGCAGACCGTCCGCCTGCTGACAAACTCCCGCGCGGGAACTTTCCGGGCGAAAGTGTTGGACGAGAAAACTGCGGAGTGGGCGATGAATTCTCCGGAGGCATATCGCGCGGCGGCGGGAGAGGTTATCGCGCTCGAAGAGAAAGGTACTGATGTTCAGCTTCGTCCTCTGTCGATGATGCGACTCGACCGCGCTTGAGTTTACTGTCATGAAACTCGGAATTGGAACTTATACCTACATGTGGTCGATCGGATTTGCTGGCGCGCAACCTGCCACTCCTATGGATGCGCTCGGGCTGCTGTCGAAAGCGCGCGACTTAGGTGTCCATGTGGTGCAGTTTGGCCCGAATCTCGCGCTTGACGGACTCAGCGGAACTCGACTTCAGGAGGTTTCCGATTCCGCGCGCCGCATGCAAATTGAATTGGAAGTTGGTACCCGCGGAATCGATGTCCAGCATCTTCATCGTCAGCTTGCGCTGGCCGCGCGCCTCGGCTGCGGGATGGTGAGAACGGTTCCGGAGCTGTCGAGCGGCAAGGTTCCTGATCGCGCGGAGCTTCAGGAATGTCTGCGGGAGGTCGTTCCGGAGTTGGATCGGCGCCACATTCGCCTGGCTCTTGAGAATGGCAACATCCCGGCGCAAGATCTCGCGGAAACGCTCGATGCCCTCGCGAGCCCTTGGCTCGGCGTCACCTTGGATACCGCGAATTCCCTGGCAATACCCGAGGGTACACAACAGGTGGTGAAGACGCTGGCAAGGCATACCTTGTGCTTCCACATAAAAGATTTCGTGGTGCGCCGCGCCTGGCACCGTATGGGTTTCATCGTGGAAGGAACACCTGCCGGCCAAGGTCAGATGGATCTACCCTGGATTTTGTACGAGTTGAAATCCGCCAAGGCGGATCCCAGCGCAATTCTTGAACTCTGGCCTCCCGAGCAAGCTGACATTCAGACGACCACTGCGATGGAGCAGTTGTGGGCCGAGGAAAGCATTCGTTATTTGCGCCATTACATCGTGAACTAAGAACCGAGACAGACTGAACTCAAGACGGAAGGATAGCGCTATGCAGCAGACCGTAGTAATCGTTGGGGCGGGCGGAAAGATGGGAGCACGGGCGGCAGAGAAGATCGGGAAAGATTCCCGTTATCGCGTGCTGCTCTGCGAAAGCAATGACACGCGAGCGCAACAATTGGAGCGGGATGGTTTCCAAGTCACGCCCGCTGCGTCGGCTCTCCAGGACGCTGATTTTGTAGTCATGGCCGTGCCCGATGCCTTGATCGGCCGCATCGCCCGCGAATTGGCCCCGCAAATGAAAAGCGATGCGACATTGATAATGCTGGATGCGGCTGCCGCTTATGTGAACGAACTGCCCAGCCCTGGAAGTTCGACTTTTATGATCACGCATCCCTGCCACCCGGCGTTTTTCACCGAGCAGGCCACCGCCGAACAGCGTCGCGATTATTTTGGTGGAATTGCGGTGCAGGACATCATCATATCCCTGATCCATGGCTCGGAAGCACGTTTTCAAGAGGGAGTGGAAATCTGCAAAACCATGTTCGCGCCGGTAGAAAAGGCACATCGCGTAACGCCGGAGCAGTTCGCCCTGCTGGAGCCGGCGATGTCGGAAATTGTGGTTGCGACGGCTGCGTGCTTAATGAAGGCATCGCTCGATGCAGCGGTGGGTAAGGGTGTGCCCGCCGAAGCGGCAATGGCTTTCATGGCGGGGCATGCCCGGATTGCAATGGCGATCGCCTTCGGCGCCGAAAAATCGCCGTTTTCCGACGCCGCCAAGATCGCCATCGAATGGGGAATGAAAGAAATCATTCGTCCCGACTGGAAAAAAGTATTCGAGCCGCATGCCCTGCGTGAAGCCATTGAAGTCATGCTGACGGTCGATTCGGTTGAATCCAACAAGTGAAAAGCTCTCAACGACGTTTGGTTACGGAATGACCGGTCAATGGAAACCAGCACCGCATGAACAAACGCGAAGCCTCGCCGCCTTGGCTGGCTCGACCGTTCTCATGATTGCCTTGCTTCTGGTGGCGGATGCGGCGGCAATTCCCGCCACCGCAGAAGTCGCGGTAGAGACTCGAACGGTACTCGCTCCTACTCCGCCCATGGGGTGGGCAAATTGGAATCGTTTTTTTTGCGATTACGATGAGCAAACCATCCGCGCTCAGGCTGACGCCCTGGTGGCCACCGGCATGCGCGACTTGGGTTACAAATACTTAATCATCCAGGAATGCATTGCTCCCGATCGAGACACCATGGGCAATCTGGTCGTGGATGCCAAACGCTTTCCCCACGGCATGAAAACTCTTGCGGACTACATCCACTCCCGTGGTTTGAAAGCTGGCATTTACACCGATGTTGGGCCGTTTACGTGCTTTTCGAAACCGAAGTACCGAGGGAGTTACAACCACGAAGATCAAGACGCTGAGACTTTCGCCTCCTGGGGCATTGACCTTATTGAAGTCGATTTCTGCAACAAGCCGTACGACCATACCGGCAAGGAGTTATACGGGCGCATGGCCGCTGGCATTCGAAGGACGGGGCGCCCCATGCTCTTGTACATATGTTCCTGGGGCAGAGAAGCGCCATGGGAGTGGGCGAAAGGTGTGGGACAGCTGTGGAGGACGGATCAGGACATCAGTTATCAAAGAAATCACGTGAATTGGGATGACATCGTTCGCAACTTCAAGTCCAACGCGCAACACTCCGCTTTCAACGGCCCCGATAGCTGGAATGATCCCGATATGCTGGAAGTGGGAAACGCGGGCATCACCCCGATCGAAGACCGTTCCCATTTTTCCATGTGGGTCATATCAGCGGCGCCGCTATTGGTCGGAACCGATCTTACCCAGATGGATTTGGCGACCCATGCGATCTTGACCAACCCCGAAGTCATTGCGGTTGACCAGGACGCGCTGGGAGCGGGACCCACCAGAATTGGGGACTACAAAGACGGAGTCGAAGTCTGGGAAAAGCCATTGAGCGGCGGAACGAAGGCGGTTTTGTTACTGAACCTGGCTCCTAGGAATGCTATTGCTTCGATTGGCTGGAGCGATCTTCGGCTTAGGCCGAATGCCCGCGTCCGCGATCTATGGTCCCGGAAAGATCTCGGCATCTTCACGAACGGCTATTCGGTGCAGATTCCCCCGCATGGTTCGGTGTTACTCAAAGTGTCCGGGGAGGTACTGGAAAACAGTTTATGAAAACCGCTCTAATTTGTTATTTGCTGCTTTGTGTGGCGGCCGGCGCACCGTCCACGGGCGACCCGGCTTCCGAGGTTAACCCATTTATCGGGACCTCGACCAGTTGGATAAAGGATAACGGAAACACTCTGCCCGGCGCGGTACGACCCTTCGGAATGCTGTATTGGAGTCTCGACCGATCAGACGGCACGTTCTACCGCTTCGAGGGCACGTCGACGCGTGGCTTCAGCCTGACACATCTGAGCGGACCCGGGTGCAGCGTTTATGGGGATGTTCCGATCCTTCCGATGCTCGGCGCGGTGCAGCTTCCACCACCATGGCGTTCGCAGCCCTATCAGGCTACCTATAAACCCGAAGACCAGGTCGCACAGCCCGGATATTACGGGGTCAAACTCGCAACGGGGATCGGGGTACAACTGGCTGCGGCCGTCCATTCCGGGATCGCAGAATTTAGTTTTCCAGACTCTTCAGACTCAAAAGAAGCGCGCAGCATTGTGATTGATCTCAGCCGAAATCTGACACGCGTCAACCAGACAGAAATCCATGTGCGAAAGCGGACCATGGCTGGATCGGTGGAGAGCGACGAGTTTTGTGGAAACGAAAACCACTACCGCGTTTTTTTTGCGCTGGAGGTGGACCAGGAGCCGGAATCCGGCGGGACTTTTGACGAGTTAGAGGTGAAGCCCGGAAGCGAAGCGGAAAGTGGGCCGCGCGCCGGCGGGTACCTGACTTTTTCGCCGATGGTCCGAACGGTTCGTCTGAAGGTGGGGATTTCGTATGTGAGCGTCCCCAATGCCATGCTGAACCTGCGCCAGGAGATTCCGGGGTGGGATTTTGGGAAGGTTAGAAAGGATGCCCGAGAAGAATGGAACGAGGCGCTCGGGCACGCGCAGATCGAGGGCGGCACGGAAGCGCAGCGGCGGATCTTCTATACGGCTCTCTACCACTCGCTGCTGCATCCGTCCGTATTTAGCGACGGCAACGGCGAATACATGGGGTTCGACGGAAAAGTGCACCGCGCGAACGGGCGCTTGCAGTATGCCAACTTCTCTGGCTGGGACATTTACCGTTGCCAGGTGCAGTTGATCGCCATGCTGTTCCCGAAGCTCGCGAGCGACATGGCGCAGTCCTTGGTGGCGGATGCGGAGCAGGGCGGAGGGTTGCCCATATGGCCGGTGGCCAACGATGAGAGTAGCGTTATGGTGGGCGATCCCTCGGATCCGATTCTGGCGAGTATTTATGCATTTGGCGCACGCGATTTCGATACGCGAGCGGCATTGGCCGCCATGCTCAAAGGAGCGGATGTTCAGAAGACGCACGTTCGTTTATATCCCGAGCGCCCTGGATTGGAAGACTATCTGAAGAAAGGATACGTGGCGCAGCGACCGGAAACGGCTTGGACCACAGGGGCGGCCTCGGTGACGCTCGAAGATGCTAGCGCGGATTTTGCAATTTCGCAGTTTGCCAAAGCTCTGGGCGACACGACGACGGCGCAGCGATTTCTGTTGCGCTCAGCATATTGGCGGAATCTTTTTGATCCGGAAACAAAATATATCCGGGCTCGCGATGGCGAAGGAAAGTTTCTGCCCGATTTCTCACCCGCCAAGACGGACGGCTTTGTCGAAGGCAATGCGGCGCAATACACCTGGATGGTTCCGTACGATTTGCAGGGCGTGATCCAGGCCCTGGGTGGTCCAGAGGCAGCCAGAGCGAGACTTGACGACTACTTCAGCGAGTATGGAAAGTGGACGGGCAGCGGATACACGGCCCATTTTTTCATCAGCAACGAACCGAGTTTCGGCAATCCCTGGATTTACAACTGGACTGGACACTCCTGGCGTACCCAAGAAGTCGTGAGGAAGACCCTACACGACTTGTTTACGGACTCTGCGGGCGGTTTGCCGGGGAATGATGACCTGGGTGCAACGTCGTCCTGGGCGGTCTTCGCATATCTTGGGCTCTACCCCGAAATTCCAGGAGTAGCCGGTCTCACCCTCAACACGCCCACGTTCCCGGGCGTCACACTGAAACTCGGCGGGCACGATCTGCGCATTCGCGCGGAAGGCGCACCCGACCGGGCCTATATCCGAAGCGTGGTGCTGGATGGAAAACGGCTACAAAGCTATTGGCTTGACTGGGAGCGACTGAAAAACGCGTCCGTCCTGGAATTCGCGCTGAGCGGAGAACCGCCTAAGGAAGTTGGCGACGCTCCTCCGTCTTTTGCGCCACCCGAGCGCTAGTCGCCAGTTCGCCGTCATTCGGTGAGTGAGAAGCTTCCCCGCAATTCAATCTGGGCTGACGATCTGCCAACAAGAATAGAGAAAGTCCCGGGCTCTGCTTTCCAACCTGGCGTGCTGACGTCATAAAAAGAAAAGGCCCTGCGATCGAGATAGAGCGTTACGCGCTTGGTCTCGCCCGGCTGCAGCGGGGTCTTCGAAAAACCCTTAAGTTCCTTGAGCGGCCGCGGAACGCCGGAGTGTGAGTCCCCAACATATAATTCGGCAACTTCGGAACCTGCCATTGAACCCGCGTTCTTCACGTCGAAGGAAACCTTGACCGAAGCACTCAGATTGCTCGAGGCAGGACTGACCTCAAGATTGCTGTAAGAGAAAGTCGTGTAAGAAAGCCCGTAGCCGAACGGGAAAAGGGGTTTGGTATCAGACCGATCGAAATGACGATAGCCGAGAAAGACGCCTTCCTTGTATTCGACGCGCCGCTCCCCGTTCTTTGGATAGTAATTGTTAAAGACGGCATTGTCTTCCCACCGCCGCTCGAAGGAAACGGGCAATTTACCCGATGGACTGAAATCTCCGAAAAGTAACTGTGCCAGCGCTAGCCCACCTTCTTCTCCGGGATACCACGCGTGAATCAGGCCTGGCACCTCGCCGATCCAGTCGGCCATATCGACATTGCCGCCCGCTGTTACAACAACAATTACATTCTTGTTTATGGCGGCGATCTGCCGGATTAAGTCGTCTTGATCGCCGGGAAGGCGGAAGCTGCGGTCCGAGGCTTCTCCTTCGAGCCATGGATCAAATCCGACGCAGAGGATGACAGCATCCGCCTGGGCCGCTGCCTCTATTGCAGTTACTCCCATGGCCTTGCCGCCAGACCCTACCAGTGTTGGCCGTTTCGCAGGGACGATCCCGAAGCGAACTGCCGCCGTACGCGCGTTCTTAAAGTACTCCAGTCGGATCTTATAAAGGACTCTTGCCTGGAGGGAGGTGGTGTACAACCTAAGCGTTTTCGTGCGAGTGCCAGCGTCGTCGAGCACGAGCTTATCGTTAACATACAGCCGCGCGCCGTCGTTCGGCGAAAGGTAGAACTTATAGTCCGCGCTTACTTCCGGCACGAAATATCCGGTCCAGCGCGCGGAGAAGTGATCGGGGTCGCCCTTGTCGGAGTAACTGCCTTCGCCCCAGTCGAAATCGATCTTGGTGTCCGTGCGAGTCAGAGTGGGGGTGCCTTGGAGTTCGTGGTTGTCAAAGTACTCCCCTTTGAGTCCTCTGGGTCCTCCGGGCGACGTCAGAAAACTTGTTTGGTCGACGTCATCGATGGTTACGTCTTCGGGGGCGCTTAACACGCGAACTCTCTTGCCCAGATAATTACTGATACCTTCCAGAGGGCTGACGGCGTTGAAAGGCGCGACCGACGAACTGCCGCCCCCGCCAACCACTGCTGGATAAGCTTCCGGTCCGATGACTGCGATGGTTTTGATTTTGTTCTTGTCGAGGGGAAGGATGTGATTGTCATTTTTCAACAAGACCATGCTTCCCCGCGCTTCTTCGAGCGCCACTTCACGGCTGTGCTGGTTATAGAGGGGAATGCTGGAATTCATCTGTCCACGATCGAGAAATCCGAACTGAATTGCCTTGCGCAGAATTCTCCGGACCTTGTCGTCGATGGTTGCCATGGAGACTTGGCCGCCCTCGATCGCCGGAAGAAGAACTTGCGGAGTCATACAAACGGCAGACGGCATTTCCAAGTCCAACCCGCCATTGGCGGCAGCGATGCCATCGTGAGTGGCTGTCCAGTCCGACATGATGATGCCGTCAAAGCCCCACTCCTGCTTCACGATTTCGTTGTTCAGATGACTGTTCGCCGTCATGTAAACCCCATTGACGAGGTTGTAGGCGTCCATGATTGCACCGGTCTTCGCTTCCTTTACAACGGCTTCAAAAGCGGGCAGATAAATCTCGCGCAGCGTTCTCTCGTCAATGTCAGAGCTCATCTTCTGGCGGTCGTATTCCTGGTTGTTGCCGGCAAAGTGTTTGACGGTTGCGATCACTCCCCGGTCCTGAATGCCTTCGACCAGCGGGACCACGATACGGGAAGCGAGGTACGGGTCCTCTCCAAGATACTCAAAGTTACGGCCAGCCATGGGAGCACGGTAGATATTCAAACCGGGCCCCAGGATAAAGTGGACGCCTCGTGCGCGTGCGTCGTCGCCCATACTTTCTCCCACGCGCCTCGCCAGGTCGGTGTCCCAGGAAGCAGCTAGAGCGATGCCAGCCGGGTAAGCCGTGGTGGGACCATAGTCATGGACGCCGACCGGACCATCCGACATACGGAGGGCGGGGAGCCCAATGCGGGATATAGGCGAAGTGTTCATTCCCTCGGTTCCGCCGAGCAGGTTGATCTTCTCGTCGAGGGTCATGGTGCGAAGGAGCGAATCCGTGCGCTTTTCGACATCATCGCTGGGGGAGGCAATCTGCGCCGACGCCAGTGGGACTGTGGCGGCTATTGCGAGACAAAGAATTGCCACACAGACGATGATTGCGATGAGGATCGGTACATAGGGACCTGCTCCCCAGCCGTTTTTTTCCGGAACGAACATCGCGATGATCTCCTTCCGGCGGCTTGTCCGGAACCAGGGGCTACGCCGACGTGCTGGGTTTTATGAGGTAGACTCCCATACTCTTTGCGGCGAAGGTGTTCTTGGACTGTCGATGCTGATTCGCGGTCGCGTCGAGCACCTCCACCGTGCCGGTAACTGTGTAGTTGAAGTCCTTGTAGGCGAACAACACGTCGGCTACCTGATTCTTCCATAAGATTCCGCGGTCGTCTTCGAGCACCCACATCTCTTCCATCTGGTCTTCGACGCGCGCGAAGGCCATATTCAGCTTAACCATCGCTTCTGGCCGCCACCAGCCCACGACAGATTGAG
>Ga0302324_100022785_pt1 | contig 12153 bp, 8 predicted proteins | sample Palsa_T0_1_FD_201949 | JGI IMG/M metagenome (GOLD analysis project Ga0302324, IMG submission 201949) | Peat permafrost microbial communities from Stordalen Mire near Abisko, Sweden - Palsa_T0_1 | ecosystem: Environmental > Terrestrial > Soil > Palsa > Peat permafrost | place: Sweden: Abisko...
CCTGATAGTCGACTGTCCCGCTCAGTTCACCCTCTTCATTGAGCACTCCAAGGATTAGAAATTTTGCCGATGGAGGCAGGGAAGCTACCATTGCGGCAATGTCCGACTGCACCTGTGCGGGAGTCCCGAAGTTGTCTCTACCTGCCCAGATGATAACCGTCCCATTATCCAGCGTGCCGATTGTAGGCACCCAGTTCGTACCAGGCGGTACCTGAACCGGACTGGGCGGACAGGCGAGGGGAACGAAGTAAAACTGATGTGCTCCGTTGTCCTGTGTGTAACCCTGTACATCGGAGATTGATCCGAGGGGATAGGTCTGAGAAGTAAAGGCGCTGTACGCGGGGGATTGTCCTACGGGGAAGGATACTTGCACCGAGCAGGAAGGCCCCGCGGGGATCACATCGCCGGAGACAGTCAGGGGCGCAACGACGCCCCCTTCCCTTACCGCGATTTCGGTACTTGTTTGAGCCCCGACTCCGAGGTTGGTCACCGGGTGACCAAGCAAAGTGGCAAGGACATCTGGGTAGTCGACTTGCGACTCGTCCTCTTTGCCGACAGTTATGGAGTCTCCCCAGGCGGTAACTTCTCCGTCTTCAGAGATATCAACGGAACGATTGGCAAAAAAACTCACTGTGCCAGTAGGAGGCGATCCTGCGCCGGATATTGTTGCTGACAGAGTGACGGGCGCATTCGGTTGCAGAGTTATCGATGGAGATGGATTCAAAATGACCGTGGGTGTTGCCCGGCTTACTGTCAATGGCACAGTTGCCGTGGCGACAGCGTACTGGTCCGTTTCGGTCGGCTGGAAGGTTACTGCAAGAACCTGATTGCCAACTGGTGGTACGGCTCCCAGCGCGGGATTGTATGTCATCGTGCCGGGAACGGAAGAGGTTGCGTTCAATTGGGCGGCGCCCAAGGCAGTTCCATAGGAAATAAGTGCTGGAAAAGGCCAGGTAATCACAGGAGCTTGCAGCACCTGAATGGTGTATGTTCCCGAAGCTGCCTGACTTTGGCTGTAGTTCGGCGCAATGGCGATAGCCGTCAGCGTCTCAGTTGAGGAGACGGCCACTGGACCGGTCACCTGGGAAGAGGCCGTGGTGGGCGTTGATCCGTCAGTGGAGTAGTAGATCACCGCTCCCGGTGTTTCATCAGAAATTATGACATTCTGAGTACCGCTATAGGTTCCTGGCGGCGGGGTGAAGAGCGGGACAACCGTACTCGCACTCACGATGCCGGCTAACTGGACGCTTTGAATCGAGTAGCCGGGCGCGGTGGCATTCAGAGAGTTGTCCATCAGCGAAATTGCGCCACTTACATTGCCGCTGGCTGAAGCGCCGGGCAGAAACTCCACAGCAAGTTGACAACTCGTACCCGCCGACAGTGTGCCCGCTTGTACAGAATCCACCGATGTAACCGGACAGGCCTGAGCGGCCTGCTCGACGAAGTCGAAGTTGACCGAGATGGAAGGATTCGAGTTCGAGGAAGGGATAGGGAAGCTTAAGGCCGTATTCCCAGCGTTCTCTATCCACAACGCTTGTGGACTGTCCGCGCTAATGCTCCCTGCTACCGTCGACTCAAAGGTCAGACCAGGCGGTGTTGAAAAGCCGAACTCGGTGAGTTGGCCGGAATCGTCGGAGACATAGAGATTCCCCAGCCCGTCGACCGCGATTCCGGCGGGACCGGCGATCCCGTTCACCCCCGAGATTGCCGCAGTGGATTCGACGAATCCTCCGCTGGTAGGCGTTTCTTTCAAAACCGAGCCAGTGCCGGTCCTCGTTCGCGCGGCAACATACACTTCGCCTGCAAGGTTGACTGCAACGCCCTGTACGGCCGCAGTCACATTCTTCGTGACGACTGTCGCGCTTTGTGCGCCGACAGCCCAATTCTCTTTAAGCAGTTGTCCTCCCTGACCGTCGACCAGAAAGAGGTTGCCTAAATCGTCGGCTGCGACGGCTACCACCTGCGTTCCAGACGGCGCGGGGATACTGGTGGCGGGAAAACCTGTTCCAGACAGAGCGATCTGCCATATGGCTGAGCCATCGGCGATGAAGAGGTTTCCCGATCCGTCGACAGCGAGCCCATAGGCGTTCGCGATTCCGGTTGCGCCCGTGGCAATCGTGCTCTGCGACCACCCGCCGGACGTAGGAGTTTCCTGATAGATCGTGGGGGAGCCCGATGATGCTCCTCGGCCGCTGTCGGAGATGTAGAGATTCCCTGCCCCATCGATGGCCACGCCTGTTGGCGTCACCAGGCCATTAAGCGCGTTTGCCACGACGCTCTGCGTGTAGCCTCCGGAACTCGCGGTCAGCTGGTAGACGGCTTTAGCCTGGGCATCGACCACGTAAAGATTGCCGGCCGCGTCAGCCGCGACCGCCGGCGCTAGTCCACCGGTCGCCGGCCGTGCGACGCTTGAGACCGCAGGCAGGAATGTCAGTTGGGGTCCGTGTCCGATCCCATATACATAACCCTTGGCCATGGGCGAGCCAGAGGAACTCAGCAACACCGCGGCGCCGAATCTTGGCCCCGCGAGCGCTGGGGTCAGAGTTACGTCGATGCCGCAACTTTCGCCAGCATTGTAGAAGGCTCCGACCGAACAGCTTCCACTATGGGCATCGTTGAAATCGAGGCTTGGAAGACCTTGGGTCAAGACGGCAGTTCCACCAACGACTCCGCCCGTGTCAAAAGCAAAAAGAAGCCGCAGCGGATTCGCTGAGGCGCTTCCCACTGCCACGTTGCCGAAGGCGCCGCTTTGGTGAATGATTCCGATCACGCGGTTGTTGCCCGTATCGGCGATATAAACCGTTCCTGTCAGGGGATCGATCGCGATCGACTCCGGACTTAGAAGCCCATTTGCCGTGTCGCTTGCCCAGACAACGGGCGAACCGCTCGTGCCTTGAGCCGGCAATTTGACAATCTGGTTGTTCTCCGACTCGCAGAGATACACATTCCCGCTTCCATCCACGGCGACCCCTGCGCCTTGCCCGATCGTTGCCAGCACGCTCTGAGTAAACCCGGTGACTGAAGCGGACTCCAACCAAACAACACCGGCACCGGGATCAGAGATATAGAGATTTCCGCTTGCATCCACGGCCAATCCCTGGGGCGAAGTAAGTCCCGTACCGATAACGGTCTCGGCATAGCCGGCTCCCGCCGGCGACTCTTCCAGAACCCGCGAATTCCCCGTATCCGCGATATAAATGTTCCCGTTTGAATCCACACCGATACCGGCGGCGCCATTCAGGGCGCTGGTCTGAACAGAGCTTTGTGTATACCCGTTAGCAGCCGGGGACTCCATCCATACGCTTCCAGTGCCGGAGTCAACGACATACACATTCAAATGCGAATCGATGGCAACGGAACTGGGTCTGGTAAAGCCGCTCGCCACCGTGGTTTCTTTGTAGCCGCCAGTCGCGCCGGCCACCGGACTTTCCCAGAGGATTCTTCCGTTTGCGCTATCCGCAATGTATAGATTTCCCTGCGCGTCAGCTGCAACACCACCCGGCTGCGCAAGTGCGCTGGAAGCTACAACTGCTTGAGTGGCAACAAAATGCGCATTTTGCGCGATGTTTGGCCGGCAACAAAAAAAACTGAAAGAGGCGAAGAGAGAAAACCTAAATACTGAAACTAAGACCGATCTAATCGATAGCATTACGCGTCCTCCAACCCCAGGCCTAACCAGGATCCGGGACCTTGGTTTGGGCTGTTTGCGTGCCCGGCCCCCGGAATCTTAAGAGTGAAATGTCCCGAACTCCCAATCGTTGAAGGGCTCGCGCCGCAATCAACTCATCCTGCGAACGCGCGCACCTTAGCTGACAGGTCAGAAGGAGAACTCCATCCTCTCATGAGGCCAGCCAAGTTTAGCCGAACTTTCAAGCGGCCGCAGCATTTTTCCACATCGTTTCAACCATAATACCTTTCATCGCTGTCCGCTTAAAGTCGAACAGAATCAACCGGTTGCTGGAGTCGTGTAAATCGCTTTCGGAGTCGGATGACTGAAATGCCTGCAAAATGGGGGTTTTCTCGAAGGAAATGACACTGAGTATCTGTAGGATTTGGCAGAGAGTGGCATCCGGCTTGAGCCGTTTTCGCGCGATGGCGACGAGCGGAGCATGTCCCGCGCATAGTTGAAAGTGGCGGGCGGCGGTTGGGTTGATGATACCAGTATCTAGTTGCATAAATCAGCGAATGGTATATCGTGCAATGCATGAAGGCCCGCAGCATTGCGCTTACGCCTGAAGAGCAGGCTGATCTGGAGTTGGTATCGCTTCGCACAACCGGTGCGTCGCGGGATGTGTTTCGGGCCGGTGTGATTCTGCGGGCGGCCTCCGGAGCCAGCAACGAGCAAATCGCAGCAGAAATGAAGACGCGGCCAGCCACGGCGAGCAAGTGGCGCGGCCGGTTTTTGCGCGACCGGATGAACGGATTGCAGGATGCCCTGCGGCCTGGCAAACCGGCGACCTACGACCGAGAGAGCGAACGACGCATCCTGGCGCAACTGGATCAATCACCACCCAAAGGCTATGCGCGTTGGAATGGCGTCTTGCTGGCTGCGGCGCTGAAGGACATCTCCGACGACCAAATTTGGCGTGTTCTGCGCAAGCATGGGATTTCGCTGGAGCGGCGCCATAGTTGGTGTGTCTCGACCGATCCCTGTTTTGCTCAAAAAGCCGCCGATGTGGTCGGGCTTTATCTGAACCCACCAGAACACGCGCTGGTGCTGAGCGTGGACGAAAAGCCTCATATTCAGGTCCTGGAACGAGCTCAGGGTTGGTTGAAGCTACCCAACGGCAAGGCGCTTACCGGCTTTCAGCACGACTACAAGCGGCATGGCACCACTACTCTGCTTGCGGCTCTGGAAGTGGCCACCGGGCTGGTCAAGGGCGACCATTACAAGCGTCGCCGCCGCACCGAGTTTCTCGACTTCATGAACGGCATAGTAGCCGAACATCCCGACCGCGAAATCCATGTGATCCTCGACAACCTCAATACCCATAAGCCCAAACGAGACAGTTGGCTGGCTCGGCACAAGAACGTTCACTTCCATTTCACGCCCACACACGCATCGTGGATGAATCAGGTGGAAATCTGGTTTTCCATCCTGCAGAGTCAGTCGCTGAGCGGGGCCAGCTTCACCGGTCCTGGCCAACTCCGCAAACACATGGACGACTTTATTGCAGCCTACAACCAGACCGCACACCCGTTCGAATGGAAGAAGCAAGTAGTCTTCCAGAAACACCCGGAGACACTGTACGCGAACTTATGCAACTAGATACTAGACTCGGGAATTTACTGGATTCAGAACTTCGACCACGACGGCAAGCGTCGTCGCGAGAAGGCTGGATCGCTGGCGCAGGCGAAGAAACTCTCACGCATCGGCGCCATCAGAAGCTGGACGGGAAGATTCCAGAGTTACGCCCCCCTGCACCTGCACCCGTAGCCCCGGCCATCACGGTCAGCGATCTGATCGATACGGCCATAGTCAGCACGGCCAGCCACCAGAGCAAGAAGTATCTCCATTCAAAGTTCGGGCGCATTCGTGGCGGCCTTGGCGACCGCATCGCGACCGAGATCACGCAGTCGGATTTGGTTCAGTGGCTGGACGAGACGGTCGAGGAGCATGACTGGTCCAACGCATCACGCAATCGGTATCAGGCGGCATTGAGCCTGATCTTCCGCATCGCCGTAACGAACAAGAAGTTGGTTCAGAACCCTGCCTCGCGCATCCCACACCTCCAGGAGAACAACAGCCGCAGCCGCCACCTTTCCTTGGACGAGGAGAGGGCTCTGCTCAAGGCGTTGGAGGCGAGATTCCCTGAATACATTCCCATCGTGGTACTGGCGATACACACGGGGCCACGACGGTCGGAACTCTTCCGGGCGGTGGTGGGCGATTACGACTTCGGAACCCGCAAGATGGCCATCCACCAGACGAAAACGCGCAACTCACCGCACTCCGGTATGTGCCGCTGACACCGATGGCTCTTGAGGCGTACCACACGCTCGCGAAGGGGAAGCCTGTGGGCGCACCGCTCTGCAGCCAATTGGAGGATGACGAGTCAACCCTCACTCAGAGCGATTACTGGTTCGTGCCCTGTGTTCAGGCCGCCGGGCTCGTGGACTTCCACTTTCATGATCTGCGGCATACCGCGGCCAGCCGCTGGGTCATGAACGGCACCCCGTTGGCCGTTGTCTCGGGCTACCTTCGTCACAAGACCATCCAGATGACGATGCGGTACTCCCACATGTTTCCTGACAATGACGAGCGATCCATCGCCGCCCAGATGGCCATCTACGAAGAAAAACGTGCCACCACAACTGCCACCGACACTTCTAGGGGTAAAGCGATTCAGTGTCTGTGGGAATGTGTAAATCGCTCTATCTAGTTGATTTAATTAAATTTATATGGCGGAGAGGGAGGGATTCGAACCCCCGGTACCCTTGCGAGTACGTCTGATTTCGAGTCTGCTCTAGACACTACAAATCCCCAATGTTCATGCACCTTTCGCAAGAATGACTTCCGCTGGTGTCACTTTTGGTGCCACTTTTGGTTTCCGTTTCGTGTCAGCTTGGGTCACGGACTTGGGGTAAAAACTCATGGCTGCGCTGACGGCCTTGGCGTTGACTTCCGGTTGTAGATGGGCATAGCGCATCACCATCCCGGCCCCGGAATGGCCGAGGTATTTGGCGACTGCGGCCAATGGAACGCCGGACATTACCCACCGACTTGCTGCCGTGTGCCGAACGTCGTGAAAGGTGAAATCTTTCACGCCAGACGCTTCGAGCGCACGCAGGAACCAGTACCTCATTTCGTAAAGCGGCTCACCATTGCGGTTGGTGCAGAGGGGGGCGTCATTCTCCTTACCTGCCGCCAGCGCGTTGTAGGCCGCGGTGGCCATGGGCGTCATCGGTACGAACCTGACCTTGGGTTTGCGAGAATCTTTGGTTTGGTGGATTTTGATCATGCCGGTCTGCGAGTTGTAATCCCCAACCTGGCCCCGAAGAACCTCCGATGTGCGGGCTCCGGTGTGGAGGGCGAGAATGAAGACGTTTAAATAATTCGGATACCGTTCACGAAGTTCCTTTGAGATTGCGGCTTCCTCCTCTTGGGATAAGAAGCGCACCCTGGAATTGTCTTCCTGGCGCCGGGTGATCCTGCCCCAAGGTTTGAGCGTCAGCTTCTTTGTCCCATCCGGGCCCGCCACGGAATAGATCAGTGAGAACGCGGCGACATACCTGTTGCGGGTTGTGTCGGACCACTCATGTTCCTCGGCCTGCTCATCAAGCCAGTCCAGAACTTCTTGCCGGGTGATTGACTCGGCTTCGCGCTTGCCGAATGTTGGCAGCATACGGTTGAACTTCATAGACGTGTCGTATGCGTGGGCCGCAGTCCGCTCCGACTTGAGGTGCTTGTTGGCGTCATCGACGAGTTCTGAGAAGGTGGCCTTTTGTGGCCGCGGCACTGATGGTTTTGGCAATGTGCCCGAGTTCGCCTGGGTGTGACGAACTCCCAGGCGGTTCTTGGCTGCGGCCAAGCTGCCGACTTTCTCCCGGTGTTTCTTTCCCTCTGCGGTAAAACGAATCCAGTAAATTCCGCTTCCGGGAACTTTCTCGAAGACTCCCATCGGCAGTGTGCTTTTCTTGGTGGCCATGGTCTACCCTCAATCTCCAAGCGTAGACTAAATCCACTTGAATTGCAGTGCATTTCTTGTGCAGCTCTTCTGACGCTCGGCGTGGTTCTCTGATGACGATTGGGAGCGTTGGGAAATGAGAGAAGAGGAGATTCTGCAAGTGTCGCAAATGCCGATAGATGGGAAACAGTATTGAGGGAATTTGAACCATTACCGGTGAGGTCGCGATGTCCGCCAACTTGCGCTCGGAGACTCCCTATAGCGACGGCTTTTGCGACATCTCGACAAATGCTTTAAGGTAGTCGGAAACGGTCATTGCCATCGGGTTTGCAATTATCACTTGAGGTCCACTCTTCGCGAAGTTCTGTTCGATTGACGAAATGAAGCCCTTGGTCAAATCGTTCTCAAGAAGAGCCTCAAATCTGGACTTGAACCCTGCGTCTTGTTCTAGATATTGACCTAGATTTAAGACCGCTAGCTGAATGTCCCTTCGTCTCCACCAAACCAGGAACTCTGTGTATTGTTGGTCCATCTGCTTGAAATTGGGGCGCAATAATTCTGCAACCTCTGATATTTTTTTGCTCCTCCAGGCGGGATCCACTTTCAACAATCCGGCCTCCTGAAGGTACCGGAACGTATGTGTTCCGTCCTTCCACATGCCATTTGCACTTGAAACAAATAGCTCAGAAAAATTCTGATCGCCGTAGCGCAGAATCACGGAATCCAAATACTCCACGTATGTGCCGCCCGTAATCGGCACAAATCCCAGCGCTCGCATTGCGACGATGTCGGATCCCCATGTGTAAAAGCGAGTGTTGAGCAGATCACTATTCGCGAGAGCAGAATCGATGTGAGCGGCGTTGAAAACTCGTTTGACTTCATCGCTCCGATTCGGAGAAAACTCCTCAACCTCCTGCCTTGTCAAGAGGCGGAAACGCTCCCATTTCTGAACGCCAAGTACACGTCGGTTCTCTTCTTCAAAGTTCGCAACGAGTTTCACAACCTCGTTCTTGTTCGGATTAGCCGTACTCCCCGGAACCAAGCTGGATCGAAGGTTCGAGGTCGGTAAATGCCACGCCAGCAAGGACATTACGATAAAGCGGCTATTGAGATTGACGGAAGAATTGCTCGCGGCGAGATGCATTCCTATTAAATTGCCGCGAGAGTCGAGAACGGGCCCCCCTGAGTATCCGTGCTGTAACGAAGGGTCGAGATTCGTAGTGAACCTATTGGGGTCGTCCGCTTCGTATTCATTTTGGATGGACCCTACCCAAGGGAGCCAAGTACCCGCGGCTGGGTGCCCGATCAAGTGAATGTTCAACTCGGCCGTAGGGTCCTTCTGCTCCATCGAGACCAAATTCCCAGCAAGTTCTTTAGTGGGAACGAGCAGCACCGCAAGATCCTCGAACTCACTGAAACGATCAAAGATAGTAGCCGTATGGCTGGCGCCGCTCCCCCAGAACTGGACCTGGATATCGTTTGCCCACTGCTTCGTTGTCGCATCTCTTAGCGCGTGGAGCGCGGTCACAAAGTAAGCATTCGCTTCATCGTGCCCGACGCAGAACCCGGCGGCTGTCTCGGTCGCACCATTAGGCAGCGCCGCATGGATTAGGATTACGTTCGCGCGCTGTATGTTTAGGTCAGAGATACCAGGCTGAGCCAACGTGGCGATAGACACGAGGCCAAAAGAACATACGCAGATCCAGTAAAGACACTTCATCAATTGCCTTGCGGTGCTGGTGCCGCGAAAAAGGACATAACCTGCAGAGATGGCGAGAATTGAACTTGGATCAAGATTTCGGCGCGTTCGAACTTACAGCGCACGATTACCATGTCAAAGTCGATGTTTTTCTGAGCTGCATCAATTTGTACGAACTCGCCCGCCTGGCCCTTCCATCCCATCCACGTCTGTTGAAGCGCTTGCGCGGAAGTGTAGAGTTTAAGCGACTCGGGTAAGCTGGCATAAATCTGTTCGAACTTTTGATCCGCCATCTGTTGAACAAAGACCTTCGCGGCCTGTTCGAGCTGTGTAGGCGTTGAACTTCCCAGAGTTGCGAGCCAAAGATTCACAATGTGATCGTCATTATCAAACAGCAACCTCAGCTCCAACGCACCGCCCGAGAACGCCATCCTCGTGACGTACAAGGTTGCTCCCGTTATGACGCGCTTACTTTGACTTGCAACCCCTTCAAACGTACCGAGTACGCCGATATCTGTGGACCACCCTGTACGAAGCTGCTGATTTGACGTGTTGTCTTTCGCGGCCGTTGAGAAGTTCGTGCGCGCCAGGTCGATATTGTCATCTCGAAGCGCCTGAACCATCTCCCGGGCGAAGCGAAAACGCCGAGTATCCGTGTCCTCGAAGGCAATATTGTCGGTAGGGACGTGCCAGGCATTCAATCGGGAGAGGATCGCGCTGCTTCTGATTTGCACTGTGTAGCTGGCTGTTGCCGCCAGATGCATTCCAACAAAATTCGCTGCGTCGTCAAATACTGGACCACCGGAAAAACCTTCCGCCATGGATCCGTCAGAATTGCCACTAAACCATTCGGTGTGATTTTCTGCGGATACCTCATTTAGGACAACGCCGGTCCAGGTTTGCCAATCGCCTTGTGCAGGGTTACCGATAATCCGAATGCGAGAACCATTGATCGGTTCCCGAGATCCCGCCCTAGTGATGCCCCCGGGCAAAGAGCCAACCGGTATGTAAACCACAGCGAGGTCAAGAGCATCATCTTTCTGTTCGACAATGCCGGCGCTTATCGGTACTGCACTTCCGTAAGGGGTCACTTGTACCTGGCCCGCTTGTGCATGTGCCAAGGCATGCGCTGCCGTGATGAAGAATCCGTTTGATGCATCATGACCCACATACATCCCCGCCGCTCTTTCCGTAGTGTCATTTGCTCCGGGCGCAGTGAGTACAATCACGTCAGATCTCCGGGAATCCACGGAGACCTGCGCTTCGCAAGGTATCAAAACCGCAACGGCGAGCATGCATGTCGCGAATGCGCGGATCATGTTGTTCCCTTCTTCTTCGGAAGCATTCCCATAGCTTCAAATATGCCCAGAATGAATGCAACTGCACTCGGTATCGCACCAAACACGCGTTGCTTGCTTGTTAATAGGTCGAAGACCGAAGGCATGCAACTGTGGAGATTATTCGTTCCCGAGCCCACACGAATGTCCTTAACTGTGCCATGCATCTGCAAACCAATTCCGTTATTGACAATCAGACTCGTCACGTAGAGATCCTTACCAGGAGTAATTTCAACGATGTCGGTCTTATCGAGGGAAACAGTCCGAGCAAAATAATCGAAAACAATCTGGTTTTTCCCAGGAGATGGCGGATCAAGTAGCGTTGCAATCGTTTGTCCGCCATCAATTGGATCTACATGCTCAATTCGTACGGGACCTGTTACCGCCATGTTGCCTTCAAGAGACTCCGGGGATTCTTCATGAAAGATTATTTGGGCGTCCCCCATCGTCTGAAAAGTAGTTTCTGCATCTCCTGAGGGCGTCCCTTGAAAAATGTCACCACGCGAAGCTGACGGAGCAATGCCAGAACACAGGAATGAAGTCGGCCGTCCCGACTCTGCATTTCCGGTCAGGCTCCCGCGTATATTTTGGCGTACACGCAATGCAATCAAATCAGCGTCTGAGTGCTGAGGCCACAGCAGTGTAATTCTTTCATCGCCGGGTTTCTCTCTGTCCGTGTCGACTAGGTGCAGCGGTTCGGCATGCACCCGATAGAACGAGCAGGATGATGCTGCGTTAGGAGCCTCAATAATTTCCGCATCTTCTTTCGCTGGTCCATCATTTGTGCCGGAAGCCATGATAATTTTGAATTGCGCTGGTCCCGAGACTGTTAGTTGCGTTTGGTCTGCCGAGTTAAGCATGGCTGTTACATCTGTGCCGAGCGAGACCTCGCGAGTGTGAAGGGTTATGGTTGCAGATGTAGGAAGGTGCGCCTGAGAAAGAAATAGGACGACGATTGCAGTGACCAGCCAAGTGCCTCCGACAATCCACTTGACCCATGGGCGAACGCGGGTTTCTCCGGTGGACATAGCCGTCAAGCCTTTCGATGATAGAAAGTAACAGTTGCGTGGACGGGGGAGAACTTATTGGGAACATGTCCTATGAGCTGCAGATTATAGAAGCCATCGGGCTGGTTCGACATATCCAGGGACATTGCGTGCGAAGTTCCAGCATCATATAAGACGCATGAGGGGTCCGCAGAACACTCGATAGTCTTCAGGGGAATCGACGTGCCGTCCGATGCGGTCAGCTTCTCATCTAACGAATGAATACTCCAAGCGGTTCTAAACTGAATTATGTAGGTGTTTAGGGGATGAGCGACACCGATGTTTACATCTGCGGGCAAGTAGACTCTTGTGCCTGATTGGTCAATGTAGCTGGTAGTGACTGCTAGATTCTGCGGGGCTACGCCGAGGGTATCGATAACATCAGTAGTAGGCCAGGGTGAGAATGCATTCCATTCAGTGGTGCGCACAGGAAAGGATTTCGA
>Ga0302324_100022786_pt1 | contig 12153 bp, 9 predicted proteins | sample Palsa_T0_1_FD_201949 | JGI IMG/M metagenome (GOLD analysis project Ga0302324, IMG submission 201949) | Peat permafrost microbial communities from Stordalen Mire near Abisko, Sweden - Palsa_T0_1 | ecosystem: Environmental > Terrestrial > Soil > Palsa > Peat permafrost | place: Sweden: Abisko...
TTGAGATCACTCGTTTCTAGGTCGTATACGTCGAGGTCGACGCGGTTCCAGAACACCCCCCGGCCGTAGGTGACGTCTGCGATCCGGCTGCCCGCGGGTACGTAGAGGCTCAGGACCTCTGGGAAGACTTCCTCGTTGGTGCCGACGTGCGCCGAGAAAACCAGGTCGTTTGTGGCGACCCCACGGGCGACTCGCTTGGTCTTCTTCGCCTTCAGGCCGCTCGGCATGGGCGGTGATGCTAAGAGCGAGTCCGGACGCCCCTCGCGAGCGACCCTGGCGGTACGCCATGTTCGGGGTATACCGTGAGGCCCCTTCAGTAATTCTCGCGTGCCAGCCGGAGTGGCGCGTAGCGTCTAGGGCATGGCGACTAATACGCAGACACCGGCGAGCACGCCCGAGGAGCTGCTCGAGCGCTTCGGCCTGGAGCGCTTCAGGCCGGGCCAGCGCGAGGCGGTGCAGGCGGCGCTGGATGGCCGCGACAGCCTGGTGGTGATGCCGACGGGCGGCGGCAAGTCGCTGTGCTACCAGCTGCCGGCGCTGGCATTTGACTCGGCGCCCGCCCACCCCACCAACCCCCTGGTGATCGTGGTCAGCCCGCTGATCGCGCTGATGTCCGACCAGTGGCGCCGGCTGGAGCGCGCGGGCGTGCGGGCGGCGATGCTGGCGTCGGGGATGCAGGAGGGGCACAACGCGCGGGCGCTGGCGGAGATCGAGGCGGGTGTGACACAACTGGTGCTGGCGGCGCCCGAGCGGTTCGCCTCGCCGGCGTTCAGGGCGGCGCTGGCGCGCAGGCGCGTGGCGTTGTTCGTGGTGGACGAGGCGCACTGCGTGGCCGAGTGGGGACACGACTTCAGGCCGGACTACCTGCGCCTGCACGAGGCGATCACGTCGCTTGGTCGCCCGGCGGTGATGGCTGCGACGGCGACGGCGACGCCGCGGGTGGCGCAGGAGATCGCCGAGCGCCTGGGCCTGCGCGAGTGGGTGTCGGTGCGCTCCGGGTTTGACCGGCCGAACCTGACGTTCGACGTGGTGAGCGTGGAGGGCAAGGGTGCGATGGCACGCAAGCGGGCGGCGCTGATGCATGTGCTGACGGACACCGCCGACGCACGGCCGCTGCCGGCGATCGTGTACTGCGGCACGCGCAGGGACGTGGAGGAGGTGGCGGCGGCGATCGCGGCGAGTGGGTTGCGGACGGTGCGCTACCACGCGGGCATGAGCCCGGAGGACCGGCGCGCGAGCCAGGCGGCGTTCATGGAGGGCGACGCGGAGGTGGTGGTGGCGACGAACGCGTTCGGCATGGGTGTGGACAAGGCGAACGTGCGCACGGTCGCTCACTGGGCGCTGCCGACGAGCCTGGAGGCCTACTACCAGGAGGCCGGCAGGGCGGGGCGCGACGGCGAGCCGGCGCGGGCGCTGCTGCTGGCCGCGCGGGTGGACCTGGGGCGGCTGATCAGGTTCATCAAGGACAGGGACACGAGCGTGGAGGACGTGCGCCGCTACGTGGCGCGGCTACGCGCGGGCACGCACGACGGCGTGGCGAGGATCGGGCACGGCGAACTGGATGAGCGCGAGCGGGTGCTGCTGTCGATCGCCGAGCGCGCGGGCGCGGTGCAGCTGCAGCCGGGCGGCAGGGACGGCCTGCTGGTGACGCTGACCGGCAGGGGCAGCCCGCGCATGGCCTACGCGGCGATCAAGGCGGCGAAGGACCGCGCGTGGGAGTCTTACCGCTCGATCGAGCGCTACAGCGCGGACGGGCAGACGTGCCGCAGGCGCCAGATCCTCGACCACTTCGGCGACCGCGAGCCGTGCGCGCCGACGGGTCGCTGCTGCGACGTGTGCGACCCGGACGAGGCGCTCGAGCGGGCGATGCGCGCCGCGCCGGCGGTCGCGCGCGGTTCGGTCGCGGGACGGACGCGCTCGTCGCAGCCGGGCGCCCGGCGAGGCGAGCGGCCCGAGAGACGGCTGGCGGAAGGTGCGGCCGCGGCGGGGGAAGGCCTGGAGCCGGTCGACGAGCGCGACTTCGAGCGGCTGCGGGCGTGGCGCTGGCAGCAAGCGCAGGGCAAGCCGGCGTACACGGTGGCGGCGAACGCGGTGCTCGAGGAGGTGCTGCGACGGCGCCCCGGCACGCTCGTCGAGCTGATCGAGATCAAGGGCATCGGCCCGTCGTTCTGCGAGAAGTACGGCGAGTCGCTGCTGGAGGCGCTGGCGATGCCCGGCGCGGGTGTGGCGCTGGACGTAGCTCAGGCTGGCTGAGCTGTGTGGCTAGCGGAGTTCTGATCTTTCGACGGAGAAGGCGCAGCTGTTTGAGGTGCTGGACTCGTAGCTGCTGCTTTCTGGCTGTGAGGATTGGACGGTCCAGGAGCCTTCTTCTTCTGGCGTGAAGCTGGTGTTGTAGAAGCCTTCCGCGTTGCTTGTCGGGGTTAGGGGGGTTTCCGTGCCCGACGGGCTGTGGTAGATCACTTTCACCGTCGCGCCTGCGCGCGCTGGCGTGATCGACCCCGACACGCCCACCGCTTCGCCGAGCGGAGAACTGCCGGCGGGACAAGTGATGGTCGTCGTTGTCACCTTCTGAGATTTCGCGACGGTGAAGGCGCAGCTCTTGGAGGTGCTGGCTTGGTAGCCGCTGCTTCGCGCCTGTGAGGATCGGACGGTCCATGAGCCTGATTCTTCGGGCACGAAGCTGGTCTCGTAGGAGCCTTGCGCGTCGCTGGTCGGCGTGTCGGTGGTCGCCTCGCCGGAGGGGCTGACGTAGATGACCTCCACCGTTGTTCCCGATCGTGCCGGGGTGATCGACCCCGACGCGTCCACCGCTTCGCCGAGCAGCGACCTGCTGGCGGGACAGTGGAGGATCACGGCTGTAGGGCGTGGTTCCGGTTCCGGTTCCGTCGTCACCGCGGCCTTCTGCGTGAGCGTGTTGCGGCGCCTTCGCTGGATGACCACGTAGTGAGCGATCGTGCCGATCACCCTGCCGCGCGCGTCTCTCGCTGTCAGGACCACCCTGTACCTGCCGGCTGCCCGATAAGCGTGCCGCTGGACTCTCGCTGCCGCCGGATCTCCATCGCCCCACTGCCATGTGTAGGAAGCGGCGGGATCCTGTGCGTCGCTGGCGGTGGCGCTGAACACGATGCTCTGCCCGGCATGTGGAGCGCTCGGCACAAACGACAGCGCCAGCGCTGCTTGAGGAGCAGGTTGCGGGCCGCCGGAGCGGGCGAGCACAGTGCCGCCTACACCACCGACGACGAAAAGCGTGACGGCGGCGATCAGAGCCAGCGCGGGCGTACGCGCAAGCTGGTCGAGCACCCGTTCGACGCGCCGTCGGGGAGCGAGCCCACGCAATGTCTGGCAGAGGACTTGGAGGTTGTTGTTGGTGGCCGCTAGTTCCCGGCGATTGCCGAGTCGTTCGCGAATCTGCCGTGCCTCGCCGAGATGACGATCGGCGTCGGCGTGCCTGCCGGCGACGAGATTCAGAGTGCCAAGCTCGTGCTCCGCCCACGCCTCGCCGAGTGGGCTTTTGAATTGCTCGGCGGCTTGGATCGCGAGGCGCAGCGAGCGCACCAGCTCGATCCAGCGCCCGACCAGGGCCGCGAGCAGCGCCAGGCAGCGCGCCACCCGCAGCACGTCCTCCCAGCGCTTTGCCCCGTCTAGCCGCTGCAGCATCGCGAACAGGGCGTCGGCCTCGTCGCTGAGCGAATCGACGTCGAGGTCCCCGCTGACGAACTCCCTGAAGAGGGTCATCGCGTGTTCGAGCTTGCTCGTCACTTCGGAGGCGCTCTCGACAGCGGTCTCGAACTTCTCGGACGGGGTTGGTCGCTCGCGTCTCCCACGCCGTGCGAGGGCGCGGCGCAGCGCACGCGAACCGTCCTTGGTCGAGACCGGCGCGGGAGCGCTCGCCGTCGAATCCCCCTGCGTCGAGGCAGGCGCGAGCTTGCTTCCCGCCGAATCGCCTACCTCGAGGCTGTAGCCTGCGACCGTGATCCGCCCGGTTGCGCTGCTCTGCGGCGCGGAGCTCGACTCGACATCACCCGGCAAGACCGCCCCCAAACCAAGTCAGTTGTTCCCGTTGGCAATCCGCATCTCTGCACAGTCCGCGCGACGCAGCGTTGGCAACGAATCGGAAGGTTTATCACAGTTGGAACAACGGTGAGCGATCCGCTCGCAACAGTCGAGCCCCGGCAGCAAGGCGCTGCTCGACGCGCGAAGCTCTGGCGATACGATGGTGGCGCTCGCGCAGCGTGCGTTTGTCTACCATCGTCCGAAGATGCTCCAAGCAGCCGAGGAGCGTCGTGATCAAGGGTGGACATAACCCGTTGTAGAGCCAACGCCGACGTAGCTCAGCTGGTAGAGCACTTCACTCGTAATGACGCAGGCGTGCCGACTTAGCTCAGTTGGTAGAGCACCACTCTCGTAAAGTGGGGGTCCCGGGTTCGAGTCCCGGAGTCGGCTTTGCTATCGGAGGTCGATAAGCATGGCGTTCGTGCTGCTTCTCGCGCAAAGCGCTAGCCAGTCGCCAGGCTCGAAGGAGTGTGGCTGGTCGTCCTACGCAGGCGTCCACTCGTCCCCGTGCGACGCGCCTCCTTCACGCTGGATGCGAGAGTGTCGGCCTATACCGCTCAAGGCGATCCATGTGCGCCACAAGCGACCGCGCGCGCGAGCAGTAGCTCGCGCTCACGCTGGTTGTCGCACAGGTCTGCTGCGCGCTCGAACTCCTCGCGGGCCTCCGCCAGCCGCCCCAGGCGCACGAGGACGTCGCCGCGTACGCTGGGCAGTAGATGGTAGCCACGCAACGCGGGCTCTTCGGCGAGCGAATCGACGAGCTCGAGTCCGGACTCGGGGCCGAAGGCCATGGTCACGGCCACTGCGCGGTTGAGCTCCACGACCGGGGAGCCGATGAGGGCCGCCAGGGCGTCGTACAGTGCGACGATCCGCGGCCAGTCGGTTTCCTCGACGCTCCGGGCTCGCGCGTGACAGGCGGCGATCGCGGCCTGCAGCGTGTACGGGCCCAGTGCGCCGCTGAGCTTCTCCGCGCGCCGCAGCCCGTCGAGGCCACGCTGCACGAGCAGATGGTCCCAGCGCGCGCGGTCCTGATCGGCGAGCAGCACCGGCTCCCCGTGCGGCCCGACCCGCGCCCGCAACCGCGATGCCTGGAGCTCCATCAGGGCCAGCAGGCCGTGGACCTCGGGCTCGCGGGGCATCAGCGCCGCGAGGATCCTTCCGAGGCGCAGGGCGTCCTTGCACAGAGCTGGACGGATCCAGTGCGCGCCGGCGCTCGCCGCGTAGCCCTCGTTGAACACCAGGTAGATCACCTCGAGCACCGCCGACAGACGCTCGGCCAGCTCGTCGCGACCGGGGACCTCAAACGGCACGCGCGCCTCGCCGAGTGTGCGCTTGGCGCGCACGATGCGCTGCGCGACCGTGCCCTCGGAGACGAGAAACGCACGCGCGATCTCTGGCGTCGACAGGCCGCCGAGCAGACGCAGCGTCAGCGCGACGCGCGCCTGTCCCGACAACACCGGATGGCACGTCATGAAGATCAGGCGCAGGACGTCGTCCTGAACGTCCTCGACCCGCGCGGCCAGGTCGGGCTGATCGAGTTGCTGGAGGATTTCCAGCTCGCGTGCGATCAGCTCGCGCTTGCGCTTGAGCGTGACACGCCGGCGTAGCGCATCGATGCCCCGGCGCTTGGCGGTGGCCATCAGCCACGCGCCCGGCTTGTCCGGGATCCCCGACTCAGGCCACCGCTCGAGCGCGGCGACGAACGCGTCCTGGGCCAGGTCCTCCGCCACCGCCACGTCGCCCACGATACGAGTCAGCCCGGCTATCAACCGGGCCGACTCGATCCGCCAGACAGCGTCGATCGCACGATGGGTGGCCGACGGGCTCACGCGCCTAATTCTGGGCTGCCTGCTCGCGCAGCCGCTCGTTGGCCTCGCGCAGCTCCGGCGTCAGCTGCTCGCCGAAGTCCTCGGGCTCGAAGATTTGGCGCAGCTCGATCTCGACACCGCCGTCGAACGGCGCTCGCTTGAGCCATTCGATCGCCTCCTCGCGCGACGCGCACTCCCAGACCCAGTAGCCCGCAACGAGCTCCTTGGCCTCGGTGAAAGGACCGTCGATGACGGTGCGCTCGCTGCCGTCGAAGCGGACCTTCGCGCCCCTGGAGGTCGGGTGCAGGCCCTCGCCGGCCAACATCACGCCTGACCTGGCCAGCTCTTCGTTGTACTTCGTCATCTCCCCCAGGATCTCGGTGCTGGGCATCTCGCCCGCCTCGGACTGGGGACTCCCGGGGACCAGAACCATGAAACGCATATCTATCTCCTCGTGGTTGATGGAGTGGCTTCTACCCGCACGTCGAACGAGGTCGGCCGAAATCGACACCGCCCGCCATTTTTTCCTGGCCGATGTCCGCCGCGAGACCACGCTCGGCACGAGCCTGTCTGAGCTCGCGTCGAGGAGACCGGCAGTCGTGCTTTCGCAACCGCCTGCCACAGCGAGTGTGATCCAGCCAGCGACGCCAGTAACCCCATTTCGTCCAACGCGGGCGTCTCGCAGCCGCCGATGCGCGTGCCTGCTTTTGGCGAATGGCGGGTGTTTCAAGGACCGCTGAATGTTGCGAATCGCAGCGCTTCCTCGAAGATCACGAGCAGGCCGATCTGCTCGACGCCTGGTACCACCGTTACCGGCGGGTCTCCGCCGAGGATTTCTGCGACGCGACGGGCGTGCGACGGCGGGTGCATCCGGTCGAACTCGCCAGTCCAGAGGGAGGCGCGGACCGGACCGGGCGTGATACCCCACGGCTTGCAGAGGATCCGGACCTCCTCGATGAACCCGTTTGGGTTCGCAAACAGCTTCCCGGTCGTCAGTACGAACAGTTCTTTGACCCACGGGATCTGGACGATCTCCGCGTCCGGCCCCTTGAACAATCCCATCGCTGAATCTGGCAACTTCTTGTACTGCTGCTTGAAGCCCGCCCGCAGCAGAAACGGCGCGCGCCGGGACATGAACGCCGCCATCTTCATATCCTTCCCGGCCGCGCGCCACTGGGCCTTCTCCGCGAGCGGCGCAATAGCTCCGAGCAGCGCGTGTGCGGTGACCCGCTCTGGAACCACACCGGCAACGGCGATCCCGTAGGGGGTCCCGCCGGATTGCGTCACGATCCCGAAACGGTCAACGCCCAAGGCGTCCATCAGGGCGAGATGGTCGGCGGGCCAATCGGCGACCGTGCGACCTGGTTTCGGCGTGCTGCCGTGACAACCCGGACGGTCCGGGATCACGAGCCGGATCGCAAGTTCGCGCGCGGTTGCGGCGAGCGCCCGCCCGAGCCCGCGGCTACATGGACCGTCAAGCACGGTCACGACCGGCCCGCTGTCGGCGCCCGCGAGCAGGTACGTGAGCGTGCGCCCGTCGGGCAGTGTGATGTGTGTGTTCGGCTCGGTTTGTGACATGGTGTCGCAATAGGGTTACATACTGTGAGACACGATGTCGCAACGATCTCCACGCGTTCCGTCCGACGACGCCCGGCGACGGATCCTCGACGCGACCCGGGAACTACTGCTTGACCGGCCGTTCGGGGCACTGACCGTCGGTGATGTGATGACGCGGGCGGGCCTGGCGCGCACCGTCTTCTACCGCCACTTCGACAGGCTGGCGCAGATGGCGCCCGAGCTGCTCCCGGACTCCGAGGACCCGCTCCTCGATCAGGTCCTGCGCGATCCTGCGGAAGACCTGATCACAGCGATGGTCGCCGGCCTGGTGCAGCTCTATGCCGACAACGGTCGGTGGCTGCGCGCGCTCGACGCCGCCGCCACGGCCGATCCGGCAGTTGCGACCGAGTTGGACCGCGCTCTGGTCGGCCCGCGCCAACTGCTCGAGCAGCTCGTCGCGAACGCCCCGCACCCACCGGCCAACCCACGCGAGTTCACGCTGCTACTGATGGCCACCCACCGCGCATACCTGCTCGACACATTCGGCGGCGGCCACGACTCCCCGGAGCGACGCACCAACGCTACAGCCGCGCTCACGGCGCTCTGGGAGCGACTTCTGGCTGAATGATCCGACCTCTGTAGCCTGACCGCGGCTCCCTTCCCGCTTTGCGGGTAAAGCAGGCGTGCCCCGCGTAGCGAGCGGCTCCTGAGTTGGACGAGCCGCGGTGGTGTCGGCGTCGTCCCGAGGTTGACGTGCCCGCGCGCGAGCTCGACCGCGTGGGCGTGGCGTAGCTGGTGCGGCGCGAACGGCGCCGGACCCCGGCCTGAGCAGCGAGGCGACGAAGCTCGCAGGGTCCTGAGCCGTAAGGCGTACACCGACGCCGCCAGCCATCTACGAGACGCCTGTCGTCCTGAGCAGGAGCAGCGACGGCGCGGCTGAGTACTGCCGCTTTAGCTGGGGACGCGGTCTGCGACCGATTGGGGCGGCGTCATGGCACACCCGGCTGAGTGCTGTAACGCGGGGCCTATGTGAGTGGCTGGCCGCCGCGAGCGGCGGCCTCCAACAGGTCGGGCAGCAGCGATTTGTCAGCGTGCTCGGGCTCGAGGAGCTGCTCGATCGCGAGGCCGTTTGAGAGGGCGAGCAATGTGATCGCGAGTTGTGGCGCTGGGAGGGGGAGGGTGACCCCGAGTCGCGCTGCGTGGTCCTCGAGGTAGTCGGCGATTGCGTCGCGTGCCGCCCGGCGGTGGGCTGCGAAATCACGACGTAGCTTCGGGTTGCGCATCGCTCTTGTCCAGAATTCGATGAAGGTCAGATGCCATTTCGGGTCGCCGGCGGTTGCGTCGCTGAGTACTCCGCCGGCGTCGCGGCTGAACTCGGCGAATGTTGTGTGCGCGCCGATGGAGTTCGTGATCTGGCTCAGCCGATCGTTGATCTGGCTGCTCATGAGGGCGTAGAAGAGATCGTCCTTGCTGCCGAAGTTTGAGTAGATCGCACCCTTCGTTAGTCCCGCGGTCGCGGAGATCTCGTCAAGTGACGCCTGCTCATAGCCGCGTTCAGCGAACACTGTGGCCGCGGCCGCGAGCAGGCTGTCACGGGTCTGTTCCCGCGTCGGGCGACGGCGAACCCGGGTCCGGGTATCTGAGGATCTCGCCATCGCGTCCATGATACCGTTGGTATTGGATACTATTGGTATCGACAGAAGAGGTAAGGATGGAATGATGGCTCGAACGGGTTTTGTGACGGGTGCCGCTGGCTTCCTCGGCCGACATCTCGTAGAGGAGCTCGAGCGGCAGGGGTGGGATATCACCGCGTTCTGCCGTGAGACGGATCGCACAGATCTTCTGTCCTCGACGGTCCGGATTGAGATTGGCGACCTCACCGACGCGGACCGCGTGCGCGAGGCTCTGCCCGATCACGTCGACGCGATCTTCCACCTTGCCGGCAACACCACCACCTGGTCAAAGAATGCCGCTGCTCAATTCCGCGACAACGTCGACGGAACGGCGCACCTCATCGAGGCAGCACTCGCGAAGCACGCGCGGCGCCTGATCTACACATCATCGACGTCGGCATATGGCTACCAGCCCGGCGTCCGAATAGGCGAGCGCACCACATCGAACGCGCCGACCCGCGGCGACAACTACGGCAGGAGCAAGCTGCAGGCGGAGAGCCTGGTCAAGCAGGCCTGCGCCGAACGCGGACTATCGGCGGTGATCCTCAACCCGGTCAACATCGTAGGCGCCTACGACACGACGAACTGGTCCCGGCAGCTGATCCTGCCGATCTCGAAAGGCAGCCTGCGAGTCGTGCCCCCGGGCTCGGCAACCTGGATCTCGGTTCACGACGTCGTCAAGGCTCACATCGCCGCGGTCGATGTCGAGGGGTCTGGCACGAACTTCGTGCTCGGCGGTGTCGAGGCGTCATTCTGGGAGGTCACCAACGAGATCGAGGCGATCCTCGGCAAGCCACGCTCGCGGCGCGCGACATCGAAGGCCACACTGCGGTTGCTGCTGCTCCTCTCCTCCGCAAGGGCGCTCGCTACCCGAGCCGAGCCGGAGCTCACGCTCGCGAAGTACCAGCGTGCGGTCGGCGACCTTCTCGTCGACGACCGCAAGGCGCGCGAGGTCCTCGGACTCGCGCGCACGACGCTACACGACATGCTCGCCGAGACCATCGACTGGCTCCAGCAAGTCGGCACGCTCGATCAGCCGGAGAGCGGACAGAAGGCGCGCATCTCGCCTGGACGTCCAGGACCAGCATCTGACCCGCTCCGCGGCATCGACTGGGTCGAGGTAAACGACGAGCCCAACCACGTCGAGCTGTTCCGCAACGACGCGGTTCGCGTCTACGAGGCACGCATCGACCCGGGGACCGCGACCCTCTACCACCACCACAGCCTCGACACCATCTACGTGATCATGGCTGGCGGCAGATTCCGCTCCGAGGAGCCTGTGCACCAAAAGTCGAGCACCAAGCTCGGACGCTCGGTTTCGCTCCCCACGAAGCTCGTGTGGGGGATTCGGCGTGCACTGACTGGCGGCACGCTCCAGCTGCCCGCCGGCACGTTCCTGATGCAGCACCACCGCGCGCGTCCCCTCATCCACCGAGTCCTCGCGTTATCCGACAACGCCACACCAATCCGGATGCTCGGTGTAGAGCTGCACGCAACAAGCCATCCTTCAGTGCTTCCGACGAGCTCCGGCGTCCGTCTCGAGTACGCGGATAAGCACGCATGCACATACCGCATCCAGCGGGGAACCGGCGAGTGGACGGACATCCTGCAACTGGCGCACGGCGCCGTGCTCACGGTCATCGCCGGCACCGGCGTTCTACGCATCGAAGGCACCGAGCAGCACCTTGCTGCAGGCTCGGTCTCCTGGATCGCCCCGACACCCAACATGCGCCTCGGCAACCCCAGTGCCACCACGCTCAACTGCTTCCTCATCGTCGTCTGACACCGACGACACGACAACTGGATCTAACGCGCTCCTGTGCCGCCCAAAGCTCGTCCGCGACGCGACGACCCAGACCGAGCCTCCGCAGTTGGTTGGACGGCCCCTTTCGCGGCGAAGCGGTCGTCCATACGAACTCACTCGGCAGTACCGCCTTGGACGAGGATCGGCGCTGAGCCGTCGCGAGACGAGTAGTCCCGCTTTGCCGGGCGCAAGCAGGCCAGTGCCGCCTCTCGGTCGGCTCGGTCGGAAGTCGTCCCACGTCTAGCAGCCGGCCCCGCTGCCGAGAGTGCTGCTTTCACGCGCGAGTGACACTCTGCGCTCGCTTCCCAACGGCTACCGCTGTGGGGCTGTCGCGATCCCCGGTTGACCGTCCTCGGCCGACACGTCTTCCACCCCCTTAGCCATTCGGAGAGCGCTGCCTGATCGGTAGAGGTGTCATTGCTCTGCGCCCGACGGGGCAGCTGTGCGCGACATGCGATCTTTAACGGATCTGTGACGTCATGGGGGCGATCAACGTATAGGTGGACGATGAGGTATCCGGGCGCGCTCCCTGGCGCTGTGCTCTGTGCTGCTGTGCTCGCGGCCTGCGGGCGCGCGGACACCTTCCCGGGGGAGGGCCCCAACGGTTGTGTGAGGTCCCCTACGACATTCTCGCCCGGCATCGCGCCGGAGAGCGGCGCCACGCTCACAGTCAAGGTGGGCGCGTTCGTCTACGTGGAGTTGGTCGTGGCCGAGAAGTACCTCTCCTGGCCCGCGGGCACGAAGCCGCCCCCGCGTGTCTTCCCCTGGGCTGCCGCTCGCTCGTCGGACCCCAGCGTGCTGCGGCGCGTAGCGCTCTGCCCGAGCAGCGGGGTCTCCACGCTGCCCATCGTGGTGTACGCCTTCCGCGCGCTGACCCCGGGCACGGCCACGCTCACGGCTCCCATCACGCAAGCCTGGAAGCGCGTCAAGCCGGCACGACGTCGCGGCTTGCACCCCTATCGCGCGACCGTGATCGTGGCAAGCTGAGCGTTGGCTGGCACGACGGCGAACTAAAGCTTCTCTGCGTGTGGGTGTCTTTATTCGATCGGGGCATGGTTTAGGCGGGCAATGCTGGGCCTGTCCACCCCGAAAGCAAGCGCTGACGGCGGAGCCCGCACGGCTCCCCCCTTAGACGACGAGGAGCTGCTGTCGCTGCCGGCCGGATCACGCTCGCTGCCGGTGTGCGCTGGCGAGCAGCTCCACGGCTCCCAGCTCTCGCGCTACGCAGACGAGAGTTCCAGCGAGAACTGTCGGCCGT
>Ga0302324_100022787_pt1 | contig 12153 bp, 3 predicted proteins | sample Palsa_T0_1_FD_201949 | JGI IMG/M metagenome (GOLD analysis project Ga0302324, IMG submission 201949) | Peat permafrost microbial communities from Stordalen Mire near Abisko, Sweden - Palsa_T0_1 | ecosystem: Environmental > Terrestrial > Soil > Palsa > Peat permafrost | place: Sweden: Abisko...
CAGACGCTGGTCGGCCTGCAATTGCTTGACGGAAATGGTGATCTGCGCGTCGGGATTCTTGATGAACTGGGCTTCATCCAGAATGACGGCGCGGAAGGAAAATCTTTGCAAAGCCTCCAAGTCCCTGCGCAGCAAGGCGTAGTTGGTGACGATCAGATCGTGTTCGGGAATCTTGCGGCGCAGATTATGCCGGGCCGCGCCGCTCTCCAGCACCAGCACCTTGAGCTGCGGCGTGAACCGCTGGGATTCGCGCCACCAATTGTGCAAAACCGACGCCGGGCAAATAACCAGGGCTGGTTTGCCGGTCTGCTGACCCTCTTTCAACCACGCCAGCCACACCAGCGTTTGCAGTGTCTTGCCCAGCCCCATATCGTCCGCCAGAATGCCCCCCAGCCTGTGCCGCGTCAGGTGGCATAGGAAATTGAAGCCACTTTGCTGGTAGGGGCGAAGCTCCGCGTTGATGGAGGCGGGCAGCGGCGTATGCGGAATGCCGCTAAATTCAGTCAGGCGCTTGCGCCAGGCCTGCGCCTCCGGCGAATCGCCCAGACGCCGCAGCCCCGTCTCATCCAGGTGCGCCACCTGCTCCAAACCCAGCCTTTGCGGCACCGGGACCAACCCCTCCACTCCGAGATCAGCCATCGCTTCGTGGGCCTCTTGCACCGCCGCCGCATCCAATTGGATCCAGCCGGCGTCGGGCAATTTGATGAACCGTCCTGTGGCCGTTTGTAATCGGAGCAAGTCGGCTGGCGAGAGCTTGAGTCCTTCGGCTTCCCATGCGGCCGAAACCGAGAACCAATCTATGCCGCTGCCTTGAACCATCAGGCGCGGCCGCAACGGGTGCGGCGATAGGAACAGACGATGGAACGACGGGTTGCCCAGGTATTCGGCTTGGTCGGGCCGGTCCGGCCATGCGGCCGCCAGTTGGGCCAGGAAATCGTCGCTGGTATCGCCAACCCAAAGACCGGGTTCAGGCGTGAACCAGTCCAACCGGCAAAGCCACAGAATGGCTCTTTCCAGCCGTGGGTCGTCCAAAATTCTCGGTTTTCCGGTCAGATCCAGCCGTGGCTCGTCGCTTTCCCACTCCTGGCCGTTCCAATGCCATGAACTGCCCTCGTCGTCGCTTCGCGCCGCCAGGCGCAAGCGCACCGTGTCATCCACCAACTCGAAGATAAATCGCGGTTGCGCGAGGTGAACGACGCACAGTTGGTCCCAACGCGGGTCGGACGCCGATTGGGTCTTGCGCAACTTGGTTAAGAGCCGGTGGCTCAACTTGCTGATCGGGAGCGATTTTTTTTCCGCCCAGGAATTAAGCAAGTCGTCCGGCGGCGCGCTGCGCAACATATAAAAAGCGCTCCCCACCATCGCGATGGCCGGACGGCCGGCAAAAAATCGCACCTCGCTCAATGAATGCCGCTGACCTCCAGGCAGCGTCAATTGATGGGTGAACGACAACTCGTTGCGGACGCTTTCCAAATGCGGCTCCAAGCGCGCCAATTGCCCGTCAAAGACGATGGGTTGGTCGGACTGCGCCATCCGCAACCGGCCCTTGTCGCCCCACCGCACCAGCCATTGCAGCAGTTCCGACCCGCTCAGAAAGAGCGATTCCCACAACCCCTCAGGGTCCGCGTGCGTGTCCGAGAGCCATTGGATGAATTGCCAGTCCTCGAAGGAAAATAGTTCCCGCTCGTGCGCCGACCGGGAAGTCAGATCCACCACCTCGGCCACCTTCCTGGGCTTCTCGCCTGTTCGATTGCGGGAGACAAAGAAAGCCACCTCCAGCCCGTGCAGGGAGGAAAACTCCCCGACCGGCTTCGGTTCGCAAGCCACGCGAATGGAGGCGCGGGGCGAATCCAACTGGGCTGGAGAAGAAGGAAAAAGCCAATGCTCCAGTTGCTGCACCAGGCGCTGATCCTTCTCAGCCTGTTCGATTTCCGCGAAGCGTTTCGGGTTGGCGTGCGGCTGTAGTTCCGTCGGCACTGGCCGGTTGAAACGCATGAAAAGAATGGCCGTCTCCTCCAGGCGCTTCTTGCCCCGGGCCGCCACCAGGCGCTGCCACCATTCCTGGGTCCCGAAGTCCTTGCGCGTGAGCGAGAGTTTCTCGAAATAATCCTCCAAGAGCAACCAAGCCCGTTGCGGGTCGTTGCAATCAGCGAAAATCTTCAGGATTCCCGTCCGCTGCGTCACCGCCGCCTTGGAATCCGACAATTCACGCCGCAAATCCGCCTGCGGCCCGTAAGCCTTGCTCAGGACATGATGGTGGGCATCGTACTTGGTGGTATTACCCGAAGCCGCTGCCGCATTGGATTTGCGAGAACTTTTGGTCATGGCACATGAACCGATTTCGCCGACTGCGTATCACGACATAACCCCCACCCTGCGTCAATGGAAAAGAACATCCTTTTTGCGCCATCCTCGGCGATAAAGTGAAAGCGGCGGGCCGCCTCTTCGGTGTGCGAGAACAGCGGCGGGACAGCCCGCAAAGCAGGCCGCTCTTGTGTTGTTCTGGACCCGCCGCCACTTTTGCCCGACACCTTTAATCGCAATCCATATGCGGGGGCGCAAATCAGCTTTTGGTAGGGTCGGCGCGCTGCGCCGACCTGGACGCCGCAGCGCGGCGTCCCTACCTGGGAATTGTTTAAAAGCCGATTTGCGCCCCAGATGCGGGACCAGCGATTTGCAGGATTGACTTGGGCGGGAAGATTGGGTAAATAATCGTCTTGGGAAAAGTGTCCAAGGCACGATTGGAATGGAGGTTGATAGATACGTTCCAAGTTGAGGCGCGCAAGCCCTCGGCCTTGATTTGATTGATTGAATCATTGAATTATTAATTATGAAAACGAAAAAAAGCGCGGCCGCAGCCGCCCTGAAACCGACTGAAAAAACATCCACTTCCAGCGCTCCGAAATCCAACTCCGGCGCTCTGACCACCATTGATGTCAAAATTGACGTGGGCTTTGGCAACGCCGTCTTTCTGCGAGGCCAAGGCTCCGGCCTGACGTGGGAACACGGCGTGCCGCTGGCCTGTGTGGACGGCCGCACCTGGCGTTGGTCACAAACCGTGGCCTCCCCGATCACCTTCAAGGTGCTTATTAACGACAAGGTTTGGTCTGCCGGAAACGATCTCATCGTCACGCCGGGCCAAAAACTGGAAGTTCTCCCCAGTTTTGCGTAACAGAATCTTCGTGGGGCGGCCAAGGAAAAGCTCCGGGCGCCGCCCTGCGCCTTGGGGATAATAGGGGATTTAAACGAGTTGAGGAATTGAGGCGCTCCTTCGTCATTCGATCGGAGTGTTGAGGTGGTTTCGTGCCCTTGAAGGTGAAGGCGAACAAGCCCTGCGCCATAATGGATATCCTTGATGAATTTCGCCTCAATTTTATTGCCATTTGTCCACGTTTGGTGTAACATCGATTCATGTCATTTTTAGCAGGAACCAAGAAAAAACGCTTCGTGCCCATGCTGGGCGTTTTGTGCGCTTTTCTTGGCGGGGCATGTACTGTTTTGGCCCAAGGTCTCACCTTCAATAGCATTAACCTTGACGCCAGCAACGGTCCGGCCATGGTCGTGCCGGTGGACATCAACAACAACGGACACCCTGGCTTGGTCTGCGCTAATTTCGGCTTTCGTTTCGGCGGCTGGTTTGGCTTGGGCGGCGGCAGCGGCTCTACGCTGTGTGTTTTCACCAACGACGGCTTCGGCAATCTTTCCTCCAACGCCACGCTTGAGGTTGGGCTTGAACCAGCCGGCGTCGCCACTGCAGACGTTAATGGAGATGGTTTCGTTGATATCATCTGCGCCAATGTTGGCGGTAACTCGTTGACTGTCTTGACCAACAATCGCCTTGGCAGCTTTGTGCTTGAGGGATCCTTCCCCGTCGGCCTAGGAGCCGTATTCGTTGCTGCCGCGGATGTCAACGGCGATGGGTACGTGGATTTGATCAGCGCGAATTATGGAGCCTCGACGCTCACTGTTTTGACCAATAACGGCCATGGTTCCTTCAAAACCAGCGCCACACTTTCGACCGGCGCCAATACTGAGCCAAGTTGCATTGCTGTAGCCGACTTCAACGGCGATGGAAGCGTAGATTTGGTTTGTGCCGTCGGCACCAATACTTTGCTGGAGTTCACGAATAATGGTCACGGCGTTTTTAAAGAAAGCGCCCACATTGCCACCGCTGGCAGACCGACCGGCTGGGTCGTCGGCACGGATGTGGATGGGAATGGCTCAATTGATCTTATCGCAGCCGAAGAAGACATGTACGGCAGCGGCACCAATTTTGTCGTATTGACAAACGATGGGGCCGGGCATTTCAGTCTTAAATCCACGGCCATTCCCTACCTCTCGCCGACATATGGTGTCGCATCGTTCGTGGCGGCGGACATCAACGGCGACGGCAAGGTTGATTTGGTTTGCCCAATCAACGGCAATTATTCTGTAACCTACATGGAAGTTTTAACGAACGACGGCGCAGGCAATTTTAGCTACAACACTGCTGTCGAGGTCGGAACGCCTAATCCGCCGGAAATTTCAAATTATCCCAACTTTGTCACGGCGGCGGATTTCATCGGCGACGGCAACATGGATATTGCCGTCTCATGTTATGGCTCGGCCACTCTCACGGAACTAACGCAAATAGACGTGACGCCGAAGCCCATCGTCACCATAACCAGCCCGGCGAATGACGCCTTGATTCCGACGACCGAGGGCTTTCCGATCGCCGCAACAGCGTTGTCGTCCAGCAATATTGAAATAATTATTTATTACCTCAACTCGAGCTATCTGGCATACAGCTCGAATTCGCCGTTTAATGTGCAAATCGCCGCCGGCCAGATTTCCGCGGGCACGTATGCGCTGCAAGCGGAAGCTGTCGATAGCGCCGGCCACATTGGTTGGTCGCCAGAAGTCCAAGTAAACATCAAGTCAGCGTCCACAAACATTGTTTCCGGTAAACCGCTGACTTTTAGCAGCAGCACGCTGGCTACAGGAAGCGGGCCGTATTTTGTGCTGCCGGTGGACCTCAACGCGAACGGCCATGTGGACTTGGTCACGGCAAATTTCGGTTATTATGATCCAGTTTTTGCCTGTGTTGGCAATTATCAGGGGGGTGGCTCGAACCTGACCGTCTGGATGAACAACGGCCTTGGCGCCTTTTCCTCCAGCTACAACACTGAGGTAGGTATTCCTGGGGTCCCAAATGAACCCACCTGCGTCGCCGCCGCTGATCTCAACGGTGACGGCAACCTGGAACTGATTAGCGCGGACCATTATATCAATGGTTTGTCTATCCTGACGAACAACGGCCATGGTGTCTTTCAACAAAAAGTGGGGATTGTGCCGACAGTAGATTCATACATAGACGTCACCAACGGAGAAGGGCCTATCTTCGTCACGGTGGCGGACGTAAACGGGGATGGCAAGCCGGATTTGATCGTCGTCGATAATTTTTCCTCCCAGCTCACCGTGTTGACCAACGCGGGCAACTTTTCCTTTTCCATCAGCGAGGTCCTTCCCGTCGGCAATGGGCCGACCTGGGTCGCGGCAGCGGACATCAATGGGGACGGCAGCATTGATTTGGTTTGCGCCAATTACGGCGAGTGTGGGGAAGGCGGCACGTTGACGGTGTTCACCAACGATGGCCACGGCAATTTCACCTTCATGGCTACGCTCGATGTTGGGGTCGGGCCGATTTGTGTGATCGCGGCGGATGTCAATGGCGATGGTTTTGTGGATCTCATTACGGCCGACAATTATAGCTACACTTTGAGCATACTGATCAACGACGGGCATGGGAATTTCGCTCCGCAAAGCCAGATCTCCACTCTCAGCCCCTCCTCCATCGTGGCCGCAGACCTCAACGGCGACGGCTACATAGATTTGGCCGTCACCGACAACGAACTTAGTTCTCGAGGCTCAGTGACCATCTATCTCAACGATGGCGAGGGCAATTTTACATCCAACACCACTGTTCAGGTCGGAAATCCGCAATACGCAAATTATCCTAATAATATTGCCGCGGCGGATTTCAACGGCGACGGCAAAATGGATTTGGTCGTCGCGAATTACGGCACTGCCAGTCTCACTGTGCTCCTGCAAACAACACTCCAGCCGCCGCCGCCGCCGACTCCCGTCGTCAGCATCACCAGCCCGACCAATAGCGCCTCTTTTCCCACAAACGTAAGTTTCGTCATCAAGGCCACCGCGACGCCAGCCAATGACATCAGTGAAGTGGAGTTTTATATCGACGGCGCGCTAGTGGGCACAAGCACGGGGGCGCCGTACCAATATCAAGTCCCTGCGGGTTCGATCCCGCCGGGCGGTCATTCGCTGCAAGCGGTGGCTGTGAACACCGCGAGCGTCAGCGCCACCTCGGCCGTGGTCCAAATCACGTTGAACGCACCGGGGACAGCCTTTATTGATTTTGATACGCTGAACACGTCCGCAGGCGCAGTCGGAGGAACGCTTCTGGCCGATTACCTTGCGCAGTATGGGGTCACGCTGGCCAATGTCACCGTCGGCACCGCCATGGAGGCTGTCAACACCAACAGTTTCACCGGCGGTATTCAGGTGGAGGCCCCCTCCTCCCCCAATATCTTCACGCAAGCAGGGTTGAACCAGCCGGTGAGCTTTACGTTGCGCTTTGCCACGAATTTGCAGTCCTTTGGATTTACGCGCGCCGGGCTGACCGCGTCATCGGGGCTGGTGTCGTTCCCACAATGGACGGCGACCGCCTTTGACAGCAACGGCACGGAATTGAGTTCGGTGACGAAGGCTTTGATTCCCGGTTCCACTTCTGTGCCGGAGCGGTCGTTTGTTTTGACGGGCAACGGCATTGCCTCCGTGCGTTTTGATTCCGACAGCCAGCAAACAGCTTCGGTTTCGGCAGTGTTGCTGGATAACTTGCTTTTGAATTACAACCCCGTGACGCCCGAGTTATCCGTCGCTTTATCCGTGACCAGCCCTCCGACGAACGACATCGTCGCTCCCGCCACGATCACGTTGAGCGCCAATGTCACCGACCAAGTAAGTTCCTCATACGAAGTCTCCTTTTTTGCAGGGGCAACCTTGTTGGGAACCGCCAGCAGTCCTTACCAGCTCACCTTAAACAATGTGTTGTATGGCAATTATTCCCTGCAGGCGCGCGTGGTGGATGTGACCGGACTGGCGGCGCTTTCAACGGTCGTGCCGATCACGGTCCAGCTCGCGCCTGACTCCACAGTGGTGAATTTTGACACAAACACGCTGAACGCGAGCCGGGGCCCGGTTGAAGGCACGCTCTTAAAAAATTATCTCGCCGGTTTTGGCGTGTCAGTGGCCGGCTTAAGCCCAGGGACGGAGTTGGCCGTTGAGAGTCAGCAGAACATTGCCGGCGGCGCGGCAGTCCTGGCGGCGTCACCGCCGAACTTATTGACGCAAACCGGTTCCAACGGCCCGGTGCAGTTCACGTTGCATTTTGTGACTTTGTTGAGTCAGTTCGGATTTACGCGCCCTGAATTGCTGGCCAATCCATTCGTCAGCCATCCGGCTTGGCAGGTCACTGCCTTCGACGGCTCGGGCGCTGTCGTGGGTCAGGTGGGAGAGAGTGAGATTGATAGTTCCACAAATGTCGGAGCGCAGGAATTTTCCTTGGGCCAACCGGCTGGGCCGGGCGCCGCGGTCGTGGTGGGGCCGGGCATCGCGTCGGTGGAATTTGCCTCGGAAGGAACGGGGCTGACGACCTTCAACGGAATGCTGGTGGATAATCTGGTATTGACAACGAACAAAACCGCCTTTCCGCCGGCCGTCGCCATCACCGCGCCCGTTTCAGGGCTGGTCCTGGCCCGGCCCCCGGCGGTCACGTTGACGGCGGCCGCCTTCGATCCGGCGGGCATCGCCAGCGTGAGTTTTTACGCCAACGGCTATTTGCTTGGGACAGACACGGCCAGCCCCTACACGATGCAGTGGGTAGATCCCAGCCCTGTGAGTTATGTGTTGACGGCGGTGGCCTCGAATAGTTTGGGGTTGAGTACGACGTCGGCGGTCGTGAACGTAACCATTCAGCCATCGGCTTACAAGTTTTTAATATCAAGCCAACCCGCCAGCCAGACGGTGGCTGCGGGCGGCAGCGTCACTTTTTCCGTGGTTGCCACCGGCACAAACCATGTCACGTATCAGTGGTACTTCAACAACACCAACTTGATCCCGGGCGCCACTTCCGCCACGCTGGTGCTGAATCCCCCCATTGTGGACAGCGACGCCGGAACGTATAGCGTGGATGTGACGGCCCCGGGAGAGACACTGGTGAGCGACCCCGCGGTATTGACGGTCATTGATCCTCCGATCATCACGACCCAGCCGGCAGGAACGAATGTCCAGGCTGGATCCGATGTGAGTTTGAACATGGTGGCGGCTGGCAACGGACCCTTCACCTACCAGTGGCTCTTGAACGGAAACAGCATTCCAGGAGCAACCGGTAGCTCTTACTCTATTGAATCGGCGCAGCCGCGTCAATCCGGCAATTACCAAGTCGTGGTCGCCAACCTGGCGGCTTCCGCGCTCAGCGCCGTGGCTCCTGTGATCGTGGAAACGGCCATCACGGTTCCCGAAACGAATACCAATTTCGTCAATCGCGCCAGCATCAATCCCCTGCTTGGACCGCTGTCGGACAGCAACCAATTGGCCACCGTCCAACAAGGCGCGCCCTTGCCCGACGGCCTGCCGGGCGGCAATTCGATTTGGTTCACATGGCGCGCGAGTTTCACCGGAACCGTGTCTTTGACAACTCAAGGAAGCGATTTCAACACCGTGATGGCTGTCTATACCGGGACTGAACTGAGCAACCTCAAGGCCGTGGCGGCGGATGACAATTCGGGCGGTTACTTGACCAGTTTCGTCACTTTTAACGTAATATCCAATATAGAATATCAAATCGCCGTGGATGGATTTCAGGGCGTGTCGGGCCGCGTGGTATTGGGGCTTCCCGCGGGAACTGGCTACCGGATATTGAACCCATCGTCGGGCGATAGCGTGCCAGTGATTGTGAAAGGGCCGGCCAGCCAGACGGTCGCGCCCGGAGCAAGTGTCGTTCTGAGCGTGCAGGCCACCAGTACGACGAAAATGACCTACCAATGGTATTTTCAGGGGCTGCCCATTGCTGGCGCCACCAGCGGCACTTTGGTCATCAGCCATCTGCAGCCCGGCTCGGTCGGCTTGTACGACGTGCTGGTGGCCAATGCCGTCGGCTCGGCGCAAAGCGAGCTGGCGGACCTGCAGATGGCGGTCAATCAGGGCGGGAAGGCCACATCCACGGGGAGCATATTCTTGAATTCATCGAATCCGATATCGCCAGCAGCGCTGGCCACTGAACTCCGCCCTTTCGATCTGGGAGGAGACACGGGCGGTTTCAGCGTGTCGCAAGTCTTCAGCACCGTCGGGGCTCTGACGGAACCGGGCGAACCGAAGCCCTGCGGGCAGGTTGGGAGCGCCTCGGAATGGTTTGTCTATACCGCCCCGGGCGCGGGAATCATGCAGATGAGCACCGAGGGCAGCACTTTCAACACGATTCTAGGCGTTTACACAGGCTCTGGAGCCAGTTTTTCCAGTCTCGATGAGATGGGGTGCGGCTACTCCACCAATTATTTGATGGAAGGACAGCCAAGCGTGGTCCTTACGAACGTGGCGAAAGGGACGACGTTCTTTCTATTGATTCAAGGTTATCAGGGGGCCAGCGGGGTGGCGCATTTGCAAATCGGTTTGGGGCAGCCACTGTCCTTCCGCTCCCTGCCTTCGAGCCTGTTGGTGACGGCGGGCGGCAATGCGACGTTCGAGGCGACCGCCATCGGCAGCACGCCCCTTTTCTATCAATGGCAGTTGAACGGGGCCAATGTGCCGGGCGCGACCAAGTCAACCTTCACGGTCGTCAAGGCGCAAGACAACGCCGTGGGAAATTACACGGTCATCGCCAGCAACGTCGTGGGAGTGGTGACAAGTTCTCCGCCGGCGGTATTGACCGTGCAATTCGCCCCGGTCATCGTGGCCGGCCCGTCCAATCTAACGGTCAAGCTAGGACAATCCGCCAAGTTTACTGTCGATACCTTGGGCGTCAATGTGAAGACCAACCCCTTTGTTTGCCAATGGTATTTCAACGGCGAGCCCGTGAACAAAGCCACCAGCCTCGATCTCTTGCTCACGCCGACGCGCTGGACCAACAATGGCGACTACTATCTTGTGATCTCGAACACCTACGGCTCCGCCACCAGCGGCGTGGCCGCGCTCACCATTATTGACACCACCAAACCTACAGTGGTTATTACGTCGCCCAAGGCAAATTCCACAACCGACAGTAATATGGTCACAGTGACTGGGACGGCGTCGGATCCCATCGGCATCGGCCGCTCTTATGTGGAACTCGGCACCAATGGATTCGAGGCAGCCCCTGGCAAAACCAATTGGTCAATTACCGTCGGGCCGCTGCTGCCTGGAGTCAACATTATTAGCGCCCGAAGCGAGGATTTGTCGGGAGTTTTCTCGGCGATTGTTACGCGCACTATCACTTTCATCGCCCCTGGCCGGGCTTCCAAGTCTACTCAAAATTCGGCTGACCGTTCGCTCTCGTCCGCAACCGGCACCTACAGCGGCTTGTTCTACCCGGCCACTGGAGCGACGCGGGCCAGTTCCGGCTTTTTCACCGCGACCGTCGCCAGCCGGACCGCCGGCGCCTTCACCGCTAATATTCTGCTTGACGGAGGCACTTATCCGTTTGCCGGGCAATTTGATCCATCCGGCGATGCGCAAGCCATCGTGCCCCGAGGCGGCAAAACGTCGGTGACCGCGTCTTTGCACTTGGACCTTGACGCGTCCGGCGGCCAAATGACCGGAGTGATCAGCAATGCGGATTGGCGCTCCATCCTGCAAGCTGGCCGCTCTGTCTTCAATGCCGCCACCAATCCCGCGCCTGATAGTGCCGGCCAATTTGCGCTCGTGATTCCATCGGGGACCACCGCGCCAGCCGGTTTTCTGACCATCAACAACATCGCGGGCGGATCAGCCTTGGTCACTGGAACACTCGCCGATGGCGCCACGATCTTCCGCGCCGCGCCGATGGCCAAAGGCCCGGCGATTCCCCTCTATGCGCCTCTTTACTCCGGCCAAGGCCTGTTCCTGGCATGGATCACATTCACGAATTGGCCCGCGCAAACGAATTTCGGGCAGGCGGTCTGGATCGGGCCTGGCTTCACGAACCTGACCGACGTTCGCCTTGTCAAATAGCAGGAACATGCCCTGAACCACGGGATTTGCACGCCACTGCCCCGGGCATCAACGCAGGCAAGGCGCAAAAATTCTCGACTTAGAGGGCCGGCCCAGTTAAACCATCTGTGTTCGTGCTATGACTCCAAATACATCTGTCATTATTTTGTGGGTTTACATTGTGCTGCTTTTGGTAGGCGGGCTGATGGGCTTCATCAAGGCCAAAAGCAAAATCTCGCTCATCACTTCGGCCCTTTTCGCCGTGTTGCTGGCCCTGTGCGCCACGGCCGTCATTCGGCCCTTTTACATCGCGGACATCCTGGTGGGGCTGTTGCTGATTGTCTTTGGGATTCGTTTTGCCAAAGGCAGGAAGTTCATGCCCTCGGGCTTGATGCTGGGATTGTCCGCGGCGGTTTTGGCGGCGCTGCTGTTGATTCATTAATCCTGCGGCCGGCCTTTCCTTCTTCGCGTGCAAACTTCGCTTCCGATCTGGCAAGTCCACGGTCAAATCGTCCAGACGCTCCGCGACGGCCATCGCCTGGTGCTGGTCGCTCCGACCGGTTCGGGCAAGACGACGCAAGTTCCGCAAATGCTCCTGGAGAGCGGGCTAAGCGGTGGGCGCATCGTCATCCTGCAACCCCGCCGCGTGGCGGCCCGCACCGTCGCGGCGCGAGTGGCTTGGGAGCGAAAAGCCCAACTGGGCGAGGAAGTGGGCTACCAGATTCGGTTTGAAGACCGCACCAGCCTGGGCACGCGCATCTGCTTCGTCACCGAGGGCATCCTTTTGCGCTGGCTGCAAGACGATCCGACTTTGCGAGACATCAGCGCCGTCCTATTCGATGAATTTCACGAGCGCAATCTTCTGAGCGACGTGGCGCTGGCGCTGGTCAAGCGATTGCAACAAACCCGCCGCCCGGACCTGCGCATGGTCGT
>Ga0302324_100022791_pt1 | contig 12152 bp, 7 predicted proteins | sample Palsa_T0_1_FD_201949 | JGI IMG/M metagenome (GOLD analysis project Ga0302324, IMG submission 201949) | Peat permafrost microbial communities from Stordalen Mire near Abisko, Sweden - Palsa_T0_1 | ecosystem: Environmental > Terrestrial > Soil > Palsa > Peat permafrost | place: Sweden: Abisko...
ATCCTCGCTCCTCAACGCCGGCCTGCTGCCTCGGCTCGGCGAGGACTTCCTTGTCGTCTACCGACGCCGCAGCCTGGACCTGATCGACGACCTGCACTCATCGATCGCCGAGGTTCTCAAAGTCACACCGCCCCCCAATCCCGACAAAGTCTGGTGGAACTCGCTGGTTCAGCAGTGGCTGGCTCGCACCGATCCCAGCCTCGTCATTCTCGATCAGCTCGAAGAGGCCATTACGCACTTCGTCAAGCCGCAGAACGGCGACGAGACGGCCCGCTACAAGACCCCGCTCGACGAAATCGGGGCCTTCATTGCCCGCGTCAAGGAGATATTCGCCTCGCTCACGACAGGCTCGCCGGCGCGCCTGCTGCTCAGCTTTCGCAAGGAGTATCTGGCCGAGATTAGCGGCAGCTTTGCCGACGGCGAGGTCGACAACTCGTCCGACCTTATCGAGCGCTTCTGGCTCGACCGCCTCGGAGCCGATGCGATCGCGCAGATTGTCACCGGGCCGGCTGACTCCCGCCTCACGCGCGACAAATACAAGATCGCTTTTCCAGAGCGCGCGCAGCTTGTCTCGCTCATTGCCGGCGAGCTCCTGCGCGGGGACTCTCCGATCGCGACCGTCCTCGAAATTGTCCTCAACCAGATGTGGAAAGACGCAAGGCTTGACGCAGACGGCGCGCGCATCTACAGCACCGATCTCTACAAGAGCCTCGAGGGCCGCGACAATCCCCTGCAGGGCTTCTACGACCAGACGATGGACGATCTCAGCAAGCGCAAAGACATTCCCGACGTCTCGCAGGGCCTCGAGCTCGACCTGCTCTTCGAGCACACCTCCGAGTACGGCACATCGATCCCCGTTCCGTTCTCCACGCTCAAAGGGAAGTACCCCGACACGCTCGACATTCCCAAGTTGCTCGGCGCCAACAAGGATCTCTACTTGCTTGTTGAGCCGGCCACTGAGCCCGGAGGCTCGAATACCGCGGCGAACGAAACTACAGCTCTGGCCCACGACACGCTCGCGCACGTGGTGCGGCACAATTTCCTGCACTCCCCGCTGCCCGGCCCGCGCGCCCGCCGCATCCTTGAAGGCCGCGTCCAGGAATGGCAGGAAGGCAAAAGCAGGCAAGGCGCGCTGCTCGACAGCTTCGATCTCAAGACCATCCGCCGCGGCCTGGTGCACATGCGCCTGCCCACCGCCGACGAGTCGAAGCTGCTCGCCGCCAGCCGTGCCGCGCGCCGCAACTCCATCCTCCGCTCTGTCCTGCTGCTCCTGATTCTCCCCGTGCTTACCATCGGCTCTATCGCGTTCTATGTCACCAATGTGCTCGGCAAGGAGCAGAGCGCCATCAACGCAAGCAAAGCGGCCATCGACGGCAAAGACCAGTTCACCGCTATTGCGGAAGGCCTGGAATCCGTGCGTATCCAGCAGAGCGATTCCTGGTGGCTGCGCATGCTTCCCTCGCAAACTCTCCAGGACAATAACAAAGACATCGCCGTCAACCTGAAAGCGGCGCTCCAGCTCTCCAATGTCAACGGAGTCGCCGAGGTCTACCGGGAAACGCTCCCCTATAGCGGCACGACACTCGGTGCCTGCGCGGCGCTGCTCAACAGCAACAACCATCCGCTGCTCGTCCCCAGCGGAAACACGCTCAAATTCGACGGCTATCCGATTCCCGACGGTATGTCTGAGGGCATGAACGTCGCATGCGACCCGGCAACCCTGACCCTCGCCTTCTTTCCCAATCAGCCCGGCACAAAGTACCCCAGCTACAATCCGCAGCGCATTGTCACGTTCTGGCGCAATGGTCAGTCCGGCTCCATTGCGCTGCCCGCGAATCTCGATGCCATGACCCCCAGCTATCCCAGGCTCACGCCCGGCGCAGGCCTGCTCGCCTTTACTCCGAATGGCTTCCTGAACGGCACGTTCTATGTGATGAGCCTCTCCGGCCAGCCGCCGCACGTCGCCGCAGCCCCGCCGCAAGCCATCCAGGGATCGTCCGTCGAGCCGACATCCCTCATCACGCCCAGCGGCCGCTATCTTATCAACGGAGGCATAGACGGCGGCATTCAGGCAATCGACCTCTCCGCCGGCAGCCACGCCACAACCACGGTTACGCCATCCACCGCGGATGGTGTTACCGTGGGAGCCCTCGCCGGAGAGGACGTCGTTGTCGGGTCCGCCGGCACCGACATCACCATCTATCGCCTCTCCGATCGCGCGCACTATGAATTCGGCGCTGGATCCGGACCGCGTGTCACCGGTCTTGCCATCTCTCCGGACGGCAAGCTGATTGCCACGGCTGCCGGATCCAGCGGCCAGGTGGATCTCTGGACCTTTCCCTCCAGCCTCAAATCGGAGAGCGACGGGGGATTGGATTCGGTCGACAAAGAGCTGCTGAACCGCCCCAAGCCGCAGAACATCTACACCCAAGATCTGCTCCATCTGGCGCAATTTACCGGCCCAGTCATCAATCCGGTCGGACCGCAGCCGCAGTACGCCTTCAGCCCGGATTCCAGGTTCCTCGTCACTGTGGAGTATCAGGTGCCGGTATCCTCCACCGTCGACCCATCGCTTACGGACAAAGTCGGCACTCTCCACATATGGTCCGTTATGCCTCCCACGCCGGAAGAGATCAAGAACCTCGATGGCCCTCTCCCGCTTTTCGACTTGGGGTGCGAGCTTGTTGGCGACTTCGTCGACGATATGGCTGCCACAAAGGGCGCCATGACATCAGGTACTGAGAACATCGACTATGGGGCGCTCAGCAAGGCCTGCAAGGTAAGGAAGAAACAGATGAACAACATGGGACGGGCAAAGGCCGACGACACGAAGATAGATGCCGCCAAGCCCGGAAATGCACCGGCAAACGACAGCCACCCAAGCCAGAGGCCCGATACGAGCGGCGGTGTTCGGAAACCGGGCCGCAAAGCCGCTCGGCCTCCCCACTGAGGCACCATTCGCAGATCCTCAGATCCAAGGCTGGCAAGATCGTCTTCGATCGGAACAGAGATCGTGCATTGGATGCGCTGCCGTCGCGTCGGCTCCGGGCGAGATCTAGCCCCCCGTGCGGTTGCCTGGGTCACGATTCGTCGAGGGCAGAATCGTCAGCACGGTTCCAGCGGCGCCCTGACCTTGGACTGGCCCAGGCGTTGCGCTCTCCGGCAAGACCTGCGCCAGATAGCCGCTCCCCTTCGGCGTCAGAAACGTGTAGGTCACTTTTGCGCCCGCAGCAATCGTCACAGGTGAGCTCGGCGTGGGTGCGAGAATCGCCGCTGTCTCCGGCGTAAGAATCAGGAGCGTGCCGCCGCTGCCCGCGTTCATAAACTCAATCTGCTCCCCCTCGATAACAAAAACCTGCGGTGGCTGCGCTTGCCGAAAATTCCCAGACTGTGCAATCTGCACTAGTTTTGTGCTCATACTTTCCTCCGTGATTACTTCAATGAAGCTGTCTCCCGGATCGCCGGGGGAGCATTCGGATCGCGGCGAAGCGACTTGAACGTTGGACTCGCCTTAGCGTAGTTGGCCGAGTAGCCAAGCTGCAATGCCTTTGTGAGGAATTCGAGCGCATCTTTCCGTCGACCAAGAGCCTCGTAGGCCTCCGCCACTCGCTCGGCCACATCCGGATCATTCGGCGCCAGCGCAATTGCCTTGCGCAGCAGCGGCAGCGCCCGCGTCTCGTCGCGCAGGCTGGAGTAATACTTGCCCAGCATGGAAATCGTGTAGGAATCGTTTGGCGTGCGCTTGCGCTCTTCTTCAGCCAGCTGCGCAGCTTTTTGAAATGCCGCCGCCGCCTGGGCTTCGTGATTTCCTGCCGCGATATATGTCTCCGCCAGGTTGCCCCACGCATCGAACTGCTTAGGATCCGCATTCACCGCCCGCTCGTAGGTAGCAATCGCGCTCTCAAAATCGTTCTGCCGGAAATGAACACTTCCCTGCGCCATCAACGTATCGGTCCGTGGGTCCAGTTTGAGTGACCTCTCCAACGTCACACGCGCATCATCGAGTCGGTTCTCTTTCAAGTAGACCAGCCCCAGGTCGTACAGCACCCGCGCATTCTGCGGCGTCTTCTCGAGCGCCGTCTTGAGGCTCGCCTCGGCATCGCTGAATCTCCCGGTATCGATCTGCATCGCCCCCAGCAGATACGGCCAGCGCCAGTTGTCGTCGTCGAGGTCCATCGCCTGCTCGTACTCCTTCTTCGCGTCATCCATCCGCCTCTGCTGGCGGTACGCCCTGCCCAATACTCCATGAACCTCCGCGCTGTCGGGATTGAGCTGCTCTGCTTTCTGCAACTCCTGAATGCCCACGTCGAACTTTCCCTGGTCCACGTGAATCGCGCCTGCCGTCATCTGCACCATAGCCAGGTTCGCATTCATCGTCATTGACTTCGTAACCGCCTGATTTGCCGAATCGGCCCACTCGGGCTCGCTCGTGTCCAGATATTTGCGCCAGTAAGCGCGGGCCAATCCCGCTTCGGCCAGCGCGTCGTCCGGTGCTCGCTTCAGCGCCGACCCGTACAGCGCGATTGCCTTGTCTGTATTACCGGGAATGTCGTACCGCGCGAGCGCCTCATTCGCCGCCAGCGTGTCCTGGTAGCCCGGCTGCGCCACTGGCATCCCCGCCTCATGGATCTTCGCCCACCAGTGCTGCCCGAGAATGAACCAGAACCCGATCACCAGCCCGGCAATTGGGTAGAGCTTCCGGAATGGCCTGTGATCCTTCTCTTGCCGATTCCTTTTCTCTTCTTTGCGGTCCTCTCGCCTGCTCCGCGGCTCCGGCTGCTCAGCCTCATGCCGAATCTGCGCCACCCCGGCAAGCTCCGCACCCATCTGCGCCGCGCTGGCATAGCGCATTCGCGGATTGGCCTCCGTGGCCCGCTGAACAATCGCCGCCAAGCGCGGCGGAACTGCCGCCGCTTGCGTAACCAACCCCGTGGTGAGAAAGCGCAGCAGCACTCCCATCGAGTAGAGATCGGCCTGCACCGTGGCCGCCTGCCCGGAAGCAATCTCTGGCGCGATGTAGGCCGGGGTTCCGGAGTATCCCGAGCCGGCGAGCAGCTTCTGGCTCAGCCCGAAATCCATCAGAAGAATCCGGCCGCTCCCATCGCGCATCGCATTGCCCGGCTTGATATCCCGGTGCAGCAGCCCCGCAGCGTGCACCTTGCCAAGCGCTTCGCATAGAGCCGCGCCTGTCTGCGCTGCAGTGCGGTCGTCCATCACGCCCTGCGCAGCAACGAACGCATCGAGCGTCTGACCACGCACAAACTCGCTCCAGAAACCCACGCGCCCCTCGCGTCGGTCCACGCCAAAAACGGGCACGATGTTGGCATGATGCACGCGCGCCATTGCCCGCGCCTCGGCCAGAATCGCCGCGAACTCCTGCTCGGGGTCCAGCCCTCGGGGCAGCAGCAGCTTCAGCGCCACCTCGCGCTCCAGCGCCGGGTCCCATGCGCGATAGACCTCGCCGAAGCCGCCCCGGCCCAACAGTTGTAGGAGTTGGAAGTTTCCCCACGTTTTGAGCTGCGCCGGAGTTCGGGAAGGGGGCTGTCCTGAAATCTGCCCCGGTCCCAGCTCCGCCTCGCTGCCCATTAGGGCGGCGTCGGGCGCACACGTCGCGTCGGGGTCAAATGGCCCGGGGGCGCCCAGGTCCCGAGAAACACCTTGCGACTGCGTCACTTCCGGGGAAGGAACTTCGGCCATCGTTGCTGCTCCACCTATGCTCCGGCAGAAAAATTGCGTCCGCTAGGGGGGGAAAGCCGTCCGCTTGCAAGAAACTATCTCATAAAGACACTATGACCTTAAATCCAGCAAGTGAGTCCCGCAACAAAGGGGGTTCCCAGGCCGTTCGCCGAGAAATGGAAACCACGGATGAGATAGCTTGCAACATCTTGCGACGAGCAAACCATGCGAACGGCGGGATAAGCTGTAGGATACACCTGACTGTTCCTATTCTTTTCGGAGGCCTTTCATGGCGAATCTAGCTTTCCATTTTGACATCGCGCCCGGAGCCGATGCATCGGTACTCGCCGACCAGCTGCAAACCGGACTCGCCAGCCTGCCGGGCGTGGAGAAATCGAGCGCCAAGACTCTTGAAAGCCGTGATCCGCTCGCAGTCGCCTCCGCCGTGATGACTTTTATCACCGTGGCCCCCATCGCCATCAACAAGGCTGCCGACTTTATCTCCTCAATCAAGAACCTCATCAATTCCTGCGAGGGGCTTCACAACGCCGTCGTAGAAATTAGAGGCCGGCGCATTCCTATCAATAAGCTCGAGCCCAAGGACATTGAAGCCGCCGCACCGCAATCGTAACCCGCGTTGATGAAATAGGATCTTCCCATGACCGCCGCCGCGCGAAGGGCCGTGCTGACCTACTCGAATGCCGAGGGCGCGCACACTATTTCGCTCGACCGGTTCTCCGTTTCAATCGGCCGCCATCCCGACCAGGATCTCGTGCTGACCGACAACTTCGTCTCGCGCCGCCACGCTGTCCTGCGCCAGACTGCGTCCGGCTGCGAGATCGAGGACCTCGGAAGCTCGCACGGAACCTATCTCAATGGCGCGCGTATCCGCACCGCGCTGCTACGCCCGGGAGACGTTCTTCAGTTCGGTTCACCTAGCTCCATGAAGCTCCGTTTCCACATTTTCGAAGAAGACAACCCGCGCCCCTCGCTCACCGACGATCTGCTCAGCACCCTCGGCCAGATCTCCACCGGCCAGCGCACACCGGCGCAGGAGATGGGCCAGCTCAACTTCCTTCTCGACGCCGCCCGGCGGCTCAATGCTGGCTACGCAACGCGCGACATTCTCCACGCGCTGCTCCAGCTCTCCATCCAGCTCACCGGCGTCGAGCGCGGCTTTGTCTTTCTATTCAAACCGGCGGCAGGGCCGGCGACCGCTCACGATCACAGGCTTTCCGATCTGCATCTCGGCCTGGGCCTGAGCGCAGCGGGCGAAATTCTCCGCGAGGATTCCTCCGTGTCCCGCTCGGCCATCGGCCACGCCATCGACAACTGCTCGAAGTTCACGATCAGCGACACATTGTCCGATGCGCAATCCTCGCCCACGGATAGCATCCTCGCCAACTCCATCCGCTGCATCTACTGCATTCCCCTGCGCCGCCGCGCCGTAGCGGCGGAACCGGCCCGGTCACCGGCACTGTCCGGGGCGCACACACCCGGCAAGCAGTCAGACCAGCAGCCGGGTCAACTGCTCGGCGTTCTCTATCTCGACAGCCGCGTGATCGCCGGCCGGCTCAACACGCTCGACCACGAGCTGCTCGACACGATCTCCACCGAGGCCGCGATACTGCTGGACAACGCGCTGCTGGCCGAAAGTGAGCAGAAGGCCCGCAAAGCGGCCGAAGAGCTCGCCATCGCCGCGCGCATCCACGCCGGGCTGATGCCGGCCACGCTGCCAGGCTCGCCGTATGCCGCGCTGCAGGCGCGCACCGTTCCCTGCCGCGAGATCGGCGGCGATTTCTACGACGCCATCGTGCTGCCGGACGCGCTTGGCCTCGTCATCGCCGATGTTTCCGGCAAAGGAGTGCCAGCGTCCATCGTCGCCGCCACGCTCCAGGGCATTATTCACGCGCAGATGCTGACCTGCCAGCCACTGGACGAGATCGCGGCACTCATCAATCGTTTTCTGTGCGATCGGAACGTAGGCAAGTACGCCACCCTTGTGCTGATGAAACTACACCCCACGGGCCGCCTCGAATACATCAACTGCGGGCACATCCCGCCGCTGCGCGTTTCGCAGACCGACGCCGAGCCACTGCCGGAAACGAACCTTATCGTCGGCCTCCTTCCGCAAGCGACCTACTCGCTTGCCGAGACCCATCTCGCACCCGGGGAGCGTATCTTGCTTGCGACAGACGGAATTCCCGAAGCTGTCAATGCCGCCGACGAGGAGTTCGGCCAGGAGCGCTTCCTTGCCGCTGCCTATCTCGAACGCATCGATGCCATCCTCGACCGCGTAGCCGAGTTCCAGGGCGACCATCCCGCCCAGGACGACTGGACCCTGGTAGATCTGCGCTATCTCGGGCCGCCGAATTAGCAGGCTGTATGAGAGGTTGCAGCATCCTCATTTGCGGAAGAACCAAATTCAGGGTGGGCCATCCACCCCATGATCCTGCCGTCGAAGTAGCGCATGGTAAAGGACGTGGCTGTTGAAAAACTCATTTTCCGCACAAACGGCCTAAAATCCGGTGATAGAAAATGTCTACCCGGTTCGAGAAAATCGACTAACAAGGGACGCTACTGCCGGGGATTGAGTGCTCTAATTGCGCACCGGCACCCGAAAGGGCCGGGAACAGATAGGCCCGACCTAACCCACCGCGCCACATCTCGACACTACCGAAAATGGGTTATGTCCGAAATGACGGTGATCCAGGAGCAATGCGCCACTTTCCGAGACTGGCGGCTTCGCGACCACAACTCGAATTGCAGGTTCACATCATATCCTCGATGAGCGGCTCCCTATCAGTCGTCGGTTGAGGAGATGGCGGCGACGGGCTGCGCCTGGGGTCTGGCACCTTTGATCATGAGCCAGAGCATGATGGCGCCCTCTCCGAGGAGGGCAGGGGAAGCGATTCGGGTTACGCGATCGACAAAGTTCGGAGCGAGAAGGCCGGTGAAGGCGATGGTCACATAGGCACAGCCGTTGATCATCAGCGCGACGCCGATCAGGCGAGGAAGAAAGACCGATCGGACCACCAGGATGCCGAAGGGGAATAGCCACAGGCCTGCGAAGATTTCGTTGATTACGAAGCCATACTCGTGGATACGGAGAAACAGGGTCGCGAGCGCCGCCTGTTGCGGCTGATTGAATGCTGATAGGAAACCGTCGCCACGCGCGAGCAGCAGCGCGGCAATATCGTTCAACGAGTTGAGAAAATTGATCACAAGAGGCATGCATCCGCCGAGGAGCACCATGAGAATGCCGAGACTGCGGTCCACTCGTTTGAGCACACGGTAAAGCGCGAGCGCGACGACAAGGCAGGACAGACCGGCCAGAAGGTCGCACGCGATACCTAGCCGGAAAAGTGATTCGTGGGTGGCGATGTTGTGCGCCGTTGCGGACGCACTGTTGCGCACGATCAGCGCTCCTTCCACATAAATGGGCCGGAACACCGAGAAGCCCAGAAGCAGATACAGGAATCCGGCGATTCTGCCAGGGTTGCTACTCGAAGTCATGCTCCTCCTCACCCAGACATTATCCCTTTTTCGAGTCTCTGTCCGGATTCCCGGTTTTACGTCCACTTTGTAGTTCCCAGCTAGCCTCTGCCCTGTCACAGAAGCCGGGAAGGTCGTGTTAAATCGTGGAAGAACGGCGTAGGACTGGAGGTCGTAGTCAGTCTGCTGGGGCGTAGTTCATCTGGTTAGAACGCCTGCCTGTCACGCAGGAGGTCGCGGGTTCGAGTCCCGTCGCTCCGCCAATGTTTTGGTAATTGCATATCTTGAATCGGTCCCAGCTACGCTCGGCTAGTTTGGGCACGACTGGGAGGCATTGAAACGGTCCCAAGCTACCCCAGCAGTCCAGCTTGACAGTAGGACAGAAGGGGAGTCTACTGAAGCGTTGGTTGTGGTGAAGGAGTTCACCCTTAACCGCTGTCCATTCCAATAGGCCGGACAGATGATAACTCCTGACAGGGAATCCTGTTGCGGAGTTATGTCCCGGCGATTTCCCTGAACGACAAATTAGGAGTTCGTATTCATGACGAACACTTGGGCTCTATGTGCGCTCTGGGTGGGTTTGGCTCTGGCGGCGACGCTGTTGGCGATCTGGTTCAAGGTCTCGACGGCGCTTTCTGAGATTGTCGTCGGAACAGTGGCGCAACTTGTCATCGGCGTTTTCCTCACCGGGGTTTTCGGCTTCGCTCAGGGAGGCCTGGCCGGGAATACGCAGTGGATCACCTTCCTGGCGGGAACCGGTGCAATCGTCCTGACGTTTCTTGCCGGCGCGGAACTCGATCCGGTCATATTCAAAACCAAGTGGCGCGAGGCGTCGATCATCGGCCTGGCGGGATTCTTCGGACCGTTTCTCGGTTGTACGGCGGTTGCGCATTACCTGCTGCATTGGGCCATCATGCCCAGCTGGCTTTGTGGAGTTGCGCTTTCGACAACTTCGGTAGCCGTTGTCTATGCGGTCATGCTGGAGCTTGGATTCAACGTGACGGAGTACGGGAAGGCAATTCTCGCCGCCTGCTTCATCAATGATCTCGGAACAGTGATTGCGCTGGGATTGATCTTTTCTCCGTTCACCATCAAGACGCTGATCTTTGTGGTGGTTTCCATTGTCGTTTTTGTAGTCCTGCCGTTTCTTACACCGCGGTTCTTCAAGAAATACGGTGGGCGGGTCTCAGAGTTGGAAGCAAAGTACCTTCTCTTCTTCCTCTTCGCCATGGGTGGATTGGCGGTCTGGGCGGGCAGCGAAGCGGTGCTGCCGGCTTACATGATCGGCATGGTGCTGGCGGGAACGGTCGGAAAAGACCATTCACTGATTCGCCGTCTGCGTACACTTACGTTCGGATTACTCACGCCGTTCTACTTCATCCGCGCCGGATCGTTTGTATCCGTGCCGGCTTTGATGGCTGCGCCCGTCACTCTTCTCGTCCTGTTTGGGGCGAAGTCGCTGTTCAAGGCGGTTGCCGTGTATCCGGCAGTGAGGATTCACAAGTATGACGGCAAAGCCGGAGCTTACTACACGCTGATGATGTCAACCGGCCTCACGTTCGGGACCATCTCGGCACTGTTTGGCCTCAATCATCAGATCATCACGCAGGCGCAGTACTCCTACATCGTGGGCACTGTCATTGCGAGCGCAGTCATACCTACCATGATTGCGAACTCGTTCTTTCTTCCCCGGCATCTTCTTCCCCACTCACAAGCAGGTAAGAAAGCAGAGCAGGAAGTCATGCGGCCAGTACCCGCAGAGGAAGGTTAGGTGATCAGTATGGGAAGCCCGGTATTTGTTGGAATTCAAAGGATATTGGTCGCATTCGACGCGTCTCCGCATGCAGAACACGCACTCGATGTTGCGCTTGCGATGGCTGGCGATATGAGAGCCAAGCTCTTCGTCATCTCGGTAATTCGGCCGCCCGAACCCGCTGAGAGCGCGGAGTTTCACGCAGTGCTTGAAGACGGGCAAGAGCGCTACGAGAAAAGTTTCGTCTCGTTGCGCGAACGCGCTAAGCAAAAGGATATTGAACTCGAAACTGACGTTGTCCTAGGCCATCCGGCCGAGCAGATCATTCATAAGGCGGACACGATCCAGGCCAGTCTTATCGTTATGGGTAAGCGCAGCCATACGATTCTCCACCGTTGGATGTTGGGTTCGAACTCGGAACGGGTTTTGAGGTATGCGCACTGTCCCGTAATGATCGTCCATTGATCGGATAGCAAAATGATGAAGATCTCGAAACACGCGATCGAAGAGGCACAGAAGAATCGTAGCTCGCGTCAATACTGTCCTCGGATGCCGCTCAATGACAAATCATCGAAGTCCTCACCAACTGACGGCCTAGCGGCCGGGAAAGCGTAATCATCATGTCTGAAGTGGTAGAACTTGAAGCGCTCGAAATTCTTGATTCCCGCGGAAATCCAACTCTCTCAGTCACGGCAACCCTTGCAAACGGGATCAAGGCGACAGCGAAGGTTCCCTCCGGCGCATCGACAGGCAAACGGGAAGCAGTCGAACTCCGCGACGGAGATAAAAAACGGTACGGGGGCAAGGGCGTACTGAACGCGAGAAATCACGTGAACGGCGAGATTCAAAAGGCTGTCCACGGATTCGATGCCAACGACCAGAAGGCATTGGACAAGAAGCTGTGCGAACTCGACGGGACACCAAACAAGGCCCGTCTGGGGGCCAATGCGATCCTGGGCGTTTCTCTCGCGGTGGCGAGGGCATCCGCTGCAGACCACGATCTGCCGCTCTATGCGATCCTGGGCGGGGAAAAGGCCAATTTGATTCCGGCACCGTGGTTTAACGTCCTGAACGGTGGGAGCCACGCGGACAGTAATGTGGACTTTCAAGAGTTCATGATTTCGCCGGTTGGAGCGCCTTCATACAGCGAAGGACTGCGCGCGGCTGCGGAAACCTTTCACGTGCTGAAGGCTGTTCTGCACAAGAAGGGTTACAACACCGGCGCGGG
>Ga0302324_100022794_pt1 | contig 12151 bp, 8 predicted proteins | sample Palsa_T0_1_FD_201949 | JGI IMG/M metagenome (GOLD analysis project Ga0302324, IMG submission 201949) | Peat permafrost microbial communities from Stordalen Mire near Abisko, Sweden - Palsa_T0_1 | ecosystem: Environmental > Terrestrial > Soil > Palsa > Peat permafrost | place: Sweden: Abisko...
GCACGTATCCCAGTTCGGGGGTCGGCTCTTTTTGAGCAATGGATACCATCGCTGCTGGGCTCTGCTCAAGTTGGGCGTGACCCACGCCGTTGCGATCGTGTCGATCGCGCACAATATTGTTCATGTAGGTGCAGTCGCGCCCGGATGCGTTTCCGAACCCGTCTTGATGGGACCAAATCCACCGGCGTTGACGGACTTCCTTGATGACAGCCTGTGCTTGACTTTTAACGAACCTTTCGCAAAGAAACTGGCTATGGTAACCGCATCGCAGTTTTCGGTGAACGTTTCCGCAATGCAACCAGAAGCAGCAGGTCCTGCTATTCGACAATCGCGCTCGGCATAAGCCGCAGGCGCCAAGACACTTCAGTTATGCTCGTTCACGCTAGCGCATCGAGCGCCTTATGCGATCGTCGCGAGAAAGGTCATTTGGCCGCCGCGATCTATCGGTACCATTTCCGGGGCCGACAGTGGGTGGAATCCGGGGCTATAAGGCCACGGGTCCAGCACGCCAATACCGTCGACGCGATTGGGGCCGTTGGGGCCACGCATGTAGTCTGCGACGACGACAACCATCGCATGATGTGTGTTCGCGTACAGGAGTGGTCGGTCCGCTGAAAGCTCGTTTACGATGATTGCGTTATCAAGATTATTAACACCGTTTGCGGGATCGTAAGCCGCAGAGATAGTGTATTGAAACGGCGTGCCATTCAGGTCGGTCCACTGATCGCTCAGGGCTCGCGCGATCGTCAAGGTATTGCCCGCGGGCTGACAAACCGTTCCGCCGAAGACGTGAGCTACGATGGCTTGTTGGGAAATTGGATGGCCATAAGCAGCGAATATCATAGCCGTAGATGCCGCCCAGCACCACTGAGCGCATTGTTGTCGAATCAGTTGCGGTCTTGCAACGAACGCGCGCGTTGGAACGCCGAACGGAGTCAATGGCCCCATCTGTTGGGTGGCGCATCGGGCACGTGCGGTGGTAGCCAGAACGCTAGCAGCGGCACCGATGACGAACGCTGAGCGATTTAGACCGTGTTGCACCACGTCAACCCCCTAGTGCTATCGAGGCTACAAGGCCGGTAATTTTCCCGACTATGCGATGGCCTGCTTGTAAATCCTCCTTACGCAAGCGTAGGCTCAATCGCAGACCAGCCTACGCGAGTCATGTGCTTTGTGGGCGCTTGACGCCAGCTAGGTTGTTAACTCGGTGCGCTGCTTTTGAGATCGACCCGATGATAGAGTTTTGCGTGCACGCGCCGGGCATCGCGGAACCGGGCCACGACGACGTCCTGCATCAGCTCGTCCCACTGGGCCTTGCTCCAGGCAGTTTCGTCGGTCCACTGACTGATCAGCATGACTTCGCTATGGTCGGGCGCGCCGTACACATCGACCCCGACCACTCCAGCGATCGTCGCGGCAACGCGCTGCGCATCGTCGGCCGAGTCGTGCAGCACCCGATCGTAGTCGTCGGAAGAGACGCCCATGATCAGGACATGGATGACGGATAACATGGAGGGCTGCATGGAACGCGGATGTTCGCGCCTTGGCGGAATCTTCCGGGTGGCCGCAAGGGCCGCTACATCGGCGGCACGAGGCCGTTCTTGCCGACGTTGATGCGGGCTGTCGACAACGTTCCGTCGGTGCCCCGCAGTGCGATGACGTACACGTGTGCGCCGGGGACGAGCGCCTTGATGTCGGCCGGCTCGTAGATGACCACGGGCGTGTCTTGCGGGACGAAAATCTGTTTCTCGCCGTCTTTATAGCGGACCGTTAAGATCCGGCCGCCGATGCTTTCAACCAGGGCCGAATCGACTGCGCCATTGGTCATCGTGCTCTGCGGCCCGAGGTCATAGGGCCGATGCCCCGCGCCCGTGCCGCGCATCGCTTCGGGAAAGATGTGGATCTCCAGCGCGCGCAGCGTGCCATCGGGTTGGATGACCGCAGCACTGCCGACGTACGTCCCCGGCACCACCTGACCGATGCCGGCTTTCACGACCGAAACGACGACCACGCCGTCGGTCAACGTCACCCGCCGGTTTTGGCCGGCCGCGGCGACGGTTATGACCGGGCCTTCGACGCTGACGAGGGTGCCTCGGATCCGAAAGGTGTTCTCTTGCGCAAACGCCGGGAGGGCGCCAAGCCCCAAGATTGCCGCAAAGACGGCGCCGCGTATCAGAATGCTCATGAGCCGGCATCCTTCCGGGAAAGATCCCTAGAAACCGTCAAGCGTCCCGCGCCGCTACCAAACGCCGGGCGCGAGCCGGAACCGGACCCGCTTGGAATACTCCGCATAGCCGGGAAGACGCTGGGAGAGAAACGCTTCCTCGTCGAGCAGCCGCAAGACGATCACCAGTTTGAGGACGGCGTACGGCACGAGCGCCCACCACGACCCCAGCGCGAACGCCGTCCCGACCAGCATGATCATCGCTCCGGCGTACATCGGATGCCGAACGACCGCATACGGTCCGCTCGAAATGACGCGCTGATCCGGGGCGACCTCGATCGTGCCCGCCGCGAACGAGTTCTCCTTGAACACCCGAAAGACGATGACGAATCCAAGCACAACCATGAGGTCGCCCACGAATACAACGGGGAGCGGAACGCTCGACCAGCCGAAACGGTGGTCGAGCGCAGCGACCACGAACATACCGATGAACGCCAGTGACGCGAAGACCTGAATCAGCCGTTGGTAGCGGCTGGTCTCCGCTTTCGGACCTGCGGCGACGCGCCGTTCGAGGAGCTTTCGATCGGCCTTCCAGAGATACGCGCTGATGAGCCCGGTGCAGCCGAAAAATGCCGCCAGATACACCCACGCTTGCCAGAAATCGAGCGTCCCAGCCGGAACGAAGAGCAGAAGACCGACGACAACCAGCAGCTGAACGAGTCCCAGCATCGCTCTCGCCCCCAACCCGCTCATGGTCGAGTCTTGGAGGTCTGCGTTCGAAACCCTGACCGACGCCGGCCCGAAGGCGCCTGGGAACCGGCTGAGAGCTTAGCCGTTTAACCTAGCGTCCGGTGCGGGAATGCTGGGCTCAGGTGAACCGATCGCTGCTGTTCGTCCTCGGGGGCGTGGTTCTGCTCATCGCGGCCGGGTGTTCGTCGCGAGCGGGATCGGCAAAGCCGGCCTCGACGCCGCCGCCGACGGTGGCGACGGTGACGGCTGCGCGCGGCACGATCTCCCCGTCGCTGCAGATCGCCGGCGTCATTACCCCTTTCCGGCAGGTCGGCGTCGCCGCCGATCTCTCGGAGCCGATCGCCGAGGTCGACGTGCAAGAAGGCGACCGGGTGCGCGGCGGCCAGGTGCTGGCGCGTCTGCTCACCGACGACCTTCAGGCGCAGCTGGCCTCGGCCGAGCGGGTCGTCAGCGAAGACGTCGCGCGCTACAGCCAAACGCTGTATCAAGTCAACGCGGTCAATGCGCAAGACCAAAGCGCGATCCGTTCCGCCCAAGCCGCGCTCCACCAAGCCGAGGTCAACCTCGCGGGTGCCGTCACCGACCTCAAGCGGTATCAGTCGCTCTTCGCGCAGGGATACTTGCCGGCGCAAACGGTCGACGAACAGCGCACCACCGTTTCCAGCGATCGGGCGGCGGCGAGCTCGGCGCAGGCCGCGCTCAACCAAGCCGTCGCGAATGCCCAAGCCAATGGCAGCGGCGCGAACGCGGGCGAGCAGCAGCAAGAACTGGCCGCGTCGCGCGCCGCAGCCGACGCCGCACAGGCTAGCGTCGAACAGCTCAAGCGGCAACTCCAACGCGCGGTGATCACCGCACCGGTCGACGGCGTCGTCGATTCGGTCAATGCGAATCCCGGCGAGTATCCTTCCGGCCGCCAGCTGTTCACGATCGAGCAGGTCGACAACGTCTACGCGATTCTGCCGTCGTCGACGTCGCAGGCGGTCCAAGTCGTCTCCGGAGCCCATGCAACGATCGTCGCGGCCGGCTCGACGCGGCACGACGCCGGCCGCGTGGTGGCCGTACTCGATCAGGTGCAGCCCGGCACGACCAACTTCACCATCAAAGTCCTGGTCGCGAATCCCGATGGTCACTTGCACGCCGGAATGCCGGTAACCGGAACCGTTGCGCTGCCGCCGGTGAGCGGCGTGAAACTTCCCGTCACGGCGTTCGTCGACGACACGCACGCAAGCGTGTATACCGTGACGAAGGGAACGGTCCATCTGCAGACCGTGAGCGTGGTGAAAGACGACGGCACGAGCGCGATCGTGCTTGGCCTGCCCGAAGGCAGCGTGGTGATCAAGAACGTCGAGGACTCGGACATCGGCAACGGTGACCGGATCTCCGTAGCCTCGAAGTAAGATGTGGCTGACGCGCGTCTTCCTGCTGCGTCCCACACTCGGCTTCGTCTTCGTCGCGCTGACGCTGATCGCCGGATTCATGGCCCTGCGCTCGCTGATCGTGCAGGAACAGCCGAACAGCGGGCTTCCGGCGATTTCGGTCAGCGTCGGCTACTCCGGCGCGTCGACCACGGATCTGCAGACCGAGATCGCGCAGCCGATCGAAGATCAACTCGCGGGCACGCCCTATCTGCAGAACCTTCAAACGACGATCGAGAGCGGTCAGGTCAACATCTCGGCGACCTTTTCCCTGCAATCGACGGACACCGAAAACATCGCCAACGTCGAGAAGGCGCTGCAGGCCGCGCAACGCCAGCTGCCGACGACGGTCACGCCGACGCTGCGCGTCGCCAACCCGAGCGAGCCGGTGGTCGTGACGCTGGCGCTGATCTCGAAAAAGTACAACGAAGGCGCGCTCGGTTCGCTTGCCAACAATCAAGTGGTTCCCGCGATCGAGCAGCTGCCCGGCGTTTCCAACGTCAACGTCGCGGGCGTCGCCCAGCCCGCATTCATGGTGACCGTCGACCCCTATCTGCTGGCGGCCGATAACCTCACGCTGACCGACGTGGTCGGCGCAATCAGCCCGAACAACGTGCGGCTTCCCGGAGGCTACGTCTATCAGCCCGCGCGCGAGACCGCGCTCGACGTACGCGGCGATCTGCCCGACCCGCAGTCGGTCGCCATGCTGCCGATCCATGTGACCTACAGCGGCACGACCGCGGTCACCGCCGGTACGGGCGGCGCAGGCAGCACCGCCGCCGGTGCTGGAAGCGGGGGGGCCGGCGGCGGAAGCAGCGGTACAGCGGGCACGACCGGCGGCACTTCGGGCGCGTCGACTGGTGGCGGCGCCCCGGGCACCGCGGCGGGCACGGGCAGCGGCGGGGTGCCGCGCGCGAACGCGACGGTTTCACCGCTGAATCTGCGCGGCTATCAGGCCGCAGCCGCCCCGGCATCGGCCGCGAATGCGACGCCGCCGCCCACCGAGGGTGCGAACTTCAGTAGTGCCGCAGCCGGGACATCGGGCAGCAGCGGGTCGACGACCGGCACGACGTCGGGCAGCACCGCAAGCACGAGCAGCCGCAGCGCGTCGACAACCGGCACCACGACGACCGGCGGCGGCACGAGCACCGCCGGCGGGAGCAGCGCCGGCACTTCCGGCGCCGCCGGCTATGCGGTGGCGGGCAGCGGCACGACGACCGGAACCAGCACCACGACCACGACGAGCAGCGGTTCTTCGCTCGTCGGGCAGAGTACGTCGGCCAACGTGCCGGTCGATCAGGCGCTGACGCCCCAAACCATCACTTCGACCAGCGCCAGCAGTTCGGGAACCGCCGCGTCGAGCGCGTCGGTCTCGGGCGGTTCGAGTTCCTTCGGCAGCGGTTCGGGGACGTCGACCTCACCCTTCGTCGGCGCCTTGGAGTCATGGGCCGTCCCCAGCGCCGATAAACGCGTCGGCGACGTCGCGACGGTCCAAGACTCGACCCTCGTCCCGCGCGTCATCTCGTCGCAAAACGGGCGCCCGGGCGTGACGCTGCTCATTCAGAAGCAGGCCGACGCCAGCGAGGTGACCGTCTCCGACGAGATCCTGGGCGCGCTGCCGCAGCTCGAGCGCCAGTTTCCCGGCGTGCAGTTCCAAGTGGCGCACGTGCAGTCGATCTTCACCGAAGAGCAAGTCGAGAGCGTCGAGCATACGCTGATCGAAGGCATCCTGCTCACCGGGGTGGTGATGCTCTTCTTTTTGGGCTCGTGGCGCAATGCGGTCGTGGTGATGATCGCAATCCCGACCTCGCTCGGCGTCACCTTGTTCGTCATGCAGATGCTCAGCCTCACGCTCGATACGATCTCCCTGATGGCCATGACGCTGGTGATCGGAATCCTGATCGACGACTCGACCGTCGTGCTTGAGAACGTCGAACGCCACCACGCCGCGGGCGAAGAGCCGGCCGACGCGGCCCTCAACGGCCGCAGCGAGATCGGTTTGGCGGCGATCGTCATCACGCTGGTCGACGTGATCGTCTTTCTTCCGATCGCATTCGCCGGCGGGCAGGTGGGCCAGAACCTGCACGAGTTCGCGATCGTCATCACCGTCGCGACACTCACCTCGCTGTTGGTTTCGTTTACCTTGACGCCGATGCTGGCCGGGCTATGGTCGCTGAAATCGACCTGGCGTCCATGGCGGATCATCCGCTGGTTCGACGACCGCTTCAACGGGCTGCGCGGCCGCTACGCCGGGCACTGGCTCCCGGCCGCGCTCCGAACTCCCTGGCCGATCGTGATCGCTGCGGTCGTCCTCTGCGTCCTGGCGTACCTGCTCGTGCCGACCGGACTCATCGGCGAGGAGTACATCCCGGCCGAAGACCAAGGGATCATCTACGCGCAGGTCGCGTTTCCGGCCGGCCACCCGCTCGCCCAGACGGCAACGGCGATGAGCCGCCTCGAGGCGGTGACGAAGCGGGTCATTCCGGCGGGCGACCTGCAGTACGAAGTCACGATCTCCGGCGCGTACAGTGCGGCCTTCGGCGGTTTCGTGCAAGAAGGCAACGTCGGCCAGATCTCAATCTATCTCAACCCCAGCCGCAGCCGCTCGACCTACGACGACGTTGCCGCGCTGCAGCAGCGCTATCGCAAGGTCGAGCCCGGGGCCTCAATCACCGTCGCGGCTGCGACCCAACAGGGCGGCGGCAACCAGCAGCAGATCGACGAGCTGGTGTCGACGGGGGGCAGCGGCGGCGATCCGACGCCCTACGCCGCAAAGGTGTACGCGGCGCTCAGGGCGACCCCGGGCACCTCGGGCGTCCAGAACAGCGCCACCAACGCGGCACCGCAGATGGAGATCGATTACAACCGTCCGGCGCTGCAGGCGCTCGACGTCACGACCGGGACGGCCTCGGCGGCCGTGGAGGCAGCCTTCGGCGGCGACATCGCGACGCAGATCGAGACGCCCGTGAACGGCCTGACCGATATCGAGGTCATGTATCCTCGATCGGCCCAAAGCTCGCTCGCCGATGTCCTCAACATCCCCGTGCGCGCGCAGAACGGCGGGATCGTCCACCTCGGCGATGTCGCCTATCTGAAGTACGTGCCGGCGCCGCTGGTGATTACCCGGCAGAACCGCACGCAGGTCGTGCACGTGACCGCGAACGTGGCGCCCGGCTACGAGCTCTCGAACGTCGTCAAGACCTTTCAAGGGCGCGTCCGCGACCTCAAGCTGCCCAAGGCCGTCACCATCCGTCCGGCCGCGCTCGGCCAGCAGGACCTCATGGGTCAGGCGCTCGTCGCGCTGCTCTCGTCGCTGGCATTCTCGATCGTGCTGGTCTTCTTGATGATCGTCGCGCTCTACAACAGCTACCGCACGCCGTTCGTGACCCTCTTCGCGATCCCGGTCGCGACGATCGGCGCGCTGGGCGCGCTCTGGATCACGCATAACACGTTGAACTTGTATTCGCTCATCGGCATGGTGCTGCTGGTCGGTCTCGTCACCAAGAACGGGATCCTGCTGGTCGATTACGCCGACACTGTGCGCCTGCGCGGAGCCTCAAAGGCCGACGGCATGCGGGAGGCCGCCGCAACCCGCTTCCGGCCGATCATCATGACGACCGTCGCCATGATCGCCGGCATGCTCCCACTTGCACTGGGCCTGGAACCCGGCGCCCAGACGCGCGCTTCGCTGGCGATCGTCGTGATCGGCGGACTGCTCAGCTCGCTCGCGCTGACGCTGTTCATCGTCCCGATCATGTACGTCTGGATCGCCCCCGACCGGCTGCGCGAGCCGACGCGATTCGGACAGGCGCGCCGCGCGCCCCAGACGACGTGAGGCGCGGCGCCGCGCGCAACTCCGGTCGCCGGTCCGGCGGTTCGATGGAGGCATGAACACCGTCAAGCTCGGATCACAAGGCGCGATCGTCTCCCGGATGGGGATCGGTTGCATGGGCATGAGTGAATTCTACGGCGATCGCAACGACGCGGAATCGGCGGCGACGATTCTGCGCGCGCTGGAACTGGGGATCACCTTTCTCGATACCGCCGACATGTACGGCATCGGCGACAATGAAGAGCTGGTGGGGAGAACGATTCGCGGCCGCCGCGACGAGGTCTTCATCGCGACCAAGTTCGGCAACGTGCGGAAAAAGGACGATCCCACGTACTGGGCGGTGAGCGGAAAGCCGGACTACGTGCGCGCCGCGTGCGACGCGTCCCTCAAGCGGCTGGGCATCGAGACGATCGATCTCTACTATCAGCACCGGGTCGACCCGCAGACGCCGATCGAAGAGACCGTCGGCGCCATGGCCGAGCTGGTCACCGCGGGCAAGGTCCGCTATCTCGGCCTCTCCGAAGCCTCGCCGGCTACGATTCGACGCGCGCACGCCGTGCATCCGATCACCGCGCTGCAGACGGAATATTCGCTCTGGGAGCGCCACGTCGAGCAAGATATTCTGCCCACGGTACGCGAGCTCGGTATCGGATTCGTCGCCTACAGCCCGCTGGGACGCGGGTTCCTTACCGGCACCATCGCGAAGCCTTCCGATCTGGGCATTTCGGACTCGCGAGCGGCGCGTTTCCCGCGCTTCTCCGGTGAGGCATTCGATCGGAACCGTCAGCTGGTGGAGCGCGTGCAGACGATCGCGCAGCGCCGCGGCGTCACGGCCGCGCAGCTCGCGTTGGCGTGGGTCATGGCAAAGGGCGACGATATCGTGCCCATTCCCGGAACCAAGCGCCGCAAGTACCTCGAAGAGAACGCCGCCGCGGTCGACGTTCACCTGACGACTGCCGAGGTTGCGGAGATCGAAGCGGCGTTTCCCCAGGACGCGGTCGCCGGCGACCGCAACCCCGCCTACGGGATGAGTTAGATCGACCGCTGAAGGCCTCGCGCCGCCACAGGTGCCGAAAAGCAGCGCCGAGCGCGCCATCGCTTTGGCGGCTTCTTCGGCGCGATTTTTCGGGGCAGCGTTGGTTTCGAGCACGCGCAGAAGGTTCATCGAGATGCGCGCGATGTCGTCGACGGCAGTGAGGAACGCCTCCTCATTCGCCTTCGACGGCTTGGTGAAACCGCTGATCTTGCGGACGAACTGCAGGGAGGCGGCCTGCACCTCGTCGGACGTGACGGGCGGCTCGAAGTTGAACAGGGTCTTGATGTTCCGGCACATGACCGGGCGCTTCGCGATGCCCGGGCCGACTACCGGCCCAGCCGCCGATTACGACGCCAGTTCAGCGGCGCCGTCCTGGTGCCGGCGCTGCGCGACGATGGGAAGCTGCACGCGCACGTAGCTCCCGTATCCGGGCAGCCGCGAAACCGTAATCGCCTTTCCGAGCCGGGAGATCAGGAACAGGCCGCGCCCCGACTCCGCCCACGGGTCGAGCGGCAGCGCGGGGTGGAAGTCGAATCCGGGGCCCTCGTCGATGAGGTGCAGGACGACGTCCGGCCCGTCCGCGGAGAGGGAGATGCTCAGCGGCCCGGGTGCGTAGCGCACCGCGTTGCCGATCAGCTCGCCGAAGATCAGTTCGCAACTCTGCAATTCCTCGGTCGTTGCGCCGGCGATCTCGTCGATCGAACTGAGCAGATCGCGCCGGATCGTGTACGCCGCCGACGGATCGGCCACGTCGAATCGCCAATGATGCCGGCTGCGGCCGAACTGCAGGGTGATGATCGCGATGTCGTCGCGCTGCTCGCAATGCGCAATGGCCCGCTCGACGTAGCGCGCCGGATTGGCGGCATGCAGCGAGGCCTCGCTCTCGAGCACCTTCCGCAACATCGCTTCGCCGGCGATCGCATCTTTCGTGATCTCCGTCAGCCCATCAGTGTAGAGCACGAGCAGGCCGCCGTCCGTGATCTCCAGATCGCGATCTTCGAAGGTCGTGTCGCGCGAAACCCCCAGCGGCGGTGAGGCATAGTCGAGCACCGCCATCCCGCCGTGCTCCCAGCGCAGAAACGCCGGCGGATGGCCGGCGGACGCATAGCGGATACTCGACAAGTCCGGGCTCACCGCGCCGACGAATGCCGTCGCGAGCGCGTCGCTGCGGTCGAGCATCAGGGCCTCGTTGACGATGCGCAATATCGCCGACGGTTCGCGAGCGAGCGTTGCGGCGATGCGAACCGATTGCCGCAGATGCACCATCAGCCGCGCCGCCTCGACACCCTTGCCGGTAACGTCGCCGATCGTGACGATGACCGAACCATCGGGGGTCTGAAACGCGTCGAACCAATCGCCGCCCAAATCGGCCTCGCGCATTCCGGGCCGGTAGAGGGCGTGAAATGCGAGCCCCGGCTTGACCGGGAAATCCTGGGTCAGAAAGGCCTGCTGGAGGGTCGCCGCGACGTGCTGCTCGCGGTGGAACTGCTTGGCGTTCGCGACCGCGAGCCCAGCTCGCCGGCCGAGTTCCTCGGCTGCCTGGACGTCACGCTCGTCGAACGGTTCCGCGCCGGTGCGCACGAAGGTGAGCGCGCCGAAGATGTGGGTCTGTGCGGCTACCGGGACCACGATCTTCGAACGGTACCCCATGCGATGCATGAACGCGGCATGCTCGGGTGATGCGGCGTGCGCGGCGATGGCCTGGGCGTCGACAACGGGAACGAACACCGATTCCCCGGTCTGGCTGACGCGCACCGCCGGATGAGCGCGGTTTCCCGAGCTGTAGAGAATCGATGAGCCTAAGTTCTTCAGCAGCGGATCCAACGAGGCGTCGCGGTGCGCGCCGGCCGTCACGTACAATCGGTCGGAACGCTCGTCGAACAAATCGAACAGGCAAAGGTCGGCGAACGATTCGACGGCCATTCGCGCCACGTTCACGAGCGTATCGTCGAGTTCGAGCGACTGGTGGAAGAGTTCGCCGGCTCGCACGAGGAGTGCGAGACGCTCCTGGGTTCGATCGACTGAACGGCTCACGCTAGGCGTTCCCTCCATCGAAACCGAGCGCCTGGGCCCCCTCACCCGTGCTGGATCGAGGGACATCGGTCTGCGCTACCCGCTTGAGGCGTCCGCTTAAACCTCCGGACCGGTTTTCTTTACCGACACCGGGGAGCGGTGGCAGCCTCATCGAAATTCGGCCCTCTCCGTGATGCGCACCGGCCGAGGATCGTGACCGTGCGGGAAGCCGCCATTCCAAGCGGGACGCTGGTCTTTCTGTTCTCGGATATCGAGGGGTCGACGTCCCGCTGGGACTCGCGGCGCGACGCGATGCAGGCGGCGCTGCGCCGCCACGACGCCCTCGTCCGCTCGGCGCTCGAGCGGCAGGGCGGCTACGTTTTCAAGACCATCGGCGACGCCTTCTGCGCAACCTTCTCGACGGTCGGCGCCGCACTTCGGGCGGCCTGCGAGGCACAGCGCGAACTCGCCGCAGGGGATTGGTCTGAGGTGGGCGGCCTGCGCGTGCGCATGGCGATCCACGCCGGCGATGCGGATGAGCGCGACGGCGATTATTTCGGACCGACCGTCAACCGCGTCGCCCGTTTGCTCGCGCTCGGACACGGCGGTCAGGTGCTGGTCTCCGGTGTTGCCCGCCAACTCGCCGGTGATGATGCCGGCGCCGAGCTCGAACTGCTGGAGCTCGGTACCTTCGGCTTGAAGGATCTTCGCGAACCGGAGCGCGTGTTTCAGCTTACGGCGCCGGGACTCGTCCGTGAGTTTAAAGCGCTCGTCGGCGCCGGCGAACGGCCGACCAATTTGCCGCGCGCCGCTACGAGCTTCGTCGGCCGCCGCCAGGACGCCGAGCGCCTTGCCGAGCTCCTGCACGCGGGCGGACTCGTCACCATCGTCGGAACCGGCGGCGTCGGCAAAACCCGCCTCGCACTTCGCGCCGCCGAACG
>Ga0302324_100022795_pt1 | contig 12151 bp, 15 predicted proteins | sample Palsa_T0_1_FD_201949 | JGI IMG/M metagenome (GOLD analysis project Ga0302324, IMG submission 201949) | Peat permafrost microbial communities from Stordalen Mire near Abisko, Sweden - Palsa_T0_1 | ecosystem: Environmental > Terrestrial > Soil > Palsa > Peat permafrost | place: Sweden: Abisko...
AACCTACTGCGCACGCACTGACCCGTTACCGTTGCTTCCTTCCGGACCTGGCGGGGTTGGCGGGGTTGCGTCGCGTAGGACCCGGCACCCCTAGATAATATCACTGGGGTCGGGCTGTGATCGACCCCCGGTGGTTTAGAGCATTTTCACTTCTGGTGCCTACAGGGCAACCGCGCTTGGCGCGGCTTTTCCTCAAGAAAAGACGCACTTCGCGACTCTTCCCTGTGCAGAGTAGAAGTGAAAATGCTCTAGTATCCGTTGGCCACCAGGTATTCCACGGTGAGCTCGAAACTGGCTTCGCGCTCGCGCTGGTTCATATATTTGATCAGCACATCAGCCTCAATGTTGACCGGCTGGCCGATGGTCAAGCGGTGCAGATTGGTGTGCGCGTAGGTGTGCGGAATGATGGCCACACTCACGATGTCGCCTTCGGGCGTCGCAGGTTCCCAGCGCGCAATGGTCAGGCTGATTCCCTCAATGGCGATTGAGCCTTTCTCCACCATGTAGCGGCTGACCTGGGCGGGAATGGCCACACGGAGCCACCAGTCTGCTCCTACGGGATCGAGGCTCAAAAGAGTGCCGGTGCCATCGACATGGCCCTGCACCACGTGGCCTCCCAGGGGAGCTCCCGCCGCCGTGGGCAGTTCGAGGTTGACGGTTGTGCCCGGAGCGAGCATGGAGAGGGAAGTCCGGGCTACCGTTTCCGCCGCCAAATCTGCATGGAAGAGAGACGGCTCAATATCCACGGCTGTCAGGCATACGCCGCTGACCGCAATGCTGTCTCCCGTGCGTAGCGCGATGCCGGGCGCAGAGATCGCGATCCGCTTTGAGCCCTCGCGTTGCTCGATTTCGAGGACGGTTCCCGTGGTTTCAATCAGTCCGGTAAACATGTCATCTCAATTCAACCATGGATCACGCAGGTAGGCTTCCAAGGCGAAATCCCGGCCAAATTTTTTCAAAGAATAATCGTAAATCGGCGGTGCTGCTGCGACGGAGTTGAACATAGGGACCGCTTGGCCACCCAGGAAGCTGGGCGCGTAAAACAAAACCAATTTATCCACCAGGCCCTGGTTGAGGGCGGCGGTGTGAACTTCGGCTCCGCCTTCCAGCAGCAGGTTGGTGATTTTCATTTCTGCCAGGCGCGCGAGGACTTCTCCCAATGGGACGCGATCATGCCCGAGCTGCCACAGGCGAACGCCGTGTGTTTCGAATGCCTGTTGGGTCTCCGCGGTGGCGTGGGTGAAAATTATGAGCACGTCCTGCTGGGCGGTTTTTATCAGCTGCGAGTCCAGCGGCGTGCGCAGGGTCGAATCGACCACGACCCGCAGCAGCGGGCGGCGGCGCGGTAGGTGACTGCGATCGGTGAGCAAAGGATCGTCGGCGAGAATTGTTCCCACCCCGGTCAGCAGGGCATCTGCGGCATGGCGCATGCGATGCACCTCGGTGCGCGCTTCTTCGCCGGTGATTCGATAGGGAACCCGGTCGGCCGGCGCGATGCGGCCGTCGAGCGTAGCGGCAACTTTCATGGTGACAAAAGGGAGGGAAGTGGTGATGAATTTCGCGAAGCCGTCGTTGAGCCTGCGGGCCGGTTCCTCCAACACCCCGGTGCGGACCTCTACACCTGCCGCACGAAGCCGGGCGATGCCTTTACCGTGAACCAACGGATTGGGGTCGGCGGTTGCCACGACAACCCCCGCGACCCCGGCAGCGAGCAATGCGTCTGCGCACGGTCCGGTGCGCCCGTGATGGCTGCAGGGCTCGAGAGTGACATAGGCGGTTGCGCCTTGGGCCAGGGAACCGGCTTTTTTCAGGGCGACGATTTCGGCGTGATCAAAATGGTCATACTCATGGAAGCCTTCGCCTACTACGAGATTGCCTTGCACCAGAACGCAGCCTACGGCCGGGTTGGGCGAGGCGAGGCCGACGGACTGCTCTGCCTGCGCCAGGGCGCGCTCCATCCACTGCTCGTCGGTCATGCAAAAGTCCTTGTTTCCAGTCTGTCACAGGGACAGATTCACGCGCCGAGCATGGAATCGACGAAGGCTTTGCTGTCGAATGGCAAAAGATCGTCCAGCTTTTCTCCCACTCCGACATAGCGCACCGGTGTCTTGAGTTCGCGCGCGATGGCTACGGCGATGCCCCCTTTTGCTGTGCCGTCGAGCTTGGTGAGCACAATGCCGGTAACCCCGGCCGACTCGGTGAACAGCCGCGCCTGCTGTAAACCGTTCTGCCCCGTGGTCGCATCGATCACCAGCAGAACCTCGTGGGGAGCACTGGGAATAATCTTTTGCGCAGTTCTCTTCATCTTGCTCAGCTCCGCCATCAGGTTGCCTTTAGTGTGGAGTCTGCCGGCGGTGTCGACAATCAGGACATCGATGCTCCGTGCCTCGGCTGCACGCATGGCGTCGAAGAGAACGGCGGAAGGATCCCCTCCCTGCTTGGTCTTGATCATCTCCACACCCGTGCGCTGACCCCAAACCTCGAGCTGTTCGATGGCTGCGGCGCGGAAGGTATCGGCAGCGCAGAGCAACACCGTTTTGCCCTGACGGCGGAAATAAGCGGCCAGCTTGCCCGCAGTTGTCGTTTTTCCGGTGCCGTTAACGCCCACCATCATGATGACCAAAGGGGGCGCCGTGTACTTGGGCTTGAAGAAGTTTTCTTCCTCCCGGGCGTCCAGAACGGCCTGGATCTCCACCTTTAACAGCTGCTTCAACTCCGCCCCGTTGTGCACCTCGTGCCGCTTCACCCGCACTCGCAGGGCAGCGATGATCTCGCTCGAAGTCCCAACCCCCAGATCGGAGGCCAGGAGACTCATCTCCAGTTCTTCCAGGGTGGCTTCATCGACCTCGTGGGTCAGGGCGACAATCGTCTCGATCCGCTCCGACAGGGTCTCCCGGGTGCGGGAGACCGCCTGCTTCATGCGGCTGAATATGCTCTTTTTTTCGGGTTCTTCGAGGCTGCCAAAAAGAGTCTGAATCATTATCTTGAGTTTACTCGTTCTACTCGTCGCGGCCGGGCCTGGCCATCAGTTCGCGGATGGCATCCTGGGGAGACTTGCCATGCTCCAGGATGGCCAACATCTGTTCTGTGATGGGCATCTCCACCTGGTGAGCCTTCGCCAGTCCGAGCGCAGCCGAGGTGGTTCGCACCCCCTCAGCGACTTTGCCGTCCAACTGGGCCAGGATGGCGGGCAGCTTATGTCCGCGGCCGAGCTCCACGCCGACCGACCGGTTGCGGGAAAGTGGGCCGGTGCAGGTGAGCACCAGGTCACCCACGCCGGAGAGCCCGGCCAACGTCTCCCGCCGGCCTCCGCAAGCCACCGCCAGCCGCGTTATCTCCGCGATCCCGCGGGTGATAATGGCCGCGGCGCTGTTGTGGCCCAGTCCCAGACCGGCGGCGATGCCGGCCGCAATGGCAATCACGTTCTTGAGCGCGCCACCCAGTTCCACGCCGATCACGTCATCATTGGTGTAGATCCGCAGGCCGGGCGCCGTGAGCTCGTCTTGTAGACGGTTAGCCACCCGAACTTCGGAGGAGGCAACGGTAATCGCGGTGGGTGCGCCGGCGGCCACTTCTTGCGCGAAGGACGGTCCGCTTAGCGCGCCGGCTGGCCCGCCATAGACCTGCTCGATAACCTGGGTCATGCGCAGAAACGTGCCGTCCTCGATGCCTTTGGTAGCGCTGACGATGAGCTGGCCTGGCTCAAGCAGGGGCGCCATCGCCTGGTAAATTTCGCGCACATGCTGCGAAGGCACGGCGCTGATCACAATCTCCGCTCCTGCCAGGGCCTCGGCCAGGTCGGTTTCGGGATCAACTTGGGCTGGGATAGGAAACCCGGGAAGGTAGGTTCCCACCGCTGCCGAATGCGACCACAGCGCGATGGAGTGATCGCCGCGACGAGCCAGGCTCAGGGCCAGCGCGGTTCCCCAGGAACCGCTGCCCACGATGGTAATGCGGCTCACGCCCCGGTCTTCCTCGAGGCGCCAAAGCCGTGCTCCGTGCCCTGTACCAGGCGCAGAATATTTTGCCGGTGTTTCACGATGACAATCCAACAACAGGCGAACACCGCCGCCCCGGACGCGTAGCCATATCGGCCCGGCGACAGCCATAGGGTGAGGAAGGGAAGTACTCCGGCCGCCAGAATCGAGGCCAGGGATACATAGCGGGTGAGATACACCACCGCCACCCATAAGCCAAATGCGCAGAGAGCCGCCAACGGGCATAACGCGAGGAACACGCCAAAAGCAGTCGCCACACCTTTGCCCCCCTTGAAACGGAGCCAGACGGGAAAGATATGACCCAAGATCACGAACAGTCCGGCGACGATGGCGAGATGATGAAGGAGGATGGGGTCTTTGCCGCGGGCCAGGAAATTTGCCACTGCCACTGCGGCATATCCTTTGCCCCCGTCGAGAACAAAGGTCAGGATCCCCAAGCCTTTCGCGCCCGATCGCATCACGTTGGTGGCGCCGATATTGCCGCTGCCCTGGGCGCGGACATCCTCCTTGCGCACCAGCCACACCAGCAGGAGCCCGAAAGGTATGGAACCCAGCAGATACGCTACGCAAACGACGATCGGATACAGAGACATGGTTGCGTCCGGTTTTGAGTTTAGCAGCGCATGGTAAATTAGGGTCCGATGTTCCTCCGATTGATGTACGCAGCTGCAGGAGCCGCCGCATTGGCGCTTGCTTTACCAGCGCAGGCAAGTAACCCGCTGGTGATCAAGACTGACCAAGGCAAGGTCCAGGGAAAAATGAGCGCCGACGGCCAGGCGCGGGATTTTCTGGGCATCCCGTTCGCTGCTCCGCCCGTGGGTCCGCTGCGCTGGAAACCCCCGCAGCCTGCAGCCAAATGGAAGGGTGTGCGCCAGGCCACCAGCTTCGGGTCGCGCTGTATGCAGCAGGAGCGTTTCGATGACATGGTGTTTCGCGATCCGGGCGAGAGCGAGGATTGCCTAACGCTCAACGTCTGGGCGCCGGCTGCGCCATCCAAGGGCAAGCTCCCGGTCATGGTCTGGATTTTCGGCGGTGGATTTGCCGGCGGCGGCACCTCGGAGCCGCGTCAGGATGGCGAGCACCTCACCCGTAAAGGCGTGCTGGTGGTCTCCATCAATTACCGGCTGGGTATTTTCGGGTTCTTTTCCACGGCGGAACTAGCCGCCGAGGATCCCCACCACGCGGCCGGCAATTACGGCTTGATGGACCAGTGGGCGTGCCTGCAGTGGGTGCGGCGCAACATCAAAGCCTTCGGCGGCGATCCGGACAATGTCACCATCTTCGGCGAGTCGGCCGGCTCGTTTGCCGTCAGCGCGCAGATGGCGTCGCCTCTTGCCCAAGGTTTGTTTGCCCACGCCATCGGTGAGAGCGGAGGGGCGTTCGCCAGCAAGACATTGAATTTTCCCCCTTTGGAAAAGGCCGAGAAGCAGGACGAGGATTATTTCAAGAGCGTTCGCAGCGACAGCAGCTTGGCCGCGTTGCGCGTCGCCGGCAGCGCCGAGATTCTGGAGGTGGCCGCGCGAAAAGACCCCGGCAAGCCGCGCTTTGGCCCGGACATCGACGGATATTTCCTGCCCAAGAGTATTCCGGCGATTTATGCCGCCGGCCAGCAGGCGCACGTGCCGCTGCTGGCGGGTTGGAATCGGGACGAACATCACACCACGGAGGATCTGCGGGCTACGGCGGAGAGGGAATTTGGCCCCCGCGCTGAGGATTTCCTCAAGCTGTACCACGGCGATGGTGACGCTGAGGCGCGCCGCGCGGCCAATGATTTTGCCGGCGACAACTTCTTGGTGTATTCCACCTGGGCTTGGCTGGAGGCCCAGGTTAAGACCGGGGGCTCGCCCGTCTATCGCTATCTTTTTGCCCAGCCGTCACCTGGGGATCCATTCCACCCGGTTTCCGCCGGAGCGTTCCACTCGGATGAGATTGAGTACGTCTTCGGCAACCTGGATTTGCGCCATGGAGCGAAGTTCACGCCCGAGGACTACAGACTTTCCGAGTTGATGCAGAATTTCTGGACTAACTTCGCCCGGACCGGAGATCCCAACGGTGGTGAATTGCCCCACTGGCCTAGCTACGATGCCGCGGGTAATTGGCAGGTCATGCGCTTGAGTCCGGATCCTGGAGCTGCCCCGGATCAGCATCGCGAACGCTATCTTTTCCTTCAGCAGATTTGGGGGCCTTGACCCCTTCGGGTTAAGTAATAGGAGGTGCCCCAATTGTTGACTATTCAACCCGATGCCGGTTTCAATGTTCATGCTGTGCTGCTTGACGTATCGGGCAGGATAGGTTGATTGTTAATCTGGTCGGGGACTAGCAAGCACCATTTTGGGTGTAAAGAAATTCGTGTCTGGGAGAGGTACGCGTGGATCTCGACATTCGACAGAGCGGAAGCATTTGCTACCTGAAGCTGAAAGGTCCGCTCAAGTACGGAGAAGGTGTCAAACAGCTAGACCAGGCTGTGGAGAGCGCACTCACCAGCGGACACATTCACTTGCTGCTGGATCTTTCCGCGATGCCCTACATTGATTCCAGTGGGATCGGAGCCGTCGTCGACGCCCTCCGCCAAGCCAAGAAAATTGGGGGCGATGCGAAGCTGGTCAATCCGTCTCCTTTTGCGGCGAAGACGTTCAAGATGGTGGGGATTCTGACGTTGTTCAAGGTTTACGATAGCGAGGCGGAGGCCGTCGAGGCATGTCCGGCGTGAGGTAGAAAAACATTCCCACGAGAGTCCCGCTGACCTGCGCTACTTCAGACGCCGCCGAACCAGATCGAGGGCTTGCTGGCTGGCCCAGGCGCGAATGTGCTCCCGGTCGCCCGGAAACCGCTTTTCTACGACATCGGTTTGCTTGCCGTCACTGACCGCGATATAAACCAAGCCCACTGGCTTTTCATCCGAACCCCCGCCTGGACCGGCGATGCCGGTGACGCCGAGACCAAAGGTGGCGGAGGTCTTTTCCCGGATTCCCTCGGCCAGGGCCGCGGCGACTTGCCTGCTGACCGCGCCGTTGGCCTCGATCAGTGAGGCGGGAACTCCGGCAAACGTCGTCTTAAGCTGGTCGCTATAAACCACCGCGCCCCCAAGAAACGAGCGCGAACTGCCACTGATGCTGGTCAAACGCTGAGCTACCATCCCTCCGGTGCAACTCTCGGCTACCGCCAGTGTCGCCCCATGCATGCCGAGGTAATAAAGAACGATCTGCTCCAGCGAATCAGCCTCCGTCGCGTAGACAAATTCTTCCAGCTCCTCCTCGATCTTGCTCGCCAGTTCATCTACGCGGGCTTGGGCGGTCTCCATATCAACTTTCGCGCAAAGGAGATTGAGCGTGATGTCGCCGGTATGCGCCAGGATGGTGGTGTCCACGTCCTTGTACTTGGTGTAAATCGGCGCGATGCGTGCATCCGCTGCCGACTCGCCAATCATGGCGAGCTTCAGCGTTCGGAAGGCAATGCTTCTCCTGGGAACCACTTCGCGCAACCGTTCCATGCACTGCGCGTCAAACATGGCCTTCACTTCATTGGGCGGACCTGGCAGCAAAATCACCAGCTTGCGATGCTCGCCATACACTATATCCAACCATTGCCCGGGCGCCGTGCCGCGAGGATTCTCAAGGACGACGGAACCCTCCAACACATCGGCTTGGCGCGCGTTGTTCTCCGTCATCTGGATCCGGCGCGCGGCGAATCGTGCGTACAGTGCGCCCACGATTTCCGGGTTGCGGCGCAGACGAATACCCAGCGCTTCGGCAACCGCCTGGCGGGTCAGATCGTCTTCGGTGGGCCCTAAGCCCCCCATGGTGATGACAATGTCCGTGCGCCCCAGCGCAACACGAATGGCGTTGACCAGGTGCACCAGGCGATCCCCAACAATGGTTTTGAAGGCGACATTCACGCCCAGCTGCAAAAGCCGGTCGGTGAGGAAGAGGGAATTTGTATCTTGCCGGTAGGGGGTTAGCAGTTCTGATCCAACCGCGACGATTTCACAATTCATTCTTGACTTTCGATCCTTCTAGAACAAGCGCACGCCTTCAATGCCTAACGCTACATCATAGACTGCGCCATTGGCGGCCAAAATCGCGTTGCCGCCCGGAACAAAAGCCAGACCAACGATACCCGAACCGGCCAGCACGACTGAGGCCTCTCCTCCCGGGGTAATGGACACGATCCCGCGCGCACCGCGGAACGAAGCAGAGACATACACGTTGCCGGCGACATCGAATGCCAACCCCTGCGGGCGGCCCAGTCCCCGGTAGTAGACCCGCACCACGCCGGCTTGATCGATGGCGTAGATCGAGTCATAGCTGGAGGTGCTGGGAGCGGTCACGAACAGCGTCCCGTCCAAGCCAAAAGCCAGATGGTAGGCGGCAATGCTGGGTTCGAGGGTGGCAAAAACGAAAATTTGCCGATCCCGCGCAATCTTGAAAATGGTTCCGCTGCGGTCCCCCACATAAAGATTGCCTGCCGGATCGAAGGCAATTCCGGTCGCGATTCCCATGCCCTCGGCGTAGACCGAAGAAGCTCCCTGGGGGGAGACGCGGTGTACGGTGCCATCCAGGCGCGAGGAGACGTAAAGATACCCTTCGGGGTCGAGCGCCAGGCCGGTGGCATTGGTGATCCCACTCACCAGCGGTTGCATCTCGCCTGCCGGGGTTATGCGATAGACCGAAACCGCGGTCTTTTGCCCCCGCGGACCAGAGTCCGTGGAATAAATATTGCCATCCGCATCCACCGCGGGGTTGCTAACGGGATGCAGGTTTCCGGTGATCAGGCGAGCGATCTTGAGCCGGACGGTGTTGCTCGACTGGCCATTCTGCCGGATCTCCAGCCTCCCAGTTTGGACATCGTCGGGAATGCGGACGATCATGCGGTTGTTTCGGCTCAGCAGCACTGGGACCACCACCCCGTCGAGCACCGCCACGGGCAGGCGCGAGCGCAGAACGCCCAGTTGTGCTCCGCGAACCTCGACTTCACCGCCGGGGAGCGCGGCATCGGGCAGGGCGGCGTCGATCCGGGGTGGGCTGGGAATGAGTGGATCCTTGGAGAATCGCATCGGTTGAGTTCCTGAACGCTCGTGGTTAATCTGTTCGATGCCAAAAGGCACTAGCCAATCCAGTGTTGCAGCGCCAGCATCAAGAGCAAAGCATACATGCCCGCTGCGACATCATCGAGCATGATTCCCCAGCCCGCGGGCAGGCTCTCGAGCTGCCTTGCCGGCCACGGCTTCACGATATCTAATAAACGGAAGAAGAGAAACCCGGCCAACAGGTGACTCAAGTTTACCCGTGAATGGATCAGCGCGATCCATTGCCCGGCAACTTCATCGATCACCACTTGGCCCGGGTCTTCCCGGCCGCTCTCGCGTTCCATTACCGTAGCGGCAGGGATGCCGACCGCGACCGCGCACAGGGCTCCCGCCAACGTGAGCCATGCCAGGGGAGCGGGTGCCAGGTGCAGACCGGTGGCCGCCGCCAGCCAGAGGAGAGCCGCCGCGGCTGACCCCCAGCTTCCCGGGCCGGGGCGAAGCAGTCCGGCACCCCAAAATGTCCCCACCGCCCAAGCCCACCATGTCTTCTTCCCGGGCGCCTCACTCATCGCCGGGCGAGCGAGGACGCATCCCTTCAATCTCTTCCAAAAGATCAGGGTCTAGCACGGGAGAAGAGATTCGGTATACCCCGCTGGCCCATTTCCCCAGGTCGATGGTCTTGCAATGGTCGCTGCAAAAGGGGAAGTCCTCATCCTTGGCAGTGACGATCTTCCCGCATGTGGGGCAACGCAGGCTCTTGATTTTGCTCATCGCGATGTTCCTTTAGGAGATAATCCGGCCCACCAGATCATAATCCTGCGACTCGGTAATTTCGCATTGGTAAAACTGCCCGGGATTCAGCTGATCGAAGGGGCCGAAATCGTTGATATAGACCTTTCCATCGATTTCCGGGGCTTGATGCTCGGTGCGTCCTTCCCATAGGAGGGGAGTTTCCTCGGATGCTCCTTCGACCAGCAGGTCGAAACGGCGCCCAACTTGGCCGGCCCGGTTTTTGCGGCTGATGGCTTGTTGCTGGCGCATCAGGGAGCGGCGGCGGGCTTCGATGGTCCGGGTGGGGACTTTGTCGCCGAGGTGGATGGCGCCGGATCCCTCCTCGTCGGAATAGCTGAAAACTCCTAACCATTCCAGCTGGGCGGCGCGCACGAAATCGCTCAGGACGGCAAAATCGGCTTGGCTTTCACCTGGAAAACCGGTGATGAAGGTGCTTCGGATAGCGATTCCCGGCACCGTGGACCGCACGCGCTCCAGGGTTTTGAGGAAAATGTCGGCGTTTCCGCCTCGCCGCATGCTCTTTAACACCGCGCCGGAGGCATGCTGCAGAGGCATGTCCAGGTACTTGCAGATGTTGTCATGTTGGGCCATGGTTTCCAGCAGCCGCCCCGTGATCTTGTTGGGATAGGCATAGAGGAAGCGCAGCCACTTGAGATCGGGGATCCGGGCCAGGCTGTCGAGGAGTTGGGCGAGCCCGTCTTTCATGCCCAGATCCTCGCCATAACAGGTGGTGTCCTGACCGATGAGGGTGAGTTCGCGTACCCCTTGGGCTACCAGCTGTTCCGCCTCGGTGACCACCGATTCGAAGCGGCGGGAGCGAAATTTACCGCGAAGATTCGGGATTACGCAGAAGCTGCAGGGGTGGTCGCAGCCTTCAGCAATCTTGATGTAGGCCGACGATTTCTGAGTCGATCTCAGGCGCGGGGTGGTGTGGTCGTAAAGATATTGGGGAAGCGCTGCTCGCGCACCTTCCCATTCCGCCCGCGCGAAGCGTCCCTGGGATTCGCGCAGATCGCCTTCGGCGCGTGAGGGTCCGCTGGGGAGAATAGAAAAAAGCTGCGGTTGCTCCGGCGCGCTTGGTGCGGCCAAGCCTGCGGCGGCCAGAATGGCCTCCAATTCCCCGGTGCCGACCACTGCGTCTACTTCCGGCATGTGGGTGCGGATTTCGTCGCGATAGCGCTCCACCAGGCAGCCGGCAACAATCAGCTTAGTGGCCTTTCCCGAGATCTTGTGCCGTGCCATCTGCAGGATGGTGTCGATTGACTCCTGCTTTGCTTTATCGATGAACGAGCAGGTATTGACTACCAGGACGTCAGCCGTCTCCGGACGGTCCGTCATCTCGGCGCCCGCCTGGTCAAGCAGACCCATCATGACTTCACTGTCGACCAGATTCTTCGGACAACCCAAGCTTACGAAACCTATACGCTTCACTCTTCTATTCTAGAGCAAGCACCTCGGTACTTTGAGGGCACCCATCTTTTCGTCGCTCGCAAAACTAATGAGGTATGCCGGCGTCTATCGAAAGGGGGGAGAAATGCCCATGCAGGTTCCGATGTTGAGGGCAGCCGAAGAACGCGCTTACCGTGCGGAGATGAGCGAGCCCATCCAGTGCGCCTTGGTCACCAGGCCAAAGCACCAGCTGCTGCGATATGTTTTGCTGGTGATTGCGTGGTTAGCGATGACGCTCCTGGTCGCTATTGCGTTGTATTACACCTTGAGCTAAATCCGCCTGAGCAACCTGGGTTGGAAAATGGGGCATCCCAAGCTGCTGAGGTGAGACATATGAGTCAAGAGCATGTAAAGGGCGGATTCGAGAAAGCCGGAGGGCGCGTCAAAGAAGCAGCGGGTGCTCTCACCGGTAACGAGCGGCTGAAGTCCGAGGGGCAACTCGATCAGGTGAAAGGTGGCGTGCGCCAAGCGTGGGGCGATGTGAAAGACGCTGCTAAAGATCTGGTTCACGAAACCAGGAAAAACAGCGAAAGAGATCCGGAGCTGCCGTAGCGCACTGAAAGGCACGAATGAAAGCCGTCGGTATCGTACTTATTGTTTTCGGTGTTCTGGCGCTCGTATATGGCGGTTTCACTTACACGCATCAGAAGAAGGTTGTAGATCTGGGCCCGATTCAAGCTTCCAAGAAGGAAACGAACACCGTGCCGCTGCCCCCGATTCTGGGTGTCGTAGCCATCCTGGGTGGCGGCGTTCTTCTTTTCACTGGCAAGCGATAGACCATTTATCCCCCACTCAAGCCAAAACCTGGCTTGAGTGGGCCACCCCGGCAGATGTCACTCCACGGACGTTCCAACAACTTGATGGTGGCCCATTCAAGCCCGGGTTT
>Ga0302324_100022797_pt1 | contig 12150 bp, 11 predicted proteins | sample Palsa_T0_1_FD_201949 | JGI IMG/M metagenome (GOLD analysis project Ga0302324, IMG submission 201949) | Peat permafrost microbial communities from Stordalen Mire near Abisko, Sweden - Palsa_T0_1 | ecosystem: Environmental > Terrestrial > Soil > Palsa > Peat permafrost | place: Sweden: Abisko...
AAATATGTCGGGCTCGATGAGCGCCGTCTCAAGGTCGGTCGGTCAGTACCTCTTTCATCGACACGGCGGCAAGATCGTCTTCTTTGGACGGTTTGTTGATTTATTGCGGATCCTTGCCGCCGCGCTCGCCGGTGCCAACCGCATGAGCTGGCCGTACTTCCTGTTAATGAATGCCCTCGGCGGAATTTGTTGGGTCCTCCTGTTAGGAGGGGGTGCCTATTTGTTTGGTGAGCAGATGAAACGCGTGGCTGGGCCGGTCCAACTTATATTGCTAGTCGTAGCGATTGGTCTGGCGGCCGGTGGCGTCATCTTCTTTCGCCACCATGAGGAGGAATTGGCGCGGCGCGCTGAGAGATCCCTTCCTGGGCCGCTCTCAGGCGCGCCGCTATGCGCGCGCGATGTTGCTACCGGCAGATCGGAAGCGAATATAGGGGCCTCGACGATCACCGTTCATGTCGAGGGCGGTGGCGCCGAAAATATCGGTGACAACGTAGTCGATCGGGTCGGTTGCGACGTGGCTCGCGTTGATCACGGTGTTTGAGCCGATGGCGCTGTCATTGATGCGAGCGCGGGTTACGCTCAGTCGTGTTTCAGGACATTCAACAAGGCACGGCGGACCTCTATATTGCCATTCTAATCCTTTCGAAATTTGTCCATGACAAAAAATCACGTACGATCGAATGGCTCCAATCATTTCGGCAAGCGTCCCCTGATTGATTTTCATTCCGATAGGCTGCGCAGATCCCCCATTGCTGAAGTCTTGCCATCAGAAAAAGTAACGTGGCCAAGCGCTTTCCCGCATCAGCGTCTAAGCTGCGGCTGGTCGCGCAGAACGACATTCAACAATGAACCGTGGATTTCGATGCTGCCATTGTAATCAATCAAGCCCAATTTTCGGAATTTGTTCATGAAGAAACTCACGCGGGAGCGCGTCGTTCCGATCATCTCGGCGAGCGTCTCCTGGCTGACTTTTGCGATGATCGGTTCCGGCAGGCCTTCCTTGCCGAAATTCGCCAGCAGCAGAAGAGTTCGCGCCAGACGTTTCTCGCTGGAATTGAACAATTGATCGACCAAGTCCTCCTCGACCCGACCGTTGCGGGCCAACAGGTGGGCGATAAACAACTCGGCAAACGCCGGCTCTTCGTGAATCACGCGCGTGACGTCTGCCTTCGATATTCGCGCGATCACACAATTCGTCATAGCGGAGACCGTTGACAGACGCAGCGCCTCGCCGGCCAAGCAGCCCTCGCCGAAGAAATCGCCGGCTCCGAGAAGCGCGACCACGGCTTCCTTGCCCTGTTCGGAGATGACGGTCTTCTTGGCCTTGCCGCCCTGAATGTAGAAAACAGCATCCGCAGGATCGCCCTGCCTGAAGGCAATTTGATCCTTGCGATAATTGGAAATGGTTCGCCCGCCATTCACTTTCGCGAGAAACTCCCGCGGATCGAACGAGAGCTTTCCCTTGCGTTTCATTGCCGGCCCTGCTTGTCACGAGGGGTACCCTTGGGGGTGAAGGTGTCGCAAAAGGAACGAGGCGCCAATCGAACCGTCGGGTCTCCGACAACAGGGAAATCTCCAGATGCGCGGCGAGGACCGCGCGCCGGCGCTGGGCGCCGGCTCGATCGAGGCCGGACCGTTTTGGCCTCAAGCGGTCGGGTGCCTGACACGCTCTATTGTCCTCAACGGGAGCGCTTCAGATAATCCCGGTGCTACTGCGAATCCCGCGATCACGACGCTAATTCCGTCAGCACAGCATGTAATCTTTCACAACCGTTGCGGAAGAGAACGGATGTTATCTGTCGTATTATCGCGCAATCAGCGAAACTATAGAACTGGCATCCGTGACGGTGGTGGACTAAAGCACCGCATCATAGTTCAACGATGCGATCACGAATTGCCATGGCGACCGCATGAATTCTGTTTGCGGCCCCCATCTTACGGACGGCGGTCTGAACGTGCTCATGAACCGTTCTTTTCTTGATCTGGAGGATTTCGCCGATTTCCCACGGAGACTTACCGCGCGCTACCCATTGCAAGACTTCGATCTCGCGTGATGTGAGGGAAAAAGGATGCTTTCGCCGAGCCCTTTGGGCTCGTCTTCCGATTAGACGCTTTGCCATTAGTTCCTAACGAGCGCGCGGACGGTGGGCGAGTCGAATTGCCCTTGGTGAATTTAACGGGCTTTCACTTGTCGGAATGAAAGCGGCCCGGCGGTCCTTCGAAACACATAGGGTAGCCAACTTACGGCAACCTGGAGAACACATTAATTCGGCGACAGCATTAACTCTGAGAAAGCTGTCAGCACGTAAAGCCCACCGCTCTCTGTGGCGTAGACCACCGGCAGAATGCGCGATGCTGTGCAACAATCAAGCATTCGCGTTTCAAGGAAGTGGGCTTGTGTCCGAGTCGAATAGCTCGCGAAAGCATGAGTTAGAGTGCCTGCGCTTGGCAACAGATTGTATGCAGTTGGCGGGCGACATTCATAACACTGCTTTGCAGTCGCATTTTCTTCGGATGGCAAGGGTATGGTCCACCTTAGCGGATCGGGGACTGGACGTGGATTCCGAGACCAAGCGCCGATACCCAGACTAAGAATCGAAACTAACCGGGGTTACCTGCAGTCTGCGCGCGGATTTTGCGACAGCGGCCCCGCAGCATTCCATTACGAAGAGATCGCGGACGTATTCGCTGCGCTCGAATTCCGATTGCAGCAATTCGATCGGGCAGCGGACTATGTCGCTCTCCAGTTGCACAAGACGTCGATTAAAGAAGACGCGGCTGTACATAGCCACGAAGAGGCCAAACGCTCCTTCGCGCCCAATATTCGCGGTCTCAATTGCCGAGCCGTTCTCCAAAACGGTTAACAGCGAAAGCACCGCGCCCCGCGGGAAATAGGCGTGCTTAAGGAGCCCGCCCGCCTCGCAGACGATGACTCCAAGTTGGGCTTGATTGGCTCAAGATAGGGGTCGATCCGCTTGCGGCTCACGGTCTCCAAGGCGCCGAGCAAACGATTGCTCCGTGCATGATCTCTTTGACCTTCGGCCATAGCGATATCGTTCAAGTGCCGGTAAAGCGATGGCTTGGCCCGGTTGCCTTAATGTTGTGCTCGTGCACCGCGGCTGCCAGCACTGCCCGCCCGCCGATGACTGCGTTCATTGCCGACGACTACCGATCAGACCTCCGTTCGGCGCGGCGAAGGACGTGGGCGGCAGGTTGAAACGGCTTAGACACATAACCGTAAAGGAACGGGTCTGCCCGCTGGCGCGTTGTTTTGTCGTGGACGCTTGAGAGCAGACGGACCTCTTCACTTCGCGTTTTGCGGCTCATTTCAGTCCCCGCCGTGTGTTCGGGATCGGCGAAAAAAGGGACCAAAAAATGCGAAAGATCGCTGTGATTACGGGTGCCGGAGCGGGCGTCGGCCGCGCGGTTGCCACAGAGTTCGCTAGGAACGGCTGCGACGTAGCCCTGTTATCGCGCGATCCAGACCGACTCGAACGCGCTGCGGACGAGTTGCGACATTTCGGCGTGCGTGCCCTGCCAATTTCGACCGATGTGGCGGACGCAAAAGCCGTCGACGCAGCCGCAGAGCGGATCGAACGCGAGCTGGGACCGATCGACGTCTGGGTTAATGTTGCCATGGCGACAGTCTTCGCACCCGTCCACAAACTCACCCCGGAGGAATTCCAGCGGGGCACCGCGGTGACCTACCTCGGCCAGGTGCATGGCACGATGGCGGCGCTACGATACATGCGGCCGCGCAATCGGGGCTCGATCGTCAGCGTCGGCTCCGCCCTTGCCTATCGCTCAGTGCCCCTGCAATCGGTCTATTGCGGCGCAAAGTTCGCGATCCGCGGCTTCCTTGATGCGCTACGGTCCGAGCTCTACCACGATAGAATCAAGATAACCCTGACCGAAGTCGATCTGCCGGCCATCAACACACCGCAATTCGACTGGGCGCGGAACAAGACGGGGCATAAAGCGCAGCCCGTGCCGCCGATCTACCAACCGGAGGTGGCGGCGCGCGCGATCTATTTCGGCGCGTTCAATCCGCGCCGCCAGATCTGGGTGGGGTTCCCCTCAGTGAAGGCGATCATCGCCAATCGAATCGCGCCGGGGCTGCTCGACCGCTATCTCGCGAAAGCCGGCTATACCGGCCAGCTTAGCGACCAGCGGTCGGATCCGGACGCCCCCGGCAATTTGTTCGAACCGGTGCCCGGCGCATACGGCGCTCATGGTCGCTTCGATGATCAGGCACGCACCGGAAGCTGGGAGATGGTTGCCAGCCGCCACCACAAGGCCGTATGGGCGGTGGTGCTTGTCGGTGGGGCCATCATCGGCGCTCACCTGCTGGCCAAATGGCTGAAGATTTGAGACGGGGTCCCCGAAGCGGACATACTAGGGGGATAGTATCGGACACGCGTGCCGTTATTTTGTTCAGAAGCCAAAGAACTTTTCGCGCAGTGCGTCTTCGTATTTCTTCTTGGCTGCCTTCACCTTGTTGCGAATTTTGTCTTCCGTAAAGTGCGCCCCCTCCCATTTATCGACTTCAGCTACGGAATGATTGACTGATGCAAGAGCCTCTTCCTGCTTGATCGCAGTTATCCATTCCTCGATCGCCGCCTTATAGGCGGTCTGCATTTGATCAAGCTCCGAAGTGTCATTTTGCATTCCACACCTCCACGACTGGTTCTACAAACCATGTCGTTGCTTTTGGCGTAAGAGTAGACATTATAATAAGAAAACTGCCAATATCGCCAGGATCGATGAAACATTTGCGACAGTGAGAGCCGCTGTCCAATTTCTGCTCATCGATCAAGGGCGCTCAGTGCCGCGCTGATTGGTGTAGATCGCAAACAGCGTATGCGACGCGCAGATGAACAAGCGTGACCGGTTGCGGCCGCCGAAAGTGAGGTTCGACACCGTGAACGGCACTTTGATACTTCCTAGCTTCGTGCCGTCCGGCGCGATGCAATGGACGCCGTCGGCGGCGCTGCTCCAGACATTTCCGTCCTGATCCAGGCGGAAGCCGTCGGCAAAGCCCGGTGCGATCTTGTGAAAGATCCGACCCGGGGAGAGTCGCCGGCCGCCGTCCAGCACTTCAAAGGTCCGGATATGTTGTGTGGGATCGGCCGCGAACTGGCGACCGCTCTCGGCTACGTAGAGCAGGCGTTCGTCGGGCGAGAAGGCAAGGCCGTTCGGGCCCTCGAAGTCATCGGCCATGACCTGCAGGTTGCCGTCCTGCGGGTCGAAACGATAGAGCATCGGCGGCAGCTCCGCCGTCTGCTTGCCGCCTTCGTAATCGGTGTTGATGCCGTAATGCGGGTCGCTAAACCAGATCGTACCGTCCGACCTGCAGATCACATCGTTAGGTGAATTTAGGCGCTTGCCCGCATAGCGGTCGGCCAATACGGTGATACTGCCGTCCAATTCGGTGCGGGTGATGCAGCGATGCTGATGCGAACAGCCGATCAGCCGGCCCTGGCGGTCGCGGGTGTGGCCATTGGCGAAGCCGGATGGGTGGCGAAACACCGACATCCCGCCGTCAGGTATCCAGCGCATGATTCGGTCGTTTGGAAGGTCGCTGACCAGCAGGCAATCCTGGTCCGCGAACCAGACCGGGCCTTCCAACCAAGCGAATCCTTCGCCGAGCTTTACTAGTGGCGCATTCGGCAACACGTAAGCCCGGAAACGTGAGTCTAGGATCTCGAACTCGTCCATTTACTTCATGTGGCAGGGGTTGCGGTTAGGAGGAACGTGCAGCTGTACCGTCATCAGCACCGCCGGCATGTCGCCCATAGTCCCGGATCGGTGGCCTTTGCGCCCGTCCGTGAGGCTGCAGCCTTGGTCCTCGCCGAGCGAGAACTCACCCGGACCCTGTTCGATGCGCGTGCCGTCCATCGACTCAATCCACCAGTGACCGGATAGCACGACGATCCACTGCGGCGCCGGGTTCTCATGCCAGTCGCCCACCCAGCCAACAGGTTGCACGGTGTAGACGACCGTCGCCTCAGATCGATTCTGTTTGTTGTTCCATTGCGGAGCGGCACCGCCGACGCCTTTCAGCTCGAACTCGGTCAGGGTGCAACGGGTTTGATGACTGACGCCATCACCGTCCGTCCAAAGATGCCAGTAGGGAATCTCCGGCCGCGCTCCTGTCTTCTCGTTCATTCGCTACTTTCGTCGATAGGGTAGTGCATGGCAGAACTTTCCAGCACGTACGCTGTTCCGCTAAGGTTGCACCAGAGCGACTCTAATCTTCTGGGAGCTCTTGGACGATGACGTTGATCAACGACTATGCGCCGCTGCTGCTTCGTATTTGCTTGGTGACGCTTTTCCCGTTCAGCGGCCTCGACAAGATACTCAATTGGGATTCGGCCATGAAACAGGCCGGCAACATCCCATTCAAACCCGCCATGCTGGTGGCCTCCATCATTGTCGAGTTCGTTACCCCGGTCTGTATTGTCGCGGGATGGCATGACCGGCTCGCCGCCTTCATCTTGGCGGGGTTCTGCGTGATAACGGCGGTGCTGTTTCACCAGTTCTGGCGCTTTCCGGATTTCTGGCGTTTCAACGAAGGCGAAGGACTTGAACATTTCTGGGAGTTCCTGAAGAACTTTGCCCTGGTCGGCGGTCTCGGCTTCGTCGTGCTGGCGCCAAGAACCCTGCCGGTCAGCGAGGTCATGCAGCACCCACTCGCGTCAACCCACGTGATCGGGCCTCATGCCGCCAGCCCCATTGCTCCGACGCCCTGATCCACCAGAACCAAACGGTGACCATCGGGATCTTGTATGGCGCAGCCTGAATGGCCGGACGAAGGACGAACGGCTAGCGTAATCCAATCCGTCATCAAGTCGTTCGGAAAGACCATTCCGGCGGCGCGGCCTGATGGGCGATAACGCAATAGTTCAAGACCCGGACTGGCAGCCGAAACCGGGCGTAGGCCTGTCACGCGCACCCGCGCGCTCGGCAGGCCGTCCAACCTTTCTTGGGCGGGACCCCGATTCAACGATCGTTCGGTCACCCGCAAGCCCAGCGCGCGATAGAATGCGAGGCTCCGCGACGTAGAAGCAACGGAAAGCGCGGTGTGGTCGATGCCGAGGAACGGCGCGTCAGAGGCCCTCTTGTGCCATTCACTGCGGCTTTGCTCTGGCGGAAACCAGATAAGCTCTAACGGGTGGCCATCCGGATCGCGAAACTTGAACGCCCGCACTCCGCCACTGCACGGCGGCAGTAATTGCGGGCCACCTTCGGTGATCGGGCACCATCCGGCATGCGATGACAGATGAGCGTAAGCAAGATCCATGTCGTTCACCACGATCGCCAAATGTTGGAACCACAAATCGTCGCTCCGGCTGTCCCGCGGGTAAGTCCGGCCTTGCCAGGCGAATTGAACCAGGGCGATGTCTTGTGCGCCCAGCCGCATTACGACCTCCACGGCGCAATCCCCTGCGCCGAGCGCCGCCAGCGTTCGCTGGTCGGAGCGTCCTCGCGCGATGACACGAAACCCCAGCCCGTCCCGGTAGAAGGCCTCCGCACGGTCCAGGTCCGACACCACGCGAGTGATTCGCAAGATGCACTCCGCCTGAAACCGACGGCGCCATGGCATGCCCGCGGCCAGCAGCAGCGCCGCCGGTAGGAGGAAGGAGATGCGAGGAGCCTTCACGCTCCCAATCGCTCCTTGATCCGGTCGGCCACTCGAAGCGCATTTGCAATGATCGTCAGCGTCGGGTTCACAGCCCCGATCGAAGGGAAAAAGCTCGCATCCGCGATGTACAAATTGTCGAGTTCATGCGCCTTGCAGTCAAGATCCAGCACCGAGCTGCCCGGATCAACGCCGAAACGGCAGGTGCCGGCCTGGTGCGCAGTACCGCCGATCGGGATGTCCTTGCCCAGATATAGCCGACGCTCGATCAGATGCGGCCACGCGCCCAACGGTGTCAGTAATCCCTCGAGCTTAGCCCGCAGGCGCTTCGCAGCCTCTTCGTTACCTTCGCGAACATCAAGAACCACGCGGTCGCCGTCATACCGGATGCGGTTTTCCGGCCGCGGCAGATCCTCGCTCTGCAGCCAGAAATCGATCGAATGTTCGGCCATTTTCTCAAACGGCATTTCCGGCAGCCAGGACAGATAGCCGGTCAGCACCTCGCCGCGAATCTGCTCCCCGTGCGATTTTGCGCACATCTGGATCAAACCCAGCGGATACTCCCAATCATCCGCGCTGTAATAGAAATCGCTCATGGCCAGCGTCTTTTGGAACACCGTGTGGTTCGGCTCCTTTAGGAGTGCCATCACGATCGACATGTTGTGCCGGACATAGTTGCGCCCGACTTGGTCCGAACCGTTGGCCAGTCCTCTCGGATGCGCATCGCTGCGGGAACGCAGCAGCAGCAAAGCGGAGCTCAGCGCTCCGCAGGCGGCTACTACAATGTCCGCTGAATATTGTTCCGACACATTGTCGCGGATCACGTGCACGCGGCTGACGCTGCGGCCGGCGGCGTCCGTCTCCAGCCGGGTGACGTAGGTATTCGTCATCAACATAAAGTTTGGGTATGCGGCGCGGGTGGGATCGACGCAGATCACTTGGGCGTCGGCCTTCGCGTTGACCGCGCACGGGAATCCATCGAACGCATCGCAACGAATGCAGGGGCTGTAGGTGGTGGCGTTGCCGTCCGGGTTTTGATCCAGCTTAATGCCCAGCGGTAGATGGAACGGGTGCAATCCCTCGCGATGCAGGATGTCGCTCAAACCCTGAATGCGCGCCTCGTGCTTGACCGCCGGATAGGCGTAAGGGGCACTGGACCGCGGCTCGGTGGGATCCTCTCCACGTTGACCGTGCACGTGGTAGAGCACTTCGGCCTGCCTGTAATAAGGCTCGAAAACGTCGTAGCCTAATGGCCACGCCGGAGAGATTCCGTCCTTGTGCCGCACTTCGCCGAAGTCACGTTCGCGCAGGCGGAACAAAGCTGCGCCATACACCTTTGAGTTCCCGCCGACGAAATAGTGCAACCCGGGATGAAACGCGCTGCCGTCGCTGCCGTACCAAGTCTCTGTCGCTTGGTAGGTGCCGTCCACGAAGACTGTCTTGGAATCCCAGTTACTCCGCGAGCGCGGTAGGTAGTCGCCGCGCTCCAGCATCAGGATGCGCTTGCCGGTACCGGCTAAACGGTGCGCAAGAGAAGCGCCGCCCGGACCGCTGCCGATGACAATCACGTCGTAATGGTCAGGCGTCGCCGCCATGACCTATAGCTCGCCGTATGCGGAAAGCGCCCGGATTCGATCTGCCGTTCGCATCGCAATGCTCACAACGCGGGCAGCGGCTTTTCAATCGGCACAGCAATTAAGCCATTGCCGCCATTGAGATCCAGTTGGTGCGGTCTGGGCCTCCGCGTCTTGCCGTTGGACGTGCGCCTCTTCAACAACTGGCGATAAATACTGACATACTCCTTGGCCATTCTTGCGTCGGTGAATCTCTCTTCAAACCGTTGCCGCACAGCGCGGCGATCACAAGACAAGATTGCCGGCAACGCCGCGATGGCTTCTTCCTCGGTGTCGACCACTTTGCCGGTAACGCCATCCTCGATGACCTCGGGGACCGACCCACAGCGGAACGCGAGCACCGGGGTGCCGCACGCCATGGCTTCGATCATCACCAGTCCAAATGGCTCCGGCCAATCCACCGGAAACAACAGAGCGGCCGCGTCGCCCAAGAATTTTGTCTTCTCACGCTCGTTGATCTCGCCGATGAACTCCACGCCAGGGCCATCCAGGAGCGGCAGGATATGATTGCGGAAGTAGTCTTCATCCACCTTGTCGACCTTGGCGGCGATCTTCAGCGGGATGCCGGCCGCACGCGCTATTCTGATAGCGCGGTCCGGGCGCTTTTCCGGCGAAATCCGCCCCAGGAAGGCAAGGTAGCTTCCTTGCTTAAGCGATGGCCGATGCAGGTCAGGTGGAATGCCGTGGTGGATCGTCGCAACGAAATTGGCGTGCGGCAATGGTTTGCGCTGGTCATTGGAGATGGAAACCAATGGCATTTCGCCGAAGCGGGAATAAAACGGCTTGAGGTCCCCCAGATCCTGTCGGCCGTGAAGCGTGGTTAAGGTTCGAGCTGCCAGCGAGCGGAAAAGCGGGAAATGGAACAGATCGATGTGAAAATGAACGACGTCGAATTCCTCTGCCCGTTCGCGCACCCTGTCAATCATCAGCATGAAGTGCGGAATGATGTCGCAAACGGTAGGATCAAGGCGAAGCGCGCGAGTGCAGCAGGTGGCCAACTTAGCGCTGGTGATGGAGTCGCCGCTTGCAAAGAGAGTCACGTCGTGGCCAAGCCTGACAAGCTCTTCCGTCAAGTAGGAAGCGATCCGCTCAGTGCCACCATAGAGACGAGGAGGAACGCTCTCAATGAGGGGGGCGACCTGCGCGATTTTCATGATGACCTAGACTTTCCCCGGCGAGATCCCAACGCGTGCAGTGCAGCAAAGTTCCGCGGCATTCGGATAGGACGGCTTCACTTGTCGACCGAACTGACCAGGTCCCTAAAGAAAGCGCTCCGGTTGCCGGGAGCTGGGGGGCGCGGCAAGCAACCGGAGCTGTCTGGATTTCGGCGTGGGCCGGATCGAGACCCAACCATTTTGCTGATCCGAGCGGGATCGAGTCTGTTCTGTTTTGATCACTTCATATGAGGCAGCATCGATATCGAGCTCGATGATCACCGAGTCTCGCCTTAGGACGAATTTGGCCGACACCCTACCGTTGATGGCCTCGAAGGGAACAGGGCTGAGTAGTTTCCGAGCCTACCTGTGTAGGAACGCTGCCTGATACGGTCGCGTTGGCTAGCTCATGGGTACGATCCCGCCAAACCGGCAACACTTGCAAATGATGATTTGCCGAGCGTCTTGACGGGCGATGAAGCGTGCCGTCGCCTCGAGAAGTTCGACCCAACTCGATGCCAAATACTCAGGCGCAATCGAGCTGCATGCCGCGACGAATACAATGCCGCGATGCGAAGGACACGGCGCTGGCACAAGGATCTGCAAGTCGCGAAACTTGAAGCACGGCAAGGACAGAAAGAATGCCCATCATGAAGCCCAATGCCGGCCAGCTCAATGGTCCCGAATCCAAGCCGGGTTCGAAGCCCGATGCGAAGGACGATCTGAAAACCCTGCCCCTGGCTGAGGTGGAGAAAAAACTGGCGTCGTCGCCGGACGGTCTCACGCAAGCGGAGGCGGAGAAACGGCTGACCCAATATGGGCCCAACGAGATCGAGGAAAAGAAGACCAATCCGTTCCTGAAATTTCTCTCCTATTTCTGGGGTCCGATCCCTTGGATGATCGAAGTCGCGGTGGTTCTGTCCGGCGTCGTCCGCCACTGGCCTGACTTCTGTATCATTCTTCTGCTGCTTGTAGCCAATGCGACCATTGGGTTCTGGGAAGAACGCCAGGCAGGGGATGCCATTGAGGCCCTGAAGGCCAGGCTGGCGATTAAGGCCCGGGTGAAACGCGATGGAAAATGGGTCACCCCGCCGGCGCGGGAACTGGTGCCGGGCGATGCCATACGCCTGCGCCTGGGCGACATCGTGCCGGCAGACGCGCGTTTGCTGGACGGTGACGAAATTTCCGTCGATCAGTCCGCGCTGACGGGAGAATCTTTGCCCGCCACGCGCAAATCCGGCGAGGCCGTATTCTCCGGTTCGATCGTTCGTCGCGGCGAGATCGGTGCGCTGGTCTATGCGACGGGCGAGAAAACCTATTTCGGCAAGACGGCGGAACTGGTGGAGACGGCGGTTACCGTCAGCCATTTCCAGAAGGCCGTGCTGAAGATCGGCAACTACCTGATCATGCTGGCGGTGGCCATGGTGGCGATCATCATTGGTATTGGAATCTATCGCGGCAACCCGATCCTCACCTTGTTGCAATTCGCCCTGGTACTGACCGTGGCGGCGATCCCCGTGGCAATGCCCACGGTTCTGTCGGTGACAATGGCCGTCGGCGCCCGCCTGCTCGCCAAGAAGCAGGCGATCGTGAGCAAGCTGGTCGCCATCGAAGAACTGGCCGGCGTGGACGTGCTGTGTGCCGACAAGACCGGCACTCTGACGCAGAACAAGCTGACGCTGGGCCATCCGTTCTGCTTGGATAAGGTCACCGCTGAGCA
>Ga0302324_100022798_pt1 | contig 12150 bp, 9 predicted proteins | sample Palsa_T0_1_FD_201949 | JGI IMG/M metagenome (GOLD analysis project Ga0302324, IMG submission 201949) | Peat permafrost microbial communities from Stordalen Mire near Abisko, Sweden - Palsa_T0_1 | ecosystem: Environmental > Terrestrial > Soil > Palsa > Peat permafrost | place: Sweden: Abisko...
TTGGCTCCGAGCTCGGCAAGCCCCTTCGCCTTGGTCGCCGCCGAGCCCTCAGGCACGACCACGGTCGCCGGCACGCCGATCTCGCGCGCCGCGAACACCAGACCCTGGCCGAAATTGCCGGCGCTCGCCGTCAACACGCCGTGCCGCAGCCGCTCGGGATCCATGATCTTCAGCACATTGACCCCGGGCCGGATCTTGAACGAGCCCAGCGGCTGCAGATTCTCGAGCTTCAGATAGATATTGATGCCGGGAAGATCGGCCGACAGCTTGAGCAGCGGCGTGCGCACCGCAAGTCCGCGAATGTTGCGGCGGGCCGCCGTGACATGGTCGCTCGTCGGCAGCACCAGGGGTGATGAGGTCATGGCAGCCCTTTAGAAATCGATGACCTGCCCCACGCCGGCGGCACGCGCCTTGCCGAGCACATAGTGCGCCGACGCCAGATCCTGGGGCGCGATGCCCAAAGACTTGTACAGTGTGACGTCGGAAGGTGAGTGCCGGCCGATCTTCGATCCGTTCGCCACCTCCCCGATCTCTGCGAGAATGTGTTCCGGCGTGATGGCGCCCGCCTTCAGTGCGCGCAGGTATTCGCCGCCTTCATTGACGGTGGACTCTCGACAGTCGACGAAGAAACGCGATTTCACGACCGCGGGCGTGTCGATCTCCGCCGCTGCCGCGATGCTCGAGCCGACCACATTCAAATGTACGCCCGGAGCAAGCTGCTCGCCCAGAAGAATGGGTTCGCGCGCCTTGGTCACGGTGCAGATGAGGTCGGCGCCGCCCACGGCCTCCCGAACGGTGGACGCGGTCTCGATGACAATCCCGTGCCTCGCCCCTTCAGCGTGGGCGAACTCAGCCGCCTTGTCCCTATCCCGAGCCCAGACCCTGATCCGGCGCAGCGTGCGCACGGCCAGCATGGCCTCGAGATGGCTTTGCGCCTGCTCGCCGGCCCCCAGGAGTGCCAGATCGCCGGCATCCGGACGAGCCAGCAACCGTGTCGCCAAGCCGCTGGCGGCGGCAGTGCGTATGGCGGTGATCGTAGCGGCATCGAGCAATGCCACGGGGCAGCCGTGCTCGGCCTCGAACAGCAACACCAAGCCCAGATGCGATGAATATTGCGGCGGCTTGTTGCGCGGGATCAGGCTCACGAGCTTGACCCCGAAGCATTCAGGATCGGCGAGATACCCCGGCATGTTGCCGAGCATGCCCAGTCCGCCCGGCATGACCATGACCGACCGCAAGGGCAGGACCACCCGCCGCTCCGACACGGCGATCATGGTTCGGTGCATGAGATCGATGCATTCCGCCATCGGCAGCAGCTGCCGCACCTCGGTTCCGCGCAACACCCGAATTTCCACGTTGACTCCTTGGCCGCTTGCGTCCGGGCACGCAGGGCCCTCACGCCGCAACATTCTAGCGCGGGCTGAACGATCCCCGCAGGTCTTTAACCGCCGCAACGAAGGACTCCACGTCGTCCTCGTTGTTATAGAAATGAAAGCTCGCGCGCACATTGTCGTCGCGATGCGAGGTCACGATGTCCCGCTTCATCAGCTCTCTGGACAAGCCTCCGCTGTCGCGCGAGGGCAAGGCGACGGTGGCGCCGCGGCGTTCGTCCTGCGTGGGCGTGATGCTGGGCCAGCCGATCTCTTGCAACCTCTGCATACAGCGTCGCGTGAGAGCGTAATTGCGCTTTTCTATGGCCGGCGTGCCCACCGCCAACAGGAACTTCAGACCGGCCTCTGCGGCATAGCAATTGACCACTGGCGGAGTGCCGGCTTCGAAACGGCGCGCGTTGGGTGCCGGCCGGTTGGCCGTGATGTCCATGGCCGCGATCTCGGCCTGCGCGAACCATCCACTGTTGGTGGGCAAGAGGGAGTGGGCGAATGAGTCTCGGGCATAGAGGAAAGCGATGCCGGCGGTACCCAATAGATACTTGAGCATCCCGCCGACGGCAAAATCCAGATCCAGAGCCTTGACGTCGATGTCGAGCGATCCGACGGATTGGTAGCAATCGAGCAGCACCTTGGCGCCCTTGGCGCGGGCCAGGCGCACGATGCCGGGAATGTCGAGCTTCGCGCCGTTCCTGAAGCAGACATGGGTGATCGCCACCAACTGCGTCTGCTCATCGATGGCTTTGGCGAAATTTTCCAAAGGAATATAGCCGTCGGCCGCGCGCGGCACGTGCACGACCCGCGCGCCGCGCGGCTCCTGGGCATGCCAGATCTGCGCGTTGGTGGGAAACTCGAAGTCGCTGACCACGACCTTGTTGCGCGGTCCCGAAAAATCCAGCGCGCTCGCCAAGGCGTTGAGGCCGGCCGACACCGAGGCCGTGACGGCAATCTCATCCGGGGTGGCGTGCAGCAGCGTCGCGGTCAGCGCGCGCACCGATTCATTCTTGGTGACCCACACGTCCCAATTCGCGCCCACCAACAAGCGGTCTTCCATGTACGCTTCGAAGGCCGCCTTGACGTCGTTCGCCAGCGCGCAGTAGGAGCCGCTGTTCAGGTAGGTCTTGCGCTCGAGAACCGGGAATTCCTTGCGTAAGGCCTGAAAATTCGGTTCCATATTCCACTGCTCCTAATCGCATCGATGACGGCATTTTATTATATGCAATATCATATGATTGTGCAATTATGCGTTCAGAGCCCCAGTCATTGACGTGGCCGGATGGAGATCCTCAAATAATGTTCGATGCAGTACAACCTGTCGCGATAGCACAGATCGAAGCGGCCCGTACGCGTCTCGAAGGCTTGAGCGCGGTCTCCCCCCTCATCGCCTGCGGCGCCGCACCGGCGGGCAAAACCCTTTTTCTGAAGCTCGAGAATCTGCAGTCCATCGGATCGTTCAAGATCCGGCCCATCGGTAACGCCGTGCTTGCGCGAGACCGGGACCGCCTGAGTTCCGGGATCTACACCACCAGCACGGGCAACAGCGCGCTCGGCGTGGCCTTCATGGCGCGCCGGCTCGGAATCGCCGCCACCGCGGTCGTTCCCACGAATGCGCCGGAAGCGAAACTCGAGAAGCTGAGGCGATTGGGAACACGCATCGAGATGCGTCCGACCGAGGAATGGTGGCAGGCCATCAAGACAGGCGTCCTCGAGGGCCAGGAAGGCGTGTACATCGATGCGGTGCGGGACCCGGCTTCGCTCGCGGGCGATGGGACGATCGGACTCGAGATTCTGCAGCAGTCGCCGGACATCGAGGCGATCCTGATCCCGTTCGGCGGCGGCGGACTGGCCTGCGGCATTGCGTGCGCGGTTCGCGCGCTCAAACCCGAAGTGAAAATCATCGCCTGCGAGTTGGCGAGCGCGCATCCACTCAAAGCGGCATTCGATGCCGGCGCTCCGGCGGAGACGCCGCATGCGCCAGGTTTCGTGAGCGGCGTGGGATTCGGTACGGTCTTGCCGGAGATGTGGCCGCTGGCGAAATCCATGATCGATGAGGTCATCACCGTGTCGCTGGCGGAAGTGGCGGCGGCGATCAGAATCATGGTCGAGTACAACCACGTGGTGGCCGAAGGCGCAGGCGCGGTATCCGTCGCCGCGGCGCTGTCCGGCCGGTACACCGAGGCCAAGGTCTGCGCCGTCGTCTCGGGCGGCAATCTCGATAGCTCGGCGCTCGCAACGATTCTCGACGGGAAAGTGCCGAGCTGACCTGTACTATAAGGGTTTTGATCAAGAACAAGACTCGGAGGGAGTGGCAATGGGCGAATACCCTGTAAAAAACCGCTTCGGAGCGCAGCTCGCGGCGATGGCGTTCATGGCGGCCGCAAGCAGCGGTGCAGTCGCCGCCGATAAGCATCCGTTTGGGGTGGAAGATGTCGCCACCCTGCGGCAAGCTCGAGCAACCGCAGTGTCGCCCGACGGGAAGAGCGTGCTGTATGACCTGACCAGCCGGAACGAAAAAGGGCCTCTCAAGCATGAGTGGCACATGATCGACGCGGACGGCAGCCACGACAGAAAATTGGATCTGGCGGATCAATTTGAGCCCAAGGGCTTTACCAAAGACAGCGCCCTGTATGGCACCTATAAGGTCGCGGAGTTGGCGCATTTGGCCATCGTGCCATTGACCTCTGGAAAGCCGACCGTGATATTCGCTCTGCCGCGCAGCATCCAAACCGCCCTCATTTCTCCGGACGGCAGCCAAATTGCCGTGCTCAGCGACGCGCGGCCGAAAGACGCTCAACAAGATGTGCGCAACGTGGTGGAGAACGATGAATCGAGCATTTACGTGGTCAATGCGGACGCCCACGATGGCGGCTGGTGGTGTCCGGAATTGAAGACTGTGGTGGACTTCGCTTGGTCGCGCGACTCCCACCGGCTGGCGGTCGCGACGCAAGTTCCAAAGCTAGGCAATCATCAGCTCCGTTCGTCGGTCGGGATCTGCGGCGCGCAAGGCTGGCGCGAAGTGGCGCAGGTGGGGAACGCCACCAGCGGCATTGCCTGGTCCAAAGACGGCAATGAGATCGTCTTTGCGTCCACCACTGCCGAGACAATTACGCCTGAACACGTCTGGACCGCACCAGTTTCCGGTGGTCCGGCCGTCGACCGAACTCCGCAATTGGAATGGACCGCCACCGCGGTCACAGGCGATGCGCGCGGCGACGTGTGGGTTGAAATGCACAAGGGCGTTGTCACCGAAGCATTCACCTACGCCGATGGGCAATTGACGCCGGCGCTGCGATGGCCGGGCGGAGCCTTGAGTGCGCTCCCGGTGACCAGCGCCTTTGCGACATCGCCGCCCACTGTGGCGGTTTCCGTAGGCGATCCGCAGCACACCCATGAGGTTGCCGTCGTAAGCGCAGGTGCCCTGCAGAAAATCACTCACGTGGGCGATGAGGGCTTGTCCAAAGTGATGCTGGGCGACGTGAAAGTCGTACATTGGACATCGAAGGAGGGCATCAAGCTCGAGGGCATTGCGACTTTCCCGGCCGACTATCAGGCCGGCAAGAAGTATCCCTTCTTGGTGCTGCCGCACGGCGGCCCCGAGGCCAACGACACGTTGTCCATGGATATATTTGCTCAAATCATTGCGGGCAAGGGCTATGTGGTGCTGCAGCCGCAATACCGTGGCTCAACAGGCTATGGAGCGGCTCATCTGGCGGCGATCTATCAGCATTTCGGCGACCGCGCCTACCGGGATGTCGATAGTGCCACGGACTTCGCCATCGCGCAGGGCTGGGCCGATCCGAATCGGCTGGCTATTTTCGGCTGGAGCGCCGGGGGCTTCATGACCTCCTGGACCGTGACGCAAACACATCGTTACAAAGCAGCAATCGAAGGCGCCGGCATTACCGACTGGCTGAGCTTCATTCCGACCAGCGATACCTGGCAGACCGATTACGATGCCAGGCTTCAAGAGAAGGATCCGGCGCCGATGCTGAAGTTTTCCGCCGTCATGCACGCCGACCAAGTCACCACACCGCTGCTGATCCTGCACGGCGCCGCCGACGTTCGGGTACCGACGTTTCAGGGTCACGAGTTTTACTCGCTGCTGAAGGAGCGCGGCAAAATAGTGCGCATGGTGACCTATCCGGGTTCCCCGCACTTCCCTGTGTTGTCGGAGCAGCAGCGCGATGTCTTCACTGAAACCACGGGTTGGCTGGCCAAGTACAATCCGTGATGCCCACCGCTGGATGGGTGGGCCGACCGCATGTCCGTTCGGATGTATGGGCATAGGATATGATTTCGCAGTTCTAAAACCGAGGTTACGAATTCATGTCTAAAATCGTTCTCTGGGGCTTCGACGGCTCCACATACGTGCGCACTGTCAAGATGCTGCTTGCCGAAAAGGGCGTCACGCAATTCGAGCAGATGCCGTTGAACGTTCTGAAGGGCGAGCCGAAAATGCAGGAGCATTTGCAGCGTCATCCGTTCGGCAAAGTCCCGGTTTTAGATCATGACGGAATGAGGCTTCTCGAGACATCAGCGATTGTTCGCTATCTCAACGATGTGTTGCCGGGCACCTCACTGGTTCCGGCGAGCGCGAAGGACCGTGCTCGTATGGACATGGCCATTGGCGTCGTCGATTCCTATGGCTACCCCTCGTTGATCGGCGGGGTCGCGGCTTACCATCTGTTTCCCGATTTCGTCGGTGGTAAAAACGATGCCATGCGAACATCGGGCCTTGCGAATGGACGCAAAGTCATCGAGCTTGCGATGCAAACCAAGGGGGCATCGCCGTTCATCGCGGGAGACTTGAGCCTCGCCGATCTTTACCTCGCACCCATCGCGTTTTATGTCTCCCTGACACCCGACAGTGCCGCCCTCTTTGATGTCGCCGGCTTCGATGGCTGGTGGGCAAAGATCCAGGCGCTGCAAAGCTTCAAGCACACGCAACCTGACCTTGGCTGAGCAGCAGCAATAATTTCCCATGATAGCCGAGGCGCTCTCCGAGAATATCGCAGAGAGCGCCCCGGTAGCTACCATCCGATCGGCACGCCATCCTCCCTGAATTGCGAGCCGGCCCGATAGTAGCTGTTCACTTGGTTCTGCTCGCCATGAGACACGCCGGTCTTGCTCGAGTCGGGGACGTACATGATCCCCTGATAACCTCCCGCCGCCGATCCATTCGGAGCCACGACGATGTGATGGCCCATCATTGCAAGTTGGGTTCCGACGAGGGTGTTCAATTCGGACTCCAGAGTCAATGTGTTACTGACCTGATCATGACTGAACCGTGCCATGTCGCCCGCGGCCTGCATGTTGGCACCCAAGTCGAGGATGTTCACCAGCACTTGCATGTTTCCCTGCGCCTGCTGGGTTCCGCCATCCTGACTGGTAACCAGCAACGGTTTGCCGTTCTGCGTCACATAGACCACCGAGAGCGTGTTGTACGGACGTTTATTCGGCGCGATGACATTGGGACTCTTTGGATCGAGAGTAAACAGTCCGCCGCGGTTGTGCAGGATGAATCCATACCCAGGAACTGTGATACCCGATCCGAAGCCGGCGAAGTTGCTGTTGATCCACGACACCATATTCCCCCACCGGTCGGAAACGGACATGGCGATCGTATCGCCGGTGGGCGAGGTATCGAAGCTGGGAGGACCTGGAGTGGAAGCCTCGTGGGGATTGACCTTGCTGCACAGGGACGCGGCATACGCTTTGGCGGTCTTGGCGGCCACCGGGACCGATACGACGTTCGGATCGGCGTTGTACGCGTACAGATCGGCGTATGCCAGCTTCTTGGTTTCGATCAGTGCGTGCCAGTAGAGAGGGTTGGTGGGCCCGAGGCTGTCCAGAGTCTTGCCGGGATACCATACCGGGACACACGCCTCGAGGATGTTCATTTCCTCCACGATGCCCCAGGCATTCGAAGGCGCAGTGGAAGCGTAGACGGTGAACTCACCGTGATACGTATTGGAGGCCGGAGTTACCCACTCGCCCTTGTAATTCGCCAGATCTTGCAGGGTCATCGTTCCACCCAGCCGGTTGGACTTTGCGACGATGGCTTGGGCGATCTCGCCCTTGTAGAACACATCGCGACCCTGCTCCTGTATCAGCCGAAACGCGTGCGCCAGCTCAGGGTTTTTAAAAATCGTACCGGGCACGGGAGGAACGCCGTCGATGTAGTAGACGGCAACGGAGTCGGGATCGAGCTGAGTGCAGCAGCCCCTCAGCGGCAGTGCCTTGGGAAGATGCCACGCATTGCCTATGGTCTCGGAAATTGGAAAGCCGTTCTCGGCATATTCGATCGCGGGCTCCAAAACCTCCTTGAACGTCATCGTACCGAACCTGTCGAGCACTTCTTGCCAGCCCCAGAGAGAACCGGGGACGGTCACGTCCAAGATTCCTCCTGACGGCATGCCTGAACCAGGACCCCAGTTGGCGGAATCCCATTGGTACCCGAGTGAGTTCATGTGCGCGAGAGTGGCCCCGGTGGGCGCGATACCGCTGGAATTGAGTTGATAAATCTTGTTCTCTTTTGCGATGTAGATGATCGTAAATAAATCGCCACCGATGCCCACATTCGCTGGAAATGTGACGTTGAGGGCCGCCGCCGATGCAACTGCGGCGTCGATTGCATTTCCACCCCGCTGCAGAATCCGCATGCCAGCCATGGCAGCCAGCGGCTGCATCGTGGAAATCACACCGTGTCGCGCCATTACTTCAGAGTGACTCTGCGGCAGCCACCCGGAATTTCGATCGCCTCGAACTGCACCGCACCAGGAAGGCGCGGGAGTTGCGTCGCATGTTTTTATGGGAACGGTTTGTGCAATTGCGGAATTTGAACAGAGAACCAGCGCGATCGAAAGAAGCGCTGGAGACCGAGCAAAACGAAAGGATAAGCCAAAGCGTCGAGCCAGCCGAGGCACATTCATGATGAACATTAGCGTGTCCCCCGAGATTGAGTTTATGTTTGGATCAAGCCAGCTGCTGCCGCGCAAAACGTGTGAGCGCGAATTTCTTCTCCGTGACTCTGTCGAGTTATTGTTCTCGGTATTGGTATACGAAATACACTAAATGTAAAGCGGAAATGGAGGGCGCAGTGCAGCGAATGCAATGCAGCGAGCCGCGCAGCGGCGGCAAGCGTCGCCTTGGGCGCCGATCGTGCCTTGTCGATTCAGTGTTTGTCCGAGGGCCGCGAATCAAGCTGCTCGCAGGAAAAATGACTGGCTTCAAGCTTCGCCGCTAGTTTGGCGGCTTTGCCGTCGCAGAAAGCTCGGTTGCTACGCGAGGACCACATGGTTTGAGTGGTGCCGTTCTTGATGTAATCGACTCGACAGCTGAGGCCAGCTTCAGCATCGCCATGAGGCGCGTTGGAGACATAGGTCTTTATCTCCCGGACCTCGGAACTAGATTTGCAAATAAACCTGTCGCGAGTGTCGTCCTGGGCATGAACGAATCCCACCGTCACCGAGCAGCAAATGACAACGATTCCCAAATCAATGGCAGGCCCGCGCATGGGGGATGCTCGGAGCGGCTAAGGGGCTCGGCCTGCCTCGAACTCACGCGGACTGGCAAATACCTCGTTGACCATGTGGGGAGAGAGCGTCCGCGACAAGTGCAACGCCGTCATTTCGTCTGCTTGTTCCGCCGACAACAACTTCCAATCGGTGGCGGCCATGGAAAATCCGCAGTGGCCACACGCAATGGTTCCATCGTCCATGTAACGCCATGTCACTTTGCCGGCGTTGCGCGTCACACAACGGTCACATGGACACAATTGCTCGTCGCTGCATCTCGGACACTTCAATTGAATCCTCCGTTGCGACCGCGAGTCGCGGCATGTTCGCTCACTACCCCGAACAAGATCGCACAGACAGTGTCGGATGTCCGTAGGTTCTCCGCCCTGTGGGATGTCGGATTATTCCGGCGAATCGTTGGCGTAATCGTTGAACTGCAGGATCTCTCGCACCGGAGCCTAATATCGCTGGAAGAACAACATGAGAGGCGGGCCGCTGACGGCTCCGCCTCGTTCTCGTCCTCAATCGACAATGGTGATAGTGATGGATCCGTCGCCGCCAGCCGAGGTTTCCGAGGCTCCGCCATTCGTTGCCAGCGAGAACACGCTGCCGCTGGGTCCGGTGCTGCCGCCCCCGCCGCCGCCGAAGGCGTTGCCGCCACCGCCACCGTAACCGCCGCCACCGCCGCCGCCTTGGGCGGTACCGGCGGCACCGGAACCGGTGCCGGAGCCCAAGCCGCCGGCGGGAACGGGGGAGCTGCCGGCGCCGGCGCCGCCGGGGCCGCCGTTACCGCTGCCGCCGATGTTATCGCCGGTGCCACCGATGCCGCCGCTCCCACCGTCCGCCCCCGGGGAAGGTGCGTTGCCGCCGTTGCCGTTGCCGCCGTTGGTGTGGCCACCGCCGCCACCGCCGCCGGCAATGACCTGGTTGGGCAAGCCGGCATTGACATTGCTCGATCCGCCGCCACCACCGCCAGCAAAGGTACTCCCGACAGCCCCGCCGCCGCCTACATAAAGTTGCAAGGTGTCGCCCGGGCTGACGCTGAGCGTCGCCGTCACCACGCCGCCATTGCCGCCAGTAGTACTTATGGCACCGCCGCCACCCCCGCCGCCGGTGGCCACCACCTGGATCGTGGTCACGCCCGAGGGAACCGTCCAGGTGTAGGCACCGGGCACGGTGAAGCTCGGCGGCTCCACGGTCAGGGCAACGACAGCCGAAGTAATGCCGCCCAGCGTGGCGGATATGTTGGTCGTGCCGAGGCTGACGCCGGTGGCCAGGCCCTGCATGCCGGAGGCATTGCTGATCGTGGCGGCCGCGGGCAGGGAGGAGTTCCAGGTCACGGAGGTGGTGATGTCCTGCGTCGAGCTATCGCTGTAGGTGCCGGTGGCCGTGAACTGCTGAGTTGCGCCTTGATTGATGCTGGGAGCCGTGGGCGTGACCGCGATGGATACCAGCGTGGCCGCCGTGACGGTGAGAGTCAGCGGAGGGGAAGTCACGCCGCCAAAGGCTGCTGTCACGGCCGTAGAGCCGATCGTTACCGGAGTTGCAAGTCCGGCCGCGTTGATCGTAGCGACCGAGGGGTTGCCTGACACCCAGGTCACCTGGCTGCTCAAGTTCTGCGTCGAATGATCGGTGTAGGTCCCGGTAGCCGTGAGCTGCTGAGTGCTGCCGAGCGCGACGCTCGGGGAGGGCGCAGTCACGGCGATGGACACCAAGGTGGCGGCCGTCACGGTCAGAGCGGCGCTGCCGGTCACCGAGCCGCAGCCGCTGGTATTGCACGTGGCGGTGATGGTTGCATTCCCCGGGCCCACCGCGGTGGCGAGCCCACTGCCGTCGATGGTCGCCGCCGCGGCATTGGACGAGGACCAAGTCACATCGGCTGTCAGGTTCTGGGACGTGTTGTTGGAGAAGGTGCCGGTGGCCATGAACGCCTGGCTGGTGCCGGCGGCGATGGACGCGGAGGCGGGAATCACATTGATCGATACGAGAGTGGCCGCGGTCACGACCAGCGTGGTGCCGGCGCTCTGTCCCTGGAAGCTTGCGGTCAGGGTGGCCGAGCCGGCATCGACGCCCACCGCCTTGCCGGTGGCGGCGCCGACGGTCGCGACGGCCGTGCTCGAGGAACTCCAGGCGGCCTGGGCAGTCACGTCGGTGTGGCTGCCGTCGCTGTAGATCGCGGTGGCGGCGAGCTGCACTGAGGTGCCGGCAGCGACGGTGGGATTGGTGGGGCTAACCTCGATGGACTTCAGAGTGGGTGCCGCTGGGGTGGGTGCCCCCGGTTGGAGGTACGCCGATGAGGAGCCACCGTGACAGCCGCTCAGGGCCATCATGCCAGCCAGGATTACCGCGGTGATCGACCTACATGCACTGAATACACTGCGCGCCGGTCGCGTAATGGGGCTGCTGATCATCATGACTCCAGAGGGTTGCGGCTCAATATCCTGGCGCAATATTAAAATTGTTTCGCGGCGCTCATGTGTGATCGATCCCGCGGCGGCGTATAGAACGCGCGTGATGCAGTTATCATCCTCCGTGCTGCAACGGGCGGCGTGGCCGCGTGGAGGTCGTTATGTTGGGAGGCACAACCACGACGAGTTCGAGGATATTGATTTTCGTTGCATTCTTGACGTAATCGTTGAACTGCAGGTTATCCTGGCCCCGGAAGTGATCCCCATCGAATCCTGCGTTCGGCAATCCGGGAGGGATTGGCGGACGACAGGGGTTGTTCGGGTGCCGCCGCGGATGTACGTTAGAAACAGATGGAGGGGATGACAGCGATGCGTGGTTGGACGGCAATACCGCTGGTGGGGGTGCTCGCCGGCCTCCCCGGAATGAGCCGCGGCGCGGAGCCGGTGGCCGATCTGTTCCCCATCGTCGTCACCGCGACTCGGGTGGCCGTCTCGAGCTTCAATGTCCCCGCCTCCGTCGATGTGGTCGATCAGGCCGAAATTCAAAACGGCCAGCTCGAGGAAAACATCTCCGAATCGCTGATCACGGTGCCGGGCGTGTCGGCGCAGAACCGGCAGAACTATGCCCAGGACCAGCAGCTGTCGATTCGCGGTTTCGGCGCGCGCTCGAGCTTCGGTGTGCGCGGCGTGCGCCTGTATTCCGACGGCATACCCGGGACCACGCCGGACGGACAAGGCGAGTTCTCGCAATTCGATCTCGGCTCCGCAGGCCGGATAGAGGTGCTGCGCGGTCCCTTTTCTGCGCTGTACGGAAATTCATCCGGCGGGGTGATCTGG
>Ga0302324_100022799_pt1 | contig 12150 bp, 7 predicted proteins | sample Palsa_T0_1_FD_201949 | JGI IMG/M metagenome (GOLD analysis project Ga0302324, IMG submission 201949) | Peat permafrost microbial communities from Stordalen Mire near Abisko, Sweden - Palsa_T0_1 | ecosystem: Environmental > Terrestrial > Soil > Palsa > Peat permafrost | place: Sweden: Abisko...
TGATCCAACCGCCCAGCGTCGGCCCGATCGCCGGCGCCACCACCACCGCCATGCCATACACCGCGAACGCCTGGCCCCGCTTGGCCACCGGAAAGCTGTCCGCGAGGATCGCCTGCTCGCTCGGCGCAAGTCCCCCGCCACCGATGCCTTGCAAAACCCGCGCCAGAATGAGAAACGGCAGCGTTTGGGCGATCCCGCACAAAAACGAGCAGATGGTGAAAATCACCACGCAGGTCATGTAGAAACGCTTCCGCCCAAACCGCGTCGCCAGCCATCCCGAGATCGGCAACACGATCGCGCTGGCGACCAAATAGCTCGTCAGCACCCACGTCGCTTCATCCTGGCTCGCGCCCAGCGATCCCGCCATATGCGGCAGCGCCACGTTGGCGATCGACGTGTCCAGCACCTCCATGAAGGTCGCCAACGTCACCGTCAGTGCGACCAGCCACGGATTATGGCTCGGCTTCCAGTCGTGGATGTTGGCGGCGGGCGAAGACACGTTGGCGGGGTTCTCTTACTACCTTAACCGGGAAGCGCGCTTTCTGAAATCGCAACGCGATTCGCGACCTTCGCTGTGCTCAATTAGGCCGTGCAAACACCACAAACCCATTGGCGGGAATGACGATATTCGCCGATGCGGAAAAGCCATGCAGCGGCCCTCCGTCGGCCGAAATCCCTCCGCCATTCCCCGCCACGATCGGGTTCACCCAATTGTCATAAACGTCGCTATTGAACACCTCCACCCATGGACCGCCATATGGAAATCCGATCCCATACTCGTACCAGGTTGCCTCCGCCAGCGTCGCCACCACGATCACCTCCTGACCGGAGCCTTCCAACCAGCGATGAAAGCCGATCACCCTATCGCTCCCATTCACATAGAAGGCATTCACGTTGTCGCCGCGCAGCGCCGGCTGGTTCCACCGCAAGCGAATCAAGTCCTGCATGAAGCGCAAATGATTGACCATCGCGGGGTCCTGGCCGGCCGCCAAACCACCCCACCAGATCAGGTTCGACGACGCTGGGTCCCAGCTCCATTGCTTGTCCTCCAGAAACTCCTGGCCCATGAAAATCTGCGGAATTCCCGGCGCCGCCAGCAGCATTCCGGTGGCGAAACGCGAGCGGCTCCGCGCATACCAGGAGCGCGAATTCGAGCCGTCGGCCAACGCTGGAATTCGCGGCGAGCGCCCCTCCCCGACCGCGACCAGATCGTGATTCTCAACGCAGGGGACCGTCTGCCAGCCATGCGCGAAACCTTGCGGAAAGAGGTTCGCGGCGATTGCGCCAAAGTCCACCGTCGCGCCTTGCCCCTGAGCGGCCGACTGCACCGCATTCCGAACGGCGATGCGCAGGCCGTCATGTTGTAACACATCGAACCCCGCTCCCCCATTCGCTGTCGAAGTCACGATCGACTGCGACGGCTGGGTCGACTCCGAAGGCCAGTATTCCGCGTTCTGCAGCAGCCTCGGCTTGAGAAATCGCACCGTGTCGGTGAGGTCCCGGCAGAAGCTCCACCCGGAATCGCCATTCATCGACAACAGCTCGCTGATCTCGTCGTAGCGAAAGCCGTCCCCATGGAATTCCCCAATGTAATAGCTAGCGCTGTTGATGATGAATTGACGAACGTCATTGTTCCAGAACGCAAAAGAAAGGCCGCCGGCCAACCCCTGATCGGTGAAATACAGGCTCTGGTTGTTGTCGTTGGCGCCCGCCGCGCGGTCCCAGAAATACAGGCTCTGATCGTCGCCCGTGAACCCGCCCGCATGGTTATAGACCACGTCGAAGGCCACCGCGATTCCATAGACGTGGCACAAGTCCACCATCGCCTTCAACTGCGCCGGCGCCGGTGTAATGTCCTCCAATGCCAGCGGATCGAAGCCTTTATTCGCCAGCAGGCCATTGATCGTTCCCAGATAGCCCGACAGCGCGATTGGATCGGTGACCACATACGGAAGATCCGGCGAAAAATAATCGGCGCCGTTGTAACCCATTGAGGGACCGGTTTCAAGCTCATCGATCGGCAGCGGTTGCAGCACATTGATCCCCAGTGCAACCAGATACTCGATCTTGCCGATAACGTCGAGAAACGTCGATGTCTTACCCGCCGCCGCAGGCGCGTAAGTTCCTACATGCAACTGGTAAATGATCATGTTGGAGAAATCCGGCGTGACAAACCCGGCGTCGTGCCACGGATATGCTGCCGCCGGCCGGATCACGCAGGCACATTGCGGAAATGGCTTGTCGCTCGCCATTTCGCGCGCATAGGCATCCCGCTTGTATCCGGTCGATCCCGCACCGTTCACCCAGAAGTGGTAGCGGTCGCCTTCGCTGGCTCCCGCAAGATACCCCGTCCAATATCCGTCGCCGCTCTTCGCCAACAGCAGATCGTCGGTCTGCGTATTCATCGCCACGCCGCCGAACGTCCCGTTCAGATATACCGCTGTCGCTCGCGGAGCCCAAACTCGAAACGTCGCGCCTCCGCCGTCCACCAGGTTCGCGCCCATCGGAGTGCTGGGCAGGATGTTCGCTTGTGAAAGCATCGGTTACTCCTCGCATCGGTTACTCCTGAAGGATTGGCGCCCGCATCCGGCAGGTGCAATCAGCCAAAGGCCGTACCAAAGAGTACTCCGGATCACCGCGCCGAAAACCGAAAAATACGGTGAATCTCACGGAAACATACAGCCAGCAAAAGACCACCGCCGTGACGAATATAAAATAGATACTGCCGAGTGTGGAGCGGTGATGAACGTCCTCGATCGCAATGCCCCATAAACACCGCAAGCTTGGGACTCTCGGGCTGACGATCGCCATGGCCTTCCCTTTGGCCGTCTTTATCCCAACCGCCAGCCCTCAGGCCTCTTCGAAACAGCAACACGACCTGGAATTGGCCAACGCCGCCTTTCACGCCGGTTACGCCGCCGCGCGAAATGGCGACCTCGCCGCCGCCAAAGCCGATTTCCTCCAGACCGTCCAGCTCGCTCCCGAAATCCCCGAGGGACATAGCGCGCTCGGCTCGGTCCTCGTGCAGCTAGGCGAATATCAGCAAGCCATCCCCGAACTCGAACGAGCCCTCGCGATTCTCGCCGCGACCCAGAGCGCCGCCACCCACACCATAGACCCTTCCGCCCAGCTCAACCTCGCCCTCGCCTACGAACACGAACGAGCCTATGACAAATCCATCGCGCTCTTTCGCACCCTCGATCAACCGCAGCCACCCCCATCACCTTCCTCGTCAAACATCGACCCGCTCCCGCCCAACGCGCTCATCGCCTACGCCCGCGCCCTCACCGCAACCAACCAATCTGACCTCGCCATTGCCCGCTTGCAGACAGCAGTCGCCGATACGCCATCGGAGCCATCCCTCCACGACGCTCTCGGCTCACTCCAGGCCCAACAGCAGAACTGGCCTGCCGCCCAGGCCCAGTTCGAACAAGCCATCGCCCTCGATGCCAACGACGCCGAAGCCCACGAGCGACTGGGCATCACCTTCAGCGCCGAACAACGCACCGCCGATGCGGTCAGAGAACTCACCACCGCCGCCCAGCTCGCCCCCCAGGACGTAAACGCGCAAATCGAACTAGCCAAGGCCCTAAGCGCCAACGGCGCCGACGACCAGGCCATTCCAATCCTGCAAAAGGCAATCGTTCTCGCGCCGACCAGCCTCGACGCCAGCTACCAGCTCGCCCTCGCTCTGCAACGTGCCGGCCAGGAAGACCAGGCCATTCCGCTCTTCCAAAAAGTAGTCGACGCCCAACCTCACAACGCCTCGGCACTTACCAATCTGGCCCTCGCTCTCGTCCAGACCGGCAAATCGAAGGACGCCATCCCGCTCTACCGCCGCGCGCTTGCCGAGACCCCCAACGATCCTCTCGTCCATCAGGACCTCGGTGCCGCCTACCTCCAACAGAGCGATCTCGACGACGCCATCACCGAGTTCCGCGCCGGACTCCAACTCGCCCCCAACGCCTACGAACTACACTACGACCTCGGCTTTGCCCTCAAGCTCAAAGACAATGTTCCGGCGGCGATGGCAGAGCTGGAGCAAGCGGCAAAGCTCAACCCAAACTCGCCCGACCCGCCTTACACGCTAGGCATCTTGAACATGCAAACCGGCCGCTTCGACGAAGCCGTGACCCAGCTGAAACTCGCCCTCGCCATACGCCCCGACAACGGCGATGGCTGGGCCATCCTCGGCAGCGTCTACAAGCAGCAGAACAATCTCCTCGACGCCGCCAACGCGCTCCGCCAGGCCATCCGCCTGCTACCCAACCAACCCGGCCCCCACATTACGCTTGCCGGAGTCCTCAGCGCCCAGGGCGACAAGACCGGAGCCGCCGCCGAACGCAAGATCGCCGCCGACCTCACCAACGTCGCCGTCAATCGCCAGCGCGCCACCTTCGCCACCAACTCCGGCAACCTGCTGCTACAGCAAGGCAACACCGCCGACGCCATCGAACGCTTCCAGGACGCCGTCTCCAGCGATCCCACCTACATCGACGGCCATCGCGGACTCGCCGACGCACTAACCCGCGCCGGTCGAACACAAGAAGCCCAAGCCGAACGCCAAAAAATCACCCAGCTAGAAAACCAAAAACCCTAATAGATTCTCACCACGCCTTAGAGTGCGGACGGAACTGAAACTGACCACTGATAACTGAAGACCGATAACTGAAAACTAACTTCAACCCCGCCGCTTCGTCCCCGAACCACCCAGTAACGAACCCATCAAACCTCGCACCAACTGCCGCCCCACCGCAACCCCAACCGTTCGCACCGCCGTCTTCGCTACTGTCTCCACCAGCGTGTCCCCACGACCACTCTTAGTGGTCACTCCCGGAATGTCATACCACGGCCGTGTCGCAGGAGCCGAAGCAGTCGCCACATCCTGCCCCCCAGCCGGTGCTGGAGCCGCCACGACAGCCGCCCGAGCCTGCAGCAACTCATAAGCCGACTCGCGGTCCACCGCATCCTCATAAACCCCAGCCACTATTGAGCTAGCCATAATCTGCTTCCGCTGCTCCGGCGTAATCGGCCCAATCTGGCTATGCGGCGGACAAATCAAAGCCCGCTCCACAACATTCGGCGTCCCCTTCTCATCGAGAAAAGAAACCAGCGCCTCGCCCACACCCAGCTCCGTGATCGTCGTCTCAATATTGATCTTCGGATTCGCCCGGAACGTCTGCGCCGCCGCCTTCACCGCCTTCTGGTCCCGCGGAGTGAACGCGCGCAAAGCATGTTGCACCCGATTCCCCAGCTGCCCCAGCACCTCATCCGGCACATCGATCGGGTTCTGGGTCACAAAGTAAATCCCAACCCCCTTCGAACGAATCAACCGCACCACCTGCTGCACCTTGTCCTGAATCACCTTCGGCAAATCCGTGAACAGCAAGTGCGCCTCGTCGAAGAAGAAAACCAGCTTCGGCTTATCGGGATCGCCCGCTTCCGGCAGCTTCTCGAACAACTCGGTCAGCATCCACAACAGAAAAGTCGCATACAGCTTCGGCGAATTGATCAGCTTATCCGCGGCCAGGATATTCACCACCCCCTGGCCATTCGCATCGGTCTGCATCATGTCGTCCAGATTCAGCGCCGGCTCGCCCAGAAACTTCGCGCCGCCCTGCTGTTCCAGAGCCACCAGCCCGCGCTGGATCGCCCCGATGCTCGCCGCCGAAATATTTCCATACTGCGTCTGAAATTCCTTCGCATTGTCGCCAACATGCCGCAACATCGCCTGCAAATCTTTCAGGTCAAGCAGCAGCAATCCATTGTCATCGGCAATCTTGAACACCAGCGCCAGCACGCCTTCCTGCGTATCGTTCAAGCCCAGCAGCCTGCTGAACAACAACGGCCCCATCTCCGAAACCGTCGCTCGAATCGGATGCCCCTGCTCCCCAAAGACGTCCCAGAAAGTCACCGGGCAGCCCGCAAAGGTAAAGCCCTCCAGCTGCATCTGCTTTACCCGCTCGGTGATCTTGGCGTTCTCGACGCCCGGCTGGCTGATCCCCGAAAGATCGCCCTTCACGTCGGCCGCAAACACAGGCACGCCAATTCTGCTGAAGCTTTCCGCCATCACCTGCAGTGTCACCGTCTTGCCAGTGCCCGTCGCGCCCGCGACAAGACCATGGCGGTTCGCCATACAGGAAAGAAGACAAAGCGGGACATCACTCTGAGCGATCTGCAACTGCTCCGGCATACTCACCTCGGTTTCAATTCATCCGCGCAAACGCGCGCAAAGACAACACAAAGACAACACACTGTGCTGAAGACTGATTCTAAGTCATAGCGATTGCCGATCACCATGACATCCAGCGAACTCTAACCGTCCTATACTCGTAAGAAACAGGGACTCATTCACCGGAGCAGCCGCAATTTTGCACCTTGGCTTCAAAGAATCCAGTCTCCACGCCAGAGGGCTAGCATTTGTCGCAGACCAAAATCGACGAATCGATCGCCAAAGAAGCGGAGTTCTCAACCGCCCACCGGCCCCTCTTCGTCGATCTCGACGGCACCCTCGTCAAGTCCGATACCCTCGTCGATTCAGTCCTCCTGCTCACCCGCAAACATCCCCGGCTTCTCTTGAAATTCCCCGAATGGCTCATCCACGGCAAGGCCACCTTCAAAGCCAACATCACGAATTCGGTCTCGCTCGACGTAGCCCACCTCCCCTATAACCGCGCCCTGCTCGGATATCTGCAACAGCAACATCTACAAGGCCGCCAGCTCCATCTCGCCACCGGAGCCGACGCCAACCTCGCCCGCCGCATCGCCGATCACCTCGGCATCTTCGATCGCGTCCACGCCAGCGACGGCGCGACCAACCTCACCGGCCACAACAAGCTCAAAGCCTTACACAATCACTTGCCATCGGGAGACTTCGCCTACATCGGCAACGCCGCGCCCGACCTGCCCGTGCTGCTCGCCGCCGCCGAACCCATGGTCGCCAACCCCGACGCGGCGCTGCGACGCTTGCTGCGAAAAAATCACATCACTCCGCATAGCCGCTTCGAAGACCGCGTCTCCCCGCTGAAATCCTTTGTCAAAGCAATTCGCATCCATCAGTGGGCCAAGAATCTGCTGCTCTTCGTCCCGATGCTACTCGGCCACGTCATCCGCTCCACGTCGCTGCTGCGAGCGGGATTGGCTTTCCTTTGCTTCAGCCTCTGCGCCTCGGCGACTTATATCGTCAACGACCTGCTCGACCTCGACGCCGACCGCCGCCATCCGAAAAAACGCCATCGCGCCTTCGCCTCCGGCAATCTTTCCCCCATCGCCGGCGTCGCCATCGTCGGCGCTTTTCTACTCATCGGATTCGCCGGCGGCTGGTGGCTCTCCACCAGGTTTCTCGGTTGGCTTATCGCCTATTTCGTGACTACACTCGCCTATTCGTTGGTCCTGAAGCGCGTCGTCCTGCTCGACGTCGTCCTGCTCTCCGGCCTTTACACCATGCGCCTGCTCGCGGGCGCTGCCGTCACCCACACCGCGATTACTCCCTGGCTGGCCGGCTTCTCGCTCTTTCTGTTTCTCTCGCTCGCCATGGTCAAGCGTTTCAGCGAACTCCAAAACCTTCGCGCCGCCGGCCATGTTCCCGATAACGGCCGGGGCTACGTCGTCATGGACATCGAGCAAATCCGCAGCTTCGGGACCGCCAGCGCCTATGCCTCGGTCGTCGTCTTCACCCTCTACATCAGCAGTCACGACGTCGCCGGGCTCTACACCCATCCGGTCAGAATGTGGCTTATGACCCCGCTCCTCGTCCTGTGGGTCAGCCGCTTCTGGCTGCTCGCCTCCCGCGGCGAACTCGATGAAGACCCGGTAGTTTTCGCGCTCACCGACCGCACCAGCCTACTGATCGGCGCCGGCATGATCGCCATCGCGCTGCTGTCGCTTTGAAAACCCCTTCAACCTCGCACTTCACCCCCGCTGCTTGAATAAGAGACAATGAACCGATGAGTGAGCCGAGAAAGCGAAAGAAATCGACCTCACCCGCATTCCAATCCTGGGGCCGATATCCCCAACTTCCGGCCACGTTGCTCCCGCTCTACTGGATTCCCCAGTCCCCGCTTAACGATCTAGCCGCGGGCCCAAAACTCCCCGTCGGCATGGGCCGCAGCTACGGCGATGTCTGCCTGCTTGAGAACGGCACCCTCCTCCACACCGTCCACATGGATCGCCTCATCCATTTCGATCCCGCCACCGGTCTCCTCACCTGCGAATCGGGAGTCACCCTCGCCGACATCCTCAACTTCGCCGTCCCTCGAGGCTGGTTTCTCCCCGTAACTCCCGGCACCAAATACGTCACGGTTGGCGGAGCCATCGCCAATGACATCCACGGCAAAAACCATCACACTGCTGGAACCTTCGGCCGTCACGTTCCTCGCTTCGAACTCCTCCGCTCCGATGGCAATCGCATCGTCTGTTCGCCCACCGCCAACAGCGACTGGTACGCCGCAACCATCGGCGGCATGGGCCTCACCGGGCTCATCACCTGGGCCGAAGTCCAACTCCGCCCCATCGTCTCCCGCAAGATCGACTACCACGGCACAAAGTTCGTCGGCATCGAAGAATTCGTCGCCCTATCGCAATCTTCCGAGACCTCCGAATACACCGTCTCCTGGATCGATTGCGTCTCTCAGGGCAAGAACTTCGCCCGAGGCATCTTCATGCGTGGCGATCATGCCGCAACCCCATCACGCCTCCGTCAGTCATCCGACCCCAAACTCACCCTGCCCATCGACCTGCCCGGATTCATGCTCAATAAGTACACCGTCGAAGCCTTCAACGCCCTCTACTACTACAAGCAGTTCACCCGCGAAAAGCGCGCCCTGATCGACTACGAACCCTTCTTCTACCCGCTCGACGGAGTCCTCCATTGGAATCGCCTCTACGGCCGCGATGGCCTCCTCCAGTTCCAATGTGTCCTGCCCTTTGAAGACGGCCAGCACGGCATCCTCCGCATCCTCAAAGCCATCACCAGCTCCGGCCTCGCGTCCTTCCTCGCAGTCATCAAGACCTTCGGCGAAATCAAATCCCCCGGCATGATGTCCTTCCCAGCGCCCGGAATCACCCTCGCCCTCGACTTCCCCATCCGCCGCGAAGTCAGCTTCGACCTCCTCGAGCGCCTCGCCTACATCACCGTCGAACACGGCGGCAAAATGTACCCCGCCAAAGACGCCCGCATGAGCGCCCTGCAGTTCCAGGCCTTTTACCCCCAATGGCAGGAGTTCGCCCGCTACCTCGACCCCGCCTTAAGCTCCAGCTTCTGGCAAAGGGTCAGCGCCCCCACCGCCAATGGCTTGCTGGGGAACATCCATGTATAAGCCCTACCGCCGGCCTACCCGCATCGTCGTCCTCGGCGCAACCTCCAGCATCGCCATGGCCTTCAGCCGCCTGCTCATCGCGCCCAATGCTCAACTGTCTGACACCCACTTCTTCCTCGTCGCCCGCAATCCCGTCAAACTTGAATCCGTCGCCCGCGATCTGCTCACCCGAGGAGCCGCCAGCGTCGTCATCGAAGCCGTCGACCTCGACGACACCGCCGCCCACCCCGCCCTGCTTCAGGCCGCCACCAACAGCCTCGGCCAGATCGACCTTGCCCTCATCGCTCACGGAGTTTTAGGCGACCAAACGGAGGCCCAGGCCAACTACGCCGCGACCGCAGAAATCCTCACCACCAACCTGCTCTCCCCCATCTCGCTTATTACCTGGCTCGCGAATTATTTCGAGGCGCAAAACGACGGCACCCTGGCCGTCATCTCGTCAGTCGCCGGAGACCGCGGCCGCAAAAGCAACTATGTCTATGGAGCATCAAAAGGCGCGCTCAACATCTTCCTAGACGGAGTCCGCAACCGCATCGACCGCGCCGGAGTCCAGGTCCTCACCATCCGCCCCGGCTTCGTCGCCACACCCATGACCGCCCATATCCCACAAGGCCCACTCTTCGCTACTCCCCAAAAAGTGGCGCAAGGAATCCTCAAAGCCATGCAAAGGCGCAAAGACGTAGCCTACGTCCCCGGCTTCTGGGCCCTCATCATGGCAGTAATCCGCAACATCCCCGAAGGCATCTTCAAGAATCTCGACCTCTGAAGGGCAACATTTTCGAGTTCGTCATCCTGAAGTCCAAACATTTCTAAGGGGTCATCCGAACGACCAAATATTGAAAGGGCGTCATCCTAATGGCCATAGATTGAAAGGAAGTCATCCCGATATTGAAAGGGTGTCATCCTGACGACCAAAGGGAGGAAGGACCCCTGCAATCTCTCAGCAGCCACCACTCCAATAGGTTTCTCCCACGAACGCCTACCGGTCGCCAACAGCAGTACGATCGGAAAGCCTTTCTTCAACAAGGCCATACGCAAGTTATGCTAAGGTCACCGGCGTTCTATCTTCGCGGTATTCTGACTAAGCCCAAGGTCACCCATGCACCGCTCATTTTCAGTTCCTTCGGCGTCTCCTGATATGCGCAGCCCTGCTAATCCCAGCGATCCAGCAGGCCCAGCAAGCAGCCAAGCCCACCTACACCCCCGCTGAACAAGCCATCATCTCCCAGCTCAAAGGTCTTCGCGGAGTTCCCGACGAGCAGCGCGGCAAAACCACCACCGACATCGCGCTCCAGATTCGCGCCCTGCCCGCAGGCATGAACAAAGTCCGCCTCGCTGTCGGCCTCGCCGGACTCTCCACCGAAGGCGACTTCGGCCACGATACCCTCCAGACCGTCGCCACCACGTTATCCGGGTCGCTCGCTGAAACGCCCGTTCCTGCGCAAAATGATCAGCCCGCCAGACCCTACATGGAGCTAGCCAAACTCATCCGCTACGAACACGTCACCGCCGACCTGAAAGACATCCAGCTCGCGAAGGCGCAAACCCTCCTCGAGGCCCAGGAAGCTGAGATTCAAAAAGCTGACTTCACCCTAACCGATCTCTCGGGCAAGCCATGGACACTCAGCGCCCTCAAAGGCAAAGTCGTGCTCGTGAATTTCTGGGCCACTTGGTGCCCACCCTGCCGCAAAGAGATGCCCGACTTGAACATCCTCGCCAATCGATTCGCCAGCCAGGATCTCGTCATCCTCTCCATCTCTGACGAAGACGCCTCCAAGGTCGCACCTTACATTACCGACCACAAATCTACATACCCGATCCTGCTCGACCCAGGCGGCAAGACCGCTCAAAGCTTTGACGTCGACGGCATCCCCAAGAGCTTCGTCTTCGACTCTAACGGAAAGCTCGACGCGCAATCGATCGACATGCGCACGCAAGGCCAATTCCTGCAAATGCTGAAAGCCGCCGGAATCCAAAACTGAACCTCAGGCAGGCAAAGCAGAAACCGCAGCCCGCTCCATCTCCAGCAGCTTCCGCTTCCGCTCCACCCCCCAACGATACCCCGTCAGCTTCCCATCGCTCCCCACCACCCGGTGGCAGGGAATCACCACCGCCACCGGATTCGAAGCACAAGCCCGCGCCACCGCCCGCACTGCCGTCGGCTGGCCGATCTCAGCAGCAACCTGCGCATAACTCCGCGTCTCGCCGCGAGGAATCGCCCGGAGCGCCGTCCAAACCCGCCGCTGAAACGCCGTAGCCCGAATATCCAGCGGAAGCTCGGCAGCCAGCGGATGTTCACTCAGCTGCGAGAGCACCCGCCTCACAGTCACGCCCAGCCCGGCGTCATCGCGAACAATCTCCGCCAGCGCGAACCGCCCGCGAAGATCGTCTTCCAACTCACTCTCTAAGTTCCCAAACGCAACCGCGCAAACCCCGGCATCCGTCGCCGCCACCAGCATCTTCCCCAGCGACGATTCCGCGATGCCATAAGCAATCCGCAAACCTCGCGCACTCTTCCGATACTCCGTCGGAGTCATCCCAATCTCCCCCGACGTGTTCTCATAAACCCGGCTCCCCGAACTGAATCCCGACTCATAAATCGCATCCGTCACGCTAGGCTGGGTCAGCAACTCGCCGCGAAACCGCTCCATCCGCCGCGACAGCTGATATTGCCGAGGAGTCACCCCCAAAGCCCGCCGAAACAGACGCTGCGCATGAAACGGACTCAACCCCAAGAACTTGCCCAAGGCCTCCAAAGTGATCGTCGTATCCAGATTCCGGTCGATGTACTCACAGGCCACGCTCACCAGCTTCTGCTGCGGATGCTCCCCCT